>Ga0255096_1000003_pt1 | contig 364861 bp, 334 predicted proteins | sample Colum_Atlam_RepA_2_FD_188563 | JGI IMG/M metagenome (GOLD analysis project Ga0255096, IMG submission 188563) | Freshwater microbial communities from Columbia River, Oregon, United States - Colum_Atlam_RepA_8d | ecosystem: Environmental > Aquatic > Freshwater > River | place: USA: Oregon... | reverse complement strand
GGCGCATCTGCGAAGTCATTCGCGACAGCGGCATCAGCAGCATCATCGTCGACAAGAACTGGAAGCATGTGACCCAAATCACGGACCGCAACGTCATTCTTGTCAAAGGCGAAGTGGTGTTCGATGGTCCGACCGCCGATTTGCTGGCCCAGCCAGAACTGCTGGAAAAACACCTCGGGGTTTGAGTCTCAGGGTCTTGTTGAAGGCCCCCCGCTTTGGGCGCCAGGGCGCGTATGATTTGACAAATTCTTCACTGGAGATTCATCATGCGCCCCCACAAGCTTGCTTTGATCTTGGCCGCTGGCTCTGCCTGGCTGGCCTCCGCTGTTTTCACGCCCGCTCTGGCAGGCAAAACCCTGGACGCCATCAAGCAGCGCGACCAGGTGGTCTGTGGCGTCAACACCGGCCTGGCCGGCTTTGGTGCGGCCGACAGCCAGGGCAAGTGGACCGGCCTGGACGTGGACATGTGCCGTGCCATGGCCGCTGCGGTGCTGGGCAGCGCAGACAAGGTGCGCTATGTGCCCCTGTCGGCCCCGCAACGCTTCACGGCTTTGCAATCGGGCGAAGTCGATGTCCTCTCACGCAACACCACCTTCACGCTCACCCGTGACGCCTCGCTGGGTTTGCACCAGACCGCGGTCACCTTCTACGATGGCCAGGGCTTCATGGTGCCGGCCAAGGCCAACATCAAAAGCGCCAAACAATTGAAAGGCGCCACGGTCTGCGTGCAATCGGGCACGACCACCGAAAAAAACCTCACGGATTTTTCGCGGGCCAACAAGCTGGACATCAAGCCCGTGGTGTTTGAAAAGCTCGACGCCACCAATGCCGCTTATTTCTCAGGCCGCTGCAAGGCCTACACCACCGACGCTTCGGGCTTGGCCTCGATCCGCTCACGTGAAGCCAAAAATCCCAAAGACCATGTGATCTTGCCCGAGCTGATTTCCAAAGAGCCGCTGGGCCCCATGGTGCGCCGTGGCGACGACGAGTGGCTGGCCATTGTGAAGTGGGTGGTCTACGGCCTGATCGAGGCCGAGGAAGTGGGCATCACCTCTGACAATGTGGAAAAGCTCAAAGCCGACAGCGCAGACCCCGTGGTGCAACGCCTGCTGGGCAAAACCGAAGACACCGGCAAGCTGCTGGGCCTGGACCGTGAGTGGCTGGCCCGCGCCGTGACCCAGGTTGGCAACTATGGCGAAATTTTCGAGCGCAATGTGGGCGACAAAACGCCCCTGGGCTTGAAGCGCGGCCCCAACGCTTTGTGGACACAAGGCGGCCTGCAATACGCCATTCCCATTCGCTGAGACAGCTGGCATGCGCTGGTGGCAAAGTCGCCGTGCCCGAGGCTGGGCCTACCAGATCGCGTTGGTGCTGGCCCTGTTGGCGCTGGGCAGCTGGTTGCTGGGCAACACGCTGGCCAACATGAAAGCGCGCGGCATTCAAAGCGGCTTTGATTTTTTAGGTGACACCGCCGGCTTTGACATCGGCGAATCCTTGCTGAGCTTTGACTCGAGCCAGCCCTACTGGCGCGCCTTCGCCGTGGGCTTGCTGAACACGCTGCGGGTCTCCTTGATCGGCATGCTGGCTTGCACGTTGTTGGGCGTCCTGGTGGGGCTGGGCCGGGTCTCGGCCAATGCCTTGGCGCGGGGCTTGTGCTATGGCTACACCGAGGTGCTGCGCAATGTGCCCATCCTGTTGCAATTGCTGATGTGGTATGTGCTGCTGGTGGAGTGGATGCCCGATTCGGAAACGCCCTACCATTTGCTTGACACCTTTTTCCTGAGCAAAAACGGCTTGTCCATGCCCTGGCTGCTGTCGAGCGACGCGGGTTGGCATTGGGAGGTGCCAGTCTGGGCCGATGCCCAGGTCACGGGCGGCGCAGCGCTCACGCCAGAGTTTCTGGCCATCACCCTGGGGCTGAGCTTGTACACCTCCGCCTTCGTGGCCGAAGTGGTGCGCTCGGGCATCCAGTCGGTGCCGCGGGGGCAAATCGAAGCCGCCCAAAGCATTGGCCTCAGCCCTTGGCTGACGGTGCGCTGGGTGGTCCTGCCCCAAGCCATGCGCGTCATCGTGCCACCCCTGACCAATCAGTTCTTGAACCTCACCAAAAACTCCTCGCTGGCGGTGGCGGTGGGCTATCCGGATGTGGTGAACATTTCCAACACCGCCTTGAACCAGACCGGACGTGCGGTGGAATGCATCGCCATTTTGATGGGCATTTATTTGTTGCTGTCCCTGTTGACCTCGGCAGCCATGAACGCCTACAACCGCCGCGTGGCCATTCGTGAGCGCTGACATGGCCTTCATCGAAGCGCGTCCTGCGCCCACCGTTCACACCAACCTCCTGACCTGGTTGCGGCAAAACCTTTTCAACTCCCGCTTGAACACACTGGTCAGCCTTGCACTGCTGGCGCTGCTGGCCGCCGCCGTGCCCGGCCTGCTGTCGTGGGGACTGTGGCATGCCGTGTTCCAGGCCGATGCCGAGGCCTGTCAAGCGGCCCGCGAGATCGGTGCTTGCTGGGGCGTCATCACGGAAAAGCACCGCTTGATCTTGTTCGGTCGCTACCCCTATGCAGAACAATGGCGTCCCCTGCTGGCAACCCTGTTGTTGATGGGCTTGCTGGTCATCAGCTGCATGCGTTTTTTCTGGCGCCGCAGTTTGATCGTGGCATGGGCCCTGGGCTTGCTGGTCTTCATGGGGCTGATGGGAGGCCGCCTGGGCCCCCTGCCCTTGGGCTTGACGCCCGTACCCACCGACCAGTGGGGCGGTTTGCCTTTGACGCTGATGCTGGCCACGCTGTCCATTGCCATGGCCTTTCCTCTGGGCATCCTGGTGGCCTTGGGACGGCGCAGCGAATTGCCAGCGATTCGCAGCGTATGCATCCTCTACATTGAACTGGTGCGCGGTGTGCCGCTGATTGCGGTTTTGTTCATGGCCAGCTTCATGATCCCCTTGCTGCTGCCCACGGGCACGCAGCCCGATGTGTTGTTGCGCGTGCTGATGGGCATCACCTTGTTTGCGGGGGCCTACACCGCCGAAATCATTCGCGGCGGCTTGCAGGCGATACCCCGCGGCCAGCATGAAGCAGCGGCCTCACTGGGCCTGGGCTACTGGAAAACACAGCGTCTGGTCATCTTGCCGCAGGCCTTGGCCCATGTGGTGCCTGGCATCATGAACAACTTCATCGCCATCTTCAAAGACACCTCCTTGGTGACCATCGTCAGCCTGTACGAGTTGTCCGGCGCGTTGGGCTTGGCCATCGGCGGCGACGCCGACTGGCGCCCCTTTAAACTGGAAGGCTACCTGTTCATCACCGCCATCTATTTTGTGTTTTGCTTTGCCATGTCACGCTACAGTCTGTGGGTAGAGCGCCAAGTGAGCCACCGATGACCCCACCCATGATTCAGTTTGAAAAAGTCAACAAATGGTTCGGCGCCTTCCATGTGCTGCGCGACATTGACCTGAGCATTGAACGTGGCGAACGCGTGGTGGTGTGCGGCCCTTCGGGCTCTGGCAAATCCACCCTGATTCGCTGTATCAACCGGTTGGAAGCCCACCAGCAAGGTCACATCCGCGTTCATGGGCTGGAAGTGGGCGACGATGTTGCAGCCATCGAGCAAGTGCGGCGGCAAGTCGGCATGGTGTTCCAGCAGTTCAACCTCTTTCCGCACCTGACCGTGCTTGAAAACCTGACACTGTCGCCGATCTGGGTGGGCAAGGTGGCGCCCGCCGAAGCGCAAGCGCGTGCCATGCAACAACTGGAGCGGGTGCGCATCGCGGAGCAAGCCCACAAATACCCCTTGCAACTGTCGGGCGGCCAACAGCAACGGGTGGCGATTGCGCGCGCGCTGTGCCTTCAGCCGCAAATCATGCTGTTTGACGAGCCCACTTCGGCGCTGGACCCTGAGATGATCCAGGAAGTGCTGGATGTCATGACCGATCTGGCCCAGCAAGGCATCACCATGGTCTGCGTGACGCATGAAATGGGCTTTGCGCGCGAGGTGGCCGATCGGGTGATCTTCATGGACCAGGGACAAATTTTGGAACAGGCGGCGCCAGACACTTTTTTCCACCATCCCCAACATCCAAGAACACGGGATTTTTTGGCCAAAATCATTGGCCACTGAATTGAACAGGAGCATTCATTGAAAACGCAAGTTGCCATCGTTGGCGCCGGCCCCTCGGGACTCTTGCTGGGCGCACTGCTGCACCGCGCCGGCATTGACAACATCATTCTGGAGCGCCAAAGCGGCGAGTATGTGTTGGGTCGCATTCGCGCCGGCATCCTGGAGCAAGTCACGGTGGATTTGCTGCACGAAGCAGGCGTGGGGGGCGGCGTCAGCAAAGAAGGCACCGTGCACCACGCCATCGAACTGGTGTTCAAAAACCAGCGGCACCCGATTGACGTGACCCAGCTCACCGGCGGCAAGGTGGTCACGGCCTATGGCCAAACCGAAGTCACCCGTGACCTGATGCAGCACCGCGCGGCCCTGGGCTTGCCCACGGTGTACGAAGCCAAAGACGTGGCCTTGCATGACTTTGACAGCGCCTCGCCCCACATCACCTATGAAAAAGACGGGCAAAGCCACCGCGTGGACTGCCGCTTCATTGCCGGCTGCGATGGCTTTCATGGCGTGAGCCGCGCCAGCGTGCCCAAGGGCGCCATCACCGAGTATGAAAAGGTTTATCCGTTTGGATGGCTGGGCGTGCTGGCCGATGTGCCGCCGGTGTCGCCCCACGCCATCGTCTACGCCAACAGCGAGCGCGGCTTTGCGCTGTGCTCCATGCGCAGCATGACGCGCAGCCGCTACTACGTGCAATGCCCGTTGTCGGACACGGTGGACGCCTGGTCCGACCAACGCTTCTGGGATGAGTTGCGCTTGCGCCTGGACCCCGATTTGGCCGGCCGCATCGTCACCGGTCCCTCGATCGAGAAAAGCATCGCGCCGCTGCGCAGTTTTGTGGCCGAACCCATGCGCTTTGGCAGCCTGTTCCTGGCAGGTGACGCATCGCACATCGTGCCGCCCACCGGCGCCAAAGGCCTGAACCTGGCCGCCACCGACGTGAAGTACCTGAGCCAGGCCTTCATCGAGTACTTCAATGACAAAACCGATGCCGGCATTGACACTTACTCGGAGCGCTGCCTGCGCCGCATTTGGCGCGCAGAGCGTTTCTCCTGGTGGCTGACCAGCTTGATGCACAGCTTCCCCGACACCCAAGGTTTTGGCCAGAAAGTTCAGGAGGCCGAGTTGGACTACCTGGTGCACAGCGAAGCTCTGTCGCGCTCGCTGGCTGAAAACTATGTGGGCCTGCCGCTGAACTTTGCCGAATGATCCCTGCTGGAGAATCTCCCCATGAATGCTTCCACCGACACTTTCCTGAATGTGATCCCCAATGCCCTCAAAGGCGTGCGCGTGCTGACCCTGGCGCTGAATTTGCCGGGCCCGGCCGCCGTCATGCGCCTGAAAGCCATGGGCGCGCAGTGCACCAAGCTTGAACCGCTGGCGCCTGCGGGCAGCCCGGCGGGGCTGCCGACCGACCCGATGGGCCAATACAAACCTGCGGCCTACGCCACCTTGCACAAGGGCGTGAAAGTGGTTCAAGCCGATTTGAAATCGGCCGCCGGTCAAAAGAGGCTGCACCAAATTTTGGCACGCACCGATGTGCTGGTCACATCGTTTCGGCCCTCGGCGCTGCGCAAGCTTGGCGTGGATGGCGCGAGCCTGTTGAAACAATACCCCGGCTTGGTGATGGTGGCCATCGTCGGGGCACCAGGGGCCCGTGCCGAAGAGCCCGGCCATGACCTGACCTACATGGCCGACCAAGGCCTGGTCTCGGGCCTGGCCTTGCCACCCAGCCTGTTTGCCGACATGGGCGGCTCGCTGCTGACCAGCGAGGCCGTGCTGCAAGCCCTGCTGTTGCGCCAGCGACCCGGTCGCGCCTCCGGCAAGGGCCACTACATGGAAATTGCCTTGAGCGATGCGGCGGGTTACCTGGGATTGCCACACCAGTGGGGCCTGACCACGGCCGATGGCTCGGTGGGCGGCGCCCATGCGGGCTACCAGGTCTACCGCTGCAAAGACGGCCGTGTGGCGGTGGCAGCCCTGGAGCCGCATTTCGCGGCCCGTTTGTGCGAGGCCGCGGGCATCAAGGGCGAGGCCACGCGCAAGCTCATGCACGCGCCCAAAACCCATGAAGCCATGGCCAGCTTCTTTGCCCAGCACACCCGGCGCCAGCTGGACAAGCTGGCGGCAGACAAAGACCTGCCCTTCCACACCCTGAAGTGAGCGCGCCATGATCGACCACCTGGACCACCTGGTTCTGACCACTTGCGACGAAGCCGCCTGTGTGGATTTCTACACCCGCGTGATGGGCATGCAACTGGAAAGTTTCATCGGCGGCACGCCCCCCGTCGAGCGCAAGGCGTTTCGCTACGGCAATCAAAAAATCAACCTGCATGTGCGCGGCAAAGAGCACGATCCCAAAGCCCATTTGCCGGTGCCCGGTGCGCTGGACCTGTGCTTCATCGCCTCGGTGCCGCTGACACAGGTGATTGACAACTTGCAGCGCGCCCAGTGGCCGATTCTGGAGGGCCCCGTCATGCGCACAGGCGCCACCCAGAAAATTCGCTCGGTCTATGTGCGCGATCCGGACCTGAACCTGATCGAAATTTCCGAGCTGGCCTGAAGGACTGTCAGCCGCGCGGCTTGCTGCCCTTCACACGCGGGGGCAAGCCGGTGTGTTGTGTCAGGACGCGCCCTGGCCCGGGTTGCTTGGCCGACGACTTCACGGGCGTGCTGTTTTTGCGGCGTGCGCTGGTGTAGGCCCCATCGGTCAGGGGCTGGTAGGTCGGGATCAGGTGCTGCTTGCCATTGCCGATCAAATCGGCGCGGCCCATGGCCTTCAAAGCTTCGCGCAACACCGGCCAATTGTTGGGGTCGTGGTAGCGCAGAAAGGCTTTGTGCAAACGGCGGCGACGCTCACCGCGCACGATGTCCACCGTCTCACTGTCACGGCTGATCTTGCGCAGCGGGTTCTTGCTGCTGTGGTACATCGCGGTGGCCGTGGCCATGGGGCTGGGGTAAAAGGTTTGCACCTGGTCCGCCCGAAAGCCATTGCGTTTGAGCCACAGCGCCAGGTTCATCATGTCTTCGTCGCGCGTGCCCGGGTGGGCGGCAATGAAGTAAGGCACCAGGAACTGTTTTTTGCCCGCCTCGGCGCTGAAGCGATCGAACATCTGCTTGAAGCGGTCGTAGGTGCCCATGCCGGGCTTCATCATCTTGGACAGGGGCCCGGTTTCCGTGTGCTCGGGCGCGATTTTCAGGTAACCGCCCACATGGTGGGTGACCAGCTCTTTGACGTATTCGGGCGACTTGACGGCCAGGTCATAGCGCAGGCCAGAGCCGATCAAAATCTTCTTGACGCCGCGCAAGGCCCGCGCCTTGCGGTACAGCCCAATCAGCGCGCTGTGGTCGGTGTTGAGGTTGCTGCAAATGCCGGGATACACACAGCTGGGCTTGCGGCAGGCCGCCTCGATCTCGGGGCTCTTGCAGCCAATGCGGTACATGTTGGCGGTGGGACCGCCCAGGTCTGAAATCACCCCGGTAAAGCCCGTGACCTTGTCGCGAATGTCTTCAATCTCGCGCAGGATGGAGCCTTCGCTGCGGCTTTGAATGATGCGCCCTTCGTGCTCGGTGATGGAGCAAAAGGTGCAGCCGCCAAAGCAGCCGCGCATGATGTTCACCGAGAAGCGAATCATTTCCCAAGCTGGAATCTTGGTTTCGCCATCGTGGCCGCCGTTGGCATCTGCATAGGCCGGATGCGGGCTGCGCGCATAAGGCAAATCGAACACGGCGTCCATTTCGGCCGTGGTCAGGGGAATCGGCGGCGGGGTGATCCACACATCGCGCGCCGTCGTGCCCTCGCCATGCGCTTGCACCAGCGCACGCGCATTGCCAGGGTTGGTTTCCAGATGCAACACCCGGTTGGCATGGGCATACAGCACCGGGTCCGACTTGACCTGCTCGTAGCTGGGCAAGCGAATCACCGAGCGATCGCGTGGGGGCACTTTGAAGTTGCCCTTGCCACGCCAGGCCGGGTTGGGCACAAAGTTCAGCGGCTGCACGGCGCCGGCCGCCTGGTCACGCGCCGCCACTTGCTGCGCCTCGTCTTCGCGGGCACAGCTTTGGCCTTGGGCTTTGGCTTGCTCGGAGACCATCAGGTAAGGGTTGACGTGGGCTTCCACGCGGCCCGGTTCATCCACCGAGGTCGAGTCGATTTCAAACCAGTCTTCGGGCGTGTCTCTGCGCACAAAGGCCGTGCCGCGCACATCGGTGATCTGCTGCACCGGCTCTTTGGCGGCAATGCGGTGGGCAATCTCGACAATGGCGCGCTCGGCGTTGCCGTACAGCAGCAAGTCGCATTTGCTGTCGACCACGATGGAGCGACGCACTTTGTCAGACCAGTAATCGTAGTGCGCGATGCGGCGCAGCGAGCCTTCGATGCCGCCCAACACAATCGGCACGTCAGGAAAGGCTTCACGGCAACGCTGGCTGTACACAATGGCAGCGCGGTCGGGCCGCTTGCCGCCGACATCGCCTGGAGTGTAGGCGTCGTCAGAGCGAATTTTGCGATCTGCCGTGTAGCGGTTGATCATGGAGTCCATGTTGCCCGCGGTCACGCCCCAAAACAAATTGGGCTTGCCCAGCACCCGGAAAGGGTCGGCGCTTTGCCAATCGGGCTGGGCAATGATGCCGACCCGAAAACCCTGGGCTTCCAGCATGCGGCCAATCACCGCCATGCCAAAGCTGGGGTGGTCCACATAGGCATCGCCAGTGACCAGCACAATGTCGCAACTGTCCCAGCCGAGTTGCGTCATTTCGTCCCGGCTCATGGGCAGAAATGGCGCCGTGCCAAAGCGGGCGGCCCAGTACTTTCGGTAACTGGTCAGCGGCTTGGCGTCACGCGGGAAAAAGGAGACGTCGGTCAGGGCGTTCATGGGTTGCCCCGAGTGTACGGCGAGCGCCCTGACCTTTGCCGGCGGCAGGTTGTTCTGCGCCGGCGTGTTGCAGGGGGTTCAGCGCCCGCCCAAGCCCATGCTGCGGGTGATCACCTCTTTCATGATCTCGTTGGTGCCGCCGTAAATGCGCTGCACGCGGGCATCGGCATACGCACGGGTGATGGGGTACTCCAACATGTAGCCATAGCCACCGTGCAACTGCACGCACTCGTCCATCACCTTGCATTGCAAATCGCTGCACCAGTATTTGGCCATGCTGGCGGTGGCGGTGTCGAGCTTGTCGGCCATCAACAGCTCCAGGCATTTGTCAACAAACACCCGCGCCACCTGCACTTCGGTTTGCAACTCGGCCAGGGTGAAGCGGGTGTTCTGGTAAGCCGCGACCGGCTGGCCGAACACCTTGCGCTCTTTCACATAGGCCACTGTCCAGTCGATGGCGGCTTGCGCCGCCGACACCGCACCGATGGCGATTTGGATGCGCTCCCAGGGCAGTTGCTCCATCAGGCAGATGAAGCCGCGGTTCAACTGGGCCTCACCGCCCAGCAGGTTGTCGGCGGGCACACGCACATTGTTGAAAAACAGCTCGGAGGTGTCCTGGGCCTTGAGGCCCAATTTCTTCAAGCGCTTACCCTTATCAAAGCCGGGCATGCCACGCTCCACCAACAGCAGGCTGGTGCCTTTGGCGCCCGCAGCCGGGTCGGTTTTGGCCACCACGATGACCACATCGGCATGCCAGCCGTTGGTGATGAAGGTCTTGCTGCCGTTGAGCAAAAAACTGCCGTCAGGCTGGCGAATCGCCGTGGTCTTGACCCCTTGCAGGTCGCTGCCCGCCCCCGGCTCGCTCATGGCAATGGCGCCAATCCACTCGCCTGTGGCCATGCGGGGCAAAAAGCGCTGTTTTTGCGCTTCGGTGCCGTAATGCAGGATGTAGGGCGCCACGATCTCGGTGTGCAGGCCATAGCCAATGCCGCTGAAACCGCCCCGCGCCAGCTCCTCCATTTGCACCACCGAGTAAAGCTTGTCGGCATTCGCGCCGCCATAGGCCTCGGGCTGGGTCATGCACAGAAAACCATTGTCGCCAGCCTTGTTCCAGACTTCGCGGTCCACATAGCCCTGCTCTTCCCAGGCTTCGTGGTAGGGGGCGATTTCTTTGTCCATGAAGCGACGGAAGCTGTCGCGAAAGGCCTCATGGTCGGCGTTGAAGAGGGTGCGTTGAATCATCGGTCACTTTCGTTCAATTTTTGCCAATCAATTGCTTGGTGAAAAGACTATACTGTTTTTTCGAGGAGAACATCATGACCGAAGCCTATGTGTTTGACGCCATTCGCACGCCCCGTGGCAAGGGCAAGAAAGACGGAAGCCTGCATGAGGTGAAACCCGTCAACCTGCTGGCCGGCGTGCTGCAGGAACTGCAGCGCCGCAACGATTTCGATACCGCTCAGGTGGACGATGTGGTCATGGGCGTGGTCTCGCCCATTGGCGAGCAAGGCTCGGTGATTGCCAAAGTGGCCGCTTTGAAGGCGGGCTGGGACTGGCGTTGCTCCGGCGTGCAGCTCAACCGCTTCTGCGCCTCCGGCCTGGAAGCTGTGAACATGGCCGCGCAAAAAGTGCGTTCTGGCTGGGAAGACCTGGTGGTGGCCGGCGGCGTGGAGAGCATGAGCCGCGTGCCCATTGGCTCGGACGGCGGCGCCTGGGCGCAAGACCCGGAAACCAATGCGCAAACCCTGTTTGTGCCGCAAGGCATTGGCGCTGACCTGATCGCCACCATGGAAGGCTTCAGCCGCGACGACGTGGATGCGTTTGCGCTCGAGTCGCAACGCCGTGCCGCCCAGGCGCGCGAAGGCGGCTTCTTTGCGGGCTCGGTGGTTCCGGTGAAAGATTTTCTGGACCAAACCCTGCTTGACCAGGACGAGTTCATCAAGCCGCGCACCACCATGGAAGGCCTGGCCTCGCTCAAGCCGGCCTTCGAATCCCTGGGGGCCATGGGCTTTGACCAAGTGGCCTTGTCACGCTACCCCCATGTGGAGCGCATTCACCATGTGCACCATGCCGGCAATTCGTCGGGCATTGTGGACGGTGCCGCGGCCATCCTGATTGGCTCGGAAGCCGCCGGCAAAACCCATGGCTTCACGCCGCGCGCGCGCATCGTGGCCGCAGCTCTCAGCGGCGATGACCCCACCATCATGCTGACCGGCCCCATGCCGGCAGCCCGCAAAGCCTTGGCCAAAGCTGGCTTGCGCATCGACCAGATCGATCTCTTTGAAGTCAACGAAGCCTTTGCCGCCGTGCCCATGAAGTTCATGAAAGAAATGGGCGTGCCGCATGAAAAGGTCAACGTCAATGGCGGCGCCATTGCCATGGGGCATCCGCTGGGCGCCACCGGCGCCATGATCCTGAACACCCTGATCGACGAGCTGCACCGCCGCCAGCTGCGCTACGGCCTGGCCACGCTGTGCGTGGGCGGCGGCATGGGCATCGCCACCATTGTGGAACGCATTTGAAAGACGCCTGAGCACAGCATGAAAACCATTCACTATTCTTTGCAAGACGGCATCGCCACCCTGCTCTTTGACGAGCCCAACTCCGCCGTCAACACCATGTGCCAGCAATGGAAAGACGACCTGACGGCCGTGGTGCAACAGGTCCTGGCGGACCGTGCGCAGCTCAAAGGCCTTGTACTGGCGTCTGCCAAGTCGACCTTCTTTGCCGGTGCCGACCTGAAAGGCACGATGCGCCTGCAAGCCAGCGACGCGCCCCAAGTGTTCAAGGACATCGAGCAAGTCAAAAAGAACTTTCGCACACTGGAAACGCTGGGCATCCCGGTGGTCACCTGCCTGAATGGCACGGCACTGGGGGGCGGTTGGGAACTGGCCCTGGTGGGTCATCACCGCATTGCCGTGGACAGCCCGAAAATTCAGCTGGGCTTGCCAGAAATCACCCTGGGCCTGATCCCTGGCGCCAGCGGCATCACCAAGATGACGCGCTTGCTGGGCCTGATGGGGGCGCAGCCCTATGTGCTCGAGTCCAAGCTGTTCACGCCAAGCGAAGGCCATGCCCTGGGTCTGGTGCATGAGTTGGTCGCCGATGCCAGCGCCTTGCGCGAACGCGCCCTGGCCTTTATTGCAGCCCACCCCACGTCCATGCAACCCTGGGATGACAAAGCTTACAAAATTCCGGGTGGCACGCCCAGCAACCCGAAAATTCTGGCGGGCCTCGCAGTGGCCCCCGCCATGATGAAGAAGAAAACCCGTGGCCTCTACCCGGCCCCGGAATATGCGCTCAACGCCATGGTCGAAGGCGCGCAGGTGGATTTCGACACGGCCTTGCGCATCGAAAGCCGCTACCTGGCCAAGCTCATTGTGAGCCCGGTGGCGAAGAACATGATCAACACCTTCTTCTTCAACATGGGTGCGATTCGCTCGGGGGCTTCGCGGCCGAAAGACGTGCCGCGCTACAAGCCCGCCAAGGTGGGCATTCTGGGCGCCGGGATGATGGGCGCAGGCATTGCCTATGCACAAGCCAGCCGTGGGATTGCCACGGTGTTGAAAGATGTCAGCCTGGAAAAGGCCGAACTTGGCAAGGCCTACAGCGCACGCCTCACGCAACCCAAGGTTGAAAAAGGCCGCATGCTGCCCATGGCCCAAGAGGCCTTGCTGGGCCGCATCCAGCCCACCGACCAAGCCAGCGCCCTTCAAGGCTGTGACCTGATCATTGAGGCCGTGTTTGAAAACCGTGCCCTCAAGGCGCAGGTGACCCAAGAGGCCGAGCCCCAGCTGGCCGCGGGCGGTTTCTTTGCCAGCAACACCTCGACCTTGCCCATCAGCGGGCTGGCACAAGCCAGCGCCAAGCCCAGCAAGTTTGTGGGCATCCATTTCTTCAGCCCGGTCGACAAGATGAAGCTGGTGGAAATCATCCGGGGCCGCGACACCGACGATGAAACCGTGGCACGCGCCTTCGACTATGTGCAGTCGCTGGGCAAGATCCCCATCGTGGTGAACGACGCGCGCGGCTTCTACACCAGCCGCACCTTTGGCACCTTCGTCATGGAAGGCGCCGCCATGCTGGGCGAAGGCATTCCTGCGCCGGTGATTGAAAACGCCAGCATGCAAGCCGGCATGCCCGTGGGGCCGCTGGCCGTGCTGGACGAAACCGCCCTTTCGCTCTCGGTGCATGTGCTGGACCAAACCCGGGCCGATTTCCAGGCCGAGGGCAAAACCTATGCGGCCACCCCCGGCGAGTTGCTGGTGGAGCGCATGGTCAAAGAACTCAAGCGTCCCGGCCGTGCGGCGGGCGGCGGTTTTTACGACTACCCGGCAGGCCAGAAAAAAGTGCTGTGGTCTGAACTCAAGCCGCTGTTTGAGAAAAGCACCGCTTGGGATCTGCAAGAGATCAAAGACCGACTGCTGTACCGCCAGGCCGTTGAAACCGCGCGCTGCCTGCAAGAGAACGTGCTCACCACGGTGCACGATGGCAACATCGGTTCGATTTTTGGCATTGGCTTTCCGGCCTGGACCGGCGGCGCCCTGCAATTCATCTACGGCCAGGGCATCGAGGCCTTCGCGGCGCGTTGTGCCACCCTGGCCCAACGACACGGCGCGGGCTTTGCGCTCACGCCAGAAGTGCTGGCCACCCTGAAAAAGCACCAGCCGGTGTACTGAGCGCGACAGGGGCAAGCCGCTAAACTTGGCGGTTTGTCTTTCAGGGATTTTTCTCATGTCCAGTTCACAACGACTGGCCGGCAAGGTCAGCATCATCACCGGTGGCGCGCAAGGCATTGGCCTGGCCACCGCCCTCAAGTTCTCGCGCGAAGGCGCCACCGTGGTGGTTTGCGACATTCGCCAGGCTGCGGTGGACGCCGCTGTTGCGCAATGTCAAGAAGCGGGTGCCAAGGCCTTAGGCATGGTGGTGGATGTGACCCAGCGCGAGATGGTGGACGCCATGGTGCAGCAAGTGCTGAACCAATTCGGACGCATCGATGTGCTGGTGAACAACGCCGGCATCACACAAGATGCGCGCCTGCAAAAAATGACGATCGAACAGTTTGACCGGGTGATCGACGTCAACCTGCGCGGCGTGTTTCACTGTTCCCAGGCCGTGGCCGATGCCATGGTCAAGCAAGGCAGCGGCGTGATTTTGAACGCGTCCTCTGTTGTGGGCATCTATGGCAATTTCGGCCAGACCAACTATGCCGCCACCAAGTTCGGCGTGATTGGCTTCACCAAAACCTGGAGCCGCGAGCTCGGCCCCAAAGGCGTGCGTGTGAACGCCGTGGCACCAGGCTTTGTGGCCACGCCGATTCTGTCCACCATTCCCGACAAAGTGCTGCAGGAAATGATTGACCGCGTGCCGCTCAAGCGCCTGGGTCAGCCCGAGGACATCGCCAATGTCTACGCTTTCCTGGCCAGCGACGATTCGGCCTACATCAACGGCGCCGTGCTCGAAGTCTCGGGTGGCATGACGGTATGAACCTCGGCGCGGATCGCCCCTGCCCGCGATCCCGAACCGATCTCTTTGTGTCCTTTACCCTGCTGGCCTTGCAAGGCTTTGGGGGCGTTCTCGCGGTGGTGCAGCGCGAGATCGTGGAGCGCAAGCAATGGCTCACCCGTGAAGAGTTTCTGGAAGACTGGGCCGTCGCGCAAGTGCTGCCCGGACCCAATGTGGTGAACCTCTCTTTGATGATCGGTGGACGGCATTTTGGCTTGACCGGCGCCTTGTCGGCCCTCGCCGGCTTGCTGCTGGCACCTTGCGTCGTAGCCTTGTTGCTGGCCACGGCCTATGCCGGCGTGGCGGACCATCCGACCGCGCAAGCGGCCTTGCGCGGCATGGGGGCTGTGGTGGCGGGTCTCATCATTGCCACCGGCCTCAAATTGATTCCCGCTTTGCGCACCAACCCTTTGGGCTACGTCCCCGGCCTGGCCTGGGCCCTGCTGTGCTTTGTGGCCGTGGCGCTGCTGCGCCTGCCTTTGGCGGCCGTGCTGCTGGGCATGGGTGGGCTGTCCAGCGTATGGGCTTGGCGACAGTTGGCCAAAATAGAAAAACACCCAGGGCCACCGGCATGATGATCGAATGGCATGCCGACAACTGGATGGCTTTGGCGCTTCACTTTGCCAGCCTGTCGATGCTGGGCGTGGGCGGCGCCGTCACCACCCTGCCGGAAATGCACCGCTACCTGGTGGACCAGCAACACTGGCTGGACGATGCGACCTTTGCCTCTTCGGTGGCCCTGGCGCAGGCCGCCCCGGGCCCGAATGTCCTGTTCGTGGCCTTGATGGGTTGGAACGTGGGCCTGAATGCCAGCGGTGGCTTGCAGGCCGGCCCCTGGGCCTGGTGGGTCGGCGTGCTGACCGGCTTGCTGGCGCTCTTCAGCATCCTGTTGCCCTCCAGCGCCTTCACGTTCTGGATCACCCAGTGGGCGCACCACAACCGGGGCTTGCGCAGCGTGCGCGCCTTCAAAGCGGGCATGTCCCCCATGGTGATTGGCTTGATGGTGGCCACCGGCTGGTTGTTGCAAACCGCGCACGATGACTTCGCACAGCACTGGCCCCTTTGGGCCGTGACCGTGGTGACGGCCGGGATCGTTTGGACCACCCGCACCCACCTGCTGTGGTTGCTGGCGGCGGGCGCCCTGTTGGGCATCCTGGGCTGGGTTTAACCGCGCTGGCGCAGGGCCTCGTACAAGCACACGCCACTGGCCACGGACACATTCAGGCTTTCCACGGCACCGCGCATGGGCAGGCTGACCAGCTCGTCGCAGGTCTTGCGCGTCAGCTGGCGCATGCCGGCGCCCTCGGCCCCGAGCACCAAGGCGGTGGGGCCCTTCAAATCCACTTGGTAAAGTGTTTTGGGGGCATCGTCACTGGTGCCAATGATCCAGATGTTGCGCTCTTTCAATTCGTTCAAGGTGCGCGCCAGGTTGGTCACCATGAAGTACGGCATGGTCTCTGCCGCACCGCTGGCCACCTTGGCCACCGTGGCATTCACGCCCACCGCATGGTCCTTGGGCGCAATCACGGCATGCGCACCGGCCCCATCGGCCACCCGCAGGCAAGCGCCCAGGTTGTGCGGATCGGTGATGCCATCGAGCACCAGCAGCAAAGGCGGTTGCTCACTGGGCAAGCTGTCCAGCAAATCGTCCAGCGAAGTCACTTGGGCCAGCGGCTCGACCCGCGCGACCACGCCTTGGTGGCCATGGTTGCCACACAGCTTGGACAGGCGCAAGCCGTCGGCCTCAATCAGGCGAACATTCGCCTCTTTGGCGCGCTCGATGAACTGGCGCATGCGCGCATCACGCCGGGTCGCCTCGAAATAGATTTCGATGACGGAGGTGGGCGCCGTCTTGAGGCGCACGCCGACGGCGTGAAAGCCGTACAGCACTTTGGGGGAAGAGGACATCGAGGGATTATCGCCGCACCAGACGCCCGGCTTCGAGCGTCAGGCAGCGGCCACAACGCGCCGCCAGGGCCGGGTCGTGGGTGACCAGGATCAGGGTGGTGCCCAACTCCTGGTTGAGGGACAGCATCAGGTTCATGATGCGCTCCCCTGTCGCGGGGTCCAGGCTGCCGGTGGGCTCATCGGCCAGCAGCAAGGCGGGCTGCACCACAAAGGCACGCGCCAGCGCCACCCTTTGCTGCTCGCCCCCGCTGAGCACCTTGGGGTAATGGTACAGGCGTTCGGCCAAACCCACGCGGGCCAGCATCTCGCGCGCCAGCACGCGCGGCTGCGCACGCCCGGCCAGCTCCAGCGGCAACATGACGTTTTCCAGTGCCGTGAGGTGCCCGAGCAGCTGAAAGCTTTGAAACACAAAGCCCATCTGGCGCGCCCGCAACACGGCGCGCTGGTCCTCGTCCAGGGCAAAAATATCTTGCCCGGCCACCGTCACCGTGCCCTGCGTCGGCGTGTCCAGGCCCGCCATGATGGACAACAAGGTGCTTTTGCCTGAGCCCGAACTGCCCACGATGGCGGCCGTTTCCTGGGCGCCCAGCGAGAAATCAATATCGCAGAGAATGTCGAGTGTGCCGCTGGCATCGCGAACCGATTTGGACAGATGCGAAACGGCAATCAAGGCTTGGGACATGAGGATGGGTGTGTGGTGAATCGACGTGACTTTAACGTGCGAATGCTGGCCGTGGGCGCGGTGGGTCTTTCTGCCACACGCACGGTGTTGGTGGTCGGCGATTCGCTCAGTGCCGAGTATGGCCTGCCGCGAGGCACGGGCTGGGTGGCTTTGCTGGGCCAGAAACTGGAGAAAGAGCGGCCCACCTGGCGCGTGGTCAATGCCAGCATCAGCGGCGACACCACGGCGGGCGGGCGCTCCAGGTTGCCGGTGTTGCTCACCCAGCACCAACCCGCCGTGGTGGTGATTGAGCTCGGTGGCAACGATGCCCTGCGTGGCTTGCCGCTGGAGATGACGCGCGGTCACCTGCAAGCCATGGTTCAGGCCTGCCAAAGCGCCGGCGCCAAGGTGCTGCTACTGGGCATGCAAGTGCCCCCCAATTACGGGCCCGATTACAGCGCGCGCTTTGCCGACACCTTCGCCCAAGTGGCACAGCAGCACAAAGCGGGTCTGGTACCCTTCTTCCTCAAAGGCATTGCCGACGTGCCCGATGCCCAGCGTTGGTTCCAGGCCGATCGCATCCATCCCAACGCTGAGGCGCATCCGAAGATGCTCTCCAATGTCTGGCCCGAATTGAAAAAACTGTTGTGAGTTCCCTGTGAGTGTTCAAATTCTTCCTGCCCCCGAGGCCCTGGCACGGCTGGCCATTCCGTTGGGGCAAGCCGGTGGCTTCAGCACGGTGATCGACGCGCGCAGCGAAGACGAGTTCGCCCACGACCACTTGCCGGGTGCCGTCAACTGGCCCTCGCTGGACAATGCCCAGCGCATCGTGGTGGGCACGATGTACAAGCAGGTCAGCCCGTTTGAAGCCCAAAAACGGGGGGCTGCCATGGTGGCGGCCAACATTGCGCAACACATCGAGCGCCATGTGCTGGACTTGCCCAAGTCCTGGCAGCCCTTGGTTTATTGCTGGCGTGGCGGCAAGCGCAGTGGCTCACTGGCCTTGGTGCTGGGCCAAATTGGCTTCAAGGTGACGCTGATCGAAGGCGGCTACAAAGCCTACCGGCACGCCATGCTGCTGGACTTGCCGCAGCGCGTGGCACCCTTGCAATGGCGCGTGATTTGCGGCCCCACGGGGTCTGGCAAGACCCGGTTGCTGCAAGCCTTGCGCGCCGAAGGCGCACAGGTGCTGGACCTGGAAGACCTGGCCTCACACCGCAGCTCCGTGCTGGGCTTGATCCCCGGCCAGCCGCAGCCCAGCCAGAAACACTTCGACACGCTGGTGTGGGACGCCTTGCGCCAGTTCGATCCCCGTCGACCGGTGTATGTGGAATCGGAGAGCCGCAAGGTGGGCAACCTCACCGTGCCCGAGCCCTTGATGCTGGCCATTCGTTCCAGCCCCTGCTACGCCCTCGAGCTGAGCGAAGACGAGCGCGTGGGCTTGCTGCTGGAGGACTACGATTTCTTTGTCAAAGACCGGGCGTTTTTCAGCCAGAGGCTGGACGCATTGACGGAGTTGCGTGGCAAGGCTGTGGTGCAGAAGTGGCAGTCGCAAATCGCAGCGGGTCAGATGGATGCGGTGGTGCGCGACCTGCTGCTGACCCATTACGACCCAACCTATGCGTCGTCACTCAAGCGCAATTTCACGCAATCTGGCCAAGCCATCCCCCTGCGCGCAGACAACCGCAGCCCCCAAGCCATGCAGGCCCTGGCCCGCCAATTGGTCACCCTCTGACCCGTCACCTTTCGGGGCCTCGCCATGACGGGGCTTAGGAGAAGGCCAAGGCCATCGCTTGCGAAAGGTCCGCTTGCAAGTCAGGCACCTCTTCCAGCCCGATGCACAAGCGCACCACCATGCCGGGCTTCAATTGCGGCGAAGGCAAGCGCCTGGCGCTCTTCAAGTTGTAGGGCATGACCAGGCTCATCGGGCCGCCCCAGCTGTAGCCCAGCTTGAACAAACGCAGCCCCTCGCAAAAGGTGTCGACCTGCGCCGCGCTGTAACGCGCATCGATGACCACGCTGAAAATGCCCGCCGCCCGTCCCTTTCCGTCAGGTCCACCACACACTTGGCGCCAATGCGCATGGCCAGGTGCCCCCGGCAAGGCGGGGTGCAAGACCTGCGCCACCTGGGCCTGCTGTGCGCACCAAGCGGCCAAGGCGCGTGCCGCTTGGTCCTGGGCGTCATACCGCAAGGGCATGCTGGTCAAAGACCGCAACACCATCTCCGCATCGTTGGCGCCCACGCCGGTGCCTAAACGCATGTGCGTCAATTTCAAGGCCTGCGCCAATGCATCGCTGCGTGTGGTGAGGCTGCCCATGAGCACGTCGCCACCGCCGCTGGGGTATTTGGTCAAGGCATGCACCGTCAAGTCCACGCCCAAGGGCTCGGCAGCGCCTGGCTGCAAGTCAAAGGCATTGAAGGCCAGCCCTGCCCCCCAGGTGTTGTCCAGCACGCACAACACGCCCTTCTCTCGACAGGCTTGGACCTGCGCGATCAAATCCGGGAACTCCATGGTCACCGAGCCCGGCGCTTCCAGCCACACCAGGCGGGTCTGCGCGCCGATGCGCTGGCGCAGGTCGTCCACGTTCAGCGGGTCGTACAGCTGGTAGCGAATGCCCCAGCGGGTGAGCTCGTGCTCGGCCAGCGCTTTGTTGGGGGCATAGGCGTTGTCGGGGATCAGCACCTCATCGCCTTGCTGCAGCAAGGCCAAGTTGGCATGGGCAATGGCGGACAAGCCGCTGGGCACCAGCAAGGTGTGAACGCCGCCCTCGAGTGAGGCCAGGCGCTCTTCCAGCGTGAAGGTGGTGGGGGTGCCGTGCAGGCCGTAGGTGTAGCCTGTCTTGCGCATCCAATCCCGGCTGCGCACGGCAGCCATGTCGGGAAAGATGACGGTGGACGCCTTGAAGACGCCCCCTTGGGGGGCTTCAAAGTCGGTGGGCGCCCGGTACGGGTGGTGAATCAGGTCGGTGCTGCGTTTCATGGCGCCATGGTAGCGCCGAATCGCCGCTCAGACCTTCCACTTCTCCAGCAACTGCGCCGGGCGCAGGCTGTCGTAGCCTTCGAAGGGCTGATGAATCCAGGGGTTGGTGGGCAGGAAATCCACCGAATAGTCGGGCATGAAGCCCGACACGCCTTTGGTCCAGATGACGGCGCTGCGCAACTCCGTGATGGGCGCGTAGTTGGTCTTGAGCATTTGCACCACGGCCTTCAAGGTGTGGCCCGAGTCGGCCAGGTCGTCCACCAGCAACACCTTGCCGGCAATTTCGCCTTTGGGCGTGGTGATGTAGCGGGCAATGTCCAGGTGGCCTTGGACCGTGCCGGCTTCGGCGCGGTAGGAGCTGGTGGACATGATGGCCAGGGGCTTGTCAAAAATGCGCGACAAGATGTCGCCAGGGCGCATGCCACCGCGCGCCAGGCACAGGATGGTGTCGAACTCCCAACCCGACTGGTGAATTTTCAGCGCGAGTTTTTCAATCAGGTTGTGGTACTCGTCGTACGACACATACAGGTGTTTGCCATCTTCAGTCAGCATCTGGGGTTTCCTTTGAAAGACAAGGGTCGAAAAAAATCAGGCCACGTAGGGGTGGTGCAACAAAATCGTGTGGTCACGGTCCGGGCTGGTGGACACCATGTGAATGGGCACGCCGGTGACGTCTTCGATGCGCTGCAGGTAACGCCGCGCCGCATCGGGCAGCTTGGCGTAGTCGGTCACGCCCACGGTGCTGTCGCTCCAGCCCGGCAGGGTTTCGTAAACCGGCTCGCAACGGGCGATTTCATCGGCGCCCATGGGCAGAATGTCAATCAGCTCGCCATCGAGCTTGTAGCCGGTGCACAGTTGCAGCTCCGCCAGGCCATCGAGCACATCGAGCTTGGTGATGCACAGGCCGCTCAGGCCATTGACCTGTGCGCTGCGCTTGAGCAAGGCGGCATCGAACCAGCCGCAACGGCGCGAGCGCCCGGTGGTCACGCCCTTCTCGGCGCCCACGGTGCTCAGGTGGTAGCCCACGGTGCCGGGAGTTTCCCAATCCAGCTCGGTGGGGAACGGGCCACCGCCCACGCGGGTGCAGTAGGCCTTGGTGATGCCCAGGATGTAATGCAGCATGCCGGGGCCGACGCCAGCGCCAGCTGCCGCATTGCCGGCCACGCAGTTGCTGGAGGTCACAAAGGGGTAAGTGCCGTGGTCGACATCGAGCAAGGTGCCCTGGGCGCCTTCAAACAGAAGGTTGGCACCTTGGCGATGCGCTTCGTTGAGTTCGCGCGACACATCGGCCACCATGGGCAGGATCTCACGGGCATAGGCCATGGCCTCGTTGTAAACCGTGTCGTAGTCGACCGCCGGCGCGCCCAAAATGTCGGTCAGCACATGGTTGTGCAGGGCCAGGTTTTCGCGCAGCTTGGTGGCAAAGCGCTCGGGATGCTTGAGGTCTTGCACGCGAATGGCGCGGCGCGCAATTTTGTCTTCATAGGCGGGGCCAATGCCACGGCCGGTGGTGCCGATCTTGGCGGTTCCAGCTTTTTCTTTGGCGGCTTCACGGGCCACGTCCAAGGCGGCGTGGTAAGGCAGGATCAGCGGGCAGGCTTCGCTGATGCGCAGGCGTGAGCGAACCTCGACACCAGCCTTTTCCAGGCCTGCAATTTCTTCCAGCAACTTGGTAGCGGACAGCACCACGCCATTGCCGATGTAGCACTTCACACCAGGGCGCATGATGCCGCTGGGAATCAGGTGCAAGGCGGTCTTGACGCCATTGATGACCAGGGTGTGGCCTGCGTTGTGGCCGCCTTGGAAGCGCACCACGCCTTGCGCGGTTTCGGTGAGCCAATCGACCAGCTTGCCTTTGCCTTCGTCACCCCACTGGGTGCCGACCACGACGACGTTGCGTCCACGGGTAATGTTCATGATGCTTCGCTTGAAAAATAAGAGGGTGCGTTAAAGGGCCTGCACGACCCACTGGCCCGCCGCTTCGACCAGCTCACGGTCGCAGTCGAACTCGTCGACCTCGCTCTCATGGCCGGGCAACACGCAAACCACGGTTTCGCCCAGGCCGCGCAATCGGGCAATGGCGGCACGGCAAGCAGCCGATTCGCTCCAGGGCGCACGAATGGCGGCGCGCAAGGCCGGCTTGGGCGTGGCGCCCACCAGGGCTTTCAGGTCGAGGCTAAAGCCCACGGCCGGGCGCTTGCGCCCGAACACGGCACCGACCTCGTCATAGCGGCCACCGCGCACCAGGGCATCGCCCGAGCCAACGGCGTAAATCGCAAAACGCGGGCCGCTGTAGTAGGCATAGCCACGCAGGTCCGCCAGATCAAAACTGACCGTGGCTTCCAGATGCGAGGCCAGCCAAGCCAGTTGGTCCAGGGCCACCAGCGCTTCGGGCCAGGCGGACAGGGTTGTGCGCGCCTGCGTCAGCACCTCGGTGCCGCCGTAGGCTTGCAACAGGGACAGCAAAGCATCGCGTGTGGCGGGCGGAAAATCGGCGGTCAACTGTTGCAACGCACTGGCGTCCTTGGTGGCCAGGGCGCGCACCAGGTCGGCTTGCTGTGCGGCGGACAGCTTCAGCGGGCTCAGCAGGCAGGGCACGATGCGGGCATCGCCCAAATCAACCACCAACTCGGTCATGCCCGCGGCCTTGAGGCCTTCCAGGGCAAGCTGCAAGGCTTCGAGGTCGGCTTCCAGGCCACCATGGCCATAGATTTCCGCGCCAAACTGCAGGGGCTCGCGGGAAGCGTAAGGGCTGTCTGGGCGGGTGTGCAGCACCGGGCCGCAGTAGCACAGGCGGGTCATGCCCACGCGGTTGAGCAAGTGCGCATCGATGCGCGCCACCTGGGGCGTGGTGTCGGCACGCAAACCCAGGGTGCGCCCTGAGAGCTGGTCCACCAGCTTGAAGGTTTGCAGGTCCAGGGCACTGCCTGTGCCCGTCAGCAAGGATTCCAGGTGCTCCAGCAGCGGCGGCATTACCAGCTCATAGCCGTAGCCACGCGCCGTGTCCAACCAGAGGCGACGAAGTTCTTCGATGCGACGAGCCTCAGAGGGCAAGACATCGGCAATGTGATCCGGCAGGACCCAAGCAGACATGTGAATAGGGGGAGACGGTTAAAACAGAGATTTTACCGGGCTTCTCGAGGCTTACACCTCAGCCGAGAAACCAAATCAGGCCCAAGCCCATCAAAATGGCGCACAGACCGAAAAAGCGGATCTGTCCGTCCTCCAGTTGCAACACTTGCAAAAACATGCGCCGCCAGCCGTCTGGCGAGGCGAAGGGCATCAGCCCTTCGATCACCAGCACCAGGCCCAACGCTGTCCAAAGCGTGTCGGAATCCAGCACGCCGCCAACTCAGTTTTTGGCGGGCGCAGGCGCGGTGGCGCCTCCGCTGCTGCGCATGCTCTTGAAGAAGTCGCTCGAAGGGTCGACCACCATCACATCGCTCTTCTTGCTGAAGGTGGATTTGTAGGCTTCCAGGCTGCGGTAGAACTGCGCAAATTGCGGGTCTTTGCCAAACGACTCGGCATAGATGCGGGCGGCTTCGGCGTCGCCCTGCCCCTTGATCTTCTGGGCATCGCGGTAGGCATTGGCCACCGTCACTTCACGCTGGCGATCGGCATCGGCGCGAATCTTTTCACCTTCGGCGGCCCCCATGGAGCGCAACTCGTTGGCCACCCGCTTGCGTTCGGCTTCCATGCGGCGGTAGACCGATTCGGTGATGGTGTCCACATAGTCGGCACGGGTGATGCGTACGTCCACCACATCAACGCCCCAGGGCTTGCTGCCCCGCACGCGTTCTTGCACTTCGGCCTTGACGTCTTGCATCAAGGCTTCGCGCTTGAGTGACAACAACTCTTTCACCGTGCGCTTGTTGATTTCTTCCTGCAAGGCGTTGCGCACCACACGGCTCAGCTGTTGGGCGCCAGCGCGCTCGTCCAAGCCCACGTTGCGGATGTACTGTGAGGGCTCGGTGATGCGCCAGCGCACATACCAGTCGATCACCATGCGCTGCTTTTCAGCGGTGAGCATGGGCTCGGTGTCGGCGTTGTCCAGCGTCAGCAGCCGCTTGTCGATGTACGACACATTCTGGAAAGGCGGCGGCAGCTTGAAATTCAGGCCGGGCTGGGTGATCACTTCCTTGATTTGACCCAAGGCATAGACAACACCAAACTGGCGCTGGTCCACCACAAAGATGGTGGAACTCAGCAAAGCCAAGGCGACCAGTGCGGAGGAAATGTAAAGACCGATTCTGTTCATGTTCAGGGCTCCTGCTCAACGACCGTCACGGTCACGTTGGCGGCCATCACGCGCGCGGATGTCCGCGCCCGCAGCAGGGCTGGCGGGTGCGGTGGGATTGCTGCTGTCCGAGGCACTGGCAGGCGCCGCTGCGCCTTGCTGGGCCGTCATCTGAATGATCTTGTCCAGGGGCAAATACAACAGGTTGGCGCCCTGCTTGGACTCCACCATGACTTTGGTGACGTTGCTGTACATCTGCTGCATGGCATCGATGTACATGCGGTCGCGGGTCACCTGCGGGGCCTTTTGGTACTCGGTCAGCAAGGACTTGAAGCGCTGCGCATCACCCTGGGCCTGCGCCACGATGCGTGACTTGTAGCCTTCGGCCTCTTCCTTGAGGCGCGAGGCCGTGCCCACGGCACGCGGGATCACGTCGTTGGCATAGGCTTCGGCCTCGTTTTTGGCGCGCTCGCGCTCTTGGCCGGCCTTGAGCACATCGTCAAATGCGGCTTGCACTTGCTCGGGCGGACGCACGCCGCCTTGTTGCAAGTTGATGCCGACCACCTCAATGCCCACCTGGTAGCGGTCGAGGATGGTTTGCATGATGGCCCGCACGCGCGGCCCGATCTGGTCGCGCTCTTCGGAGAGTGCGGAGTCCATGCGCATTTTGCCCACCACCTCGCGCACCGCGGTTTCAGCCGCTTGCACCACGGCGTCGGTGGGGTTCTTGCTCTCGAACAGGTAAGCCCTGGCGTCGGTCAGGCGGTACTGAACCGCGAACTTCATTTCCAGGATGTTCTCGTCTTCGGTCAGCATGGCCGACTCGCGCAGGCCGGTGGCTTTGATGACGGCGTCACGGCCAATGTCGATGGAGCGAATTTGCGTCACAAACACCAACTCATGGCGCTGGACCGGGTAAGGCATGCGCCAGTTGAAGCCGGCGCCCACAGTGCTGTGGTAGCGACCAAACTGGGTGATCACGGCTTGCTGGCCTTCTTGGACGATGAAGAAGCCAGTGCCCAGCCAAATCAGCGCCGCAATGGCGGCAATCACGCCCAAGCCCAGCTTGGCGCCCTTCATGCTGGGCTGAAAGCCACCGCCGCCGCCCGATCCGGGTGGGCTGCCATGGCCTGAGCCCCCTCGCCCGCTGAGCAATTTGCCAAGCTTTTGGTTGAGGTCGCGCCACAATTCGTCCAGGTCGGGCGGTCCCGCCTGCGGCGAGCGGCCAGGCCGTTGCGGTTCACGCGGCGGCTCGCGCGGCGGTTCTTGCTGTGATTGGCCCGTTGGTGGCGGGGTGCCCGAAGAGCCATCGTCGCCACGGCCCCAGCGGCCATCGTTCAAATTGAACATGCCACGTATTTTGGCGAGCCCCCAGGATATTGGAAACCGAAGTTTGTCGTTCATCTGAAGCAGGTTTTTCATTGAATCAGCCATTGTGCCTAAATGTGGGGCCGGAATCGGTGCCATTCCCGGGTTCCATGACATTTTGTGGGTCTTCTTCAAATTCATAGGCCGCCACGCCCGCCAAAGCCCGCTGCGACAGGGCCTCCCGCAGGGCCGAGAGGCCATCACCATGGGCGGCGCTGACAAAAATGCGGGGAACAGGCCGCCCGTCGACCTCGTAATCGTCTTGCAAGCGCTGGGGCAAGCGTTCTGCCGGCAAGGCGTCCATTTTGTTGAACACCAACAATTGCGGCACATCGGCGGCGCCAATGTCGGCCAGCACCGCTTGCACCTGCGCCATTTGCTCCGGAAAGTCCGGGTTGGCCGCGTCCACCACATGCAGCAGCAAATCGGCTTGGGCCGCTTCCTGCAAGGTGGCCTCGAAGGCATCCACCAGGGTGTGCGGCAAATCACGGATGAAACCCACCGTGTCGGACAACGACACCGAGCGACCGCGCCCTTCCTTGTCGCCCAGGTAGAGCTGCCGGGTGGTGGTGTCCAGGGTGGCAAACAGCTGGTCGGCCGCGTACGTGCGGGCCTTGACCAGGGCATTGAACAGCGTGGACTTGCCCGCATTGGTGTAGCCCACCAGCGAGATGCCAAAGTTGTCGCGCCGGTGGCGCTGGCGTCGTTGGGTCGAGCGCTGCCGTTTGACCTTTTCCAGGCGCTCGCGGGTGCGTTTGATGGACTCGCCAATCATGCGCCGATCCAGCTCGATCTGGGTTTCGCCCGGGCCACCGCGCGTGCCGATGCCGCCGCGCTGGCGCTCCAGGTGCGACCAGCGGCGAACCAGGCGTGTGCTGAGGTATTGCAAACGCGCCAGTTCCACCTGCAACTTGCCCTCGTGGCTGCGCGCACGCTGGGCAAAAATTTCCAGAATCAACAAGGTGCGGTCGTTCACCGGCAAGCCCAGGTGACGCTCCAGGTTGCGCTGCTGGGCCGGGCTCAGGGACTGGTCAAAGAGAATTTCGGTCGCGTTGACCTCGGCCGCCTTGGCCTTGATTTCATCGGCCTTGCCACTGCCTACAAACAAGGCAGGGTCAGGCGCCTGACGCTTGCAGGTCAGTCGCGCCACAGGGGTCAGGCCCGCGGTGCTGGCCAATTGCGCGAGCTCTTCGAGCTCGGCATCGAAATGGGGCAGCCCCAAGTCCACCCCAACGAGCAGCGCGTTGGCCGTGGCGGGGGATGTGGAATCGATCAAGACTCGGTGGGCTCAGCGCCTTCAGCGGCACTGAAATTCACCGCACGCCCCGGCACAATGGTGGAGATGGCGTGCTTGTAAACCATTTGCGTCACCGTGTTGCGCAACAGCACGACGTACTGGTCAAACGACTCGATCTGGCCTTGGAGCTTGATGCCATTGACCAAGTAAATGGACACCGGCACATGCTCACGGCGCAGCAGGTTCAGAAAAGGGTCCTGCAGGAGTTGGCCTTTGTTGCTCACGATATTCTCCGTGTTCAAAATTGTGTGAAGAGGCTCTCACCTTACCACAGGCAAGATGCCGGGGTTGGCTCAGTCGTCTTTATAGGGGTTATGGGAGGTTTTCATCTCGATGCGCAAGGGGGTGCCTTCGAGCTTGAATTCCTTGCGGAAACGCCCCTCGAGGAAGCGCTTGTAGGCATCGGTCACATGCTCCAGCGAATTGCCATGCACCACGATCACCGGCGGGTTCATGCCCCCCTGGTGCGCGTAACGCAGCTTGGGGCGGAACATGCCTGCGCGTTTGGGTGACTGGAACTGAACGGCTTCCAGCAGCAAGCGGGTCAGCACCGGCGTGGACATTTTGCACATGGCCGAGCGGTGCGCCTGGTTCATGGAGTCCCACAGCGGGCCCAGGCCCTGACGCTTGCGCGCCGAGATGAAGTGCATCTTGGCAAACTTCAGGAACGACAGGCGGGTCTCAATGGAGCGCTGAAGCAGCTCGCGCTGGTAATCGTCCACCGCGTCCCATTTGTTGACCGCCAGCACCACGGCCCGGCCACTCTCCAGGATGTAACCGGCAATGTGCGCATCTTGGTCGGTCACGCCCTGGGTGGCGTCCAGCAACAGCAGGACCACATGGGCTGACTCGATGGCCTGCAAGGTTTTGACCACCGAAAATTTCTCGATGGCCTCAAAGACTTTGCCCTTGCGGCGCAAGCCAGCGGTGTCAATCAGGTCGTACCGCTGGCCGTTGCGCTCCAGCGGCACGTGAATGGCATCGCGCGTGGTGCCTGGCATGTCAAAGGCCACCAGGCGCTCTTCACCCAACCAAGTGTTGATCAGGGTGGATTTGCCCACGTTGGGACGGCCGGCCACGGCCAGGCGAATGACGCCGTCATCGGCCTCGGCCTCGTCTTCTTGTTCGTCCAGGTGCAACGGCTCGAGGGCCATCTCGACCATGCTGCGAATGCCCTGCCCGTGAGCCGCCGAGACGGGCAACACTTCGCCCAAGCCCAGCTCGTAAAACTCGGCCAGCTGCGCGCCTTCGCGCATGCCCTCGGCCTTGTTGGCCACCAGCAAACAGGGCTTGCCCAGGCGGCGCAGGTAATTGGCAATGTCGTGGTCCTGAGCCGACAGGCCTTCGCGCGCATCGACCACAAACACCACAATGTCGGCCTCGGCCACCGCTTGCTGGGTTTGGCGCGCCATTTCTTTGTAAATGCCCGCGCTGGCATCGGGCTCGAAGCCCCCGGTGTCAATGACGATGAACTCGTGTTTGCCCAGACGCGCGTTGCCGTAATGGCGGTCACGGGTCAAGCCCGCGAAGTCGGCCACGATGGCGTCACGCGTTTTGGTCAGCCGGTTGAACAGCGTCGATTTGCCCACATTGGGGCGCCCCACCAGGGCCAGAACAGGTTTCACAAATCAGGCCTTGGATGCATTAAGGAAAGCGCAAGGACTGCACCAGCCCCTTGCGAGAAACCATCAAAAAGCCACTGCCCATGGCCTGAGGGGCGCTGATGAGCGCGTCACCATCGAGGGTGATGCGGTTCAGCAAGGCGCCATCCGTCAACGACAACAGGTAAATGAAACCAGCCTCGTCGGCCACCAGCACGCCTTTTTCAGTGACCAAAGGCGCGCTCAAGCGGCGGTAACGCAAGCGATCGGTCTCCCACAGACGCTCACCCGTGCCGCGCTGCCAAGTGGTCACCACACCGTTGGCCTCGGTGCCCACCAGCAAGTTGGCATTGCCCGAGAGTCCCTGGTCGCTGGCGGCAGAGCGCGTCCACTGCACTCCGCCACGCGCGGCATTGACGCAGCCCACTTGGGCCAAAAAGGCTCTTGCGCACACGCTGTCACCGACCCGGCTGACAGGGGCCACGATGTCCACCAGACGCTCCAGGTCGTTGGTGCCGCGCGGCGTGGCCAGGGGCGCATCCCAGCGCAAAGCGCCGGTGGTGGGGTTCAAGCCGACCAAACGCCCGGACAAACCGGCGACCAAGGTGTCATTGACCGGCAACAGCACGCCAGCTTGGCGCAGCACCAAAGGCTCGCCCGGGCGTTGCTGGGTCCACAAAATACGGCCCGTGGCGCCGTCCAGGCCCATGACCGAGCGGTCGGCCATCAGCACAAACACACGTTGGCCCGCCACCAAAGGCGGCGTGAAGGACTGCGCCGGCAATTTCTGGCGCCACAACACCTTGCCAGACTGCAAAGTGACCAACTCATTGCTGCGGGTCACCACAGCAAAGCGTTCGCCGTCCGAGCCCACGCCTGCGCTCAAAGGTGCGCCCACAGACGCACGCCAGACTTCTTGGCCGTTGCGCGCATCCAGTGCATGGACCGACCCCTGGCTGGTCGCCAGGCCAATGAGGTTGGTGGTGATCGCTGGGCTCATGGGAAAGTCCAGCGCGCCCAAGGCAAACGACCAGCCTTTTTGCAGGTCTTGCTGCACCGCCACGCTGCCCAGATCGGCCGGCTTGGGTCGCGGGGAAGAACCGCACGCCGCCAGCAGGCCCACCAAGGCCAGGGCCAGGGCGCCGCTCAACCAGCGATGAGATCCCGTGTTCACTGCTTTTTCTCCTGCGCGGCCGGATCCACACCCAGGGCGGCCAACTTGACCTCGATCAGGGCACGGTAGTCGCCGCGGGCGTCCATGCCTTTCCAGGCCTTGAGGTACAGCTCGCGTGCCTCACTGCGTTTGTCTTGCAGCAGCGCGATATCGCCAAGTCGATCTGCCACCAAGGGCTCGAAAGCCGGGGCAAATGAGCCGCTCAGTGCTTGGCGCGCCTGGTCCAGGGCTTTGGCCTCGATGGCCAGTGCGGCCAGTCGCAGGCGTGCCAGCGCCACCAGGCCCGGATCAGCGGCTTTGTCCACCACCCAGTTCAGGGCGCTACGGGCTTTGTCGCTTTGAGCCTTGTCTTGAAACGTGCGCGCGGCCATCAAGGCGGCCTGGTGCGCAAACGTGGTCCGGCCAAACTTGTCCTGAATGTCGGCCAGCGAGCGCTCCAGCAATGGCAAGTCGGCCGCCAGGGCCGCACGCTCAACGGTGTCGTAAAGCACGGCGGACTGCGAAGCCTGTTGGCGTTGCCAGTAATTCCAGCCGTTCCAAGACGCGTAGGCGCCCAGCACCACAATCAGCGCCCATGAAATCAGGTTGCCCCAGCGCTTCCAAAAGTGCTTGAGTTGGTCGAGTTGTTCTTGTTCTTCGAGGTCGAGATGGGTGGCCATGGTGTGAAAAGGGAGGGTCAACCGGTCAATGCTGTCGTTCGTAGACGGTTCAGCGCACAGGGGATTGTAGGCTTGGCGCCCATTGCGCCAACGCAGCCAGGGATTCGCAACGTTGGGCCCCCTGCCCGTCACGCAGGGCTTTCACGGTGACTTCACCTCGGGCCAACTCTTCTTCCCCAAAAATCAGGGCAAAGCTGGCGCCACTGGCGTCTGCCTTTTTGAATTGCGACTTCATGCTGCCCATGCCCTCGCCAGTACCCGCGTGCATTTGCACCGCAACGCCGATGGCTCGCAGCGCGTGCAGGGTCTGAAACACCTGGGGCAAGGCGGCCGCATCGGGCACAATGGCGTAGGCATCGAGGGACGGCGACGCCAGCGCCACCTGTTGCTCCTTGAGCAACTCGAGCACGCGCTCCACGCCCAGGGCCCAGCCGACCGCAGGCGCAGGCTTGCCACCCACTTGCTCAATCAGGTAGTCATAGCGGCCACCGCCGCAAATGGTGCCCTGCGAGCCCAAGTGCTCGGTGATGAACTCGAACACGGTCAGGTTGTAATAGTCCATGCCGCGCACCAGGCGCGGATTGATGCGGTAGCCCACGCCATTGGCATCCAGAATTTGGCGCACCGTCTCAAAATGCTTCAAGGAGGCTTCCCCCAGGAAGTCGATCAGCTTGGGCGCGCCCTCCACAAGAGCTTGCATGGCCGGGTTCTTGGTGTCCAGAATGCGCAGCGGGTTGCTGTGCAAGCGCCGCTTGGCGTCTTCGTCCAGGCTTTCAGCGTGTTGCTCGAAATAAGCGATCAAGGCGGCGCGGTGCTGTGCGCGCTCTGGCGGTTGCCCCAGGCTGTTGAGTTCCAGTCGGACATCTTTCAGGCCCAAGGTTTGCCACAGGCTCACGGCCAGCAAAATCAGCTCGGCGTCCACTTCGGCGCCGGCAAAGCCCAGGGCCTCGGCACCGATCTGATGAAACTGGCGGTAGCGCCCCCGCTGGGGACGCTCATGGCGAAACATCGGCCCCAAGTAGTACAGCCGCTTGCCGCCGTCGTACAGCAGGTTGTGCTCGACCACGGCACGCACCACGCCCGCCGTCGCCTCGGGTCGCAGGGTCAACTGCTCGCCGTTCAGGCGGTCTTCGAAAGAGTACATCTCCTTCTCGACGATGTCGGTGACCTCGCCCAGGCCGCGCACAAACAAGGCGGTGGGCTCCACGATGGGGGTGCGAATGTTGCGATAGGCGTGGCGGCGCATCAGCTGACGCACCGTCTCTTCCAATGCTTCCCAACGCCCTGAGTCCGTCGGCAACAGATCGTTCATGCCTTTGACGGCGGTGATTTTTTCAGCCATGTTGTTTGGATTGCCCGCTGCCAAAGCGTTTCTCGATGTAGTTCTCGACAATTTGATGGAATTCCTGCGCGATGTTCTCGCCGCGCAAGGTCAGCGCCTTTTCGCCGTCAATGAAGACCGGCGCCGCTGGGGCCTCGCCGGTGCCGGGCAGGCTGATGCCGATGTCGGCATGCTTGCTTTCGCCGGGTCCGTTCACGATGCAGCCCATGACCGCCAGCTTCAGGTTTTCCACACCCGGATAGCGTGACCGCCACACCGGCATCTGGGCGCGCAAAAAGTCATCGATCTCTTTGGCCAGTTCTTGGAACGTGGTGCTGGTGGTGCGGCCGCAGCCCGGGCAAGCCGTCACGCTGGGTACAAAAATGCGCAGGCCCAGCGACTGCAAAATTTCAGAGGCGATCACCACCTCTTGGGTGCGCGATTCGCCAGGCTGCGGGGTGAGTGACACCCGGATCGTGTCGCCAATGCCCTCTTGCAAAAGTATGGACAAGGCGGTGGCCGAAGCGACCGTGCCCTTGGTGCCCATGCCGGCTTCGGTCAGCCCCAAATGCAGCGGATAGCGACAGCGTTGCGCGAGTTCACGGTAAACGGCAATCAGGTCTTGCACGCCACTGACTTTGCAGCTCAACAAAATCTGGTTCGCCGGCATGCCCAGCGACTCGGCATGCCGCGCCGAGTCGATCGCCGAGGTGATCAGCGCTTCGTACATCACCTGGCGCGCTTGCCAGGGGTTGCTGCGCTGGGCGTTCTCGTCCATCAAGCGGGCCAACAGTTCCTGGTCGAGGCTGCCCCAGTTCACCCCGATGCGCACCGGCTTGTCCCAGCGCATGGCGGCGTCAATCATTTGTGCAAACTGTCGATCGTGTTTGTCGCCCTTGCCCACATTGCCCGGGTTAATGCGGTACTTGGACAAGGCCTGCGCGCAATCCGGAAATTCGGTCAGCAAGCGGTGGCCGTTGTAATGAAAGTCACCGACCAAGGGCACATCGATGCCCATGCGGTCCAACTGGTTGCGAATCTCCGGCACAGCCTGTGCCGCCTCGGGCGTGTTCACAGTGATGCGCACCATCTCGGAACCTGCCAAAGCCAGTTCTTTGACCTGAATGGCGGTGCCGATGACGTCCACCGTGTCGGTGTTGGTCATGGACTGCACACGCACAGGCGCATCGCCACCCACCGTGACCACCCGCGCACCCCAGCTGACGCGGGCTTGCAAGGTTTGTTTCGAGGCCGGGGATGCCAGGGCAATGGGTTGTTCAGGGTCACGCATGCTCAGACTCACTGTGCGGCTGAGGCCGGTTTGGTTGGAATGGCCCCGGATTGCACAGGCGTGACCACCATGCCAGGGGCTACCCCGGGCTCCTGTGCAGGCGGGTTGACCGGTGCATCGGCGGCGGCGGGTTCTGCAGTGGGTGCAGGCAAAACATCCGAGACGGTTTTTGCCGTTGAACTGCGCGGCATGTCACGGCCCGGAAAACCCATGCCGGCCCAGACCAGCAAGACCGCCAGCAAAGCGCCTGCAAACACCAGCCACTGGGGCGGAAGGCGGCGGCTGTAAGCCCCCGTGCCGCCACTCATGGGCATGGCGTGTTGCATGCCACTGGACACCGACACCAGCGGTTCGACCGCCGGCACATGCTCTTGACCTGGCATCATGCTCAGGACGGCCGCAGAGTCGACATGCAAATAGCGGCACACGCTCATGGCCAGCGCCCGCGCAAACACCAGGTCGGGCAAGGCTTCGAAGCGGTTGGCCTCCAAAGCCTCCAGCTTGGCGGTGGGCACTTTCAGTGCAGCAGCCAAAATGGAAATATGCAGGCCTTTGGCTTCGCGGTACTGGCGCAGCAAGGCACCTGCACTGTTGGCTGCAGAGGGCGCCACAGCGCTGGACGCGTCAGATTTTTGAGAGTCGGTCATGGGCACAGTCCGGTCGACGGCTCGCTGGAAAAAAGCATCAAAACAAGGATTTGCTGTGGATTCTGCACCAGAAACCACGAAAAAACGCTCATGGTGGCGTCGCCCGCAGGGGGATCACCCGTTGGCGCGCCATGCGCGATTCCACATCGGTGCGGTCTTTCACGTCGCCGGCCAATTGGCCGCAGGCGGCGTCAATGTCATCCCCTCGGGTTTTACGCACGGTGGTGACCAAACCGGCGCGCTGCAGAATCTCTGCAAAAGCCAGCACCTGTGCCTGGGGCGAACGCTTCAGGCCCGAGGCTGGAAAGGGATTGAAGGGAATCAGGTTGAATTTGCACGAGACGCCTTGACCCTGCTGGGGTCGTACCAGGTCGATCAGGGCTTGGGCGTGCTCGGCTTGGTCGTTGACCCCATCGAGCATGCAGTATTCGAAGGTGATGAAGTCGCGCGGTGCATGGGCCAGGTAGCGTTGGCAAGCGGCCATCAGTTCGGCCAAGGGGTATTTGCGGTTCAACGGAACCAGCGAGTCGCGCAGGGCATCCGAAGGGGCATGCAGGGAGACGGCCAACGCGACCGGGCAATCTTCGCCCAGGCGGTCCATCATGGGGACCACGCCGGACGTGGACACCGTCAGGCGACGGCGTGACAAGCCGTAGGCATGGTCATCCAGCATGGTGCGCAATGCCGGCACCAGCGCGCTGTAATTTTGCAAAGGCTCGCCCATGCCCATCATCACCACATTGCTGATGACACGCTCTGGGCTGCTCAGGCGCTGGCGCAGGAAATGTTCGGCAAACCACAGTTGGGCCACGATTTCGCCCGTGGTCAGGTTGCGGCTGAACCCCTGGTGGCCAGTCGAGCAAAAACGACAGCCCACGGCACAGCCGGCCTGGGAGGACACGCACAAGGTGCCCCGATCGTCTTCGGGAATGAACACGGTTTCAACGGCGTTGCCGTCGCCCACATCGAACAGCCACTTGAGGGTGCCGTCGGCGGACTCGTGTTGGGAAATGGGGGTGAGCGGCGTGATGCGCGCGCAGGTTTTGAGTTTGTCACGCAGGGACTTCGCCAGATCGCTCATCTGGTCGAAGTCTCGGGCGCCCTTGTGGTGAATCCAGCGAAAGAGCTGCGTGGCCCGGAATTTTTTTTCGCCCAGCCCCTCGCAAAACTCGGTCAACCCCTGGCGATCGAAGTCGAGCAGGTTGACCGTCATGGCAAAGGGACTGAGCGCCTGCGAGCAGGCTTCAGCGGCTGTAAACGTTCATGCCGGCGAAGAAAAAGCCCACTTCAACGGCGGCCGTTTCGGGGGCGTCAGAGCCGTGCACGGCGTTGGCGTCGATGCTGTCAGCGAAGTCGGCGCGAATGGTGCCAGCGGCTGCTTTCTTGGGGTCGGTGGCGCCCATCAGGTCGCGGTTTTTCAGGATGGCGCCTTCGCCTTCCAGCACCTGGATCATGACCGGGCCAGAAATCATGAAGTCCACGAGGTCCTTGAAGAAAGGGCGGGCCTTGTGCACGGCATAGAAAGCCTCGGCTTCGCCGCGCGACAGATGGGCCATGCGGGCAGCGATGACCTTCAGGCCAGCGGCTTCAAAGCGGGCGTAGATCTGGCCAATGACGTTCTTGGCAACGGCATCCGGCTTGATGATGGAGAGGGTACGTTCGATGGCCATGTGAGACTTCCTGTTGGTTTTCAAAGAATATTGCCTGTTTGGCAAAGCCCCCTATTTTAGCCTGAGAACAGGGTTTCCCCTTGGCCGCAAGGGTGTTCAGGGACGACCGCGGCCACCGCGACCACCCCCACCCCGTTTGCCGGGGCCTTGGCGCATGCGGTTGAAACTGTCGGCGCCAATGTAGCCGACCGATGTTTTCATCGGGTCGGGCTGTCCACCGCCCGACGGGCCCGAACGGCGACTTTTCTCGCGGCGCGGCTGTTCAGAGGGTGTGGCTTTGCCGGCGGGCCGTGAGGGGCGCGGGCCGTGGCCCTGCCCTGCCAGGCGTTCCTTGCGACCCGGCGAAGGCGCCGTCGCCATGCGCCCGGTCTGCATGCCCACGGCTTTCATCAAAGCGCCAATGTCGCGCTCGTCCAGTTCCATGAAGGCGCCGCGCTTGAGCCCGCGGGGCAACACCATGGCCCCGTAGCGAATGCGAATCAGCCGGCTGACGGCGTGGCCCACGGCTTCGAGCAAGCGGCGCACCTCGCGGTTGCGCCCCTCGCTGATGGTCACGCGGTACCAGCAATTGGAGCCTTCACCGCCGCCATCTTCGATGCTGGAAAACTGCGCCGGGCCATCGTCCAGCTGCACGCCGTCGAGCAGGCGTTGCTTTTCCTCGTTGGACAAGGCGCCCAGCACCCGCACGGCGTACTCGCGCTCCAGGCCAAAGCGCGGGTGCATCAGCTGGTTGGCCAATTGGCCCGAGCTGGTGAACAGCAGCAAGCCCTCGGTGTTCAAGTCCAGGCGGCCCACCGATTGCCATTTGCCTTGTTGCAGGCGTGGCAGCTTGCGAAACACCGTGGGACGGTTTTGGGGATCGTCGTGCGTCACCACCTCGCCCACCGGCTTGTGGTAAGCGATGACGCGGGCGGGTGGCGGCTCAATGCGGACCCGGATGGGCTTGCCATTGACCTTCACCTGGTCGCCAAACTGAATGCGCTGGCCGATGTGGGCGGGCTCGTTGTTGACGGAAATCCGCCCTTCCAGAATCAGCTGCTCCATCTCCAAGCGGGAGCCCAAACCGGCTTGTGCCAGCACTTTGTGCAGCTTGGGCGACTCGGGCTGGGGCAACAAAACGCGTTTGGGTGGCGTGGCTTCTTCTTGGTCGGCCTGGACATCGAAATCGCCAGACACCACGTCGGAGAACCGAATCGCCTCTTGCGCCTGGGCGGCCTCTGGCGCAGGTACGGGCACGGATGCGGTCTGCGGCAGCAACGGCTGCTGCGGATCAGGTGAGGTCGCTTCGTTCATCGGGGGTCTCCGTCTCCAGGCTCAGCTGAGGGTCGTCCGCTTCGGGCTCTTGCAGTGCCGCCAGGGCTTGAATTTGGGCCGCCGGGTTGTCCAGCGTGGGCAGCTGGTCCAGGGAGGACAGGCCCAGGTCATCCAGAAATTGACGGGTGGTGGCGAACAAGGCTGGGCGACCCACGGTCTCTCGGTGGCCAATGACTTCCACCCAGCCGCGGTCTTCCAATTGCTTGATGACCAAGGAATTGATGGTCACGCCGCGAATGTCTTCCATGTCACCCCGGGTCACGGGTTGGCGGTAGGCAATGATGGCCAAGGTTTCCATGGCCGCGCGGGTGTATTTGGGGGGTTTCTCAGGGTGCAAGCGGTCCAGGTACTCGCGCAATTCGGGCCGGCTTTGAAAGCGCCAGCCGGAGGCCACCTGGACCAACGCCACACCGCGCTGGGTCCAATCTTGCTGCAAAGACTCCAACAGACTCTTGACTGTGTCCGCACCGAGCTCGTCATTGAACAGCACGCGCAAATCCCGCACCGACAGGGGCTGAGGCGAGCAAATCAAGGCGGTCTCGAGGATACGCTTGGCATCCACCGTGTTCATGAGATTTTTCCGGAGTAAGAGCCCCTTCGGGGCGGTCATTCGGAGGCGAACCCGCGAAGCGGTCGCGCCAAGTGTGAAGCCGTTTCAGGCCTGGATTTCATTGTAGCGCAGGCCCAAAGCGGCCAGCGCTGTGGCCAGCTCGAGCGGCAGCGGCGCTTCAAACGACAAGCGCTCATGCGTGTCAGGGTGCGCCAACGAGAGCCGAAAGGCATGCAGCGCCTGGCGCGTGAGGCCCGCCATTTCTTTCCCGCCATAAAGGTCGTCGCCAAGGAGCGGAAAACCCACATGGGCCAGATGCACCCGAATTTGATGGGTTCGCCCAGTGTGCAGCTGGCAATGGACCAGGCTGGCTTGAGGCGTGGCGGCCAGGCCGGTCACGGTGGTGCGGGCAGATTTGCCCGAATGCCGCTCCAAATCCACCACGGCCATGCGCAAGCGATTTCGGGGGTCTCGCCCCAAGGGGGCTTCAATGTCTTTGGCATGCCCCGCAGGCCAGTGACCATGAACAATGGCAAGGTATTCACGTTGCACCTCACGGGCCGCGATTTTGGCCACCAGCGCATCCATGCAGCCGCGGGTGCGCGCCACCAGCATCAGGCCGCTGGTGTCTTTGTCCAGTCGGTGAACAATGCCAGCGCGCGGCAACGAGGCCGCAGCCACATCAAGCGCCAACAAGCCGTTCAGCAATGTGCCGCTCCAATGGCCAGGGGCTGGGTGCACGACCAGGCCCGCAGGCTTGTGAATGACGCGCAGGCTCGGGTCGCAATGCACCGTGTCCAAGGCCATGACTTGCGGCACAAACGCCTGGCTTTGGGCTGTGGGCCGCAGCTCAACCCTGAGGGTTTGGCCCGCTTTCATGCGCAAGGAGGGTTTGGTCAGCGCACGCGCCTCGGCGTCGAATCCGACGCAGCCTTGCTCAATCAGTTGCTGCAGGTAGCTGCGAGAGAACTCGGGAATCAGCCCGGCCAACACCCGATCGAGCCGCTCACCATGGTGCTCTGCCAATAGCTGCAGCTCACGCCACTCCGACTCAACGGGGCTGTCTTCGTTTTCCTCGGCGTCGCCGTGGACCCAAGGCTTGTCGGATAATGGCTGTTTGGCGTGATTCAAAAAGGTGACCCGTGCTGCAACGCTTGCAATTATCCGTGCTTCTGAGTTTGGCGTTCCTTGCTGGCTGCGCAACCAATGAAGCTGATTGGACCGCCGGTTGGACACCCGAAAAACTCTACGCGGAAGCCAAGGACGAGCTGAACAACAAGCTCTATGAAAAAGCCATCACCCTCTATGAAAAACTGGAGGGTCGTGCTGCTGGCACACAATTGGCACAGCAAGCGCAGCTGGAAAAAGCCTATGCCCAGTACAAAAACGGGGACCCGGTACTGGCCGTGGCCACGCTGGACCGCTTCATGAAGATCAATCCCGCCAGCCCGGCTTTGGACTACGCCCTGTACCTCAAGGGCATGGTCAACTTCAATGAAGACCTGGGCATGCTCTCGTTCATTTCCAAACAAGACCTGTCCGAGCGTGACCAGAAAGCGGCCAAGGAATCTTTTGAAGCGTTTCGCGAATTGGTCACCCGTTTCCCCGACTCCAAGTACAGCGAAGATGCGCGGCTGCGCATGCGCTATTCGGTGAACGTTTTGGCGAAGTCTGAAATCAACGTAGCCCGCTTTTATATGAACAAGGGCGCTTACGTGGCCGCCATCAACCGCGCACAAGCTGCCCTGAACGATTACCGAGATGTTCCGGCGCTGGAAGACGCCTTGAACATCTTGATCGAGTGCTACGACAAATTGGGCCTGACGCAGTTGCGTGACGACACCAAGAGGGTGTTGGCCCAATCGTTCCCTGAGAGCCAGAAGCCCGCCGTCACGGATGCTAAGAAGTCGGGTCCGTGGTGGAAGCTTTGGTAAGCCGCCGCAAGCCTTCCAGCAAGGCTGGCTCTGAAGATGCGCGCGCCATCGGCGGCAAGGCATCCATCAAGCGGCGGCCGTAGCCGGTGGTGATCAAGCGGTTGTCACACACCACCAACACCCCTTTGTCGGTTTCACGGCGAATGAGCCGCCCCGCCCCCTGCTTCAAGGCCACCACAGCTTCCGGTAAAAAATAGTGATTGAAGGGGCTGCGCCCCTGGGCTTCCAATCGCTTGCCACGTGCCTCCACCATCGGGTCATTGGGGGGGGGGAAAGGCAGCTTGTCAATGATGACGGCCTGCAGGGCTTCGCCCGGCACGTCAAACCCCTCCCAAAACGTGGCCGAAGCCACCAGCACGCAGCCGCGTTGGCTGTCAGCGTCACCTGCCCGAAAGCGCTCCATCAGCTCGCGCTTGGAGCCCTCGCCTTGGACCAGCACTTCCAGCCCAGACGCGTCGGCCAACTGTTGACGCAAGGTCTCGCCAATCTGGCGCAAGGCGCGCAAGGTGGTGGTCAGCACCAGGGTGCGGCCACCGAGGGCACGCACGATTTTTTCGGCCAAGGCAGCCACCTGCGGCGTGTGTTGCGGGTCGTTGGGGCGCACCAGCTCGCGCGGCACGAACAGCACGGCTTGCTTGGCGTAGTTGAAAGGGCTTTGCACCTTGAGCACACGCGCATCGCTCAAGCCGCAGGGCTCGGTGAACCAACGCAGTGTGGCGTCGTCGCCCAGGGTGGCGGAGGTGAAAATCCAGCTGCGCGGACGTGCTGGCGCATCACGCCAGGGTGCAGCGTCGGCTGCATCGGGGTCTTGGGTGTCCTGCGGGCTGGCCTCAGCCGCCGGCGCTGCCAGCATGCGCGTGCGCACGGTTTCAGCGATGTCCAGGGGGGCTTGCATCAGCCTGGCCCAGTGGCCCAGATCCACCCAGCGCACCGACCCCAAGGGGGGCGGCTCGCGAAAGGCCACGAGTTGCGACAACATGTCTTGCACACGCTCTGACAAGCGCGCAAAGTCCGGTGCCACCTCCAGCGCACCCTCCAGCGCATCCAACAACTGTTGACACACGCCTTGCAAGGTGTCCAGCATGGCATCCCAGTCGGCCTCGCTCAGACCCTCCGGCGCTTGCGCAGTCCAAGCCAGTTTGCCGCCCTTGTCACCGCCACCGAGCAGCAAGCGCAAGTCGCGCGCGGCCAACTCCAGTTGCGCACTCAGGCCTTGCCAATCGGCTTGGCCACGCGCCAGGCTGAGGCCCGCCACCAGCAGGTCACGCGACAAATCGATGAGCTGCGAAGAGCTGAGTTGTCGCCCTAAAAACTGCACGCCGGTTTCATTCAACTGATGGGCTTCATCGAAGATGGCCACGCGCACCGAAGGCAGCAACTCGGCCATGCCCGACTCGCGCACCGCCAGGTCGGCAAAAAACAAATGGTGGTTGATGACCACCACATCGGCGGCCAGGGCCTCACGCCGGGCGGCCATGACATGGCAGGTTTTGTGGTGCTCGCATTCGCTGCCCAGGCAGTTGTCGCGGTTCGAGGTGATCCAGGGCAACAAGGAGGAGCGCTCATCCAGGCCTGGCATTTCCGCCAGGTCTCCTGTGCGCGTGGCTTGCGCCCAAGTCTCCACCTTGGCCAGCAGGTGCACGCTTTGTCGGTCGGGCAGCAAGGCCTCATTGCGTGCCAGGGCCAACCGGTAGGTGCAAAGGTAATTGCCGCGGCCCTTGAGCAAGGCCATGCGCACCGGCAGGTTCAGCGCCTGGGCCAAGCCAGGCAAATCGCGTGAGAACAATTGGTCTTGCAGGGCCTTGGTGGCGGTGGAAATCAGCACACGCTCGCCACTGAGCAAGGCGGGCACCAAGTAGGCAAAGGTTTTGCCCACACCGGTACCCGCTTCGACCACCAACGCACCACCTTGATCCAGGGTTTCGGCCACGGCTTGCGCCATGTCGGTTTGGCCTGCGCGCGGCTGAAAATGTGGGTCCCAGCGGGCCAAGGGGCCTTCGGGGGTGAAGGCAGACATGACCAGCGAGGTGAGCGGCTCAGTCGACATGATGCTCAGGCCGGCTCGGCGGGGTTGAGCAGGTTTTCCAAACGGGTGATGTGGTCGCGCAGCGCCAATTTTTTCTTTTTCAAACGGCGCAGCATCAACTCGTCGACCGGCTGTTCTTGCGCCAGGCGATCCACCGCCGCATCGAGGTCGGCATGCTCCATGCGCAGCTCGATCAGCTCGCGCTCGGGCGAACGAAGGTCGTCAGTCATGGTTTGTCCGCTGCAGGCATTTGGTTCGGAATCGGCAAGGGCTGAGCCAAGGGCTTTTGCCGCTCTTGGCGGCGCTGCTCATTGGCCGCGCGGTGCGCCTGTGCGTCTTGCAACTTGCGTGCATGGTCCTGTTCCGCCGTGCGCAGCTCTGCCGCCGAGGGCCGCGCGGCGTCGCGGGGGGGTGATTCGACCGCCCCTTTGTCTGCACGCTCGGCATGTGCCTGCTGTTTCTCACGATTTTTTTGCTCCGCATTTTGCTGTCGCTCAACGGCCTGTGCACGACGCTGGGCCTCTTCTTGCTGGGCTTGGGGCGACAAACGCTCTGCCACGCGCACTTGCTGTGCTTGCGCCTTTTCAGCCCGCTCAGCGGCATCCAGGGCTTGCTCGCGCTCGCGCAGGGGCTTGAGGCCCTCGCGCTGCGCCTTCAAGGCCTCTTGTTTGCAATCGTTGACGGCAAACCGCTGGTAGCAGTTCTGAATGTCTTGTGCGTAACGGCTCTCAAGGGCTTGGCGTTGACGCTGGAGTTGCTCACGCTCCGACGCCGGCTGGGCCAGCGCCAAGCCGGCCGCGCCACACAGCCAGGCCAGGCTCCAACGCAAGGCACAGCGGTGGCTCATGTCAGCCCCGTGTCGACGGTGCGTCGCTCCAAGGCCAGGAATTCAGCCGACTGCATTTCCTTCAAGCGCGAGATGGTGCGCGGAAACTCATGCGACAAAGGCCCTTCGGTGTACAGCTGCTCAGGTGCCACCTCGGCCGACAGCATCAGCTTGACACGGCGGTCGTACAGCACATCGATGAGCCAGGTGAAGCGCCGGGCCTCTGAAGCCATGTGCACGGGCATGTGCGGCACGTCGCTGAGCAACACCGTGTGAAACTGCGTTGCAATCTCAAGGTAGTCGTTTTGCGAGCGGGGGCCGCCACAGAGGGCTTTGAAATCAAACCAGACCAAGCCGCCGGCCTTGCGACGCGCACGGATTTCACGCGCCTCGATGTGCAGCACCGGGTCTTCATCGTGGGTTTCCGCCAGGCGATTGAAGGCATCGGTCATGGCGGCATCGGCTTGCGCGCCCCAGGGCGTGTGGTACAGGTCCACCTGCTCCAGGGTGCGGCGCCGGTAATCGGTGCCGTTGTCCACATTGACGACTTCCAGCTTTTGGTTCAGCAAGGCAATGGCCGGCAGAATGCGGTCACGGTGCAGGCCACCGGGGTAGAGGTCATCGGGGCGAAAGTTGGAGGTGGTGACAAAGCCGACGCCATTGGCAAACAAGGCATCGAGCAAGCGATGCAAGATCATGGCGTCGGTGATGTCGGCCACATGGAATTCATCAAAGCAGATCAGCTTGTAGCGCTTGGCGATGCGCTGGCCCAGCACATCCAAGGGATTGACCGTGCCTTGCATGTCGCGCAGCTCGCGGTGAACCTCGCGCATGAACTCGTGGAAATGCAGGCGGGTTTTGCGCTGAATCGGCACGGCACCATAAAAGCAATCCATCAGGAAGCTCTTGCCGCGGCCTACGCCGCCATACATGTAGACGCCCCGTGGAATTTCGGGGCGGTTGATCAATTTCTTCAGGGGGTTAGAGCGACGCGCCTTGTAGGCCGCCCATTCTTGGGCGCAACGCTCCAAGGCGTCCACCGCCCGGAGTTGGGCGGGGTCGCTTTGGAAGCCTCGGGTTTGAAGTTCTTGCTCGTAAGCGTGTCGTACGGACATGCCCGAATGCTAACCTCAGAAGTTAAGGGTGCGCTTGTCTACGGCTAATGCGGCCTCTTTGGTCGCTTCGCTGAGGGACGGGTGGGCATGGCAAATGCGCGCAATGTCTTCGGCGCTGGCCTTGAACTCCATGGCCACCACAGCCTCGGCAATCAACTCGCTGGCCATGGGGCCCACGATGTGCACGCCCAGGATCTCGTCGGTGGCGGCATCGGCCAGGAACTTGACCATGCCGGTGGTGTCACCCAGGGCACGTGCGCGGCCATTGGCCAGGAACGGGAAGGTGCCCGCCTTGTAAGCGACGCCATCGGCCTTGAGTTGCTGCTCGGTGCGACCGACCCAGGCAATCTCAGGGCTGGTGTAAATCACCCAGGGAATGGTGTTGAAGTTCACATGGCCATGTTGTCCGGCAATGCGCTCAGCAACGGCCACGCCCTCTTCTTCTGCCTTGTGTGCCAGCATTGGGCCCCGCACCACATCGCCCACCGCCCACACATTGGGCAGGTTGGTTTTGCAGTCGCCATCGACCACGATGGCACCGCGCTCATCCAGTTGCAGGCCCACGGCCTCAGGGTTCAAGCCCGTGGTGTTGGGCACGCGGCCGATGGACACGATCAGCTTGTCCACATCCAGGCTTTGGGCTTCGCCCTTGGCGTTGGTGTAGGCCACTGAGACGCCTTTTTTGCCGTTCTTGATCTCGCCCACTTTCACACCGAGTTCGATCTTCAGGCCTTGCTTGTCAAAGGCCTTCTTGGCTTCTTTGGCAATCTGCTCGTCCACCGCGCCCAGGAAGGTCGGCAGGCCTTCCAGGATGGTGACTTCCGCGCCCAGACGGCGCCAGACCGAGCCCATCTCCAGGCCAATCACGCCCGAGCCAATCAGCGCCAGCTTCTTGGGCACATCGCCCAGGCGCAAGGCGCCATCATTGGACAGCACATTCACTTCATCAAAGGGCACGCCAGGCAAAGCGCGCGCGCTCGAACCCGTGGCCACAATGATGTGCTTGCCCGTCAATGACTCTTCTTCCTTGCCAGCGACCTTGACTTCGTAGCCACCTTCGGCGGCCTTGACAAACGAGCCCCGGCCATGAAAGAAGCTGACCTTGTTCTTCTTGAACAGGTACAAGATGCCATCGTTGTTCTGCTTGACCACCAAGTCTTTGCGCGCCACCATTTTGGCCACATCAATGCTCACGCCCTTGACGTTGATGCCATGGTCGGCAAAGTGGTGGTTGGCTTGCTCGAAATGCTCGGACGATTGCAGCAGCGCCTTCGAAGGAATGCAGCCCACGTTGGTGCAGGTGCCGCCCGGTGCAGGGCCGCCCGCCGCATTTTTCCACTCATCGATACAGGCGGTGTTGAAGCCCAACTGGGCCGCGCGAATCGCGGCAATGTAGCCACCGGGGCCGCCCCCGATGACGATCACGTCAAATTGTTTGCTCATGGTGTGCCCATCAGATATCGAACAACAGGCGAGCCGGATCTTCCAGCGCCTCTTTCATGGCCACCAAGCCCAGCACAGCCTCGCGACCGTCGATGATGCGGTGGTCGTAGCTCATGGCCAGGTAGTTGATGGGGCGCACCACCACTTGGCCGTTTTCCACCACGGCGCGGTCCTTGGTGGCGTGCACGCCCAGAATGGCCGATTGCGGCGGGTTGATGATGGGGGTGGACAGCATGGAGCCGAACACGCCACCGTTGGAGATGGAGAAGGTGCCACCGGTCATTTCTTCAATGCCCAGTTTGCCGTCGCGCGCCTTCACGCCGAACTCGGCAATTTTCTTCTCGATGTCGGCAAAGCTCATCTGGTCGGCGTTGCGCAAAATCGGCACCACCAAGCCACGCGGCGAGCCCACGGCAATGCCAATGTCAAAGTAGCCGTGGTAGACGATGTCGTTGCCATCGACCGAGGCGTTCAGCACGGGGTACTTCTTCAGGGCATGCACGGCGGCCTTGACGAAGAAGCTCATGAAGCCAATCTTCACGCCATGCTCTTTCTCGAACTTGTCCTGGAAGCGCTTGCGCATTTCCATCACAGGCGCCATGTTGACCTCGTTGAAGGTGGTCAGGATGGCATTGGTCGATTGCGATTGCAGCAAGCGCTCGGCCACGCGCGCGCGCAGGCGGCTCATGGGCACGCGCTGTTCGGGACGGTCGCCCAGGTTCACGCTGGGGGCGCTGACTTGGGGCAGCGCGGCGGTGGGCACGCCGGTCGGAATGACGGCAGCCGGCGCAGGCTTGGCGCCAGAGGCCACGGCACCCAGGACGTCGCCTTTGGTGACACGGCCATCTTTACCCGTGCCTGCGACAGAACCGGCGGCCAGGTTGTTGTCTGCCATCAGCTTGGCCGCGGCAGGCATGGCCACACCCGCCTTGCTGGCGGTGGCAGGCGCTGCGGCGGCAGCGGGCGCAGGCGCAGCAGCGGCGGGTGCAGCAGCAGGCGCGGCAGCTCCGGCTTTGCCTTCGGTGTCGATGCGTGCGATCAGCTGATCGGACACCACCGTGCCACCATTGCCCACCACGAGCTCGGCCAACACGCCAGCAGAAGGCGCCGGCACTTCGAGAACGACTTTGTCGGTTTCGATTTCGATCAGGATCTCATCGGCGGCGACGGCCTCGCCGGCCTTCTTTTTCCACTGCAACAAAGTGGCTTCGGCCACGGATTCAGAGAGTTGCGGAACTTTGACTTCTACGATTGCCATGACTTGCTTTCAATAGTCTGAGTGTTTTTTTACTTGCTGAGAATGAAGCCCTTGAGCTTGCCGAAGGCGCCTTCCACGAGGGCCTTTTGCTGCTCTTGGTGCAGATGCGAATAACCCACCGCCGGCGAGGCCGAGGCGGCGCGGCCGGAGTAACCCAGCTTCTGGCCATCGAGCATGTTCTCGTGGATGTAGTGCTGCACAAAGAACCAGGCGCCCTGGTTTTGCGGCTCGTCCTGGGTCCACACGATTTCGGTGGCGTTGGGGTACTTCTTCAGCTCGTTGGCAAAAGCCTTGTGCGGGAACGGATAGAGCTGCTCGACGCGCAGAATGGCCACGTCGTTGGCGCCGTTTTCCTCGCGCTTCTTGGCCAGGTCGTAATAGACCTTGCCCGAGCACACCAGCACGCGCTTGACCTTGTCGTTCTTGAGTTCCTTGTTCTCCGGAATCACGGTTTGGAAACCGCCCTTGGTGAACTCGGACAGCGGCGAGGTGGCGTCCTTGTTGCGCAGCAGCGACTTGGGCGTCATGATGATCAAAGGCTTGCGCAGGTTGCGCACCATCTGGCGGCGCAGCACATGGAAGATCTGGCTGGCCGTGGTCGGCTGCACGATCTGCATGTTGGTGTCGGCCGCCAATTGCATGAAGCGCTCCAGGCGGGCCGAGCTGTGCTCGGGGCCTTGGCCTTCGTAGCCATGGGGCAACATCAGGGTGATGCCGTTGACACGGCCCCACTTCACCTCGCCGGAGGCGATGAACTGGTCGATCACCACCTGGGCACCGTTGGCGAAATCGCCGAACTGGGCTTCCCAGATCACCAGGGTGTTGGGGTCGTTGGAGGCATAGCCGTATTCATAGGCCAGCACGGCTTCTTCCGACAGGATCGAGTCGATCACAACGAAAGGCGCCTGGTTTTCAGCCACGTTCTCCAAAGGCACATAGGTACCGGTGTCCCACTTCTCGCGGCTCTGGTCGTGAATGACCGCATGACGGTGCGTGAAGGTGCCACGACCGCAATCTTCACCGGACAAACGCACTGGGTAGCCACTGGCCACCAAGGAGGCAAACGCCATGTGCTCGCCCATGCCCCAGTCCACATTGACATCGCCACGGCCCATGGCTGCGCGGTCGTCGTAGACCTTTTTCACCAGTTGGTGCGGCGTGACGGTGCTGGGAATGGTGGTGATCTTCTCGGCCAGACGCTTCCACTCGGTCATGGGAATGGCGGTGTCGGAAGCATCGGTCCACTTCTTGCCCAGGAAAGGCGCCCAGTCGACAGCAAACTTGCTCTTGAAGTTGGTCAGCACAGGGTCCACCGTGTGGCGGCCGGCATCGAGCGCGGCGCGGTAGGACTTGACCATGTCGTCGCCAAGCGACTCGCCCAGGCCTTGGGCGGCCAGGCGATCGGCGTAGAGCCTGCGGGTGCCAGGATGGGCCGCAATTTTCTTGTACATCAGCGGCTGGGTCAGGCTGGGGGTGTCTTGCTCGTTGTGACCGAGCTTGCGGAAGCAGGTGATGTCCACCACCACGTCCTGGCGGAAGGTCATGCGGAACTCCAGCGCCAGCTGGGTGGCCAACACCACGGCTTCAGGATCGTCGCCGTTGACGTGCAACACCGGGGCTTCCACCATCTTGACGATGTCGGTACAGAAAACGGTGGAGCGCATGTCGCGCGGGTCCGAGGTGGTGAAACCGATCTGGTTGTTGATGATCAGGTGCACCGTGCCGCCCGTGGTGTAGCCACGGGTTTGGGCCAAGGCCAGGGTTTCCTGGTTGACGCCCTGGCCACCAAACGCCGCATCGCCGTGCACCAGCACGGGCAACACCTGTTGGCCCTTGGGGTCGTTGCGGCGGTCCATGCGCGCGCGCACCGAGCCTTCGACCACGGGGTTGACGATTTCCAGGTGCGAGGGGTTGAACGCCAGGCTCAGGTGCACCGGGCCGCCAGGGGTGGACACGTCGGAGCTGAAGCCCTGGTGGTATTTCACGTCACCGGAGGGCAATTCTTCAGGGGCGGTGTGGTCGAACTCGGCGAACAGGTCCTTGGGCATCTTGCCCAGGGTGTTGACCAACACGTTCAAACGGCCGCGGTGGGCCATGCCAATCACAATCTCTTGCACGCCTTGCTGGCCGGCCGATTGGATCAGCTCGTCCATGGCGGCAATGAAGCTCTCGCCACCTTCAAGCGAGAAGCGCTTCTGACCCACGTATTTGGTGTGCAGGTAGCGCTCGAGGCCCTCAGCCGCCGTCAGACGGTCGAGGATGTGCTTTTTCTTCTCAGCGCCAAAATTGGGCTTGCTGCGGATGCTTTCCAGCTTCTGCTGCCACCAGCGCTTTTGCGCCATGTCGGTGGTGTACATGTACTCCACGCCCAGGGTGCCGCTGTAGGTCTCGCGCAGCGCATTGAGCAGCTCGCGCAGGCTCATGCGGTCTTTGCCGAAGAAGGTGTTGCTGGTGTCGAACACGGTTTCCTGGTCGGCATCGCTGAAGCCGTAGAAGGAAGGCTCGAGTTCGGGAATGTTGGGGCGCTCGGCGCGCTTCAGGGGGTCGAGGTCGGCCCAGCGCTGGCCGACGTTGCGGTAGGCGGCGATCAGCTGCTGAACGGCGGTGCGCTTGCGGCCCATTTCGGCGTCGGCACTGGCCATGACCACCTTGGTGCCGCCTTGCTTGGCGCGCTCGGCAAAGGCATTGATGACGGGCATGTGCGGCACATCACGCGCTTGCGTGCCATCAACGGCGGGAACGTGCTGCAAAGCGTCGAAATACTGGCGCCAGGAATCGGGCACGCTGCCGGGATTGGCCAGGTAGTTTTCGTACATCTCTTCGACGTAAGGCGCATTGCCCCCGAAGAGATAGGTGTTGCCTGAATAGGCTTGATAGACGGACGATGTCTCACTCATAGCGCTGACCTCCGTTTCCCTGCAGGAAACATTAGCTGGTTGAAAAAACCTTCCGCGACACGGCTGGACCGGTTGGCGGATGCGACTGTGGCTGGAAGGGGCCTAGTACATCCATGATTGTGCCACCGATTCAGCGCGGTCGTTTCTTTTTATTTGGGGCGGGTTCAGCCCCGCGTCAGGAAATCATGGCCTGGATTTGCTGCAAAGCGGTGGGATCCTCAATGGTGGTGAGGTCGCCGGGGTCGCGCTTCTCGCACACCGCCTGGATGGCCCGGCGCAGCAGCTTGCCGCTGCGGGTCTTGGGCAGCACGGTCACAAAACGCACGCGCGCAGGACGCGCCACGGCACCGAGCTGCTCGTCCACCACCTTCATGATCTCGCCCTCGAGCTTGAGCTTGGCGGCGTCATCGCTGAGGCCGCTGGCGTCTTTGACCACGGCAAACGCCATGGCGACCTGCCCTTTGAGCTGGTCGGCCACGCCGACCACGGCCACCTCGGCCACATTGGGATGGCTGGAGATGCTTTCCTCGATCTCGCGGGTGCCCAGGCGGTGACCGGCCACGTTGATCACGTCGTCGGTGCGGCCCAGGATGAAGAAATAGCCATCGGCGTCGCGAATGCCCCAATCGAAGGTGGAGTAGACCATCTTGCCGGGCACGCTGCTCCAGTAGGTTTTGACGAAGCGCTCATCGTCCCCCCACACGGTTTGCAAACAGCCCGGTGGCAGCGGGCCTTCAATGGCCACCACGCCCTTGGCATCTGCGCCTGTCATTTCTTCGCCGGTGTTTTCATCCAGCAGCTTGACGTTGTAGCCGTACATGGGCACGCCGGGGCTGCCAAATTTGCTGGGCGCTTTTTCCACGCCATTGGCGATGGTCAAAATTGGCCAGCCGGTCTCGGTTTGCCAGTAGTTGTCGATGATGGGCTTGCCCAGGCTTTGCGCAATCCATTGCGCCGTGGGCTCGTCCAATGGCTCGCCCGCCAGGAACAAGGCCTTGAGGCTGGAGAGGTCGTATTTCGTGAGAAACGCCGGGTCTTGCTTTTTCAGCACGCGCACCGCGGTGGGCGCGCTGAACATCACGCTGACCTTGTATTTCTCCACCAACTGCCACCAGATGCCGCCATCGGGACGGGTCGGCAGCCCCTCGTACATGATGGTGGCCATGCCGGCAATCAAGGGGCCATAGATGATGTAGCTGTGCCCCACCACCCAGCCAATGTCGCTGGTCGAGAAATAGGTCTCTCCAGGCTGGCCCTGGAAAATATGCTTCATGCTCGCTGCGAGGGCCACGGTGTAGCCACCGGTGTCGCGTTGCACGCCCTTGGGCTTGCCGGTGGTGCCCGAGGTGTACAAGGTGTAGCTGGGGTGCGTGGACTCGACCCACTCGCAGGGCACCTGGGCATTCCAATGCTTTTGGCGCAAAGTGGCGTAGTCGTGGTCGCGACCGGCCACGCGAGAAAACTCGGCCAGTTTGCGGTCAACAATCAACACGGCCGAAGGCTTGTGAGTGGACAAGGCCACGGCTTCGTCCAGCAGCGGCTTGTAGGGCACCACCTTGCCGCCGCGCGAACCAGCCTCGGCGCTGATGACCACTTTCGGCGAGGCGTCATCGATGCGTGAGGCCAGCGAATGCGAGGCAAATCCACCAAACACCACCGAATGAATGGCCCCAATGCGCACACAGGCCAGCATGGCAAAAGCGGCTTCGGCAATCATGGGCATGTAAATCAGGACGCGATCGCCCTTGCCCACGCCCAGCTCTTGGAGAATGGCCGCCATGCGCTGCACTTCCTCGCTCAACTCGCGGAAAGAGTAAGTCTTTTCTTGCTGGGTTTCGGTGGACACAAAAATCAAGGCGGCCTGGTCGGCACGGTCTTTCAGGTGGCGGTCCACGGCGTTGTGGCACAGGTTGGTGGTGCCACCGACAAACCATTGGGCGAAAGGCGGCTTGTCGTAGTTGCAGATCTGGGTGGGCTGGGCTTTCCAGTCGATCAGCTGCGCCTGTTCGGACCAGAAGCCGTCCCGGTCTTCAATGGAACGGCGGTGAAAGTCTGCATACGCACCCATGGGGAGTCTCCTCAATTTGAAATCCATCTGAATTCATAATTATGAGGAGCACGGTCTTGCTACAAGCTGACTGTCACCCCCGTCATGGCGAGGCCCAAAGGGCCGCGGCAATCTCCCGCCACAGAAAGAGCGCCGCGTTGCGCTCGCGAAGACGGGCGGGAGGGGTTTACTTGATCAAGGCCTGGACGGCTTTGAACTGGGGGTGCTCGGCGGAGCGCAGCCACTCGAAGGCCACCATCTCGGTGGTCAACAACTCGGCGCCAGCCGAAGCCAGCCGATCAAAGGCGGCATCGCGGTTGCGCTCGGTGCGTGAACCACAGGCGTCGGTCACCACCCAGACGTCGAACTCTTCTTCCAGCAGTTCCAGCGCTGTCTGCAAAAGACACACATGAGCTTCGCAGCCCGCAATCACCACGCTGTTGCGGCTCGGGTTTTGCGGCACGGCTTTTTGCAAATGCTTGGGCAAGCTGCGGGCATTGCCTTGCGCCGCTTTGGCCACCGGGCGCAGGCATTCCACCAGGCCTTCGGCACAGGCGCTGAAGGCCATCTTGGGCAAGGTTTCCCGGCACAAGCTGCGCAAGGGCTCTGGGTTGGGACCCAGGCGTTCAGGATTTTGCTCAGTCCCCCAGGTGGGCACGCGCAGCAATTGGGCCATTTGCGCCAAGCGCAAGCCATTGGCCAACACAGCCTCTGATTCATGGATCGCTGGCATCAGTTTGGCCTGGTAATCGACCAGCACCAACTGGGCGTCTTGAAGTTCGAGCAACATCTCAGATCCTCACCACAACGCGACCGCGCACTTGGCCATCCATGAGGGCCTGGGCTTTGGCCTGGGCTTGGTCCAGCGACACCTCTTCGATCATGGCTTCGAGCTTGGCAGGGTCGAGGTCGCGCGCGAGGCGATCCCAGGCCTGCTGGCGACGCGCCAAGGGCGCCATGACCGAGTCCACACCGACCAGGGCCACATTGCGCAAAATGAAAGGCATCACGGTGGTGGGCAGGTCCATGCCTTGGGCCAAACCGCAAGCTGCCACTGTGCCGCCATAACGGGTTTGTGCCAAGGCATTGGCCAAGGTGTGGGAACCCACGGTATCCACCACGCCCGCCCAACGCTCTTTTTGGAACGGCTTGCCAGCCGCCGACAAGGTTTGGCGGTCGATCAGCTCCACAGCCCCCAAAGTTTGAAGGTAGCCGCTCTCTTGCAACTTGCCGGTGGACGCCACCACCCGGTAACCCAGATGCGACAACAGCGCAATGGCCACACTGCCCACGCCGCCACTCGCACCCGTGACCAGAATTTCGCCCGACTCAGGACGCACGCCGCGCTCTTCCAGGGCCATCACGCACAACATGGCGGTGTAACCCGCCGTGCCAATCGCCATGGCCTGGCGAGGTGTGAAGGCCGAGGGCAAGTGCACCAGCCAATCGCCCTTGAGGCGTGCTTTCTCGGCCAAACAGCCCCAATGGGTTTCGCCCACGCCCCAGCCGTTGTGCACAAAAGCATCGCCGGCCTTCCAATCGGGATGGCTGGATTCCAGCACCGTGCCCGCGCCGTCAATGCCGGCCACCATGGGCCACTGGCGCACCACGGGGCTGCGGTGGGTGATGGCCAGCCCGTCTTTGAAATTCAAGGTGGAATAGGCAACGCTGACCGTCACATCGCCTGCAGGCAAACGGCTGTCTTCCAGGGTTTGAACAGAGGCTTGAAAGCTTTCATTTTTTTCCAGCAGCAACGCACGAAACATGGGGGTCTCCAGAGAAGGAATCCTTCGTTTCTATCACGATTTCAAAAACAGGCCTGATCCTTTATCATTGGGGGATGCTGCGAAAACTCCTGATCGCGGTGTGTTGCGTGGGCGCAGCCCATGCAGCCCCCAGCACCACGCCCACCGACGACATCGAGAAATTTCTCGCGGATCGCGGCGTGCTGTCGCAAATGGAGCAGTTTCGCCAGCGCATGAGCCAGCAGGCCTCCGACCTGGTGGTCAATGCCATGGGCTTTCTGGGTGTGCCCTACCGCCGCGGCGGCAACACCGTTGAAAGCGGCTTTGATTGCAGCGGCTTCGTGCGCGCCATGTACGAGCAGACCGTGGGCATGGTCTTGCCCCGCCGCGCCAAAGACCAGGCCGCTGTGACCGAGACCATCGACCGCAAAGAGCTGCAACCCGGTGACCTGGTGTTCTTCAACACCATGCGCGCCAAGTTCAGCCATGTCGGGATTTATGTGGGGGACGGCAAGTTCATCCACTCGCCCAAGCCCGGCCAGCAAGTGCGTGTGGAAGACATGCGCCAGGCTTACTGGGAGCGCCGCTTCAACGGTGCGCGGCGCGTCCCAGCCGTCGTCAAGGACGTTCAGTAACTCAGCGCTTGCTGGGGGGCAAATCGGTGCACGAACCGTGCGCCACTTCGGCCGCCATGCCAATGCTTTCGCCCAAGGTCGGGTGCGGGTGGATGGTTTTGCCGATGTCCACCGCATCCGCGCCCATTTCAATCGCCAGGGCGATTTCGCCAATCATGTCACCGGCGTGCGTTCCCACCATGCCGCCGCCCAGGATCTTGCCGTGGCCATGGGCCTCGGGCGAGTCATCGAACAGCAGCTTGGTGAAGCCTTCGTCACGCCCGTTGGCGATCGCGCGGCCGGAAGCGGTCCAGGGGAACAAGCCCTTCTTGACCTTGATGCCCTGGGCCTTGGCCTGGTCCTCGGTCAAGCCCACCCAAGCCACTTCGGGATCGGTGTAGGCCACGCTGGGAATCACGCGGGCATTGAAGGCACTGGCAGACAGTTCCTTGTTGCCTTGCAACTCGCCAGCAATGACTTCCGCGGCCACATGGGCTTCGTGCACCGCCTTGTGCGCCAGCATGGGTTGCCCCACGATGTCGCCAATGGCAAAAATGTGCGGCACGTTGGTGCGCATCTGGATGTCCACCGGAATGAAGCCCCGATCGGTGACCGAGACGCCGGCTTTGTCGGCGCCAATCTTCTTGCCGTTGGGGCTGCGGCCCACGGCCTGCAGCACGAGATCGTAGGTTTGCGGTGGCGGCGCGCCCTCGCCTTCGAACGTCACCTCAATGCCCGCGGCCGTGGCTTTCGCGCCGACCGTTTTGGTCTTGAGCATGATGTTGTCGAAACGGTGGGCATTCATTTTTTGCCACACCTTGACCAGGTCGCGATCGGCGCCTTGCATCAGGCCATCCATCATCTCCACCACATCCAGGCGAGCGCCGAGGGTGCTGTAGACCGTGCCCATCTCCAGGCCAATGATGCCGCCGCCCAGAATCAACATGCGCTTGGGCACTTCTTTCAGCGCCAAAGCGCCGGTGCTGTCGACCACGCGCGGGTCATCTGGCATGAAGGGCAAGCGCACGGCTTGTGACCCAGCGGCGATGATGCACTTCTTGAAGGCAATGACTTTTTTGCTGCCCGTCTTTTCTTGCGCGGTCCCAGTGGTCTCTTCCACTTCCACATGGTTGGTACCGACAAAGTGGCCATAACCGCGCACGGTGGTGACCTTGCGCATCTTGGCCATGGCGGCCAGTCCGCCGGTCAGCTTGCCAATGACTTTTTCTTTGTGCGAACGCAGCTTGTCGATGCTGACTTTGGGGGCACCAAAGTCCACGCCCAGATCGGCCATGTGGCTGACCTCGTCCATCACCGCGGCCACATGCAACAAGGCCTTGGAGGGAATGCAGCCCACATTCAGGCAGACCCCGCCCAGGGAGGCGTAACGCTCGACCAGGATCACTTTCAGGCCCAGGTCGGCGGCACGGAAGGCGGCAGAGTAGCCGCCAGGGCCGGCGCCCAAGACCAGGACATCGCAGTCCAGGTCGGCGTTGCCACCCAACGAGGCTGCGGCAGGCGCAGCGGCCGCCGCGGCGGGCGCGGGTGCTGCCGTGGGGGCTGGGGCCGCAGCAGGCGCGGCAGCGGCTTCACCGGCCACCTCCAGCACCAAGACGACCGAACCTTCGGCCACTTTGTCGCCCAGCTTGACCTTGAGCTCTTTCACCACGCCAGCATGTGAAGAGGGAATTTCCATGGAGGCCTTGTCAGACTCCACGGTGATGAGGCTTTGTTCGGCCTTGACCGTGTCGCCGGGCTTGACCAGCAATTCGATGACGGCCACTTCGGCGAAGTCGCCAATGTCGGGAACTTGGATGTCCATGAGTGCCATGTTCTGTTGTCCTCGTGGCTTAGAGCAAGACACGGCGGAAATCCGCCAGGATCTGTCCCAGGAAGGCATTGAAGCGTGCCGCCGCAGCGCCGTCGATCACGCGGTGGTCCCAGGTCAATGACAGGGGCAGCATCAGGCGCGGCTGGAAGGCTTTGCCATCCCACTTCGGTTCGATCTGGCTCTTGCACACGCCCAGAATCGCCACCTCGGGCGCGTTGATGATGGGGGTGAAGTAACGCCCACCAATGCCGCCCAGGCTGGAAATGGTGAAGGTGGCGCCACTCATCTCGGCGGGGGTCAGCTTGCCGTCACGGGCCTTCTTGGCCAGCTCGCCCATCTCTTGCGAGATTTGCAGCACGCCTTTTTTGTCGGCGTCCTTGATCACGGGCACCACCAAGCCATTGGGCGTGTCGGCCGCAAAGCCAATGTGCCAGTAGTTTTTGTAAATCAGCGCATCGCCATCGAGCGAGCTGTTGAACTCGGGGAATTTCTTCAACGCAGCTACCGAGGCTTTGATCAGGAAAGCCAGCATGGTGACCTTGACGCCGCTCTTCTCGTTTTCCTTGTTGGTGGACACGCGGAAGGCTTCGAGGTCGGTGATGTCGGCATCGTCGTGGTTGGTGACAGCCGGAATCATGATCGCGTTGCGCAGCAAATTGGCGCCACTGATCTTCTTGATGCGGCTCATCTCCTTGCGTTCGATCGGTCCGAACTTGGTGAAGTCGACCTTCGGCCAGGGGATCAGGCCCAGCTCGGAACCACCGCCACCGGCAGGTGCTTTGGCAGCCTGCGCTTGCGTTTGAAGCGCACCCGCCATGACAGACCGTGTGAACGATTGCACGTCTTCTTGCGTGATGCGACCTTTGGTTCCGCTGCCCTTGACTTCGTGCAATGGCACACCCAATTCGCGGGCGAACTTGCGCACCGAAGGCGAAGCATGCGGCACGTTCAGCGGTGCACTGGTGGGGTTGTGCGCAGGCACGGCCGCAGCAGGTGCGGCAGCGGCTGGCGCAGACACCACGGCGGCTGGCGCAGGCGCAGCAGCGGCCACGGCTGGCGCCGGGGCCGATGACGCAGCAGGCGCCACAGCGCCGCCTGTGCCTTGCAGCACAGCCAGCAAATCGCCAATGTTGACCTTGTCGCCGATTTTGACTTTCAGCTCTTGGATGACGCCCGCGTGCGAGGACGGAATTTCCATCGACGCTTTGTCCGACTCGACTGTGATCAAGGATTGCTCGACCTTCACGGTGTCGCCGGGCTTGACGAAAACTTCAATGACAGCAACGTCTTTGAAATCGCCGATGTCGGGGATGCGGACGTCGATCAGGGCCGAGGTTGCCGCGCTCTGGGGGCTCGCAGGGACGGGGGCCGTTGCGGCAACGGGCGGCGGAGCGGCCGGCACGGCGGGGGTTGCCGCGCTCTGCGGGCTCGCAACGACGTCGAGGGTGAGGACGATGGAGCCTTCGGCGACTTTGTCGCCGAGCTTCACTTTCAACTCTTTCACCACGCCGGCATGCGACGAGGGAATTTCCATCGAGGCTTTGTCGGACTCGACAGTGATCAGCGACTGCTCGGCCGTGACGGTGTCGCCCGGCTTGACCAGCAACTCGATGACGGCCACTTCACTGAAATCCCCAATGTCGGGGACTTTGACTTCTACGATTGCCATGTTCTGTGTCTCCGTGCTCAGGCGTACAAGGGGTTGATCTTGTCGGTCTTGATGCCGTATTTCTGGATGGCCTCGGCCACCTTGGTGGCAGGCACTGTGCCATCTTCGCTGAGCGCCTTGAGCGCGGCGACCACGATGTAGTGGCGGTTCACCTCGAAGTGCTCGCGCAGGCGGCTGCGGAAGTCGCTGCGGCCAAAGCCATCGGTGCCCAGCACCTTGTAGCTCCGGCCCTTGGGAATGAAGGGGCGAATTTGCTCGGCATAAGCCTTCATGTAGTCGGTCGAAGCCACCACCGGGCCGGCAAACGGCGTCAGCTGCTGCTCGACAAACGACGCGCGCGGCGTCTCGGTCGGGTGCAACAGGTTCCAGCGCTCGGCGTCCTGGCCGTCACGTGCCAGCTCGTTGAAACTGGGGCAACTCCAGACGTTGGCTGCCACGCCCCAGTCTTTGGCCAGCAGTTCGCGCGCGGCCATGGACTCGCGCAGGATGGTACCCGAGCCCAAGAGGTTCACACGCGGCAATTTCTTGGCGCCTTCGGCCTCTTGCAGCAAATACATGCCCTTGATGATTTGCGCTTCGGTGCCCGGCTTGAGGCCCGGCATGGCGTAGTTTTCGTTCAGCAGGGTGATGTAGTAGAAAACGTTTTCCTGTTTCTCCACCATGCGTTTCAAGCCGTGCTGCATGATCACGCCCACTTCGTGCGCGAAGGTGGGGTCGTAGCTCACGCAGTTCGGAATGGTGCCGGCCAGGATGTGGCTGTGGCCATCTTCGTGTTGCAGGCCTTCGCCGTTCAGCGTGGTGCGACCCGAGGTGCCGCCCAGCAAGAAGCCACGCGCCTGCATGTCACCCGCTGCCCAGGCCAGGTCGCCAATGCGCTGGAAGCCGAACATCGAGTAGTACACATAGAAGGGAATCATGATGCGGTTGTTCGTCGAGTACGACGTGGCTGCCGCAATCCAGCTGGCCATGCCGCCCGCCTCGTTGATGCCCTCTTGCAGGATCTGGCCTGCTTTGTCTTCCTTGTAGTACATGACCTGGTCTTTGTCGACTGGGGTGTACTGCTGGCCCAAGGGGTTGTAAATACCGACCTGACGGAACAGGCCTTCCATGCCAAAGGTGCGCGCCTCGTCCACCAGGATGGGCACCACGCGCGGGCCCAGGGCCTGGTCACGCAGCAACTGCGTGAGGAAGCGCACATACGCTTGGGTGGTTGAAATTTCGCGGCCTTCGGCGGTCGGCTCGATCACCGCCTTGAAGGTGTCCAGCGAGGGCACAGTGAAGCTTTCATCGGCCTGGGTGCGACGGTGCGGCAGGTAACCGCCCAGAGCCTTGCGGCGCTCGTGCAGGTAACGCATCTCGGGCGTGTCGTCGGCCGGCTTGTAGAACGGCACCTTGGGCAGCTCGCTGTCGGGGATGGGGATGTTGAAGCGGTCGCGGAAGGCCTTGATGTCCTCGTCGGTCAACTTCTTGGTCTGGTGCACGGTGTTCTTGCCTTCACCGGCCTTGCCCATGCCGAAGCCTTTCACCGTCTTGATCAGCAGCACGGTGGGCTGGCCCTTGTGGTTCACAGCCTTGTGGAAGGCGGCGTACACCTTCTTGGAATCGTGGCCGCCACGGCGCAGGTCGAAAATTTCTTCGTCCGACATCTTGGCCACCATTTCCAGCGTGCGCGGGTCACGGCCAAAGAAATGCTTGCGCACATAGGCACCATCGTTGGCCTTCATGGCCTGGTAGTCACCGTCGAGGGTGTCCATCATGATCTTGCGCAGGGCGCCGTCTTTGTCGCGCGCCAGCAGCGGGTCCCAGCCCGAGCCCCACAGCAGCTTGATGACGTTCCAGCCGGCACCGCGGAACTCGCCTTCCAGCTCTTGGATGATCTTGCCGTTGCCTCGCACCGGGCCATCGAGGCGCTGCAAGTTGCAGTTGATGACGAACACCAGGTTGTCCAAGCCTTCGCGCGCAGCCAAGCCGATGGCACCCAGGCTTTCCACTTCGTCCATCTCGCCGTCGCCACAGAACACCCAGACCTTGCGGTTCTCGGTGTTGGCAATGCCGCGGGCATGCAGGTACTTGAGGAAACGCGCCTGGTAGATGGCCATCAGCGGGCCCAGGCCCATGGACACCGTGGGGAATTGCCAGAACTCGGGCATCAATTTGGGGTGCGGGTAGCTCGACAAGCCTTTGCCGTCCACTTCCTGGCGGAAGCTGAGCAACTGCTCTTCGCTCAGTCGGCCTTCCAGGTAGGCACGGGCATACACACCGGGCGAAACATGGCCTTGGATGTAGAGGCAATCGCCGCCATGGTTTTCGCTTTCGGCATGCCAGAAATGGTTGAAGCCCGCGCCAAACAGGCTGGCCAGCGACGCAAACGAGCCGATGTGGCCGCCCAGGTCACCACCATCTGCGGGATTGTGGCGGTTGGCCTTGACCACCATGGCCATGGCGTTCCAGCGCATGTAGGCGCGCAGGCGCTCTTCAATTTCAAGGTTGCCAGGAGAGCGCTCTTCCTGGTCAGGCTCAATGGTGTTGACATAGCCCGTGGTCGCAGAAAACGGCATGTCGATGCTTTTTTCGCGTGCATGTTCCAGCAATTGCTCCAGCAAGTAGTGGGCACGTTCTGGGCCTTCAGCTTGAATGACGGCGGACAGCGCGTCCATCCATTCGCGGGTTTCCTGGCTGTCCGTGTCGTTCACGGCCATGGGGCGCAGGTCGTTGGGTTGTGCTGACATGCTTGTCTCCTCTTATATGCACGGTTGAGAGCATCCCTGTTTTGAACGCTTCAGTCCAGAGTGTCGCATATTTTTTTGAATATTTCAAATTGCGGCTATTGATTTCATATTATGAATTACCAAAATTCAAGATGTTTGGCCTATCCCCTACACTGTCAGCGCCATGTCCGAGGAACGCCAACACTTTTCCCCCCTGAAAAACATCAGCAACCGATGGATTGGCTGGTGGCGACGCCAAAGCCCGAGCCGGCAAGACCGTTTCGCATTGCTGGGCCCGTTGCTCTCGGTGGTTCTTTTTTTAGCGGCCATCGTCACCGCCTTTGGCTACCTGCGCTACGAGGAAATTGAGCGCGAGCAAGAAAGCGTGCGCCGCGACCTGGAGTACGCCCAGCAGCGCTTGCGCTTGCGGATGTTGGAGCGACAAGAGCAAATCATGCGCATCGCCCGCGATGTCGCCGACCGCGAAATCGGCTTGAATGAATTCATCGACGAGACAGAGGCATTGGTGAGCCAGCATCCCGAGTTGTCCTCGATCACCTGGGTGGACGCCAAACGCCGGATTCGGGCCAGCTCGGCCGGCTTGGGGGTACAAGGCGCTCAAATTCGAAATGCGGGCGAGATGCTGCGCCACCCAGAATCGGAAAACACCTTCACCATGGCGCGTGAGTTGCAGCAATCGGTTTACTCGCAACCCATTTTTCGCAACCTGCCTGGCCGCCCGACGCTGACGCAACTGCAACTGCATGTCCCCTTGATCTGGCATGGCAAGTTTGAAGGCGTCATCATGGCGGAATACGCCATTGACGGCCTCATGCGCTTTGTGATCCCTGCTGAAATCACGGGCCGCCATGCGGTCTCCTTCGTCGACGCCAGCAACACCTTGCTGGCGGGGCAGGCCATTCAAACCCGTGGCCGCATCGGCGCCACCATGCCCTGGATGGCGCAAGCCTATGAATACTCGGTGCCTGTTTCTCCCGTGGGCAACAGCCTTCAGCTGCGCGCGCAGGCCTACCGCACCTCGCAAGGCCTGATTGGCAACGGCATGTTCTGGCTGGTCACCGCCCTGAGCTTGATGACAACATGGATGCTGATCGGAACCTGGCGCCATACACGCCGCCGCTTGCAAGCACAGCGGGCCTTGGTGGCCGAAACCAATTTCCGGCGCGCCATGGAAAACTCCATTTTGACGGGCATGCGCGCGCTGGACCTGAAGGGCCGCATCACGTATGTGAACGCCGCCTTTTGCCAAATGACCGGCTGGGAGGAAGGCGAGCTGGTGGGCCGCACCCCGCCCTACCCCTATTGGCCCGAAGCGGACCGCGACAACTTGATGAAGGTGCTCAGCGACGAGCTCAGCGGCAAGACCAGCAGCATGGGCATGCAGGTGCGGGTCAAGCGCAAAGATGGCAGCCTTTTTGATGCGCGCTTGTATGTGTCACCGCTGATTGACGCCAAGGGCGAACAAACCGGCTGGATGACGTCCATGACCGACATCACCGAGCCCAACCGCATCCGTGAGCAGTTGTCGGCATCCTATGAACGCTTCACCACCGTGCTCGAGGCGCTGGACGCCTCCGTCTCGGTGGCGCCCTTGGGCAGCTCTGAGCTGCTGTTCACCAACAAGATGTACCGGCTTTGGTACGGCAACCAGAGCGAAGGCCATTTGCTCATGCTCGCGCGTGCAGGCATGCCCGAGCGGTCGGCCTCCCCCACCGATGACGATGTGGATTTGTTGGCGGGCCTGCCTTCGGAAAGCCTGACCTCCGCTTCTTCTGAAAATGCAGAGATCTATGTCCATGAACTGGGCAAATGGCTGGAAGTGCGATCGCGCTACCTCAACTGGGTGGATGGCCGCTTGGCGCAAATGGTGATTGCCACCGACATCACACCACGCCGACAGGCTGAAGAGCAAGCCGCGATGCAGGCAGAGCGCGCCGCGTCGGCCAGCCGCCTCATCACCATGGGCGAGATGGCCTCCAGCGTGGCCCATGAACTGAACCAGCCGCTGACGGCCATCAGCAACTATTGCAACGGCATGGTCTCGCGCATTCGCAGCCAGCAAATCTCTGAAGATGACCTGTTGAAGGCCTTGGACAAAACTGCGCACCAAGCACAACGCGCCGGTCAGATCATTCAGCGCATCCGAAGCTTTGTGAAACGCAGCGAGCCCAACCGAACCCTCACCGACGTGGCCCCCATGGTGGTGGAGGCGGTGGAATTGGCCGACATTGAACTGCGCCGCCACCAAGTCAAGCTGAGCTACTTTGTGTCGGCCAAGTTGCCCCAGTTGATGGTGGACCCCATCCTGATCGAACAGGTGATGGTCAACTTGCTGAAAAACGCCGCCGAGTCCATCAACCATGCCCAGCGCCCTTTGTCCGAGCGCCATGTGGAATTGCAGGTCGTGCCGCGCGATGTGGCTGGCCAAAAGGTGGTGGAATTTTCTGTGACCGACAGTGGCAAAGGCCTGGCGCCCGAAGTGCTGGAGCGCTTGTTCGAGGCCTTCTTCTCCACCAAGTCCGAAGGCATGGGCATTGGGCTGAATTTGTGCCGAAGCATCGTGGAATCCCACCAAGGCCGAGTGCAGGCCGAGAACCTCTACAATGGCGCCGAAATCAGGGGTTGCTGCTTCTCCTTCTGGATCCCGGCAGTCGAAGCAAGCTTGACCTCTGGTTCATGACAGTTCAAGCAAGTTATTCAGGGCGTCGGAGAGTTTCCTTATGAGTTTGATCCCGAAAAAAGGCACGGTCTATGTGGTCGATGACGACGAGGCTGTGCGTGACTCGCTGCAGTGGCTGCTCGAGGGCAAAGACTACCGCGTTCGTTGCTTTGACTCCGCCGAGACCTTTCTCAGCCGTTACGACGCGCGCGAGGTGGCCTGCCTGATCGTGGACATTCGCATGGGTGGCATGACCGGCCTGGAATTGCAAGACAAACTCATTGAGCGCAAGTCGCCCCTGCCCATTGTGTTCATCACTGGCCATGGCGACGTGCCCATGGCGGTCACCACCATGAAAAAGGGCGCCATGGACTTCATCCAGAAGCCCTTCAAAGAAGACGAATTGGTGAGCCTGGTCGAGCGCATGCTGGAGCACGCCAAAGAGTCTTTTGCCGACTTCCAGCAAGCCGCCAGCCGAGATGCCCTGATGGCCAAACTGACCTCGCGCGAAGCCCAAGTGCTGGAGCGCATCGTGGCCGGCCGCTTGAACAAGCAAATTGCCGACGACCTGGGCATCAGCATCAAGACCGTGGAGGCGCACCGCGCCAACATCATGGAAAAGCTGAATGCCAACACTGTGGCCGATTTGCTGAAAACTGCCCTCGGACAAACCGCCCCCAAGGCCTGACGCCTCTCACCCACAGAGCCCAACCAAACGCCCGTGCCCACGGGCGTTTTCCATTGAAACGACCATGACTGCACACCTGATTGACGGCAACGCCCTCTCCCAGCAACTTCGCCACAACGTGGCCGAGCGCGCGCTTGCGCTGAAAAACCGCGGCATCACGCCTGGCCTGGCAGTGGTCTTGGTGGGCGACAACCCAGCCAGCCAGGTCTATGTGCGCAACAAGGTCAAAGCCTGCCAGGATGCAGGCTTGCATTCGGTGCTGGAGAAATACGAGGCCAGCCTGAGCGAAGCCGATTTGCTGGCGCGCGTCGAAGCGCTGAACCAGGACCCCCGCATCCACGGCATCCTGGTGCAGTTGCCGCTGCCCGCTCACATTGATGCGCAAAAAGTCATTGAGGCCATTTCGCCCAGCAAAGACGTCGATGGCTTTCACATCGCCAGCGCAGGGGCGTTGATGACCGGCATGCCCGGCTTTTGGCCGTGCACCCCTTATGGCTGCATGAAAATGCTGGAAAGCATTGGCTACAACTTGCGTGGCAAACATGCCGTGGTCATTGGGCGCAGCAACATCGTGGGCAAGCCCATGGCCTTGATGCTGCTGCAACAAAATGCCACGGTCACCATTTGCCACAGCGCCACGCCCGACCTGAAAGCGCACACCCTGCAAGCCGACGTCATCGTCGCGGCTGTGGGTCGGCGCAACATCCTGACCGCGGACATGGTCAAGCCTGGCGCCGTGGTCCTCGATGTCGGAATGAACCGCAACGACGAAGGCAAGCTCTGCGGCGATGTCGACTTCGCCGGTGTGCGCGAGGTGGCCAGCCACATCACCCCCGTTCCCGGTGGGGTTGGCCCCATGACCATTACCATGCTGCTGGTGAACACGCTGGAAGCTGCAGAAGCAGCGGCCGCACATTGAAAAACCACTGACGCAACCCCAGATCGCTCTCATGACCGCCACTTTGCCCCTGCTCGACTTCACCGACCTGCCCCGCTTTGACGCAGTCACCCCCGACCAGGTCGAGGCCGCCATCGGCGAACTGTTGCAACGCGCCGAACAAGCGCTGGAAACCGTCACCGCGCCTGATTTCCCGGCAGACTGGGCACGCATGGCCGGCATGCTCGATGTGGCCACCGAGCAGCTGGGCCGCGCCTGGGGCGTCATCAGCCACCTGAATGCCGTGGCAGACACGCCTGAATTGCGTGCCGCCTACAACCAGGCGCTGCCCCGCATCACCGACTTCTGGACCCGACTGGGTGCTGACGAGCGCTTGTTCGCCAAGTACCGCGCCATGGACAGCCACCAGCTCGATGCAGCACAGCAACAGGCGCTGAAAAACGCTCTGCGCAATTTCGTGCTGTCGGGCGCCGAGTTGGTGGGCGAGGCCAAAACCCGCTTTGCCCAAATTCAGGAACGCCAGGCCGAACTCGGCCAAAAATTCAGAGAGAACGTGCTGGATGCCACGGACGGTTGGACTTACCTGGCCCAAGAAGACGAACTCAGCGGTGTGCCCGCCGATGTGAAAGAGGCGGCCCGCTTGGCAGCCGAGCGCGCCGGACTGCAAGGCTACCAACTGAACCTGAAAATGCCCTGCTACCTGCCGGTCATGCAATTCGCCGATAACGCGGCCTTGCGCCAAACCCTTTACCGCGCTTACGTCACCCGCGCCTCCGACCAAGCCGACGAGGCCACGCTGAAATTCGACAACAGCGCACTGATCCGCGAATTGTTGGCCTTGCGACAAGAAGAAGCGCGTTTGCTGGGTTATGCCAACTTTGCCGAGGTGTCGCTCGCTCCCAAAATGGCGAGCTCGCCTGCGGAAGTGATTCGCTTCCTGCGCGACCTGGCCCAACGTGCTCGCCCCTACGCTGAAAAAGACCTGCAAGACCTGCGTGACTTTGCTCGCGAGACCCTTCAATTGAATGACCCCCAGCCCTGGGACTGGCCCTACATTGGCGAAAAGCTGAAAGAAGCGCGCTACGCCTTCAGCGAACAAGAGGTCAAACAGTATTTCACCGCGCCCAAGGTGCTGGACGGTTTGTTCAAAATCATTGAGACCTTGTTTGAAGTCGCCATTCGCCGCGACCAAGCGCCGGTCTGGCACCCCAGCGTCAGCTTTTACCGCATCGAGCGCCAAGGCCAGCTGGTCGGACAGTTCTACCTCGACCCCTCAGCACGCAGTGGCAAACGCGGCGGCGCCTGGATGGACGACGTGCGCGCGCGCTGGCTTCGCCCCGACACCGGCCAGTTGCAAACCCCCATTGCCCACCTGGTCTGCAACTTTGCCGATGGCGTCGGCGACCAGCCCCCCTTGTTGACCCACGATGACGTGACCACCTTGTTCCATGAGTTCGGCCATGGCCTGCACCACATGCTGACCCAGGTGAACGAGCGCGATGTTTCCGGCATCAGCGGCGTGGAATGGGATGCGGTGGAGCTGCCCAGCCAGTTCATGGAAAACTTTTGCTGGGAATGCTCGGTGCTGCGCCACATGACGGCCCATGTGGAAACTGGCGAACCCTTGCCACGGGCGCTGTTCGACAAAATGGTGGCTGCGCGCAATTACCAGAGCGGGCTGCAAACGCTGCGCCAAATCGAGTTCTCTTTGTTCGACATGTTGCTGCACACCGACCACAACCCGACGGAGGATTTCATGCCGCTGCTGCAGCAAGTGCGCAGCGAAGTCGCCGTGATGTTGCCACCGGCCTGGAACCGCATGGCCCATTCCTTCAGCCATATTTTTGCGGGCGGCTATGCCGCCGGCTATTACAGCTACAAATGGGCCGAGGTCTTGAGCGCCGATGCCTATGCCGCGTTTGAAGAAACCGCCCTGCCCGATGGCTCGCCCAACCCCGAAACGGGCCGACGCTACCGCGAAGCCATTTTGGAAGCCGGTGGCAGCCGCCCGGCAATGGCGTCGTTCAAAGCCTTTCGCGGCCGTGAGCCCACGCTGGACGCCTTGCTGCGCCACCAGGGCATGGCCCCCGCAGTCGTCAGCTGATCAAAACGTGAAGGTCTTGACGCCCGTGGCCGTGCCCAGCAGGCACACGCTGGCTTTTTGGTGCGCGAACACACCGACCGTGACCACTCCCGGCCATTGGTTGACTTGAGACTCGAAGCCCAGCGGATCGCTGATCTTCAAGCCGCGCACGTCCAGGATGTGCTGTCCGTTGTCCGTGACCATGGGCTGGCCGTCTTTCAGGCGCAGGCTGGCCTGTCCGCCCAGGGCCGCAAACTGGCGCATGATGCGCGCGGCCGCCATGGGAATCACTTCCACTGGCAAGGGAAAAGCGCCCAGGGTGTCCACCCATTTGGACTCATCGGCGATGCAGACGAACTGCCGCGACTGCGCCGCCACGATTTTCTCGCGCGTGAGCGCAGCGCCGCCGCCTTTGATCATGTAGCCCTTGGCATCGATTTCATCGGCCCCGTCAATGTAAACCGAGAGTTGCTCAACGGCCTCGGCCTCCAAGACCGCAATGCCATGCTGGCGCAAGCGCTCGGTGGACGCGACCGAGCTGGAGACGGCGCCGGGAATTTTGTCCTTGATGGTCGCCAGTGCGTCAATGAACTTGTTCACCGTGGAGCCTGTGCCCACGCCCACCACTTCGCCGGGCACCACATAGCGCAGCGCGGCTTGCCCGACCAGGGCCTTGAGTTCATCTTGGGACAGGGGGGTCGTGCTCATCGGCGAAAATCCAGGAAATTGAAAAAAGAGATTATCCAATGCTGAACGCGCTTTCTTACGCCCTGCTTCGCCCCTGGCTGTTTGGAATGGATGCCGAGACGGCCCATGAAAAAACCCTGCACGCCCTGGCCAGCACCCAAAACACGCCCTTGCAATGGGCTTATGCGCAAAAGCAAGTCCAAGACCCGGTGGTGTTGGCGGGGCTGCGCTTTCCCAACCGTGTGGGCCTGGCCGCTGGACTGGACAAAAATGCTCAGTGCATCGACGCCTTGGCAGCCTTGGGCTTTGGCTTTGTGGAAGTGGGCACCGTCACGCCCAAGGGCCAACCCGGTAACCCCAAACCCCGCATGTTCCGCCTGCCGCATGCCAACGCGCTGATCAACCGCCTGGGCTTCAACAACGAGGGCTTGGCGGCCTTTGTGCAGAATGTGCAAAAAGCGCGCTGCAGGCAACAAGCCGGCAGCATGCTGCTGGGCCTGAACATTGGCAAAAACGCCAGCACCCCCATTGAGCAAGCGGCCGACGACTACCTGACCTGCCTGGATGGCGTCTACCCTTACGCCGACTACGTCACCGTCAACATCTCCAGCCCCAACACCCAAAATTTGCGCAGCCTGCAAAGCGACGAGGCGCTCGAGGCCTTGCTGTTGGCACTGGCCGAACGGCGTCGCGCGCTGGCACAAACCCACCAGCGCCTGGTGCCCCTGTTCATCAAAATCGCCCCCGACCTGGACACCGATCAGGTCGATTTGCTGGCCAAGACCCTGCGTCGCCTGTGCATGACGGGCGACCAGGTGAATGACAACGCCTGGGGCCTGATCGCCACCAACACCACCCTGTCGCGCGAAGCGGTGCAAGGCCTGCCCCATGCCAGCGAAACCGGCGGCCTGTCGGGCGCACCCGTGCTGGAAAAAAGCAATGCCGTCATTCGGCAATTGCGCGCGGCCCTGGGCAAGAACTTCCCCATCATGGGTGTGGGCGGCATTTTGAGCGGCGCCGATGCGGTGTCCAAAATAGAAGCAGGTGCCGATGTGGTGCAGATCTACACAGGGCTGATTTACCGAGGACCTGCGTTGGTGGAAGAAGCTGCCTTGGCTCTGAAGGCCGCCGCGGCCTGAAGCCCCCTCAGGGCGCCTGCAAGGCCTCGACTACCGCAGCGCCAATGGCCAGCGAGCTGGTCAGCCCGGGCGACTCTATGCCGAACAAATTGACCAAGCCCGGCACGCCATGGGTTTGTGGGCCATGCAGCACAAAGTCCCGCGCCGCCTCGTGCGGCGCATTGATCTTGGGACGAATCCCGGCGTAGCCGGGAATCAGGCTGCCGTCTTGCAACGCGGGCCAGTACTTGCGAACCTCGGCATAGAAAGCATCGCCGCGCGCGGGGTTGACCACCAAATCTTCCGGGCTGTCCACCCATTCCACATCGGGGCCGAATTTGGCCTGCCCGCCCAAATCGATGGTCAGGTGCACCCCCAAACCGGCCGCTTCGGGCACCGGGTAAATCAGGCGTGAAAACGGTGAACGCCCCGACAAGGTGAAGTAATTGCCTTTGGCAAAGTAAGCCGTGGGAACATGCTCGGCCGGCAAGCCATGAAAGGCCTTGGCCAACCATGGCGCCGTCAAGCCTGTGGCATTGACCACCACCGAAGCCATCAGCTCTGTGCCGTCGGCCATCTGCAACACCATGCCATCGGCGTGGCAAACCAGCGACTGCACGGGCGAGTTGAAGGCGACCATGCCGCCGGCATTTTCAAAATCGCCCTGGTAACTGAGCATCAAGGCATGGCTGTCCACAATGCCGGTGCTGGGCGAATGCAAGGCGGCCAGACAGGACAAGGCCGGCTCCATGGCCTGGGCTTGTTCGGCACTCAGCCAGGCCAGGTCATTCACGCCATTGGCGCGGGCTTTGTCTTGAATGCCCTGGAGTTGTGCCACCTGGGATTCCTGGGTGGCCACAATCAGCTTGCCGCAACGTTGGTGGGGCACGCCGCGCTCTTGCGCGTAGGCGTAGAGCATTTCGCGGCCTTGCACACACCAGCGGGCTTTGAGCGAACCTTTGGCGTAGTAGATGCCGGCATGGATCACCTCGCTGTTGCGCGAGCTGGTGCCCGTGCCAATGGCAGGCGCCGCTTCCAGAATCAGCCACTCCTTGCCAGCGCCAGCTTTGGAGAGCGCCAAGGCCCGCGCCACGGCCAAACCCACCACGCCTGCGCCAATGACGACGCCATCCACCTTGTCCACGTCAGCTTTTCCTTTGTTGCAAAACCCAATCATCCAATAAAAAACGGCACCCGAAGGTGCCGTTGGCGCCAGAGCGACAAGAAATCAACGCTTTTTGGCGGTCGACTTGCTGGCGTTCATCGCGGTGCTGGCCATGGTTTTGTAATTGGCTTCGGCCACATCGGAAGCTTGTTTCACAGCTTTTTGTACCGATTCCAGGGCGTTGTTGCCAGCGGCCACGGCCGTTTTGAAGGCAGCCACAGCGGCTTCGGAGCCAGCAGGGGCGTTCTTGGCAGCGTTGTCCACCAGGTCCTGGAAAGCCTTCTGGGCTTCGGCCATTTTGCCTTCGAACACTTTGCTGAAATCCGCGCCGGTGCTGGTGGCAATGTCGTACAGGTGACGGTTGTAGGTCACGGCCTTTTCAGCCAGGGGCTGGAACATGCTGGCTTGCAGGGCCAGCAGCTGTTGCGCGTCTTTCACGCTCAGAACATCCTGTGCTTGGCTTTGGGAATCGGCCAAGGCGGCTTTGGCAGCGGCCAGGTTCAATTCGATCAACTGCTCCACACCGGCGAAGGCTTTGTTGGTCAGGCCCACGAGGGTTTCGAGGTTGGCTTTGTTGGCAGCCACAATTTGGTCAGGGGTCAGCGACATGTCAAATCTCCAAAAGTAATTTCAAACTGGATAGATCAGTGCTGCGCTGTGGCCCGTTGCCAAAATCATGTTGCAGTGCAGCATGGCATGAAGTATAGGGGTAACCCTAGGCAAAACAAGCGTTTCCCCCGTCTTTAGAGGTGACAGACTAATTCCTCAAAAAGAGAAAGGTCAGGGTGCCGCTTGCCCGTGCGACCAATGGGTTTGCCAGTTCTCGCGGTAGCTTTTGGCCAAATCCGGGCTGCGCAGGACCAGGATGTTCTCGGCATTGCGGGTGTCGGCCGAGTTGGTGAAGTTGTAGCTGCCCGTGACCACCACCGAAGCATCGATGACCATCACCTTGTTGTGGGCGATGGCATGGGCGCCGTCGAATTTCACCGGCAGGGCGGCCGCTTCGAACAAATCAATCACATAACGGTTGGTTTGGCTGCTTTTTTTGTCCAGCAACACTTGCACTTTGACGCCACGCTGTTGCGCACGCAGCAGGGCTTGGGCAATGGCGTTGTGGGTGAAGCCATAGGCTTGCACCAAGACCTCCTCGCGGCTGTCGTCAATGGCCTTCACAATCACCTGCCCGCCCCCCGAGGGGGGGGTGAAGGCCACGGCGAGCACCTCCGCCGTGATGGCGCCCGCAGGCATTTGCCGAGGAGCCTGTGTTTGCACATTGCGCGCAGACACCACGCCCGGCGCGTCGGGCTCGCGCGAGGCATTGACCAGCCACTGGACCAGCGCTAAACCCAAGATCACAAGGGAAATTCCCGTTTTTTGATAACGCATGGGGCTGCATCTTAGCCAGAAATGAAGTGCAACTTAATTTTGGAGTGAGCCCAAATACGTGAATCGGACGGGATAATCTACCCAGACCTGATTGCCCCATGACCCGAACCTCCTCCCACGGCGTGTCGCCTGCCGTTCAGCGCGCCATCCTGCACTTGTCGTTTGCCACTTTCTCCAGCATGACCATCCAGCGGTTGTGCGACCCCATGCTGCCGCAGCTGGCCAAAGACTTTCAAGCCAGCATGGGGCAAGTGGCGGCCGTCATTTCCTGGTTTGCCATCGTCTACGGTGCGGCACAAATTTTTTATGGCCCCCTGGGGGATCGCTTTGGCAAGATGCGCGTGATTGCCTTGGCCACCCTGGGTTGCAGCCTGGGCTGCCTGGGCTCGGCGCTGGCAACCACCCTGAATGAATTGGTCCTGGCGCGCATGCTGGCCGCCGCTTGTGCTGCCGCCATCATTCCCATGGCGATGGCCTGGGTCGGCGATGTCGTGGCCTATGAAGTTCGCCAGGAAACCCTGGCCAGGTTGGGGCTGGGCTCCACGCTGGGCATGGTGGGCGGCCAAATCATGGGTGGCCTGTTCACCGACACGATTGGCTGGCGCTGGGCCTTTGGCGGCATGGCCTTGCTGTTCATGGCGGTTGGCACCTTGCTGCTGAGTCGTCAGCAGAAGCACGATCGCATGCCCAGCTCAGAAGGGCTGCCGACACAGCAGGCCTTTCACCGCAAAGTGATGCGCGTGTTGCAAGAAAAGCGCCCTCGCCTGGTGCTGACCACCGCCATGCTCGAGGGGGCATTCGCCTTTGGTGTGGTGGCCATGGCAGCCTCGCATTTGCACCACCGTCATGACCTGTCGCTCACGCTATCGGGCGGCATCGTGGCCTTGTTTGGCTTGGGCGGCGTGGGCTACATGCTGAGCGCGCGCTTTTTCATTCGGCGGCTGGGCGAAAGCGCCATGTTGCGCCTGGGCTCCGCCTTGTTTGCCAGCGCCTTTGCCGTGATGGCCTTTTCGCCCTGGTGGCTGTTGACCCTGCCGGCGAGCTTGCTGGCTGGCTTGGGCTTTTTCATGTTTCACAACACCTTGCAAGTGCTGGCCACGCAAATGTTTCCGCCCGAACGCGGGACCTGCATGGCCTTGTTTGCGGGCTTGCTGTTCACGGGGCAATCCGTGGGCGTGCTGCTGGCCGCGGTCCTGCTGGCCTGGATCGGCTCGGCCTGGGTGTTGGCCCTGGGCGGCCTGATGCTGGCCGTGCTGGGACAATCTCTTCCTGTTTTTCTTCGCCGTTGTTAAACCATGAACCCAAGCCCTGAAGACATGGCGCGCGCGCTGGACGCGCACCCCGACTACCGCGTGCTTCGCCGCCTGCAGCCTCGCACCAGCTTCAACCCGGTCACGGAGGGCTTGCCTTGCGCGCGTGGCATCGTGCTGGACACCGAAACCACCGGGCTCAGCTCGGAAACAGACCGCGTCATCGAACTGGGCATGCTGCTGTTTGAGTTTGACCCCACCAGCGGCCTGATCTACCGGGTGCTGGACGTGTTTGACGAGCTGGAGGATCCGGGTTTTCCGATCTCCCCGGCCAACACCGCCATTCACCACATCACCGATGCCATGGTGCAAGGCAAACGCATTGATGACGCCAAGGTGGAACGCTTGCTCAAAGGAGTGTCCGTGGTGATTGCCCACAACGCAGGCTTTGATCGCCCGTTCGTGGAGCAACGCTGGCCTGCTTTTGAAAACCTGCTGTGGGCCTGCAGCATCCGTGACATTGACTGGCAAGCCGAAGGCTTTGGCTCGGCCAAGCTGGAGTACCTGTTGCAAACCCAGGGTATCTTTTACGAGGCCCACCGCGCCGAGACCGACTGCTGGGCCTTGCTGGAATTGCTGAACCATCAGTTGCCCCAAAGCCAGCAACCCGCCTTATTAAGCCTGCTGGAAACCTTGAACCAACCCCAGTTGAAGCTTTCTGCCCTGGGCTCTCCGTTTGAAACCAAGGACTTGCTCAAGCAGCGCGGTTACCGCTGGTCAGGTGAGCAACGTTGCTGGAGCCGGCTGCTCAGTGGCGAGCAAGCGCTGGAGGAAGAGCTCAGTTGGCTCAAGCGGCGTGTCTATGGCAACCGCGGCGCCCAGGTGGAATTGGAAACGCTGGGCGGAAGCATTCGCTACTCCAACCGCCAGGGCCAAAAGAAGCTGGTGCCGTTGTGAGCGTTCAGTAAGGCACGGCCTGCCAAGGCACAGGACAGGTGGCCACATTGGGATAGTACTGCTGGTAACTCGCACAGTAGTAGGCCACCTGCGGCGGGGGGGCGACAACCACCGGCGGATAAACCGGGATGGCATACACAGGGTTGTGGGTGGCATACAGCACCGAGCCCACCACAGCGGCGGCCACCACGGGGCCCAGCCAGCCATTGCCGTGACCGCCGTGATGGCGGAAATGATGGTGGTGACCATAGCCGCCTCCCCTGACCACCGGGCCCGTGCCCCAGCCATGGGATGCCGCACGCGGCGTGACCGTGACGCTGCGCCAACCGCCATGGCCATCACCGGCCTGGGCAGGCATGAGCAGCATGGCGTTGATGCAACAGATGGCAGTGATCAGCAGTTTTTTCATGGTGGCCTTTTTGGTGATGCCCATCACATGTCAGGGCACTGTCTTAACGCCACAGGTGTCATTGCGGATGACACGGCGGCCGCTCAAGGCGTCTGCACAGGCCAAGGCGAGCGGAAGGTCGCCCCTTGCAACAGGTGGTGGCGCGCAAACCAGGCCCAATCGTGCCAGAAAGGTTCGGCATGCAAGGTCCACTGGACAAACAAGGCCAACACTGGCTTTTCGGTTTGCAGCGCGGGCTGTAAAACTTCACGGTGACCCGCGGAGTCCACCCAATCGTTGCCAGACAACCAAGTCAGGGTGACCAGACAAAGCGCCAGCGCACCGCCCATGAACGGCTGCCCCCGCCACAGCCAGCGTCGGGCGCGGGTGCCGCGAAACGCATGCATCAGCAGCAAAGAGACCGCTTGCGAAATGTTCAGCAAGGCAAAAAACAAAGACACGCCCAAGGCGATGGGCAACACCACGGTCTGACGGTAAGCGTCGTTGAGCATTTGCTGCGCTTCTTCGACATCGAACACGGGCGCAGACAAGGCACTGGGCGTCAGCAATTGTTTATCCAGCTCAGAAACGTCCACCCCCAAAGAGGCGGCGGGAAACAGGGCTTTGACACTGTCGCGCAAGGCGTCCGACATCCCGACGCGGCCCAAAGCCAAGCCCTTGAGGGTGAAGCCCCCATCGGCCACAAGCGTGCGCATCGACAAGCGTTGAACGCTGGTCACCTTGTCCAGCTCGCTGGCTTGCTGCAGCAAAAAATCGATGAGCCGCGTTTGGGCTTGCCACATCACGCTGATGCCAATGAACATGCTGAGGAGCCCAGACAGCCAGCGCGCAGGAATCCAGCGGTCCAGCCAGCGCCAAAGCAGCAAGCCCAAGCCACAACCCGAGAGGCAGCGCCCCCAAAACTCCAGCCCGTCCAGGTCGTCGCGGTCAAAGGCTTGGCTTGCGAACTCCAGCAATCGGTGGTTGAAGGACAACTCCACCACGGTGTAGAGCGTCAGGAGCGCGAGGAACCAGGGATTTTTCTGAAGGGCAAGGCGGGGCATTGCCCACGATTAGAACAGGCAGAGGTGGCTGGGCTGTTTCTTTGTTTGTGAAGCTAGGTAAAGTTGTTTTGGACCCAGAAGCTTGTCAAGCCAACGCCGCCTCGATCGCCAAAGCCACACTGCCCAAGCGCGCATCGTCTCCCCGTACCGATGACACCATCAGCCCCACGGGCAATTCTTCGGCGGCTTGGCAAGGCAGGCTGAACGAGCAACCATCGAGAAAATTGATGGCGAAGGTGTTGCGCAGAATGCTGCGATTGGCAGCCGCAAACGCATCATCGTCGCGCTTCAGCAGCTCAAGTTCAGGCGCCACGATCGGCACCGTGGGCGACAGGATGGCGTCGTAGCCAGCCAGTGCCGCTTCCACCCGTTGAATCCAACGCTGTCGGTTCGCCAACATACGCAAATAGTCGGCCGCACTCACGTTTTGCCCCAGCTTGGCACGGGAGGCCACGCGCGGGTCGAGTTGCGCCATGACATCGGCGATGCGCTCATGGTGCGCAGCCCAGCACTCCACGGGGGAAAATCCACCCGGCGCATTCAAGGTCGCGATGTCGGCCAACTCGGTCAAAGCGATGTCCTCCAGCAAGGCCCCGGCTTGTGACAAACGGGACAGGCTGCGCTCGAAAGCCCGCGCCACTGTGGCATCCAGGCCGTCCAGCATCAAGGTCTGGGGCACGGCCAGGCGTCGCCCTTTCAGCGGGCGCGGCGCCACAGCCAAAGGCTGTCCGGACAGCACGCCATCGACCACCAGACAATCCGCGACCGAGCGTGTCATGGCGCACACCGTGTCCAACGAGTGCGACAGGGGCACCGCGCCTGCAAGGGGCACCCGCGACTGTGTGCTTTTGAAACCGACCACGCCACACAAGGCCGCAGGAATGCGAATGGACCCACCGGTATCCGAGCCCAGCCCCGCCACGGCCAGCCCCAAGGCCACCGACACGGCCGCCCCCGAAGAAGAGCCGCCGGGGATGCGCTGCACCTGCGTGTCCGCAGGGTTCACCGGCGTGCCGTAATGCGGATTGATGCCAATGCCCGAGAACGCGAGCTCGGTCATGTTGGTCTTGCCCACAATGGCCGCGCCCGCAGCGCGCAAACGCGCCACAGCAGGCGCGTCCTGGCGGGCGGGCGCATCGCCCGCGAACACCGTGGTGCCCGCGGTGGTGGTTTCGCCCGCCACGTCATAAAGGTCCTTGATGGTCACAGGCACGCCGGCCAGAGGGCCTACCGTCAAGCCCGCCGCATGCGCCTCGTCGGCATGGCGTGCCGCCAAGTGGGCGGCCTGCGGGTAAAGCTTGGTGAACACATGGGCTGCGGCCGAGGACTCGGCGCGCGCCAGGCAGTCTTCCACCCAGGCTTGGGCGCTGAAGGCACCGGCCTGGCGTTGCTGCATGAAATCGGAGAGCGTGACTGGGAAAAGAGACATGGTGAAAAATAAGCCAATGATGAAAGGACTGTGCACGGATTTCTTCGGCCCTGCAAGCCAGTGGGCCAGAGGGCTGATTGTGGCGGCACTCGCATGCCACTTGCCACTGCAGGCCATGTCATGGTTTCGGCCGGCCAGCACGTCCACAGAATACCCGCTTTCAACCGCCGAGACAGCGCGTTTGGGCCGACAAGCCGGCTGGCCAGCAGACGACCCCACCACCTGGATGATCACGGTGCGCAATCCCCTGCCCGGTCCCATCACTTGCCGTGAGGTGCAGTTTTTTCAAAAAACCCCCGATGCCCAAGTTCGCGTCAGGGTCTTGCAACCGCCCCTCTATGTTCCAGCGGGGCAAAGTCGCAACAGCTTATTGGCGGATGTGCGTAAAAACGAAATTCGCGATTGGGGCATGCAATGTTTTTGCCTGAAGGCGACGCGCGAGGGGGCATGCGAAAAATTGCCATGACCGTACAAACTTGAGGGATTTTCCTTTGCGAAAACAAGTGACAACCCTCAGTGTTGAGGCGTTCCGCGCATGCTATGCTGAATTCAATGCTTTTCATAAATAACCATGGCTGATGACATCATTCTGGAAACACGTGGGCTCGTCAAAGAGTTCAAGGGCTTTGTGGCCGTCAATGACGTATCCATTGGCGTTCGCAGAGGCCAGATCCATGCCCTGATCGGACCCAACGGGGCGGGCAAGACCACGTTTTTCAACCTCCTCACCAAATTCCTGATTCCCACGCGCGGGTCCATTTTGTTCAATGGCCACGACATCACCTCGGAAAAGCCTGCCCAGGTGGCGCGCCGGGGCATCGTGCGCTCGTTCCAAATCTCGGCCACCTTCCCGCACTTGAGCGTGCTGGAAAACGTGCGCATCGCGCTGCAACGCAGCACGGGCACGTCCTACCATTTCTGGCGTTCAGAAAAAAGCCTGTCGCAGCTCAACGGCCGCGCCATGGAGTTGCTGGAAACCGTGGGCCTGGAAAATTTTTCCAACACCCTGGCGGTCGAGCTGGCCTATGGCCGCAAGCGCGCCCTCGAAATTGCCACCACCTTGGCCACCGAGCCCGAGCTGATGCTGCTCGACGAGCCCACCCAAGGCATGGGCCATGAAGACGTTGACCGCGTCACCCAACTCATCAAGAAGGTGGGCGCCAACCGCACCATCCTCATGGTAGAGCACAACATGAACGTGGTGTCCAGCATTGCCGACACCATCAGCGTCCTGCAGCGCGGCCAGGTGATTGCCGAAGGCCCCTACAACGTCGTGTCCACGAATCCCCAGGTGCTGGAAGCCTACATGGGCAGCACCGAAGCCGAACTGGAGGGCGGTCATGGCCACTGAGCAGCCCCAAGAATTCCTGAAAATTTCCAACCTGCACGCCTACTACGGCGAGTCGCACATCCTTCATGGCGTCGACCTCACGGTCAACCACGGCGAAGTGGTCACCCTGCTGGGACGCAATGGCGCAGGTCGTACCACCACCATCAAATCCATCCTGGGCCTGGTGGGCCGTCGCACCGGCTCGGTCATGATCAACGGCCAAGAAACGGTCGACTGGTCGCCCCACCGCATTGCCCGCTTGGGCATGGGCTATTGCCCGGAAGAGCGCGGCATTTTCGCCAGCCTGTCCTGCGAAGAAAACCTGCTGTTGCCGCCCGTCATTGCCCCCAACGGCATGACACTGGACGAAATTTACGAAATGTTCCCCAACCTGTACGAGCGTCGCAACAGCCCTGGCACGCGACTGTCGGGTGGCGAACAGCAAATGCTGGCGGTGGGACGCATTCTGCGCACCGGCGCGCGCCTGTTGCTGCTCGATGAAATTTCCGAAGGCCTCGCGCCCGTGATCGTGCAAGCTTTGGCCCGCATGATCCGCGCGCTGCGTGCCAAGGGTTTCACCATCATCATGGTGGAGCAAAACTTCCGGTTTGCCGCCCCGCTGGCCGACCGTTTTTATGTCATGGAACACGGACAAATTGTGGAAGGCTTCGCGGCCAGCGAGCTCAGCCACAAAATGACCATGCTGCATGAATACCTCGGGGTCTGAGACCCACCATCACCATCAGGAGACAATGATGAAACGCAAACTTCTTTCGTTCGCCGCAGCGGCCGTCTGCGCCTTGGCCACGGGCGCACAAGCCCAGATTTCCGACGGCATCGTCAAGATCGGCGTGCTCAATGACATGTCGGGCCTCTACTCTGACATCGGCGGCCCTGGCTCGCTGACCGCCGCCAAAATGGCCGTGGAAGACTACCTCAAAGCCACCAAGAGCACCTTGAAAGTGGAAGTGGTCGGCGCCGACCACCAAAACAAGCCTGACGTGGGCTCCAACATCGCCCGCCAGTGGTACGACACCGAAAAAGTGGACGCCATCGTGGACGTGCCCACCTCCTCCGTGGCGCTGGCCATCAACCAGGTCACCCGGGACAAGGGCAAGATCATGCTGAACACCGGCGCTGCCACGGCAGACCTGACCGGCAAGGCCTGTAGCCCCAACACCATTCACTGGCTGTATGACACCTGGATGCTGGCCAACGGCACCGGCACCGCTGTGGTCAAAACGGGCGGGGCCTCCTGGTTCTTCCTGACGGCAGACTACGCTTTCGGCCACGCCCTGGAGCGTGACACGGAAGCTGTGGTTGTCAAGAACGGCGGCAAAATCCTGGGCAAGGTTCGCCACCCCCTGGCCACCCAAGACTTCTCCTCCTTCCTGCTGCAAGCGCAAGCCTCCAAAGCCAAGATCATTGGCTTGGCCAACGCCGGCGGTGACACCATCAACTCCATCAAGCAAGCTTCGGAATTTGGCATCGTCAAGGGTGGCCAGAACTTGGCCGGTCTGTTGGTGTTCCTGCCTGACGTGCATGCATTGGGACTGGAAAAAGCCCAAGGCCTGATCTTCACGGAAACCTTCTACTGGGACCTGAACGACCAGACGCGCGCTTGGTCACGCCGCTTTGCAGCAGCCAACGGCGGCAAATACCCCTCGATGGACCAAGCCGGTGTGTACGCCGTCATCCTGCATTACCTGAAAGCGGTGGATGCAGCCAAGACCGACGACGGCACCAAGATCACGGCCAAGATGAAGGAATTGCCCACGGATGACCCGTTGTTCGGCAAGGGCACGATTCGCCAAGACGGCCGCAAGATCCATCCCGCTTACTTGTTTGAAGTCAAGTCGCCTGCGGAATCCAAAGGCCCCTATGACTACTACAAGCTGCGTGCCACCATCCCCGCTGACCAGGCTTTCCGCCCGCTCAACGAGGGTGACTGCCCGTTGATCAAGAAGTAATTTTTGGCTCCCTGTTTCAGCAAGACACGAACATCACGATGGAAATATTTGGCATTCCCTCCCAGGCCCTGTTCGGGCAGCTGTTGATCGGCCTGATCAACGGCTCGTTTTACGCCCTGCTCTCGCTGGGCCTGGCCGTGATTTTCGGCTTGCTGAACATCATCAACTTCACCCACGGCGCCCAGTACATGCTGGGCGCGTTTGTGGCCTACCTCAGCCTTCAGTACTTGGGCCTCAATTACTGGGTGTCGCTGCTGCTCACGCCCTTGCTGGTGGGTGCGACCGGCGTCATCATTGAGCGCACCATGCTGGCGCGCCTGTACAAACTGGACCACCTGTATGGCTTGTTGCTGACCTTCGGCCTGGCCCTGATCATCCAAGGGGTGTTCCGCAACGAATTCGGTTCTTCCGGCATGCCCTATGCCGTGCCCTCGTTGTTCGCCGGCGGCGTCAACCTGGGCTTCATGTTCTTGCCCAAATACCGTGGTTGGGTGATCGTGGCCTCCTTGGTCATCTGCCTTGCCACCTGGTATGTCATCGAGCGCACCAAGCTAGGCGCCTATTTGCGCGCGGCCACCGAGAACCCCTCGCTGGTACAAGCCTTTGGCGTCAATGTGCCGCGCATGGTCACCCTCACCTACGGCTTCGGCGTGGCGCTGGCCGCGCTGGCGGGCGTGATGGCCGCCCCGATTTACCAGGTCAGCCCGATGATGGGCGTGGACATCATCATCGTGGTGTTTGCCGTGGTGGTGATCGGCGGCATGGGCTCCATCATGGGGGCCATCATCACCGGATTTGGATTGGGACTGATCGAAGGCCTGACCAAAGTGTTCTACCCCGAAGCGTCCAACACCGTGATTTTCGTCATCATGGTGATTGTTCTGTTGATCAAACCCGCCGGTCTGTTCGGTACCCAAAAATAAGCTCACCATGGCCAACGCGTCCGACTCCTCCACTCCGTACATCGAGCACAGCAACCGTCACCAAGGCATTGCCTTCCTGGTCATGGCGGCCCTTTTCGCGATCGGCCCGCTGGTGGTCTATCCCATCTTCCTGATGAAGGTGATGTGTTTTGCCTTGTTCGCCTGCGCCTTCAATTTGCTGATTGGTTTTGGCGGCCTGCTCTCCTTTGGCCACGCCATGTTCTTGGGCACGGCGGGCTATGCGGCGGCCCACTCGGCCAAAGTCTGGGGCTTCACGCCCGAGCTGTCCTTGTTGTTTGCCACGCTCTGTGCCTCGGCCCTTGCCGTGGTGACGGGCATGCTGGCGATTCGCCGCCAAGGCATTTATTTCGCCATGATCACCCTGGCCTTGTCGCAGATGGTGTTCTTCTTCTATTTGCAATCGCCCTTCACCGGCGGTGAAGACGGCATTCAAGGCGTGCCTCGCGGCAAATTGTTTGGCGTGATCGACCTGTCTGAAAACACGCCGATGTACATCTTCGTGCTGACCATCTTCCTCGCCGGGTTTGGCCTGATTTGGCGCATCGTTCACTCGCCTTTTGGCCAAGTGCTCAAAGCCATTCGCGAAAACGAGCAACGCGCCTTGTCCTTGGGCTACGACACCGACCATTACAAATTGGTGGCGTTCATTCTTTCCGGCACGGTCGCGGGCGTGGCCGGCGCCACCAAGTCCATGGTGTTCCAGTTGGCTTCCTTGACTGACGTTCACTGGTCCATGTCGGGTGAAGTGGTTCTGATGACCCTGGTGGGTGGCCTGGGCACCTTGTTCGGCCCCGTCTTCGGCGCCGCGGTCATCGTCACCATGCAAAACTACCTGGCGCAACTCGGTGCCTGGGTCACGATCGTGCAAGGCATCATTTTCGTCATCTGCGTGCTGGCCTTCCGCCGCGGCGTGATCGGCGAAATCGCCAACCTCATCCGCAAGCCGCTCTGATTTTTGCGAGGCCCCATCAGGGGCCTTCGTCATTGCGAGCCCCGCCAGGGGCGCGGCAACCCCTCATTTGCTCTACCACCTCTCCACCATGTCCAACATCACCCTCTCCCAAGCCCAAAACATCATCGCCGGCGCCCTGGCCCATGCCCGCAAAGCCAACTTCAAGCCCATGGGCGTGATCGTGGTGGACGCCTCCGGCAACACCGTGGCCTATGCCCGCGAAGATGGCGCCAGCATGTTCCGTTTCGACATCGCTCAAGGCAAGGCCTGGGGCGCCGTGGGCATGGGCGTGTCCAGCCGCACCCTGTTTGAGCGTGCCAAAGACAACCCCAACTTTTTCGTGTCGCTGGCCTCCACCGCCCAAGGCAAATTCCTGCCCCAAACCGGCGCCGTGTTGATCAAGGACGCACAGGGCCAAGTGATCGGCGCTGCTGGCGCCAGTGGCGGCACCGGCGATGAGGACGAAGAAATTTGCATCGCCGGCATTCAGTCGGTGGGACTGAGCGCTGGTTAAAACCGCAGAAAGGACAGCGCATGTCGCATGCCTCCTCCATGATTGCCGGTTTGCGCAGCGTGGCACTCAACGTGCCTGACCTGGCTTTCGCCGAAAAGTTCTTCACCGACGTCTGGCACCTGGACATTGCGCATCGCCGACCAGGGGTGATCTACCTCTGCGGCACGGGAGAAGACGACCACTTGCTGGCGCTTCATGAAAAGCCCGGCGCGGCTCAAATTCGCCACGTCAGCTTGCGGGCACGCCATGCACAGGCCCTGAACACCATTGCACAATCAGCCGTTCGTCACGGAGGGCGTGTGCTTCAATTCCCCGGCGAGGCCGCAGACCCGAGCGGTGGCATCGCGGTTCAGGTCGCCGATGCCGATGGCCGTGTGTTTGAAATCGTGCATGGCGACCGCTTGCGAGCGCAACCCACACGCGTGGCCGACCGACCCGAGCGATTGGCCCATGCGGTGCTCAACACCCATGATGTGGCCCTCACCCAGGCCTTCATGGAAAACGTGCTCGATTTTTCTCTGTCAGATCGCACCCGTATCATGGCCTTCATGCGCTGCAACAGCGACCACCACAGCGTGGCCCTGGGCATCAGCGACAACGATGCGCTCAACCACATTGCCTTTCTCATGCCCGACCTGGAGTCGGTGATGCGCGGCGGGGGCCGCATGCGCGATGCGGGCTACGACATTCACTGGGGACCGGGTCGCCACGGCCCGGGCAACAACGCCTTCAACTATTTCATTGGCCCGTTTGACATCGTCATCGAGTACACCGCCGAGGTGTCACAAATCGATGACAGCTACCCTGTGGGCCAACCCGACAACTGGACCTGGCCAACCGGTCGCGTGGACCAGTGGGGCATTTCAGCACCGCCCAGCGCGCGCCTCAAAGAAGCCCAGCGGGCCATCTTGTTTGCGGCTTGATTTTTCATACGCAAGGAACCCATCATGCGATTCACCACTTTCCGTCAGGGCCACGAAGACCGGCTCGGCGTGGTCGTTGGCCAAGAAGTCATTGACCTGCACCAAGCCCAGCCCCAAATCAGCTCAGACCTGCGCACCGCCTTGCGTGCCGGCCAAGACCTGATCGGTGCCGCGCAAGCGGCCATCGCCAGCGCCGCGCCGCGCATGGCCTTGAGCAGCCTGGAACTCTCACCGCTGCTGCCAGAGCCTGGCAAGATCATTTGCCTGGGCTTGAACTATTTCGACCATGCCAAAGAAGGCGGCCGTGACAAGCCCGAATACCCCTGGTTCTTCCTGCGCTCGGCCAGCTCCTTACTGGCCCCGAATGCCAAGGCGCTGCGCCCCAAGGTGTCGGAGCAACTGGACTACGAAGCCGAGCTGGCCGTGATCATTGGCACGACGACCAAGCACGCCACGATGGACAACGCCCTGGATGCGGTGTTTGGCTACAGCTGCTTCAACGACATTTCGGTGCGCAACTACCAGCGCAAAACGCCGCAGTGGACCATTGGCAAGAACTTCGATCGCACAGGCGGTTTTGGCCCGGTGCTGGTCACCAAAGACGAGTTGCCCGAAGGCGCCACCAACCTGCGCATTCAGTCGCGCCTGAATGGCCAGATCATGCAAGACGCCAACACCCGCGACATGATCTGGGGCGTGGCGGAAACCATTGTGCTGTTGTCCGAATGCGTGACTCTGGAACCCGGCGACCTGATCATCATGGGCACGCCCGCAGGCGTGGGCCATGCCCGCACGCCGCAGGTGTGGATGAAGGCGGGCGATGCCATTGACATCGAGATCGAGCAGATCGGCATCCTGCACAACAGCATCGAAAACGAAGCCGCGTAAAACCCATGCCGACGCCCAATCTGTTCGATGTCGCCATCGTGGGCTACGGACCGACGGGGGCGGTGGCTGCAGGCCTTTTGGGCCAGCATGGCATTCGCACTTGGGTGGGCGATCGGCAGCGCGCGGTGTATGACAAGCCGCGTGCGATTGCGCTGGACCATGAAATCATGCGGGTGCTCCAGGCGCTGCACATTGCCGAGGCCCTGCAGCCCCACATGGAGCCCTTCACCAACTCCGAGTTCTTTGGCGTGGACGGGCAGCTCATCAAGTGCATGTCCACCATCGCGGCGCCCTACCCCCTGGGCTATGCGCCGTCGATCGTGTTTTCACAGCCGCCCATGGAAGCTTTGCTGCGCGAGCGCGTGGCTGCCCTGCCCTCGGTGACTGTGCAACTGGGGCAAAACGTGGTCGACTTGTCGCAAGACGAGCAGGCCGCCACCCTGACGGTGCAAGATGACAATGGACAGCGTCATGAGGTGCGTGCGCGCTATGTGATCGGTTGTGATGGCGCCTCCAGCTTTGTGCGTCAGAAGATGGGGCTGCCGCTGGACGACCTGGGCTTTGACGAACCCTGGCTGGTGGTGGACATGCTGGTGAACGACAGCGGCCTGGCCAAGCTGCCGCGCACCAGCGTGCAGTTTTGCGAGCCCCAACGTCCCACCACGCTGGTGATCGGCCCAGGCCGTCACCGCCGCTGGGAACTGGCCATCAACCCCGGCGAAGACCCGCAGCAACTGGCCACGCCCGAGGGCGTTTGGTCCTTGCTGTCACGTTGGCTGACGCCGCAAGACGCCACCCTGTGGCGCCAAGCCAGCTACCGATTCCATGCGCTGGTGGCCCAGCGCTGGCGCCAGGGCCGCGTTTTTCTGGCGGGCGATGCAGCGCACCAACAACCACCCTTTCTGGGCCAAGGCATGTGCCAAGGCATTCGCGACGCCGCCAACCTCTGCTGGAAGCTGCAGGCGGTGTTGCAGCACCATGCCTGCGACGCCCTGCTCGACACCTACGGCGAGGAGCGCCAACAGCATGTGCGCGAACTCACCACCCGCATCAAAGGCATCGGTCAACTGGTGGGCGAGCGCGATGTGGCCAAAGCCCGCGCGCGCGATGCGAAGTTGTTGGCTGAATGCGGTGGCGTGGTGCAGCCTACGCCGAGACAAAACGTTCAGCCCGCACTGGCCAAAGGCTTGCTGAACACCGCCGGCCATGGCCCTGTGGGCACTTTGTTCCCGCAACCCTGGTTGAGTGGCGACACCGCCCCATGCCGCATGGATGACCGCTGGGGCACGGGCTGGCGGGTGGTGCTGTCCGCCGCAGCGCCGCCCGAAGCCAGCGCCGCAACAGCGAGCTTCGACACCATGCCCCTGAAAGTTTGTCAACTCGGACAAACCGGTTTTGTGGAAACCGAAGGGGTCGTGTCAGATTGGCTGCAAACCCATCAGGCGATGGCCGTTGTCGTGCGACCCGACCACTATGTGTACGCCATGGCCACCCACCCCGAGCAGCTGCACACGCAGCTGACACAACTTCAACAAGCCTTGCGCCCGGTTTGAAAGGACTTCCCATGCAACGACGACACTTGATGCACGCTGCTGCAGCCGCCCTGGCCAGCAGCGTCGGCGTGACAGCGCACAGCCAAAGCGCCTGGCCAGACCGCCCGGTGAAATTCATTTTGTCGCAGCCCCCTGGCTCGGGCCCCGACAACGTCGCGCGCTTGCTCTCCGAGCGCTTGGCCAAGGCCTTGGGCCAGGCCGTGGTGATCGAGAACAAGCCCGGCGGGCAAAACGTGATTGGCGCGCAAGCGGCGGCCCGCTCTGCCCCCGATGGCAGCAACTTCTACTTCGCCACCACCGCGGCCCTGGTGACCAACCGGCATCTGTTCAAAACCATGCCCTACGACCCGCAAAAAGACTTTGCGGCGGTGGCCTTCATTGCCAAAAGCCCTTTCGCGGTCCTGGTCCGTGCCGACTCGCCCATCAGCTCCATGCAAGACCTGGTGGCGCGCTCCAAGGCCAGCCCTGGGAAACTCTCGGTGGCCAATGAGGGCCCGCGCACCTTTGGCGGCATCATCGCGCGCCTGATCAATGCCCGCACCCGCATGGAAGCCAACCTGGTGGCCTATGCCTCCGTCGGCGTGGCGGTCCAAGATGTGCTGGGTGGGCACTCGGACGCTGTGGTGGCCGATCTGGCGTCTACGGCGCAACTGGTCAAGCAAGGGCGCCTGCGCTTGCTGGCGGTCACGTCTGGCAAGCGCGTGGCGGGCTGGGACAGCGTCCCTGCCTTGTCCGAAATGATTCCCCAGTTCGAGATGGTCGGCTGGTTCACACTGGTGGCCCCCATGGGCACGCCGGCGGCCATCGTTCAGCGCATGCACCGTGAGGTGAACACATTGCTGGCCGATGCCGAGGTCGCGCAACGCATGCTGACCATTGGCCCGATCGCGGAACCCTTGAGCAGCCCGGAGGCTGTGGAAGCCTTTCTGAAGCAGGAACATGAGCGCTGGGCGGAAGTGGCCAAAGAAATAGGGCTATTGCCCGAGTAATGCAGGCCCCGCTGGGCTGGCCTAAACTTCGGCCATGTCCCCGCTCACGCTTTATTACGATGGCCGCTGCCCGCTGTGCCAAGCCGAGATGCTGTACCTGCAACATCGCGACCACCTCGGCTTGCTCAACTGCGTGGACATCACGCTGAACGACTTTGACGCCAACGCCACCGGCCTGTCTTGCGAACGGGCCATGGCCAGCATTCACGGACAGTTGGCGAATGGCGACTGGGTGACGGGCGTTGCAGTGTTTGCCGCCGCCTATGAGCGTGTGGGCCTGCGGCGCATGGCCTGGTTGTTGTCTCGCCCCAGTTTGCAACCGGTGCTGGGTTGGGGCTATGCGCGCTTCGCGCGCCACCGCTACACCTTGTCGCGCTGGTTCGGCCCCAGCCTACTGCGCTTCGTCAAGCGCTGGCTCATCCGGCCCTGAGCTCAGGCGGGCGGCAAAGACTCAATCGGCCAGCAAGCGCTGGCGAATGTCCAAGGGCGAGAGCACTTCCAGCGGTTCAGCGCCGCCCAGTGGAATCGCCACCTGGGTGGCATTCAACACCATGGACACCATCACATAGGTGCCGGACAACACCACCAGGTCCATCACGGTCTGCTCGCCAAAGTGGTCCACCGTGCGTTGCCAAAGCGCATCGGGCACGCGGTGGTTCAGGCTGAGTTGCACGCAAAAGTCATAGACCAGGGCTTCGTCGGCCTGCATGCCTTGCGGTCGCCGGCATTGGCGCAACTGCTCGATGATGTCGGGGGACAAGCCCGCGCGCTGCGCGATCGGGCCATGCGCCCACCACTCGTATTGGGCATTGGCCAGGCGCGCCTGGATCAGGATGGCAAATTCGTTGAGGCGCTTGTCCACCGTGGTTTTGAAGCGCAAGTAGTCCAGCAACGCGAAGCAGCGGCTTGCCATCTCGGGACTGCGCAACAAAGCGTTGTAGGGCCCGCCCAAGCCGGCGCTGGACACTTTGAGGATCTCGTCGGCCAACGGTCGTACTTCGGGTGCGAGTTGCTCGTAGGTGGTGGGGGACAAACGTTCAGCCATGGATTTCTTTCTCGCCGTGTTGGGACAACAGTTGCATCAAGTGTTTGCGAATCAGGATGCCGGGACGGTCGGAATCCATGGAGAATTCCACGCCGCGCCGGCGCAAGTCCACCAAGGCGTCAGGGTCGGTGGACTCCAATATGGCTTTGTCTTCACGGGTAATGACTTTGTCAAATTCAATCAACAAGTCTTGCGGGCAATCTTCTTCGCGGTCATTGCGAAACAGCCATTGGCACAACTGCATGTGGCCATCGTCAATGGGCGTGAAGCAATTGATGATCACATGGCGAATGCCCGAGGGGTACTCAATGTCCAGCCGCCGGGAGAACGGCAGATAGTAGGCATTGCGCATGTGGCGCGTGGTCACGGGCTCGCTCACGCCGCTGATTTGTCGAAAGGCCTCAGGGTTGAGGGCATCGATCACAGTTTCAGCGTAAAAGCCCTGCTCTGCGTCTACCAGCTCGTACTTGCTGGGCTTGGGAGAAGCTGCCACGCCAAAGGTCGCGCGGTGCACAAAACTGAAATGCGCATTGTCAAAACTGTTCTCCAGGGCGCGCACCGGGCTGGTGGCCCAGGTTTCATAAAACTGGTGAATGGTGCGCCAGCCTTCGGCGCCAAACTCAGGCACGGCCGGAATGTCAGCCAGAGGCTCTTCCAGCGCGACCCAAGCGTAGCCATAACGCCCCATGCAGCGGTAGGCCGTGGTTTGGTAATCGGGGGGAATGGCGCGCTCGGGCTCGTACTGCGGTATGCGGATCACGCGCCCCGTGCGGTCATACACCCAACCGTGGTAACCGCATTGCACCGCACCCTGACCACAGGCCTGGCCTTGGGCGTTGACGCACCAGCCTTTGGACAACTTGGCCGTGCGGTGACAACAACGGTCTTTGAGGGCCGCGGGCTGGCCCGTTTCGTCCAGAAACAGAACGATGTCTTCGCCCAACAGCTTGAAGGCTTGGGGCCCTTTGGACAGCATCGTCAGGGGCATGACGGCGTGCCAGAATTTTCGAAAGATGGCTTGTTGGGTGACCAGCATGCCCCCATCCTACCCAAGCCTGGCGAACTTCAATTGGGGATCAGGAAATCCCGACTGATGCTGGCGCCCAATTCGTTCACGCGATCGAGGAACTGTGTCAGAAAGGCATGCAAGCCATTGGCCAGAATTTCGTCAATGCAACCGTACTGCAATTCGGCGCGCAACTTGCCCGCACGCCGGCTGGTGGCGGCCGACTGGTCGTTCGCCACCATGGCCAGGTTGCTGACCACTTCGTTCATGCTGGCATGCAAGGAGCGCGGCATGTCGGCGCGCAGCACCAGCAACTCGGCCACACGCTCAGGGCGAATCACGTCACGGTAGACCTTGCGGTAAATCTCAAAACCCGACACGCTGCGCAGGATGGCGCTCCAGTGGTAGAAGTCGTACTCTTGGTCCTTGGCGCTGGCGGCCCCAAAAAAATCGCTTTGCACGGCGTGAAACTTGACATCCACCAAGCGCGCCGTGTTGTCGGCACGCTCGAGGAATGTGCCCAGCCGCATGAAGTGCAGCGACTCGTCCATCAGCATGGTGCCCACGGTCACACCGCGCGAGAGGTGCGAGCGAAACTTCACCCACTCAAAGAACTGGCTAGGGTCGCGCTCGAACTCCCCGGAGCGGATGCGGCGGTTCAATTCCAGCCAGGTCTGGTTTTGGGTTTCCCAGACTTCGGTGGTCAGGGCGCCCCGGACAGCACGCGCGTTCTCGCGCGCCGCACGCAGGCACGAAATGATGGACGAAGGGTTGTCCTCGTCTTTCACCATGAACTCCATGACCTTGCGCGCCTTGATTTCGCCGTACAAGGCCTCGTAGGAAGGCAGCAACTCGCTGATGGAGAGCAATCCTTTCCAGCCCAACTCGGCCACCGCCGCAGACTGGGGCAACAAAGACGTCTGGTAGTTCACGTCCAGCATGCGGGCGGTGTTCTCGGCGCGCTCGGTGTAGCGCGACATCCAGAACAAGTGGTCGGCGGTGCGTGACAGCATCTCTCAGTTCTCCAGAATCCAGGTGTCTTTGGTGCCACCGCCTTGCGATGAGTTCACCACCAGGGAGCCCTCTTTGAGGGCCACGCGCGTCAAGCCGCCAGGCACCATCTGAACGGTCTTGCCACTGAGCACAAACGGTCGCAGGTCGATGTGGCGCGGCGCGATGCCGCTGTCCACATAGGTTGGACAGGTTGACAGGCTGAGGGTGGGCTGTGCGATGTAGCGCGCGGGGTCGGCCAACAGCGCCTTGCGGAAATCTTCGATCTCGGCTTGGGTTGCAGCGGGCCCGACCAACATGCCGTAACCGCCCGCACCGTGCACCTCTTTCACCACCAATTCGGACAAATGCGCCAAGGTGTATTTCAAGTCTTCCGCATCACGGCACTGGTAGGTCGGCACGTTGTGCAGGATGGGTTTCTCGCCCAAGTAGAACTCGATCATCTTGGGCACATAGGGGTAAATCGACTTGTCGTCGGCAATGCCGGTGCCGATGGCGTTGCAAATGTTGACATGACCGGCGCGGTAAACATCGAGCAAACCGGCGCACCCTAGGGTCGAGGTGGGTCGGAATGCCAAGGGGTCGAGGAAGTCATCGTCCACACGCCGGTAAATCACATCGACCCGGCGAGGCCCCTGCGTGGTGCGCATGTAGACGAAGCGGTCGCGCACAAACAGGTCCTGGCCTTCCACCAACTCCACACCCATTTGTTGCGCCAGGAAGGCGTGCTCGAAATAGGCGCTGTTGTACATCCCCGGGGTCAGCACCACCACCGTGGGTTCGGCCGTGGTTGACGGGCTGCAAGCGCGCAAGGTTTCCAGCAACAAATCCGGATAGTGGGCCACCGGAGCCACGGGGTACTTGCGGAACAGCTCGGGGAACAGGCGCATCATCATCTTGCGGTCTTCCAGCATGTAGCTGACGCCGCTGGGCACGCGCAGGTTGTCTTCCAGCACAAAGTACTCGCCCTCGCCCTGGGCGTTGGGTGCGCGCACGATGTCGATGCCACTGATGTGCGAGTAAATGTCGCCCGGCACGTTGACACCCACCATTTCGGGACGGAATTGGGCGTTCTGCAAGATCTGATCCGAGGGGATCAGGCCGGCCTTCAAAATCTCTTGGTCGTGGTAGATGTCGTGAATGAACCGGTTCAGCGCCGTCACCCGTTGCACCAAACCCTTTTGCATGCTGGACCACTCATGGGCCGGAATGATGCGCGGAATCAGGTCGAAGGGAATCAGGCGCTCGGTCCCCGAGCCGTCTGCGTCTTTTTCGCCGTAGACCGCGAAAGTGATGCCCACGCGGCGAAAAATCATTTCGGCTTCTTCGCGTTGCGCTTGCATTTGGGAGTCGCTCTGCTGCGCCAGCCAGGCGCTGTAGTCCTGGTAATGAGGCCTCAAACCACCCTTTGCGTAGGGGAGTTGGGCATACATTTCATCAAACATCTTCATGAACAGAACACTCCTGCCTTGAAACAAGCAAGTTGGGTGCCACGGAAAACAAGCCTGTTTCGCCGGTCTTGGCACCAAGATGGTGAGTAGACACCATTTCGGTGCAATCAAGGTCGATCTACATCATAAATTCAGGACTTGACCGCGCGGGGCACTGGCTTGGCTCTTGCTAGAGGTTTGGCATGTCAATCCATGCCGCGCTTCATCACGTCACCCATTACCACTACGACCGACCGGTCAAGCTGGGGCCTCAGGTCATCCGCCTGCGCCCTGCCCCCCACAGCCGCAGCCGCATCCTCTCGTATTCGCTGCGGGTCGAGCCCGAACAGCACTTCATCAACTGGCAGCAGGATCCCTTCGCCAACTACCAGGCACGCTTGGTGTTTCCAGAAGCCACGACCGAATTCAAGGTCACGGTCGACGTCGTGGTCGAAATGTCGGTGTTCAATCCCTTCGATTTCTTTCTCGAGCCGGGCGCAGAACATTTTCCGTTCAAGTACGAACCTCTGGTGGCACAAGAACTGGCGCCCTACCTGGCCAAAGCGCCGCTGACGCCCAAGCTCAAAGACTATGTCGCCTCGCTTGCTGCGCCCCAAGACACCACCCGCACCATCGATTTTTTGGTGGGGCTGAACCAGAAACTTCAGCAAGACATTCGTTACCTGATTCGCATGGAACCAGGGGTGCAAACGCCAGAAGAAACCCTCACCCTGGGCTCGGGCTCGTGCCGAGACTCCGGCTGGTTGCTGGTCAATGTGCTTCGCCATTTTGGCCTGGCAGCCCGCTTCGTCTCCGGCTATTTGATTCAGCTCAAGCCCGATGTGAAATCGCTCGAGGGTCCCAGTGGCACCGAGGTCGACTTCACCGACCTGCATGCCTGGTGCGAGGTTTACCTGCCTGGCGCAGGCTGGATTGGCTTGGACCCCACCTCCGGGCTGTTGGCCGGTGAAGGCCATGTACCGTTGGCCTGCACACCCCAGCCCTCCAGTGCGGCGCCCATCGAAGGCTTGATCGACAAAGCCGAAGTGACGTTCGCGCACAGCATGGCGGTCACGCGCGTCTACGAGTCGCCGCGCGTCACACGGCCTTACACCGACAACCAATGGGATGCCGTTCTGGCCCTGGGTGAACGGGTCGACCAGCAACTGGTGGCGCACGATGTGCGCCTCACCATGGGCGGTGAACCCACCTTTGTCGCCACCGCTGACCGCGACGCGGCCGAATGGAACACCGATGCCTTGGGCCCGACCAAACGTGGTTATGCCACGCAATTGGTTCACAAACTGCGCGATGAATACGGCCAAGGCGGCTTTCTCCATTTCGGCCAAGGCAAGTGGTACCCCGGTGAGCAATTGCCACGCTGGGCCCTGGGCATTTATTGGCGAACCGATGGCAAGCCCTGCTGGCAAAACCCTGAGCTGTTTGCGGATGAGTCACATCCCACGCATTACACGCCGGTGGACGCACAGCGCTTTGTGCAACACCTCACCCACAAGCTGGGCTTGAACAGTGACTTCATCACGCCGGGCTATGAAGACACCTGGTATTACCTCTGGCGCGAGCGCCGTCTGCCGGTCAACGTCGACCCTTTTGACTCCCGTCTCGATGACGAACTCGAGCGCTTGCGCCTGCGCCGCGTGTTCGCGCAAAAGCTGGACACCGTCATTGGCTATGTGCTGCCGATTGCCCCCAACGAATGCCACACACTTGCCAACGCGCCCTGGGTCAGTGGCCCGTGGTTTGTGCGCGATGAGCGCTTGTATTTGATTCCCGGTGACTCGCCCATGGGCTACCGTTTGCCCCTGGACTCCTTGCCCTGGGTCAGCCAAGAAGACTACCCTTACCAGCACGCGCTGGACCCGTTTGCGCCACGCTCACCCCTGGCGGAAAACTTCACACCACGCCAACTGCGTCAACCGAGCGCCCCCATGGTAGGGTCTGCCAAAGCCAAGGCCGCCACTGCGCAGCCACCCCAACGCTTCGCTTCAGCGCACGACGTCGTACGCACGGCCTTGTGCGTCGAGGTGCGCGACCCGCGACGCGCCAACGGCCCGCAGGCGCAAACCCAAGGCCAGGCCGGCGGCGTGCTGTATGTGTTCATGCCGCCGCTGCCCCGCCTGGAGGATTACCTGCGATTGCTCGCGGCGGTGGAAGCCACCGCCCAAGAGCTGGACATGCAACTCGTGCTGGAGGGCTACCCGCCGCCACGCGATCCACGCCTCAAGGTGTTGCAAGTCACCCCCGATCCTGGCGTGATCGAAGTCAATATTCATCCCGCGCACAACTGGCGCGAGTTGGTCGACCACACCGAGTTTTTGTACCAGGCCGCCTTTGAAACCCGCCTGAGTGCTGAAAAATTCATGACTGATGGCCGCCACACCGGCACCGGCGGCGGCAACCATTTTGTGCTGGGCGGCGCCACGCCGGCCGACAGCCCGTTCTTGCGGCGCCCCGAATTGCTGGCCAGCCTGATTCTTTACTGGCACAACCACCCCTCGCTGAGCTACCTTTTCAGCGGCATGTTCATTGGCCCCACCAGCCAAGCACCGCGCGTGGACGAAGCCCGCAATGACCAAGTCTATGAGCTCGAAATTGCGCTCAGAGAAATCATGCGGCAGCGAGAAATCCATGGCCAGGAGATGCACCCTTGGCTGGTCGACCGCACATTGCGCAACATCCTGATCGACGTCACCGGCAACACCCATCGCAGCGAGTTCTGCATCGACAAGCTTTATTCGCCAGACACCAGCACCGGCCGCCTGGGCCTGCTGGAGTTGCGCGCGTTTGAAATGCCGCCCCATGCCCAGATGAGCATCGTGCAGCAATTGTTGTTGCGCGCCCTGATTGCACGTTTCTGGCAACAGCCCTACCGGGCGCCTGCCACCCGCTGGGGCACCGAATTGCACGACCGCTTTCTGCTTCCCACCTTTGTCCAAATGGACTTTGAGGATGTCTTGTCAGAAATGCGCGACGCGGGTTTTGCCTTCGACAGCGCCTGGTTCGCGCCGCACTTCGAGTTCCGCTTCCCGCGCGTGGGCGACTTGCAAACCCGGGGCATGGTCATGACCCTGCGCAATGCGCTGGAACCCTGGCATGTCATGGGCGAAGAAGGCGCGCCGGGCGGCACCGTCCGTTACGTGGACTCTTCCTTGGAACGCATCGAGGTGCGCATCAATGGCTTCAACGAAAGCCGTTATGTGGTCACGGTGAACGGCCGCGCCCTGCCCTTGCAACCCACCGGCACACAAGGCGACTTCGTCGCGGGCGTGCGCTACCGGGCCTGGAGCCCGCCGTCTGCGCTGCACCCCACTTTAGGCAGCGATGCGCCCTTGACGTTTGACCTGTTTGACACCTGGACCGGTCGCTCACTGGGAGGCTGCCAATACCACGTGGCGCACCCCGGCGGTCGCAATTATGTGACCTACCCGGTGAATGCCTATGAGGCCGAAAGCCGGCGTCTGGCGCGCTTCTTCCGCCAGGGTCATACGCCAGGCGCCATGGAGGTGCCCGAAGCCAGCATTCGCCAGCCGGGCAGCCGTGAATTCCCCTTCACCCTGGACCTGCGGCGCTGAACAAAAGCCATCGGATGGTTGGTGAGAGAATGGGCGCACTGTGGAAAACGAACGCCAAACCACCTCGCAACCCCTGACCATCCCTGAGCGGCTGGCGGCTTGGGCCGAGCCTGCGGCATCGGGCCATTTCAATGAATTGCGGGGTGCGCCAGAGCCAGCGCAGGCACAGACGCTTGCGCCCGCCTGGTCCACCTTTTTTGAGCATGTGGGCCATGAAGGCCTGAACGACTTGAACCAACGCACGCGCGACCTGCAGCGACAGGTGCGCGACAACGGCATCACCTACAACGTGTATGCCGACCCGCAAAACCCGCAACGCCCCTGGTCGCTGGACCTGTTTCCGTTGCTGCTGACGCAGCAAGACTGGCAGACCATTGAACAAGGCGTTCAACAACGGGTGCAAGTGCTGGAAAAGGTCATGGCCGATGCCTACGGTCCCCAGCGCTTGCTGCACGAAGCCTTGATCCCGCCCGCCCTGGTGCAAGGTCACCCCGGTTACATCCGCTCCATGCATGGCGTCAAACCCGTCGGCGACACGCGACTGCACATTGTCGCCTTTGATTTGGCGCGCAGCCCTCAAGGCCATTGGTGGGTGGTCTCGCAACGCACGCAAGCCCCCTCGGGGCTGGGCTACTTGCTGGAAAACCGCTTGATCATTTCCCGTTTGTTTCCGCAAGCCTTCGAAGCCATGCAAGTGCAACGCCTGGCGGGCACCTACCGCGCGCTGATGGAGGGCATCCGGCAGCGCAGCCCGGCCGGCACCGATGCGCACATTGCCCTGCTCACCCCCGGGCCCTACAACGAAACCTACTTTGAGCATGCCTACCTGGCCCGCTACCTCGGCGTCACCCTGGTCGAGGGCAGTGACCTGACGGTGCGCGACCAGCGCCTGTACCTCAACACCTTGCGCGGTCTCGAGCCGGTGCATGGCTTGATCAAACGCCTCGACGACCAATTCCTGGACCCGCTGGAATTGCGCGCGGACTCCACGCTGGGCGTGCCCGGCTTGCTGCAAGCCATTCGGGCAGGCCATGTGCTTGTGGCCAATGCGCCGGGCTCTGCCTTTCTGGAGTCGCCCGCCCTGCTGGGTTTCTTGCCGGCTTTGTCCGAGGCCTTGCTGGGCGAAACCTTGCAATTGCCGTCCTTGCCTACTTGGTGGTGTGGCGAGCGCGCGGCCTTGGACGAAGCTCAGCACCGCCTGAGCACCAGCGTCATCAAACCCACCTTTCCTTGGGGCTTGCCAGGCAACCCCAACCTGGAGTCGGTGCTGGGCCGAGGCTTGAGCGAACGCGCGCAAGACGAATGGGCTGGGCGCATGGCGCGCCAAGGCGAGGACTTCACTGTTCAAAATTATTTGCCTTTTTCGCAAATGCCCACCTGGCACAGCACAATGGACGGTGGCCGACTGCAACCGCGCTCGGTGCTGCTGCGCGTCTTTGCGGTGGCCCAAGCCAGCGGCCGATGGAATGTGTTGCCCGGTGGGCTGGCACGCCTGGCGGTGCCGGGTGCTGAAATTGCCTCCATGCAACGCGGTGGCAGCAGCGCCGATGTCTGGGTGCCGTCCCAAGAAAACCCGCACGGCGCGGAGGAAACCGAGACCACCACGGCCAGTGTGCATGTGCCGGCCTCCGCCAGCTTTGGCGTGCGCAAACGCCTGGTCACCAGCCGTGCGGCAGAGAACCTTTACTGGCTGGGTCGCTACAGCGAGCGCAGCGAAAACAGCTTGAGCCTGGCGCGCTTTTCAATGGAAGCCCTGAGCGGCGAAAACCAGCATTCACGCCCGTTGTTGCAATGGCTGTACGACCTGACGACGCGGCAAGGCTTGGTGCCGTCCGGCGTGCCGCACCCGCAGGCCTCGCGTCGCCTGTTCGAGCGCACCTTGATCGCCAGCCTCCACAAAGACGACTGGACCAGCGTGGGCTACAACCTGCGCGCGCTGCGACAGGCCGCCTCGGCGGTACGCGAGCGTTTGTCGCTGGAGCACTGGAACCTGATTGACCGCACGGAAAAAGATTTTTTTGCGCAATGCGACAAACTCACACAACAAGGTGACGCCGCATCCATCGAGGCACTGCACCTGCTGGACACCATCAATCGCCAGCTCGCCGCCATCACTGGCGCCCAGACCGATCGCATGGTGCGAGACGACGGTTGGCGTTTGCTGAGCATTGGTCGGCACGTGGAACGCCTGGCTTTTCTGTCTTCTGCGTTGAGCTTGGCTTTTGCATCCGGTGGACTCGACCATCCGCAAAAAGACGATGCGGTCTACACCGGGCTGCTGGCGCTGTTTGACAGCACCATCACCTTTCAGTCGCAGTACCAGCAAAACCGAAGCCTGCCTTCGCTGCTGGCCCTGCTGGTGCAAGACACCGACAATCCGCGCTCGCTGGCCTGGGTGGCCCAAACGCTCAAAGGACGGCTGTCCAAGCTGGCCGGCAGTGGCGCCGAGGAGCTCGATGGTTTGGCGCGCATGGTGCCCAGCCCCGCGAGTTGGGTTGCCACAGCGCAGCCAACCCGTGACAGCCTGACAACCGAGTTGCAGAACTGCCTGCAGGCCATTTACACCTTGTCCGATGCCATTGGCGCGCGTTACTTCACGCACCTGCGGGATGGCGAACAAAGCTTGGGCTTCTGAAGCATCACCATGCTGCTGCGCATCACCCACGAAACCCGCTATGACTACGCGCCTGCCGTGGGCACGGCACAGCATATTTTGCATTTGCAACCGCGTGACACTTTGCGACAGCATGTGGTGCAGCATCAGTTGCAGATCACGCCCGAGCCTTCACAAAGCTTGGCGCAAACCGATGTCTACGGCAACCCCATGAGCTACGTCGCTTTGCAGGCGCCGCACGAAGCCCTGAGCCTGGTCTCGCGCAGCGTGGTCAAGACTTTGGGCGCAGCCGCCCCGGCTGCCGCGGCACTGAGCGTGCGCTGGGAAAGTGTACGCAACCGATTCCGTTACCAGGTCGGTGCGCGCTACGACGCCGCCATCGACCATGTGTTTGCCTCGCCGCATGTGCCACGCCACCCTGCCTTTCAAGATTACGCTTTGCCCAGCTTCACACCCGGTCGCCCCCTGCACGAGGCCGCACGCGATCTGAGCGCGCGCATCCATTTTGACTTTCGCTACGAAAGCCACAGCACCGATGTCAGCACGCCAGCCTTGGAAGCGCTGCAGCAACGGCGCGGGGTCTGCCAAGACTTTGCGCACATCTTCATTGCCTGCTGCAGGGCGATGGGCCTGGCCGCGCGCTATGTCAGCGGCTATTTGCTGACAGTGCCACCGCCTGGACAGCCACGCCTGATTGGCAGCGATGCCTCACATGCCTGGGCCTCGGTGTACGTGCCCGATGACCAGGAGGGCCCCGGCCATTGGCTGGACTGCGACCCCACCAACAACCGCTGCGACTGGGAAACACCGGGCGAAGACTATGTCACCGTGGCCATGGGCCGCGACTATGCCGACGTCTCGCCCGTGCGCGGCGTCATTCACGGTGGCACCCACCACACCCTGGCGGTGGCCGTCACCGTCGAACCCGCCGGCGATGCTTAAAGTTTGACCACGGCCGCCTTGCCCAGCACTTCGTTTTCGTAAGCGTGCAAAGAAGGCAAGCCCCCTGTGTGCAAAAACAAAACCCGCTCCCTCGGCTTGAAGAAGCCCTGCCGGGCCAAACCGATGAGGCCGGCCATGATTTTTCCGGTGTACACCGGGTCCAGCAAAATGCCTTCGGTACGCGCCAACAGCTGCACGGCCTCCACCATCTTGTCGTTGGGAATGGAATACTTGGGCTGCCAATAGCCGCCCACGCTGACCACCGCTTCGCGCGGCACCGTCATGGGAATGCCAATCAAGTCCAGCACCGCTTGCGCTTCGCGGTGCACCAACGGCTCTTGGTCCGCCGGGTCACGGCTGACCCCCACGCCCACGATGGGCACCTGAATGTGGTTGCCCAAAAAACCCGCCAACAGGCCGCCATGGGTGCCCGAGCTGCCGGAGCCGACAACCACACGGTCAAAGGACACGCCCTGGTCAAAGCATTGTTGTTGCAGCTCTTGGGCGCAGGCCGCATAGCCCAGGCCGCCGATGGCATTGGAGCCGCCACCCGGAATGATGTAGCCCTTGCGCCCTTGCGCCAACAACTGCGCTGCCTCGGCTTGCATGGCTTGCGCCATGTTGCTGCCACCGGGCACCACGGTGATGGCTTCCACGCCCATCAAACGGAACATGAAATGGTTGCCACTGGCGTCGTCGTCGTAGCTGTGGGGCACGCGCTCTTCAATCACGAACCGGCACTTCAAGCCTTCTTTGACGGCGGCGGCCAGGGTGATGCGGCAATGGTTGGATTGCGGCGCACCGCAGGTGATCAGGGTGTCGGCGCCTTGGGCCAAGGCATCGGCCACCAGAAATTCCAGCTTGCGTGTTTTGTTGCCGCCGGGGAACAAGCCCAGCATGTCATCGCGCTTGACCCAAAGCTCGGGGCCTTGTCCATCCGGGCAGCTGGCTGCCAGCGCTTGGGAGAATCGCGGCATGGGCTCCAATGGCGTGGGAAAGGGGGTGTAGCGGCGGCGGGGGAAACGGGACAGGTCCATGGTTCACTTCCTAAGAGACAAAGGGTTCATTTCCAGCGAATCGGTTCGATCATCACGCTGCCGCGTTGGCTGCTCAGGGTCAGCGCGCCTTCTTGCACCGTGGCCTGCAGCTGCATGCTGCGCTCGGCCAATGCGCTCAAGGCTTGCGAGGCTTCGGTGGGCACGCGCCACACCTGCAATTTATCGAGCCTGGACAACTTGTTTTCAATGCCGCGCCACCAGACCTCTGCCGCGTGGTGAAAGGCATAGACGATGACCGCATCGGCTTTGCTGCAGGCCTTGGACAAAGGCTTGTCCTCGGGTTGGCCGACTTCGATCCACAGCCGCTTGCGGCCAGTGAAATCGGTCAGGGACACATCGGGGTCGTCCGGGTCCGACAGGCCAGCGCCAAAAGCCAGGGTGCCATCGCCATTGCAAACGGACTGCAAGGTATGGGCTTGCAAAGCCAGCGCCACCAGCCGAACCATCATGCGCTCGTCGGTTTCGCTGGGGTGACGCGCCAAAGTGAGGGAATGATCGGCGTAATAACTGTGATCGATGTCGGCCATTTGCAAGCCGGCTTTGAAGATGGTGGATTTGATGGCCATGACCGATTATCGCGGGGGTTACAGCGTTTGCCTTGGACGCGTCGATAATCTGTGACGTGCCAACGCACTACCCCATGACGTCCACCGCCCCCTCCCGCGCCTCCCACCTGCCCGTTCACCTGGCCTTGTTTGGCATCACCGTGGTTTGGGGTTTGAACCTCTCAGTCGTCAAATCGCTGACCCAAATTCTTGACCTCAGCCTGATTGCCATGTTGCGCATGCTGGCCTGCGTGGCCTGCCTGACGCTGCTGTACCGCCACAAGATTGCCTTGATTCGCCATTGGCGCGCATCTTTGTGGGCGCAGGCCACATTGGCGGGCGTGTTGATGGTCTATGTGAACCAGGTGTTGTTCACCCAGGCCATGGGGCGCACCAGCGCCACCAATGCCGCCTTGATCATCGCCTTGGGGCCCATGGTGTCGGCCAGCCTGGAATATGTGTTTTTCCGAAGGCCGATGGGCCATCGCATGCGCTGGGGACTGGTACTCGCCTTGATCGGCGTGGTCACCGTCATCACCCATCGCCCGGGTGCCCAATGGCAGCAAGCGGCCTTGGGCGATGTGCTGATTTTCTGCTCGGTCGTCACCTTTGCCGTGGGTGGCGCCCTCACCCAACGCATTTCGGGCGAACTCGATCCCATGAGCATGACCTGGTACACCCATGTTTTGGGTGGGATCCTGCTTTGCATTGACAGCATGCTGCGACTGGGCGACATCGTTACACCCCTGGCTGCCCTGGACGCCAAAGCCTGGGGCATGACCCTGTTTTCAGGCTTGGTGGCCACAGGGCTGGGGGCGGTCATCTGGGCCAAAGGCATTGCGGTGCTGGGCGTGGGCAGAACCGCCGCCTATTTGTCCTGGGTCCCGGTCCTGGGCGTGGCGTTTGGCGCGCTTTTGTTGGGCGAGCCCGTCACTTACTGGCACGCACTGGGCGTAGGCTTGGTGCTGATGGGCACAGTCCTGAGTTGGCCTGAAGCCATGTGGTCTTTGGTGAAGGCCCGACTTCGATTTAAAACGTCGCGATGACCGCTTCGCGCAGCACAGGGGTGAGCTCGGGATCGACACCAAACCAGGCCTTGAACGCGGGCCGAGCCTGGTTCAACAACATGCCCAATCCATTCACCGTCAGGTTGCCGCGCGCGCGTGCCGCGGCCAGCAGCGTGGTCTCCAAGGGAATGTAAATCGCATCACACACCAAGGCATCGATGGGCAAGGCGTCGAGTCGCAAGTCAAGGTCGGTCTTGCCGTGCATGCCCTGGTCGGTGCTGTTCACCAACATGGCCGCACCTGCCAGCGCGTCATGGCGCTCGGACCAGTCGAAGACCGCAATGAGGGGGCCAAACTCGTCTGCCAGGGCTTGGGCCTTGCTGCGGGTGCGGTTGATCAAACGAATCGACGAGGCGCCGGCATCGATCAAGCTCAGCACGATGGCACGCGCTGCGCCGCCGCCGCCCAGCACCACGATGGGCCCGGCATCCGCGCGCCAATCAGGCTTGGCGTCGCGCAAGCTTTGAATGAAGCCATAGCCATCGGTGTTGAAGCCATGCAAAGCGCCATCGGCTTGCACCACCACCAAGTTGATGGCGCCCATGCGCTGCCCCAAGGGGTCGACATGGTCCACCCATTGCATCGCTTGAACCTTGTGAGGCAACGTGATGTTGCATCCCGCCATGCCCAGGGCCGAAAGGCCCCGCAAGGCTGCCTCCAGGCGCTCGGGACGAACTGGAAACAAGCCATAACTGCCGTTCAGGCCATACTGCCGGATCCAATGGTTGTGGATCACCGGGGAGCGTGAATGGGCGACAGGCCAACCCATCACCCCGGCCATCACGAATTGCTGTGCCATGTCCTGTGCATCCTTCCAAACAGTTCAGGGCGTCAAGGATAGCGTGAAATGAAGCGCACTCAGTGCGGCTTCATCTCCACCACGGCGTCCACGGCAAAAGCGCCTTGGCCTTGCGGCATGGCAAGCACCGGGTTCAAGTCGATCGACAGCACTTGTTCGCGACACACATCGCCCACCGCCGACAAGCGAGACAGCATTTGCGCCAAGGCCTCGATGTCCACCGCAGGCCGGCCCCGCGCGCCCATCAGCAAGGGTAAGCCGCGAATCGAGCGGATCATGGCTTCGGCCACATCGGGCCCGAACGGGCAGCGGTGGAACACCACATCCTTGAGCACCTCCACAAAAATGCCCCCCAAGCCAAACATGGCCACCGGGCCAAAGACCGGATCGTGGGTCAGACCCATGATGCACTCCACGCCCCCAGAGAGTTGGCGCGCCACCAAGACGCCTTCGAGCTTGGCATGGGGCAGCGCAGCGCGGGCACGTTGCATCAACAGTTCATAACCCTCGCGCACCTGTGCCGCTGAATCGATGTTCAACAACACGCCACCGATTTCCGACTTGTGAAGAATGTCTGGCGAGACGATTTTCAGCACCACGGGATAGCCCAGGCGCTGGGCAGCTTCCACGGCGCTGTCGGCATCCAGGCAGACTTCTTCGGGCGCGCATTGAATACCCGCTTGGGCCAACCAGCGCTTGGCCTGGGCTTCATTCAAGCTGTTGCCCGGTGCTTGCAAGCCTTGCAAGCTGGGGGGCGCTTGGCGCGGCCCCCGCGCAAAGGCCTTGCCAAAGGTGTGCATGGCCGCAATGGCCGCTACGGCACGGTGCGGGTCTTCAAAAACGGTGAAGCCGTCTTCTTCATAGGTTTGCACCCATTCGGGCGCTGCCAACAAAGAAAGCACAAACAACCGTTCGGGGTGTTTCTCGCGCACACGCTTGAGTTCTTTGCGCAGTTTGGGCGCGGTCGATGGCGTGCCAGCGGTGTAGGTGAAAAAGCCCAGCAAGCTGCCGTAATTTCCCTCTTCCACCACGGCATCGGTGAACTGGCCCAGCAAGCTCATGTCGTTCAAAAATTGGGCCGTGGTGTCCACGGGGTTGCGGGGCGAGGCAAAGGGCAACATGGCCTTGAGCCGGTCTTGGCTGGCTTGCGGCATTTCTGTGAGTTCCAGGCCCAAAGGCTCGGCCGCATCCGAAATGATCACGCCCGCACCGCCACTCACAGTCAGCACGCCCAACGACGCGCTCACCGGAAAGACACGGCGGGTGGCCAGGCGCGCCACATCCAGCATGTGCTCGGTCGTGGTGGCCCGCACCACATCCATCTCTTTGAGCACGGCGTCGGTGATGGCATCGTTGCCGGCAATCGAGGCGGTGTGCGATTGCGCTGCCGCGCTGCCAATGTCGCTGGAGCCCACCTTCATCATCACCACGGGTTTGTGCGCCAGACGGGCTGCCTCCAGGGCTTGCAACAAGCTGGCGCCGTCGCGAATACCTTCTGAATACACGGCGATCACCTGGGTCTGGTCGTCTTCCACCATGGCCTGAATCATTTCACCCAGGCTGAGATCGCACTCGTTGCCGGTCATCACACAGGCAGACAGTCCAATGCCGCGTGCACGGGTCAAGGCCAGAATGTGGCCCCCATAAGCGCCCGACTGGCTGAGCACGGCCACCTGGCCGGGCAAGGGAAAGCCCAGCTCGACGCTGGAGACAAAACTGCCATAGAAACCATTGCGTGGGTTCAGCATGCCCAAGGAGTTGGGGCCCAGGATGCGCATGCCATGGCGACGCGCACTGGCGACCATTTGCTGCTCCAGCAGGGCCCCCTCAGGCCCTGCCTCGGCAAAACCGGCGCTGAACACAATGGCCGCGCCGGTGCCACGTTGCCCCAGGGCTTCGATCACCGGCAACACGCCAGAGGCCGCCACGGCAACCACCGCCACATCGGGCGCTGCGGGCAAGGCCTCGATCTGGGCATAGCTGGTCAAGCCCTGAACCGTGGAGCGCGTGGGGTTCACCGGCCAAATTTGGCCTTGAAAGCCCTGGCTCAGCATGTAGCCAATCGGGCGGCCACCAATGCGAAAGGGATCGTCCGAGGCGCCAATGACGGCCACCGATTGCGGCGCCAGAATTTTTCGAAACATGTCGTCTCCAATTGAACACCGCCATTGGGGGTGCTCATGGTATTGTCATGGCATCGGCGTGCGGGCGGCGTCGCCTGTGCGAAATAACAAGGAGACTCTCGTGAGCAACCCACCTTCTGGCATGAAAAAGGGCTTGACGCATTACGGCGATCAAGGCTTTTCCCTGTTCCTGCGCAAAGCCTTCATCAAGGGCGCGGGCTACACCGATGCGGCCTTGGAAAGGCCCGTGATTGGCATTGCCAACACGGGCAGCGCCTACAACCCCTGCCACGGCAACGCGCCGCAACTGATAGAGGCCGTCAAGCGCGGCGTCATGCTGGCCGGCGGCTTGCCCATGGACTTCCCCACCATCTCCATCCATGAAAGCTTTGCGCAGCCCACCAGCATGTTCCTGCGCAACCTGATGTCCATCGACACCGAAGAAATGATTCGCGCACAGCCCATGGATGCGGTGGTGCTGATTGGGGGCTGCGACAAAACCGTGCCGGCGCAATTGATGGGCGCGGCCTCGGCCGGCATTCCCGCCATTCAACTCATCACCGGCTCCATGCTGACGGGCTCGCACCGTTCCGAGCGCGTGGGCGCTTGCACCGATTGCCGCCGCTACTGGGGCAAATTCCGCGCTGAAGAAATCGACGAGCAAGAAATTGCGGCAGTGAACAACCAACTGGTCGCCAGTGTCGGCACCTGCAGCGTGATGGGCACGGCCAGCACCATGGCCTGCATTGCCGAAGCCCTGGGCATGACGGCTCCCGGCGGCGCCTCGCCACCCGCCGTGTCGGCCGACCGCATCCGCATTGCCGAGCAAACCGGCGCACAAGCGGTGCAAATGGCCAAAGACCGGCTCACCATCGACAAAATTCTGACGGCCAAAGCATTTGAAAACGCCATGCGGGTGTTGCTGGCCATTGGCGGCTCCACCAATGGCATCGTTCACCTGACGGCCATTGCCGGGCGCATGGGCTTTGAAGTCGACATGAAAGCCCTGGACCGCATGGGCAACGAAACGCCCGTGCTGCTTGACCTTAAGCCTTCGGGCGCCCATTACATGGAAGACTTCCATGATGCGGGCGGCATGGCCACTTTGTTGCGCGAGCTCAAGCCCTTGCTGCACCTGGACGCCTTGACGGTCACGGGACGCACCCTGGGTGAAGAGTTGGAGCGTGCCGCACCGCCTTTCCAGCAAGACGTGGTGCGCCCGATGGCGCAGCCCATCTACCCCCAGGGGGGCATTGCCGTGTTGCAAGGCAACCTGGCACCCGGTGGCGCCATCATCAAACAATCGGCCGCACATCCCGACTTGATGGAGCACGAAGGGCGTGCCGTGGTGTTCGAAAACCTGGAAGACATGGCCAACCGCATTGACAGCGACGATCTCGATGTGAACGCCGACGATGTGCTGGTGTTGAAAAATATTGGCCCGCAAGGCGCTCCGGGCATGCCCGAGGCAGGCTACATGCCCATTCCCCGCAAACTCGCACGCGCCGGCGTCAAGGACATCGTGCGCATTTCCGATGGCCGCATGAGCGGCACCGCCTTTGGCACGATTGTGTTGCATGTGATCCCCGAATCGGCCATCGGCGGGCCGCTGGCCTATGTCCAGAATGGCGACCGCATTCAGTTGTCGGTCAAAAACCGGTCACTGCAACTCAAGGTGTCCGAGGAAGAGCTTGCGCGGCGCATGCGCGAACGCCCGATCACGCCACCCCAGGCCGATCGCGGCTACCGCAAGCTGTACCTGCAGACCGTGACGCAAGCCGACCAAGGCGTGGACTTTGACTTCTTGCGCGCCAGCGAACAACGCGGCACCATTCCCAACAATCCCGAATAAGAAAGACGCACATGGGCTCACACTTCACACGCCGAACCCTGGGCCTGCTGGCGGCCCTCACCCTGATCACCAGTGCACAGGCCCAAAGCTGGCCCAGCAAGCCCTTGCGCATCGTGGTGCCTTACCCGCCCGGCGGCTCATCGGACATCATTGCGCGCGCCATCAGCCAGCAACTGTCGGACACCTTCAAGCAAAGCGTGATCGTCGAAAACAAGCCCGGCGCCAATGGCAACACAGGCTCGGACATGGTGGCCAAGTCCACCGACGGCCACACCTTTTTGTTGTGCGATGTGGGGGCCCTGGCCATTTCGCCCTCGGTGTACACCAAGCTGCCGTTTGACCCCTCCAAAGACCTGCGCGGCGTCACCATGCTGGCCTACTCGCCCCACCTGCTGGTGGTGCATCCCTCGGTGCCTGCCAACAACCTGCAAGAGTTGGTTCAACTGTCGCGCCAGCAAGCCCTGAACTTTGCCGTCTCCGCCATCGGCAGCGCGCCGCATTTGGCCGGCGTGGCCGTGGAAAAAGCCACACAGGCCCAGTGGAACTACATCCCCTACAAAGGCGGTGCGCAGGCCATTGGCGACACCGTGGGCGGGCAAACCCAAATTCTGATGAATGGCATGTTGGCCACGCTGCCCCATGTGCAGTCGGGCAAGCTCAAGGTGTTGGGCGTCTCCAAAGCCACCCGCGTGCCCTTGCTCGCCAATGTGCCGACGCTGGCAGAGCAAGGCGTCAAAGATTTTGAGTCAGGCACCTGGCAAGGCTTGCTGGTGCCGGCCAACATGCCCGAAGCGCATGTGCAACGCTTGGCGGCAGAGCTCACGCGCATCATTCGCTCACCCGAGGTGCGCGAGCGCCTGGTGTCGCAAGGTGCCGAGGTCTACACCATGACGCCGGCCGAGCTGGGGCGCTTCTTTGCGCAAGAGCGAAAGAAATGGGCCAGCGTGGTTCAGGCGGGCAACATCCGCCTGGATTAATTGTTTTGCAAGGCCGCTTGCGTGGCCTGCAAGCTGGGCATGCCACCCAAGGCAGTGGCTTGCGTCACCGACAAAGCCGCTGCCGCATTAGCCCAGCGCATCGCCAGTTCCAGGTCTTCGCCGCGCGCCAATGCCGCGGCCAAGGCGCCCGTGAAGGTGTCCCCAGCACCGATGGTGTCGATCACCCTTTGAGGATGGCCTGAAACAAAGACCGGCGGCGCACCTGATCGAAACAGCGCGCACCCCTTTTCGCCCAGGGTGACCACCACCGCCTGAACGCCTTGGGTCAGCAAAACTTGCGCGGCATCTTGAAGGCCCGCATGCGCTGGCAAGCCACTGAGGGTTTGCAGCTCGGGCTCATTGGGTGTCAGCACATCTACCATGCGCCACAAGGCGACATCGACAGGCAGGGCCGGTGCCGGATTCAACAAGGTCAAAGCGCCAGCCTGTTTGGCAAGTGCAAACGCCGCTTGTGTGGCACGCTGCGGCACCTCCAGCGAGGCCATCACCACCTTGCAAGCGCTGACCATGCCCTGGGCTGCTTGCACATGCTGCGCATTCAGGCCCGAGCCGGCGCCTGGCGCTACCGCAATGCTGTTGTCACCGTCCTCGTAAACAAGAATTTGCGCCACGCCGCTGCGCTCACCTGCAGCCTGCACCACATGGCGAGGGTCAATGCCCTCACGCTCCCACAGCGCCAGCCCCATGCGACCAAAATCGTCATCGCCGATGCGGGCAATCAAGCCCACGCTGGCACCTTGCCTAGCGGCCGCCACTGCGGCATTGCTGCCCTTGCCCCCGGGGCTGGTGGCAAAGGAGGAGGCCATCAGGGTTTCACCGCGCTTGAGAGGCTGCGGCACCTGCGAGACCAGGTCCACATTCCAGCTGGCCACACACACCACGTCCACGTTCTTGTCATTCATGGCTTATTTCAGTCCATAGCCCATGGTTTGCGGCAGCCACAAAACGATTTGGGGAAACAGCGTCATGGCCAGCAGAAACAGCAGCAACATGACCATGAACATCCAGCCCTCGCGCATCATTTCGCCAATGGGGATGCCGGTGAGGGCCTTGGTCACAAACAGCAACATGCCAAACGGCGGGTGAATCAGGCCAATCATCATGTTCAAGACCACCAGCACGCCGAAGTGCACCAGGTCAATGCCCAACGCATTGACCGCAGGCAACAGCATGGGCACAAAAACCAGCAGCAGCACCGACACATCCAAGAAACAGCCCAGTACCAGGAACAGCAGGTTCACCATTAACAAGAAATGCAACCGTGACAATTGCATGCCGTCCACCCATTGCGCAACGGCTTGCGGAATGCCTTCGGCGGTGAAGACGTAATTGAGCACGAACGAGCCCGCCAAAATCAGGGTGATGACCGCGCTCGCACGTGCCGACGCCAGCACCACGCCGATGAAAGAGCGCCAATTCAAGGCTCGGTACACCACGCCGGCCAAGATCAAGGCATGCAATGCTGCCACGGCCGCGGCTTCTGTCGGCGTGAAAGCCCCCGAGTAAATGCCGCCCAACAAAACAATGGGCATCGACAAGGGCAAAGCACCACGGTAAAGAATGGCCGGCCATTCGCGCCAGGGAATTTTGTCTTCGCGCGGCATGTTGCGCCGCGTGGCGATCACATGCACCACCACCATCATCAGAATGGCCATCAAGAACCCGGGCAGCACGCCACCCAGAAACAGCGCCCCGACCGACGCGCCTGACACCAGCGCGTAAATCACCATCGGGATGGAAGGCGGAATGATGGGCCCCAAGGTGGCACTGGCCACCACCACCGCGCCAGCGAAGCCGCGTGTGTACTCCGGCTTGTTGAGCATTTGCCGAATGGTCACCAGACCTGGCCCAGCGGCATCGGCAATGGCGCTGCCGCTCATGCCGGAAAAAATCACGCTCACCAAAATGTCCACCTGCGCCAGGCCACCGCGCATGCGCCCCACCAGGATGCGACAAAAATCAAAGATGCGCTCGCTCACCGTGCCCGCGTTCATGATGTTGGCGGCGAACACAAACATGGGCACCGCCAACAACACGTAACTGTTGTACAAACCATTGCAAACCTGCTCAGCAACCAAGCCCAAATCTTGCTGCTTGACCACCAGATAGGCCATGCCCGAAGCCAGCATGGAAAAGCCAATCGGCATGCGCAGCAACATGCCGCCCAGCAAGACCCCCATCAAACTCCAAAGGGCCAGGCTCATGAAGGCACCCCAGCGTCTTCCAGATCCAGACCCTGCCAGGCCCGCCACATGCCAAACGCACAACGCACCACCAAGGCCAACAACAAAACAACAAAGGGCAAGAAGACCCACATGAAGGGAATACCTAGCACGGGCGTGCCTTCACGCTTCATGAAATGCACATAGTCCCAGCACGCGGGCAAGGCCCAGGCCGACAAACCGCCAATCATGGCGTTGCCGACCAGACGCATCCAGCGCCGCACCGATCGGGGCGCGGCATTCCAAACCAAATCGAACATCACCTGCTCGCGCTCAGGCACCATCAAGGCCCCGGCCCAGAGAATGATCCAGACATACAAAATGACGGCCAACTCATCGGTCCAGGGCAGTGGCCGGCCAAAGCCAAAGCGGGCCACGATTTGCACCACAAACACAAGAAACAGCCCCAGGAACAAGGCAGCGCCGACACCGTTGGCACAGCGCAAAAACAACGCCCGCATCACTTGGTGCTGTTGATGCGCTCCAGCAGGCCCTTGGGCCACACCTTGGCGTAGTCTGAGCTCATGTAGGTTTGCTGCACCGACTTGCGAAAGGCGGCCACATCGGGGGTGACCACCTGCAAGCCTTGCTGTTTAAAGAAGTCAACAATCTGCCCCTCCTCTTTCAGGCGATTTTCGTTGTTGTACTGCGCAGCGGCTTGTGCGGCAGCCTTCACTTTTTGCTTTTGGGCTGGCGACATGGCATTCCAGCTTTTGTTGGCAATCGACAAGAAAATGCCGTCCACCAAATGGCTGGTCAGCACCAGCTCTTTGGTGACTTCGTAGAACTTGGCCGCACGCACGGTGGGCAAGGGGTTGTCCTGGCCATCAATGGTGCCGGTTTTCAAACCCATGTAGACCTCGCCAAAGGCCAACGGCGTGGCTGTGGCCCCCAAGGCTTCGCCCAGGAACAGCCAATCCTTGGTGCCTGGCATACGCAACTTGACACCCTTGAGGTCGGCGGGCGTCTTGACATTGCGCGTCTCTCGCAAATTGATTTGGCGCGTGCCCAGGTAGACCGTGGAGAGCACCGTCACGTCCATCTTGTCGGCCACCAACTTGAACAATTCCTCACCAATGGCACCGTTGAACACCTTTTGCTGGTGCTGCGGGTCCTGAATGATGTAGCCCGCCGTGAAGATCGAAAACTCGGGGACCAGCTTGGCGATGTCAAAGGCCGAAATGGCCGACAACTCCAGATTGCCGCGCGCCATGGCAGCGGGCTCGGTGCCTTGCTTGAACAATGAGGCGTTCAAGTTGATTTGTACATCGAACTCACCCGGCGCGCTTTTGTCCAAAGCCTCCTTGAAGACGGTCCACATCTTGGCGTGCCAGTCGTCGGGCACTGCGGGGGTGGAGATGCGCAACACGGTTTTGCTTTGCGCTTGCGCCTGTGGCAACGCCACGGCGAGCAGGCTCAAGCCGCAAGCGGCTGCCAGCATCGCACGTCGAATCAAGGAATATTTCATGGTGCAGTCCTTTCAAACAAGCAAGATCAACGGGGCCAATGCGCCAGTCCCAGGGCCTGGACCTGGCGCCTCAAATCAGCATCCTCAGCGTCCGTCAGCGCCACCAAGGGGGCCCTGACACGCAACCAAGCAGGATCCCCCGACACCAGGTGCATCATGCTTTTGATGGCCGGCAACAAGGGATAGCGGGTGAGGACACTCAGCAGGGCCAACACCTGCTCGCGCTCGGCAGGCGTTTCGGGCGCATCCGGTGTCAGGACCAAGCGATGCACCCATTGAGGCATGAAGTTGGCCAAACCGCTGACCGCCCCTTTGCTTCCGAGCCGCCCCAGTGCAGGCAAATCTGGCTCGTTCCCCACATAGATGGTGAGCTCCGGCATGAAGGCCTTCGCCAAGCCCAATGAAAACGCCGTGTCACAGCCGCTGTCTTTGACACCCACAATGCTTTCGGGGTAGCGGTCTTTCAAAGTTCGAATCACGTGGTGCGTGAGGCCGACGCCAGAAATTTGGGGAATGTGGTACAGGTACATGCGCGGCTTCAAGTCAGCCACACCGTCGAGCACCTGAGCGTAAGCCGCGATCACGCCCGCCTCCGATATGCCCTTCAAAAAAAACGGGGGCAGCATCAGGCTGCCATGGGTGCCGAGCAACGCGGCGTGTCGCGTCAGCGCCAGGGTTTCCAGCAAGGCGGCGCAACTGGTGGAGACCAGGATGCGGTCAGCCGGCACGCCCAACTTGATCAGGGCCTCCAGGGTTTGTTTGCGCTCCTCCAAAGTGAACGATGGCCCCTCGCCGGTGGTGCCAAACAAGGTGACCCCCCCACAGCCTTGTGCCAACAAAGACTGCGCATGTGCAGCCAATTTGGGCATGTCCACGCTCAAGTCGGGATGCAAGGGGGTGACCAGTGCGGGCCAGATGCCATGAAAAGATGGGGAAGGCTCAGCGTTCAACTTCTTCGACCTTGGGCCACGGCAATGCAGGGTGTGGCAGTCCCAGTGCACGGGGGTGTGCGGTGTCAATTGGGTGCGTCAAGCAAACAGCCTGACGGCCCACTTGGCTTGTATCAGGTCGATAATAGCAACGAATCAGGCGACATTGCGCAGCCTCAATGTGCCAGTCTGGGCAAGGCAATGTCGGTGGTCTCCGGTCGCACCCAGCGCGGTGATTCACGGGTGGTGTCCAGGCAGCCCCCCTCGGCGTACACCCCTTTGGGATCCCGCAAGCGCAACATGCGATCGGTGATGTGTCGCACCTTCTGCGGGTCTTGGCAGGTCTGTTGCACCAATTTCGCCACCGCCTCTTCGTCCATGTACAAGCCGCCTTGGTCAGATTGACGCACGCCATGGCGCCAATGGAACAATTCAATGGCTTTGGTCTGTAAATCGTAGGGACGCTGCGGTTGCCAAAAATTGGCGAACAAGCCCTGACCGAGGTAAATCACCCAGGAACCCTCATAGCCTTCAATATCCGACGAGGCATCGTCCGGGTTGCGAAACCAGACGCGGTCACCCGGCACGAACCAGGTGGCGGGCAAAGGGTCTTCGTTGGAGCCCCACTCATGCAAGAAGACATCATGGAATCGGCCCGAGGCGATGGGTTGCTGCTGCCATTGCGCGACGATTTTCGCCAACAAAGCCGGGTGGCTGAGGCGAGCCTCCAGCGCAATGCCCAACAAAATCACATACTCGGTGGCGCGGTAGCAAGAAAATGCATAGAGCTTGCCTGAGACCTCCGGTTGGGTCGCTTGCTGCAGGGCTTCGATCAGGCATTTGCCAGGCTTGAGCAAAAAGCCTTTGTCTTCCTGGTATTCCCAGTAATCCACCGGCCGGTCCACACGCTCGGTGTGAAAGTCCATGGCCGTTCGGCGTGCCGCCTCAACGATATGGCAGCGCATGCGAACCGCACTGATGAATTCGTCCAAAGAGGGAAACATCAAAAGCACAGGACTGGCCAGCAAGGCCAAGACGGTCTCACGGCAAAGCGCTTGCGCTGGTGTCAAATGGGCGAGCTTGAATTTTTCAGAAAGGCACAGCGTATCGAAATGCGGCAGGTTGTTGCGGGCACAAACCTTTTGCAAGCGGTAATGGTGCTGGTGCTCGCGCTCCATGGCTTGGTGGCTGACATAGTCTTGCAAGCCCCAAGCCTTCAAATGGCCCATGGCCTGGCCATGGTCATGGTCTGCCTGAAGTGCATTTTGCGAACAAATGACAATTCCCTGCGGCATGTGACGTAGAGGCGGGGGCGCCGCCTGGATGGACGTGTTTGCACAACTCTAGCGATTACGCCCGGTGGATGCCAGTCCAATTTTTAGGGGTTTTCACCCATCTGTTCAAAGCCATGCCCAAGCCCACACTGACAAGCCAGGCCAGCCCAAAGAAGCTCCAAGCCCAGAGCGTGCTGTCAGAAGCATGGCGGGACCATGCGGCACTGAAGCCCAAAATCACGGCAAAGTGCACGACAAAAATGGCGTAAGAGGCATCGCTCAAGGCCTGCCATGTGGCTCGCAAGATCGCCGGCAATGCGTCGCGTTCGCCCACGGCCCACAAGGCCAAGGCGGTCACGGCAGCCAGGACGGGTCGGACACGAAACGCCATGGCCGCATCGACGAGCAGCATCAACAGCAACAGCGTCAGAAGGCCTCTGGCCACAAGGGATGCACGTGCCCAAGCTGCCAACACGCCCAAGCCATAGGCGCCCCAGAAATACAAGGCCCACACATCCAGTTCGCTGTAGCGATTGAAGCCCCACCAGGACACCACCGTCAAGACGGCGACACAGCCGATGGCCAAGGGCGGCGGCACACGCGAGGCCCCACGCGGCAACAACCACATCAAGACCGCAAAGGACACATACAACTGAAAGTCAATCGCCACATACCAGGCACCTGCCGACAGCGCAGGCACGGACAACACGCCTTGCAGCATCAGCACATGGGCCATGAACTCCCACAGCGATGGCCACGGCGACATCCACTCGGGCTGGAAAAAAGGGGCCACAACCGCCATGACCAGCAACAGCACCAGCAAGGCCACCGCAAACTGTGGTGCCAACCGAAGGTAGCGCCCCCAGATGGCTTGCGGCAGCGACAGCTGTCGCCCGCTCAAAATGGCTTGTGCCGCCAGAAAACCAGCGATCACCAAAAAACACTGGACCACCAAGCGCCCTTCATCGCCCAGCACGCCCAGCAAGGTCGGATGCGATTCACCCAGCACATGGGCCATGGGCGAATACACCGACAAATGGTGCAAGACGATCAGCTGAGAAGCCAGGATTTTCAGCGTGTCGATCAGCGTGGAGCGCGTGCGCATCAGGCCTTGTGTTTCCAGCTCGGCGTTCTTTTTTCCACAAAGGCCTGAAAGCCCTCTTGGGCATCGGCATCCATCATGTTGCAGGCCATGGTCTGCCCGGCCAGCTGGTAGGCCGCCGCAATGCCCAATTCCAGCTGTTGATAAAACAGGGCTTTGCCCATGCGAACGGCCGTGGCGGGCTTCTCCACAATTTTCTGGCACAGGCCCAGCACCGTGTCTGTCAACTTGTCATCTGGCACCGCATGGTTGATCAGGCCTTTGTCAACCGCGGCATGGGCGTCGATGAAGTCGCCCGTGAGCAGCATTTCCATGGCTTGCTTGCGCCCCAGGTTGCGGCTCAAGCCCACGCTGGGCGTGGCGCAGAACAGGCCATAGTGAATGCCCGAGACCGCAAAGCGGGCCGTGTCAGCGGCCACGGCCAAATCGCACATCGCCACCAATTGGCAACCGGCAGCGGTCGCAATGCCTTGCACCTGGGCAATCACCGGTTGCGGCATGGCTTGGACTGCCAGCATCATGCGGCTGCATTGGGCAAACAGCTGTTGGTAAAAGCGCAGGTCCGGTTGTGCGCTCATCTCTCGCAAGTCATGGCCGGCGCAGAAAGCCCGTCCATTGGCCGCCAGCACCACCACCCGGCAACCCCTGTCCTGGCTCGCTGTGTCCAGTGCGGCTTGCAGCGCGGCCATCATGTCGGCCGACAGCGCATTGAAACTGTCGGGACGGTTCAGTGTCAGGCGTGTGACCCCTGGTGCAGGGTGATCTCGCTGAACCCAGTCTGAAGCGGATGTGCTCATGGTGTGTTTCTCAGGCGTGTTCGAACCATAATCATGCCACCAAAGACCATGCCCTCCGCACGCCCCACCCTCCCCTGGCTAGAGGCCAGCGATCCCTTGCCACCGCCCAGCGAAGCCTGGGGCGCGGGCAGTGCTGCGCCGGGACTGTTGGCTGCAGGCGGCGACCTCTCGGTGCACCGGCTTTTGCAAGCTTATGCCCAAGGCTGTTTCCCATGGTTCAGCAAGGGCCAGCCGATTCTGTGGTGGTCTACCGATCCGCGCATGGTGCTGCGACCAGAACAGTTTCGGCTGCACCGCTCACTGCGCAAGACCTTGCAAAAATTCAACCAACAGCCGGGCTGCGAAATCCGTTTTGACAGCGCCTTCGAGCGCGTCATCACCCATTGTGCCGGCGCATACCGGCCCGGCCAAGAGGGCACCTGGATTGTGGATGCCATGATCGAGGCCTACCTTGACTTGCACCGTGCGGGCCATGCGCACAGCGTGGAGACATGGGTGGATGGCGAACTTGTCGGTGGCCTGTATGCGGTCAGCATCGGCGCCGCGGTGTATGGCGAGTCGATGTTTGCCTTGCGCAGCGATGCCTCCAAGATCGCGCTGGCCGCCCTGGTGGCCTGGAGCCTGGCGCAGCAGGTCCCCTTGATCGATTGCCAGCAAAACACCCCGCATCTGGCTTCCATGGGCGCAGCTGAAATGCCACGCAGCGCCTTTCTGGCGCACCTGCAGCACCACTGTGGTTTGCCTGAGCGCGATTGGCAATTCCACCCCGTATACTGGAAACAACTTCTGAAGCCTTCATCTCCAACGTGACGCATCTCAAGGATTTGCCGCTCCACTCGTTGCAGTTTTATGCAACGGCGCCCTATCCATGCAGTTACCTGGACGACCATCAGGCGCGCTCACAGGTGGCCACGCCCAGCCACCTGATCCACAACGACACCTATTCGGAATTGGTCGCCAAAGGCTTTCGCCGCAGCGGCATGTTCACCTACCGCCCCTACTGCGATGGTTGCCGGGCCTGCGTGCCTTTGCGCGTGCTGGCCGATGCGTTTGAGCCCAGCCGCAGCCAGCGGCGTGCCTGGCAACGCCATCAAACCCTGCAAGCCCGTGTCTCGCGGCTGTGCTTCATTCCTGAGCACTACCAGCTGTATTTGCGCTACCAGACCGGCCGCCATGCGGGCGGCGGCATGGACCACGACAGCATTGACCAGTACACCCAATTCCTTTTGCAAAGCCGGGTGAACTCGCGTCTGGTGGAGTTTCGTTTGCCAGACCAGGACGGCCAACCCGGCGCCCTCAAAATGGTGTCCATCCTCGATGTCCTGAATGATGGCTTGTCCGCGGTCTACACCTTCTACGAGCCCGAGCCCGCCACCAGCTACGGGACCTACAGCGTGCTCTGGCAAATCGAGCAAGCCAAATCGCTGGGCTTGCCCTACCTGTACCTGGGCTACTGGATTGAGCAGAGCGACAAAATGAATTACAAAGCACTCTTTCATCCGCATGAAGTGCTTCAAGAGGGTACCTGGATACCGTCAGCGGTTTCACAAGATAAAATAGTGGGATGCGAAACAAGGAAGCCATGACCGCCTCGACACCGACCATTCAGGTGATCGAGCGTATGTTTGCCCTGATCGATGTGCTGGCCTCGCGCGAAGAGCCGATCAGCCTGAAAGAAATCAGCGAGAAAACCGGGCTCCACCCGTCCACCACGCACCGCATCTTGAACGACCTCACCCTTGGGCGGTTTGTGGACCGTCCCGAGGCGGGCAGCTACCGACTGGGCATGCGCTTGCTGGAGTTGGGCAACTTGGTCAAAGGCCGTCTTAATGTGCGCGATGCCGCCTTGCTGCCCATGCGCGAGTTGCACAAGCAGATTCAACAGCCTGTGAACCTGAGCGTGCGCCAGGGCGATGAAATCGTTTACGTGGAGCGCGCCTACAGCGAGCGCTCGGGCATGCAAGTGGTGCGCGCCATTGGCGGCCGCGCCCCCTTGCACCTCACCTCGGTGGGCAAATTGTTCCTGGCCGCGGAAGAACCCCAGCGGCTGCGGGCTTATGCCACGCGCACGGGACTGGCCGGCCATACCCGCAACAGCATCACTCAACTGCCCATTCTCGAACGTGAACTGTCCAAGGCCCGTCAGTACGGCGTGGCACGGGACAATGAAGAGTTGGAATTGGGTGTGCGCTGCATGGCTGCAGGCATTTACGACGACCAGGGTCGGCTGGTTGCAGGCTTATCGATTTCAGCGCCAGCAGACCGCCTGGACGAAGGCTGGCTTGCGAAGTTGCAAGACACAGCCCAGGAAATTTCGCGCGCCCTGGGGCACCACAGCGAGCGCTGAATCAGGTTTGCGGCATGCGCCCTGCGTGGCGCGCTTCCACCCAGCGGCGAACCCGCTCGGCATCGGCAATGCGGCTGAGCTTGCCAGCGGAATCCAGGAACACCATGATCAGCTTGCGGCCACCCACTTTGGCTTGCATGACCAAACATTGACCGGCTTCGGAGATGTAACCGGTTTTTTGCAGGCCGATGTCCCAATTGGGGTTGCTCACCAAGCGGTTGGTGGTGTTGTATCGCAAGGTTTGGCGACCCACTTCGACCACATGGCTGGTGGATGTGGAATATTCACGCAACAAGGGATCGTTGTAAGCACTGGCGACCAGGGTGGCCAGGTCTTTGGCGCTGGATTGGTTTTTGCTCGACAGGCCTGTGGGCTCGACATAGCGCGTGTCGCGCATGCCCAACTGAGCCGCCTTGGCATTCATGAGATGCACAAAGCTCGCCATGCCGCCCGGGTAGGTGCGGCCCAGTGCATGGGCTGCGCGGTTTTCGCTGGACATCAGGGCCAGGTGCATCAATTCGCCGCGGGTCAGCGCGGCGCCAACGCGCAAGCGCGAGGTGCTGCCCTTTTCGGTGTCCACGTCGTCCTGGGTGATGGTGATGGTTTCATCCAGGTCGAGGTTGGCCTCGCTGATGACCAAGCCCGTCATGAGCTTGGTGATGGAAGCGATGGGCAACACGGCTTGGTCGTTTTTGCTGAGCAGCACTTCCTGGGTGTCTTGGTCGATCACATAAGCCACACTGGACTTCAACGCCAACTCATCGGGCGTGGCGTGCAGGCCGGCCATCTGGCCATAGGTAGGACGTGCAGCGACGACGGTTTTCATGGCCGCCTTGCGAACCGCCTTGGCCTTGGCAGCCGATGCAATGGCCCGCTCTTTGGAGCGCGCAGCCTTTGAATCTTTGGCGGCATGAGAAGAAACCATTCCCATGGCCAACACCAAACCCAGAGCAGCAGTCAGCAGTCTTTTCAAAACGGGAACCTCGTCAAATGTGTTCGAATCTTATCGCCTAAGCAAGCAGTGTAACCAGAAATAAAAAATCGCGCAAGATCAAAGACTTGCGCGATTTTCCTAAGGCTCGATTCGACAGGGCTTCGGGTTAACCCTGGGCTGCCACGCGATCCGCTTTGCTGTGGAGTTTGTTCAGCGCACTCAAGTAGGCCTTGGCAGAGGCCACCACGATGTCCGGGTCCGAGCCCACGCCGTTCACGACGCGGCCACTGTTTTGCAAGCGCACAGTGACCTCGCCCTGGCTTTCGGTGGAGCCGCTGATGGCATTCACAGAGTAAAGCACCATTTCGGCGCCGCTTTTGACCTGCTGCTCAATGGCCTTGAGCGAGGCATCGACGGGGCCGTTGCCATCCGAGGCAGACTTCACCTCTTTGCCGTCTACCGTGATAACGATTTCGGCGTGCGGCTTCTCGCCCGTTTCGCTGTGCTGCGAGAGCGACACAAAAGCGTATTGCTCTTTGTCATTGGTCACGCTCTCGTCATTGACCAAGGCCAGAATATCCTCGTCGAAAATCTCGCTCTTGCGGTCAGCCAACTCCTTGAAACGGGTGAACGCCGTATTGATTTCGGCTTCGCTCTCGAGCTGCACGCCCAGGTCTTGCAAGCGTTGCTTGAAGGCATTGCGGCCACTGAGTTTGCCCAACACGATTTTGTTGGCGCTCCAGCCCACATCTTCGGCGCGCATGATTTCATAAGTGTCACGCGCTTTGAGCACGCCGTCTTGGTGAATGCCCGAAGCGTGCGCAAAGGCATTGGCGCCCACCACCGCTTTGTTGGGTTGCACCACAAAGCCCGTGGTCTGGCTCACCATGCGGCTGGCGGCCACGATGTGCTGGGTGTCAATGCCCAGCTCCAGGCCAAAGTAATCTTTGCGGGTCTTGACCGCCATGACCACTTCCTCCAGTGAGCAGTTGCCGGCACGCTCGCCCAAGCCATTGATGGTGCACTCGATCTGGCGTGCGCCACCGAGCATCACGCCGGCCAGCGAGTTGGCCACCGCCATGCCCAGGTCGTTGTGGCAATGCACCGACCAGATGGCTTTGTCGCTGTTGGGCACGCGCTCGCGCAGCGTCTTGATGAATTGGCCGTAAAGCTCTGGAATGGCATAGCCCACGGTGTCGGGTACGTTGATGGTGGTGGCGCCCTCAGCAATGACAGCCTCGATGACGCGACACAGAAAGTCCACATCGCTGCGGTAGCCGTCTTCCGGGCTGAACTCGATGTCGTCCACCAGGTTGCGGGCATAGCGCACCGACTGCTTGGCTTGCTCGAACACCTGGTCGGGGGTCATGCGAAGCTTCTTCTCCATGTGCAAGGGCGACGTGGCGATGAAGGTGTGGATGCGGGCGCGTTGCGCGCCCTTCAAGGCCTCGGCGGCGCGGGAAATGTCGCGGTCGTTGGCGCGCGACAAAGAGCACACGGTGGAGTCCTTGATGGCGTTGGCAATGGCCTGCACCGCCTCGAAATCGCCATTGGAGCTGGCCGCAAAGCCCGCTTCAATCACGTCCACCTTCAGGCGCTCGAGCTGGCGGGCAATGCGCAGCTTCTCGTCGCGCGTCATCGACGCGCCGGGCGACTGTTCGCCATCGCGCAAGGTGGTATCGAAAATGATGAGCTTGTCTGACATGAAAGAACTCCTTGAATCTTGAGGAACCCGCAGCGCTGAACGACAACAAAACAAAAGGCCCGCTGCGGGTGCATACGGGCCTGTGTGGGTTGTTCGCGTGCGCTACTAAATCCGCCCGTGGGAGCGTAGGGTTAGTAGGGCCAGCAACGTGTTCATGAATCTCAATGTATCACAAAATTTCAGGGCTGGGTCAAGCCTGTGTCATTTGTGCAACCCACGCTCGTCCGGCTCATCGGTCGAGGTGCTGATGACGCTGGTCTGCAAGCCTTTGGCGCGGCGCCACACATAAACCACGTAACCGCTCAAGCCATACAGCACAAACAGGGAGAACAAGACCGTGGGGGGATGGATGTTGATGACGGCAATGACGATGGCGAGCAACACGATGGCGGCAAAAGGCACGCTTTTGCGCATCTGCACATCCTTGAAGCTGTAGAAAGGGACATTGGTGACCATGGTCAGGCCAGCAAACAGGCACATCGCAAACATGGGCCAGGCCACACTGGCGGTGTCGACCTGCGCTTCGGTCATCAACCAGATGAAACCTGCCACCAAGGCCGCGGCAGCCGGTGACGGCAAGCCTTGAAAGTAACGCTTGTCCACCACGGTGGTATTGACATTGAAGCGCGCCAACCGCAAGGCCGCGCAGGCACAGTACACAAAGGCGGCCATCCAGCCCCAGCGTCCCAGGCCGCGCAGCGACCATTCATAGGCGATCAGGGCCGGCGCCGCGCCAAACGACACCATGTCTGCCAGCGAGTCCATCTGTTCGCCGAAGGCGCTTTGGGTGTTGGTCATGCGCGCCACGCGGCCATCCAGGCTGTCGAGCACCATGGCGCAAAACACGCCGATGGCAGCCAAATCAAACTGGCCGTTCATGGCCATGACGATGGCGTAAAAGCCACCGAACAAAGCCGCCAGCGTGAACAGGTTGGGCAACACATAAATGCCCTTGCGGGGCTTTTGCGGCGTTTCTTCAGCGGGGTCTTGGCGATCAGGCATGCGAACTCCGTTCAGGGCAACTGCGCCAGGATGGTGGTGGTGGCCGACACTTTGTCTCCGGGCGCCACTTTGGGCTGGGCTGTCAGCGGCAAGTACACGTCCACGCGAGAGCCAAAGCGAATGAAGCCATAGCGCTGGCCTTTGTGCAAAGCTTCCCCGGGTTGCACGTAGCAAAGAATGCGGCGGGCGATCAAGCCGGCCACTTGCACCAGGGTGATGGTGTGGGCTTGCCCTGCCACCTGCGCGTCAATCACCACGGCATTGCGCTCGTTCTCTGTGGACGCCTTGTCCAGGTCGGCATTCACAAACAGGCCCGGAAAGTAATTCACCTGTCGCACCGTGCCGTCCACGCTGAAGCGGTTGCTGTGCACATTGAACACATTCATGAAAACGCTGATCAGCAAGGCATCGCGGCCTGCATACGGGTCGAAGGCTTTTTCCACCTTGACGATGCGGCCATCGGCCGGCGACAACACGGCGTTCGGGTCGGTGGGCACTTGCCTGGGCGGGTCGCGGAAAAATTGAATGACAAAAATGGCCACGATGTCCAGCGGGAGCGCAGGCGCCCAGCCCCACAACACGTTCGCCACAACAGCCAGCAACACACTGCCAGCAATGAAAGGCCAACCTTCGCGGGCCAAAATGGGGTGCGGATAATTCATGGTCTAAGTGTATCCCCAGCTAGCCGTCCATCGAAAAAAAAGGCCACCGAAGTGGCCTCTCGGATTCAGGCCTGAGCCTGCATCAGTTGCGGGTCTGGTCGACCAGCTTGTTCTTGGCAATCCAGGGCATCATGGCGCGCAACTGGCTGCCCACCACTTCGATCGAGTGCTCGGCGGTCAGGCGGCGGCGTGCGGTCATGCTGGGGTAGTTCAGGCGGCCTTCCTGAATGAACATCTTGGCGTATTCACCGGTCTGCACACGCTTGAGGGCGTTGCGCATGGCGGCGCGCGACTGCTCGTTGATCACCTCGGGGCCGGTCACGTACTCGCCGTACTCGGCGTTGTTGGAGATCGAGTAGTTCATGTTGGCGATGCCGCCTTCATAAATCAGGTCAACAATCAGCTTCAGTTCGTGCAAGCACTCGAAGTAAGCCATTTCGGGGGCATAACCAGCCTCGACCAGGGTCTCGTAACCCATCTTGATCAGCTCGACCGCGCCACCGCACAGAACAGCCTGCTCGCCGAACAAGTCGGTTTCGGTCTCTTCTTTGAAGTTGGTTTCAATGATGCCGGCCTTGCCGCCACCGTTGGCCATGGCATAGCTCAGCGCCAGCTCGCGGGCACGGCCGCTGTTGTCCTGGTGAATGGCCACCAGGTGAGGCACGCCGCCGCCTTGGGTGTAGGTCGAGCGAACGGTGTGGCCGGGCGCCTTGGGGGCCACCATCCACACGTCCAGGTCGGCACGGGGCACCACCTGGTTGTAATGTACGTTGAAGCCGTGGGCAAAGGCCAGCGATGCGCCTTTCTTGATGTTGGGCGCCACGTTGTTCTGGTAGACCTCGGAAATTTGCTCGTCGGGCAACAGGATCATGACCACGTCAGCGGCCTTGACGGCGTCGTTGACTTCCATGACGTTCAAGCCGGCTTTGCCGACTTTGTCCCAGCTGGCGCCACCCTTGCGCAGACCGACCACGACTTTGACGCCGCTGTCGTTCAGGTTCTGGGCATGGGCGTGGCCTTGCGAGCCGTAGCCGATGATGGCAACGGTTTTGCCTTTGATGACGCTCAAGTCACAGTCTTTGTCGTAATAGACCTTCATGGTTCTCTCCTTAGTGGGTGGGTCAGTGATGCTTCAAACGCGCAGGATGCGTTCCCCGCGGCCGATGCCGCAGGCGCCCGTGCGCACGGTTTCCAAAATTGCGCTGCGGTCAATGGCTTCCAGGAACGCATCGTTCTTGGACAAGTCGCCCGTCAGTTCAATCGTGTAACTTTTTTCGGTGACGTCGATGATGCGCCCGCGGAAGATGTCCGCCATGCGCTTCATTTCTTCACGCTCCTTGCCGACGGCGCGCACCTTCACCAGCATGAGCTCGCGCTCGGTGTAGGCGCCTTCGGTCAAGTCAACCACCTTGACGACTTCGATCAGTCGGTTCAGGTGCTTGGTGATCTGCTCGATGACGTCGTCAGAACCGGTGGTCTGAATGGTCATGCGCGACAGGCTGGGGTCTTCGGTGGGCGCCACCGTCAAGGATTCGATGTTGTAGCCGCGCGCAGAAAAAAGCCCCACAACGCGCGACAACGCGCCGGGTTCGTTTTCGAGCAAAAGTGCAATGATGTGTTTCATGTCAGAAGATTCCTCTTTTCGCAGCCCTCCCCTGTCGGCGGTAACCGGCAGGCTTGGCTGGCAATAGATTCGTCAAAGAAAGCGGCGCGCAAGCGGGCCGCGGTGAATAAAGCTCAGAGATCCTCGCTTCCCAGCAGCATCTCGGTGATGCCCTTGCCGGCCTGGACCATCGGGAACACGTTCTCGGTGGGATCGGTGCGGATGTCCAGAAACACGGTGCGGTCCTTCAAGCGACGGGCCTCGCGCAAGGCGGGCTCCACGTCTTCGGGGCGCTCGATCAGCATGCCCACATGGCCATAGGCCTCGGCCAGCTTCACAAAGTCGGGCAAGGCGTCCATGTAGCTGTGGCTGTAACGGCCAGAGTATTCAATCTCTTGCCACTGGCGCACCATGCCGAGGTAGCGGTTGTTCAGGGCCAAGACCTTGATGGGGGTGTTGTACTGCAGGCAGGTGGAGAGTTCCTGAATGCACATCTGAACCGAACCTTCGCCGGTGACGCAGAACACTTCGCTGTCCGGCTTGGCCAGCTTGATGCCCATGGCGTAGGGAATGCCCACGCCCATGGTGCCCAGCCCGCCCGAGTTGATCCAGCGACGCGGCTCGTCAAAGCGGTAGTACTGAGCGGCCCACATTTGGTGCTGACCCACATCGGAAGTGACGTAGGTGTCGCTGTCGCGGGTCATGTTCCACAGGGTTTCAATGACGTACTGCGGCTTGATGACGCTCTTGTTGCCACGGTCGTAGCTGAGGCAGTCACGGCCACGCCAGCCCTCGATGGTCTCCCACCAGCCGGCCAGGGCGCTGCTGTCGGGCTTGGCGCCGGACTCGCGAATCATGGCGATCATTTCGGTCAGCACGTCCTTCACATCGCCGACGATGGGGATGTCGACTTTCACGCGCTTGGAAATGCTGGAGGGGTCGATGTCGATGTGGATGATCTTGCGCTCGTTCTGCGCAAAGTGCTTGGGGTTGCCAATCACGCGGTCATCGAAACGCGCGCCAACGGCCAGCAGCACGTCGCAGTTTTGCATGGCATTGTTGGCTTCCAGGGTGCCGTGCATGCCCAGCATGCCCAGGAACTTGCGGTCGGAGGCCGGGTAAGCGCCCAGGCCCATCAGGGTGTTGGTCACCGGGTAGCCCAGCATGTCCGCGAGGGTGCGCAGCTCTTGCGAAGCCTCGCTCATGAGCACGCCGCCACCGGTGTAAATGTAGGGACGCTTGGCCGCCATCAGCAACTGCAAGGCCTTGCGAATTTGACCGCCGTGGCCTTTGCGCACCGGGTTGTAGGAGCGCATGGTGACCGACTCGGGGTAGCCGCTGTAAGGGGTTTTCTTGAAAGAAACGTCTTTCGGAATGTCCACCACCACCGGGCCCGGGCGGCCGCTGCGGGCAATGTGAAACGCTTTCTTCAGGGTTTCAGCCAATTCGCGCACATCCTTCACCAGGAAGTTGTGCTTGACGATGGGCCGCGTGATGCCCACAGTGTCGCATTCTTGGAAAGCGTCCAGGCCAATGGCTGGCGTGGGCACCTGGCCGGTGATGATCACCATGGGCACGCTGTCCATGTAGGCGGTGGCAATGCCGGTGACGGCATTGGTCACGCCAGGGCCGGAGGTGACCAGGGCCACGCCCACATCGCCCGTGGCACGGGCATAGCCATCGGCTGCGTGAACCGCGGCTTGCTCGTGACGCACCAGCACGTGCTGAATGGTGTCTTGCTTGTACAGCGCATCGTAGATGTACAGAACGGCGCCGCCAGGGTAACCCCAGAGGTATTTGACGTTCTCGGCCTGCAAGGCCTTGACGAGGATCTCGGAGCCCATCAGCTCTTCAGATGCGGGGGAGGTGTTTTGCGCGGCGGCAGCGGATTGAAGTTCCGCTTTGGTGATTTCCATGATGAACCTTTGTGAATTTCGACAACGAAAAACCTTGGGTGCTCCTTCGCGAACCCTTGTGGGGGCGCGTCGGAACTTTAGACCTGAGGCCATGGACGATATCCGCCCGACCCAGACCCGTTTGCTTTTTTTGAGTGCAGCCAGTGATTATGGCACCTTTTGAAAGCCTTTCAGCCCTTGGTTGACGGAAAATTTGACAATGACATAATCCGCTCGGCTTTGTGGCCGCCACAATGCGCCGGCCGCGTCAACTTCTCGAAACAGCCCCTCTGCTTTGGCTTCCGAACAAGAACTCAACCAATTTCTCGCCAGTGTGGAAAAGCGCGCCTTCAAGCGCTCCTACTACCATGTGCGCGATGAAGATGCCGCCCTGGACATCGTGCAAGACAGCATGATGAAGCTGGCCGAGCATTACGGCGACAAGCCGGTGGACGAGTTGCCCATGCTGTTTCAGCGCATTTTGTCGAACACCACGCTGGACTGGTTTCGGCGCCAAAAGACAAAGAATGCTTTATTCTCAAATTTCAACGAATTTGAGTCAAAACAGAATCAAGACGATTTTGACGTTTTGGAAATTTTGGCCCCATTGGAAGGCCATGAGCGCTCTGAAAGCGCCGAAGACACCGTCAACAGCCAGCAAATCGTGGCTGAAATTGAAATCGAAATCCAGAAACTGCCAGCACGTCAACGGGAAGCCTTCCTGCTGCGTTATTGGGAGGAGCTGGATGTCGCCGAGACAGCTGCCGCCATGGGTTGCTCCGAGGGAAGTGTGAAAACGCACTGCTCTCGCGCAGTTCAAGCGCTGGACAAGGCACTGAAAGCCAAGGGAATCAAACCATGAACACGCCGAACCTCCATCCTCACGCCTCTCAGGAGCGCTTTGCGCACCGGGTCGCCGCGCGACTGGACAGCCAGCTGTCACACGATGTTTCAGAGCGCCTGCGCGCGGCCCGCGTGCGTGCGGTGGCCATGCGCCGCCAACCTGTTGCCAAAACAGCACCCGGTCTGCAAGTTCAAAATGGCGCCGCCACGCTGAATTTCGAAACCGAAAAGCTCCGCTTCACGGGCTGGTTTGCAGCGCTGCTGCCCCTGATCGCCTTGCTGGCGGGGCTCATCACCATCCATGTTCTGCAAAACGACCTGCGCGCCAGCGAACTGGCTGAAATCGACAGCGCCCTGCTCACCGACGACTTGCCGCCCGCGGCCTACACCGATCCCGGGTTCCTCAAATTTCTCAAAACCCCGCTGGACACGCCACGCACCGCCACCCCGGAATGACCGGTTTTTTGACCTGCTCTGACGTGTTGTCCCGCCTCCGCTCCAGCTTCTTTGCACTCCTTTGTGGCGTGCTGGTTGCCGCTTGGGCGCAAGACACACCGCCCCCCCAAGCGCCCGAGCCATCGAGCCAGGCCACGTCGGCCCCCAAAGCCTCGGCTCCCGGCAAAAAGCCCGAATCTTCCCCTACCTGGCAATCTCTCAGTGCCGGCCAGAAAACTGCGCTTGCGCCTCTGCAAAAACTGTGGCCAGAGATCAACGAGGCCCAAAAGCGCAAATGGCTGGCCTTGTCGGTCAACTTCAGTGACCGCACCGCCGATGAGCAGGAAAAAATGCAAGCCCGCATGAAAGACTGGGCCAAACTCACTCCGCAACAACGGGCGCAAGCCCGCCTGAATTTCGCCGAGGTGCAACAGGTCACGGTAGATGAGCGCAAAACCAAGTGGGAAGCCTACCAGTCACTGAGCAGCGATGAGCGGCAAGAGCTTTCCAAAAATCGTCCGCTGGTGCCCAACAGTGCCGCCATTGCGACCCGACCTGTCCCCCCCCAAAAACTGGCCGTCTCGCCGCCATCCAAGTCATCGCAGCCCACCCAGTTGCGCATCGACATGGACCTGGTTCACCCTGTCACGCTGCTGCCTCTGAATGCGCGTGGCCATGCGAGCCCATGAACCCGGCGGACACCGAGCCCTCCTCTGCATTTGTCACACCTGGCCTGCGCCGGCGCATGGCGTGTTGGCTTTATGAAGGCATGCTGTTGTTTGGGGTGGTCTTCATCACGGGCTACCTCTTCAGCACCCTGAGTCAAACCCGCCATGCCCTGGACAACCGGCATGGGTTACAGGCTTTTGTGTTTCTGGTGTTTGGCATTTATTTCACCTGGTTCTGGCACAAGGGCCAGACCTTGGCCATGAAAACCTGGAGCATCCGGGTGGTGGACACCCATGGCCAGGCCTTGACCCAAAAGCGCGCGCTGCTGCGCTATGTGCTGAGTTGGGTCTGGTTTTTGCCCCCGCTGACGGTCATGGCACCGTTCCAGTTGAGTGCTGGCGAGTCATTTGTACTCTTGACCGGCTGGGTCCTGGTGTGGGCCTTGCTCAGCCGTTTTCAAACTGACAAACAGTTCTGGCACGATGTGTGGGCTGGCACGCGCTTGGTTCATTACGAAACCCCCAAGCCGGCCCGACAGAAAGCCTGAGCCATGACCCTGCCCTTGCCACCTCAAAAAAGCCAGCACGGCCTCAAGCGTGTCTGGAATGCCTTCTTCTATTCTTTGGAGGGGCTGCGCCAAGGCTGGCATGAACCGGCCTTTCGGCAAGAGGCCTTGCTGTCGGTCGTGATGCTGCCTGCAGCGTTTTGGGTCGGCCAAACCTGGGTCGAGGTCGCCTTGCTGATTGGCACAGTCTTGATGGTGATGGTGGTGGAACTCTTGAACACCGGCATCGAAACCGCCATGGACCGCTTTGGCCCCGAGTGGAATGCCTTCACCAAACGCGCCAAAGACATGGGCAGCGCGGCCGTGATGCTCAGCCTGGTCTTCTGTGCAGGCGTCTGGGGCACTGCCCTTTACCGCTGGAGCACACTGTGAGCCCCGCCTTCTCTTTGTGCGTTTATTGCGGCTCCAAACCCGGCAAGCACCCTGCCTATGAAGCCGCCGCCAAAGCCGTCGGCGCCTGGATTGGCACCCACCAAGGGCAACTGGTCTATGGGGGGGGGCACAACGGCCTGATGGGCATCCTGGCCGACGCCACGCAAGCGGCCGGAGGCCGTGTGGTGGGCATCATTCCGGGCAGCATGGTGGAGCGGGAATGGGCGCGCCACAGCTGCGACGAACTGCATGTGGTGGACACCATGCACGAGCGCAAGCGCATGATGATGGAGCGCGCCGACGCTTTTCTCGCCCTGCCCGGTGGCATTGGCACGTTTGAGGAATTTTTTGAAGCCTGGACGTGGCGACAGCTCGGTTACCACGACAAGCCCGTGGGCTTGCTCAACATTGAAGGCTATTACGACCGCTTGCTGGCTTTCCTGGAAACCTCGGTCACAGAAAATTTCTTGGGCGACTGGCAAATGGACCTGATCCAAACAGACACCCAGGTGCCGAAGTTGCTTCAGCACCTTGTCGAGGCGGCCGGCCTGTCGGCGGCGCCTCGCCTGGACGCGCTTTAAATCGCGGTTTCGTCCTCTTCGCCGGTGCGAATGCGCACCACACGCTCCACGGCCGTGATGAAAATCTTGCCGTCACCGATCTTGCCGGTGCGCGCTGCGCGCACAATCGCGTCCACGCAACGCTCGACGTCGGCCGATTTCACCACCACTTCCACCTTCACTTTGGGCAGGAAGTCGACCACATACTCGGCACCGCGGTACAACTCGGTATGGCCTTTTTGGCGGCCAAAGCCTTTGACCTCGGTGACGGTCAAGCCGGTCACGCCGCACTCGGCCAGCGCTTCACGAACCTCTTCGAGCTTGAAAGGTTTGATGACAGCTGTGATTTGTTTCATGTGTGTTCCTTGATGAAGCGCGCCGGGCTCAGGCCCGGAAACGGTTGGTAATAGGATAACGCCAATCTTTGCCGAAACTGCGATGGGTCACGCGAATTCCCACCGGGGCCTGGCGACGCTTGTGCTCGTTGATGCGAATCAGCCGCGTGACTTTCTCCACGTCGGCCCGCTCAAAGCCGGCGGCAATGATCTCTTCGCTGCTCTGATCGTTCTCCATGTAGCGCGAGACGATCTCGTCCAGCACCTCGTAGGGCGGCAAGCTGTCCTGGTCTTTCTGGTCTGGCCGCAGCTCTGCGCTGGGGGGGCGCGTGATGATGCGCTCAGGAATGGGCTGCAAGCCAGTCTCGAAGGGGTCATTGTGGTTGCGCCATTCGGCCAATCGGTAGACCAGGGTCTTGGCCACGTCCTTGATGACGGCAAAGCCCCCCGCCATGTCGCCGTACAAGGTGCAGTAGCCGGTGGACATTTCGCTTTTGTTGCCGGTGGTGAGCACAATGGCGCCGAACTTGTTGGACAAGGCCATCAGCAAGGTACCGCGAATGCGGGCTTGGATGTTCTCTTCGGTGGCGTCCAGCGCAAGGCCTGCAAACTCTTTGGCCAGCGAGGCCTGAAACGCCTCGAATTCGGGCACGATGGAAATTTCGTCATAGCGCACCTTGAGCCGCTCGGCCATGTCCCGCGCATCGATCCAGCTGATGTCTGCGGTGTAGGGCGAGGGCATCATGACGGCGCGCACACGGTCTGCGCCGAGGGCGTCCACGGCAATGGCCAGCACCAGGGCCGAGTCGATGCCGCCGGACAAGCCCAGCAAAGCCCCAGGAAAACCGTTTTTGCCAATGTAATCCTGCACGCCCAGCACCAGGGCATGCCAAAGGTCGGCTTCCAGTGAGCCCTCGGGCGCAATGGGCGCGTCCAATTTCAAGCCAGAACCGGTAGCAGTCACATCGACATCGAATTCGGCGGTCTTGAAACTGGGCGCGCGCGCTGCCAGCGTGGCATCGGCTTGCAAGGCAAAGGAGCGCCCTTCAAACACCACCTCGTCCTGACCGCCCACCAAATGGGCATAGACCAGGGGCAAGCCGGTGGCCTGCACCCGCTGAGCCATGGTGCGCTCCCGCTCATTGCCCTTGCCCACATGGAAGGGCGAGGCATTGATCACGGCCAACAACTGGGCACCAGCCGCCTGGGCCTCTTGCGCAGGTTGTTCAAACCAGGCATCTTCACAAATGAGCAAGCCCACGCGCACGCCCGCCACCTCGAACACACAGGGCGTGTGGCCGGGCACAAAATAACGGCGTTCGTCAAACACCTGGTAATTGGGCAATTCGCGCTTGGCATACGCTGCCACCACCTGCCCCCCGCTGACGACGCTGGCCATGTTGAAGCGCTCAGGCACCGACACCGAGCGGGTGCGGCGGTCGCCACCTGCGGGATGACCCACCACCACATGCAGGTCTTTCAGGTCGGCCAGCGCCAGCGCGATGGAATTCAGGGCATCATCGCAAGCCGCGATGAAGGCAGGCCTCAAAAACAGGTCTTCCGCGGCGTAGCCGCAGAGCGACAATTCCGGCGTCAGGACCAAGCGCACGCCGCGCTGGTAGGCAGCGCGGGCGGCTTGAATGATTTTTTGCGCATTCCCCGCCATGTCACCGACGACATAGTTCAGCTGAGCGATACAGAGTTTGAGAGTCATATACAGGCATGCAACAAGAGCCCACAGATTATGTCATTGAGGTGCATTCCACCTGGGAAGAGGTGTCAGAACCCGAGTGGGACGCCTTGTGGGCACAGCAAGCCCTGCCAACGCCTTTCATGCGCCATGCCTATCTGGCCTCATTGCAAGCCAGTGGCAGTGCCACGGCCGAGACCGGCTGGGACCTGCGCGTGCTGTGCTTGCGCCACCTAGGACAGTTACTGGCGGCCTGCCCCCTGTATTTGAAAACCCACTCCTACGGCGAGTATGTGTTCGACTGGGCCTGGGCCGATGCCTACCAGCGCCACAGGCTGGCCTATTACCCCAAGGCGGTCATTGCCGTGCCTTTCACCCCCGTGCCTGGCACGCGGTTGATGGCCAAGACGCAAACGGCGCGTGAAGCCTTGTTGAGCGCCGCCGTGGACTTCTGCCAAGGTCAAGGGCTGTCTTCTTTGCACCTGCTGTTTGGCGCGCCTGAAGATTTGCAGGCCTCTCAAGCATTGGGGCTGTTACAGCGACAGACGGTGCAATTTCATTGGCAACACCCCGGCGTGTCGGACTTTGAGTCTTTTTTGAAAACCCTGAACCAGGAAAAGCGCAAAAAAATTCGCCAGGAGCGTCGTCGCGTGAGTGATGCCGGCGTGCAATTTCGCCATGCCCACGGCCAGGCCATCCCGCCCGAGGACTGGGATTTTTTCTACCGTTGCTACGAACGCACCTACCTTGAGCACGGCAACGCGCCTTACCTGAGTCGCGACTTTTTCACTCGCATGGCCGAGCACATGCCCGAGCATTGGCTGCTGTTCATCGCAGAGCGCGCGGGCCAGCCCATGGCCTGCAGCCTGATTGGCCTGCAAGGCCTGGGCACCCACCATGCCGTGGCTTATGGCCGCTATTGGGGGGCTTTGGAGCGCGTGGATTGCCTGCACTTTGAGGCTTGCTATTACCAACCGATCGAATGGTGCCTGACCCATGACGTGCAGCGCTTTGAAGGCGGCGCACAAGGCGAACACAAGATGGCCCGCGCCTTGCTGCCGGTGGAGACGGCCAGCGCGCACTGGCTCGCTCACCCCGGTTTTGCAGAGGCGGTGGCCAACTTTTTAGAGCGAGAGGGCCAGGGCGTGTCGAACTACCTGGCCCACCTCGAAAGCAGAAGCCCATTGCGCCGCCCCTGACGGCATTGCGAGGCCCCGCAGAGGCCGCGGCAAGCCCCTATCGGAGAAAGATCGCCGCGCTGCGCTCGCGATAACGGGGTTTAGGCGTTCGCTTTGTTGTAGTTGGCGATGCCGTCCATCACTTCTTTGCGGGCGGCTTCCGGGCCTTCCCAGCCCAGGATCTTGACCCACTTGCCCGGCTCCAGGTCTTTGTAGTGCTCAAAGAAATGGGCAATGGTCTTCAGGCGCAGCGGGTTCATGTCTTCCGGCTTTTGCCACTGGGTGTAGATGGCCAGGATCTTGTCGATCGGCACCGCCAGCACTTTGCCGTCCTGGCCGGCTTCGTCTTCCATTTTCAGGATGCCGATGGGGCGGCAAGGCACGACCACGCCCGGGATCAGGGGCACAGGGGTGATGACCAGCACGTCGACGGGGTCGCCGTCGCCGCTGATGGTCTTGGGCACATAGCCGTAGTTGGTGGGGTAATGCATGGACGTGCTCATGAAGCGGTCCACAAAAATGGCGCCGGTGGCTTTGTCCACCTCGTATTTCACCGGATCGGCGTTCATCGGAATTTCGATGATCACGTTGAAGGCATCGGGGACATTCTTACCAGGGGTGACGTTGTCTAAAGACATGTTTTTTCTTGAGATAGGTTAATGACAGGTGAGGATTAACCCTGATTTTACTTTCACCGGGCTTGCGGGTGACTGGCAATGTAGAAGAAATGTCGTACATTCCGCCCGTTGGCCAATCATGTATCCGGTTTGCCGGGAATGAGGAAGCAACGCAGCGGTGGTGTCAAGCAACCCGTGTGCGTGGCACCACTTTCTCGCGAAACAACCAAAGGAGACTTTATGTCTGGCAACACAGCGCTTCTTTTTGCGCTCGCTTGTGGGGTGGTGGCCGTGCTCTACGGCTTTTGGGCCCGATCTTCGATTCTTTCCATGGACGCTGGCAATGCCCGCATGCAAGAAATTGCGGCGGCCATCCAGCAGGGTGCGGCGGCCTACTTGGCACGCCAATACCGCACCATCGCCATCGTGGGCGTCATCCTGGCGATCCTGATCGGCGTGTTTTTAGGTTCGCAAACAGCCATTGGCTTTGTCGTCGGGGCCGTCCTCTCGGGCGCTTGCGGCTTCATTGGCATGAACGTGTCGGTGCGCGCCAACGTGCGCACTGCGCAAGCCGCGACGCACGGCATTGGCCCGGCACTGGACGTGGCCTTCAAGGGCGGCGCCATCACCGGCATGCTGGTGGTCGGCCTGGGCCTGCTGGGCGTGGGGGCCTTCTACTGGTTCCTGGTGGGCAACGGCAACCTGACCCCAGACAAAAACCTCGCCACCCTGCTCAACCCGCTGATCGGCCTGGCCTTTGGCTCTTCGCTGATCTCCATCTTCGCGCGTCTGGGCGGCGGCATCTTCACCAAAGGCGCTGACGTGGGCGCCGACCTGGTGGGCAAGGTTGAAGCCGGCATCCCGGAAGATGATCCGCGCAACCCGGCCGTGATTGCCGACAACGTGGGCGACAACGTGGGCGACTGTGCCGGCATGGCCGCCGACTTGTTCGAAACCTACGCAGTGACCCTGATCGCCACCATGGTGCTGGGCGCCCTGATGGTGGCAGCGGCGCCCGTGCAAGCGGTGTTGTACCCGCTGGTGCTGGGTGGCGTGTCCATCCTGGCCTCCATCATTGGCTGCTTCTTTGTGAAGGCCAGCCCCGGCATGAAGAATGTCATGCCAGCACTTTACAAAGGCTTGATCGTGGCAGGCGTGCTCAGCCTGATCGCCTTTGCCGTGGTCACCTGGACCATGATGCCGGACAACGCCATCAAGGCCGAAGGCTCGCGCATGGCCCTGTTCGGTTCTTGTGTGGTGGGCTTGGTGCTGACCGCTGCGCTGGTCTGGATCACCGAGTACTACACCGGCACCGACTACGCGCCGGTGAAGCACGTGGCGCAAGCCTCGACCACAGGCCACGCGACCAACATCATCGCCGGCATCGGTGTGTCCATGAAGTCCACCGCCTGGCCCGTGCTGTCGGTCTGTGTGGCCATCATCGCGGCCTACTGGCTGGGTGGTTTGTACGGCATCGCGATTGCCGCCACCTCCATGCTCAGCATGGCCGGCATCATCGTGGCCCTGGACGCCTATGGCCCCATCACCGACAACGCCGGTGGCATTGCCGAAATGGCCGAACTGCCCTCCAGCGTGCGTGACGTGACCGACCCGCTGGACGCTGTAGGCAACACCACCAAGGCCGTGACCAAGGGTTACGCCATTGGCTCCGCCGGCTTGGCCGCCCTGGTGCTGTTCGCCGACTACACCCACAAGCTCGAGAGCTACGGCATGGACATCAAGTTTGACTTGTCCGACCCGATGGTGATCGTGGGCCTGTTCATCGGGGGCTTGATTCCCTACCTCTTTGGCGCCATGGCGATGGAAGCCGTGGGCCGCTCGGCCAGCGCGGTGGTGGAAGAAGTGCGTCGCCAGTTCCGCGAAATCAAAGGCATCATGGAAGGCACGGCCAAGCCCGAGTACGGCCGCGCTGTGGACATGCTGACCACTGCGGCCATCAAAGAGATGATGATCCCCTCGCTGTTGCCGGTGATCGTGCCCATTTTGGTGGGCTTGTTCCTCGGCCCCAAAGCCCTGGGCGGTTTGCTGATGGGCACCATCGTGACCGGCCTCTTTGTGGCCATTTCGATGTGTACCGGTGGCGGGGCCTGGGACAACGCGAAAAAGTACATTGAAGACGGCCACCACGGCGGCAAGGGCAGCGACGCCCACAAAGCGGCCGTCACGGGCGACACAGTGGGTGACCCCTACAAGGACACGGCCGGCCCGGCCGTGAACCCCTTGATCAAGATCATCAACATCGTGGCCCTGCTGATTGTGCCCCTGCTGCCCGGTGGCACGGCACCCAAGGCCGCACCGGCAGCAGTGGCAACGCCGCCCGCCATCACGGCACCGGCGCCCGCCGATGCGGCACCCGCTGCTGCGCCCGCAGCCGCAGCCCCGGCAGCCGCGCCGGCAGCGCCCGCCGCCGCCAAATAAGACTTGTCACCTTCTCACAAGACCCGCCTCGGCGGGTCTTTTTTTTGCGCGAGAATCTGTCGCATGCAACACAACTTCATCGCCAACCAAGCCTGCTTGTCCCACTCCGGCCAGACCCTTGCGGTCTTGGACCCGTCCGATGGCCAAGTGTTCGACGAGCTGCAGCGCAGCACCCCCCAAGACATTGACGATGCGGTCCAGGCGGCCCGTGCCTGCTATGAAGGCCCGTGGTCACGCCTGAGCGCGGTCGATCGCAGCCGCCTGCTGATGAAGCTGTCGCAAAGCGTGGCCGCCCATGCCGATGAATTGGCCGCGCTCGAGCAGCGCGATTGCGGCAAGCCCACCAAGCAAGCGCGCGCCGATGCCGTGGCACTGGCGCGCTATTTCGAGTTTTATGCTGGCGCCTGTGACAAGCTGCATGGCGAGACCCTGCCCTACCTCAACGGCTACAGCGTGCTGACCTGGCGCGAGCCCCATGGCGTGACCGGGCACATCGTGCCCTGGAACTACCCCATGCAAATTTTTGGGCGCTGTGTGGGCGGCGCGCTGGCCGCCGGCAACGTCTGCGTGGTCAAGCCCGCCGAAGACGCCTGCCTGTCGTTGCTGCGCGTGGCGCAACTGGCGGCCGAGGTCGGCTTTCCTGCGGGCGCCATCAACATCGTCACAGGCTATGGCCACGAGGTCGGCGAAGCGCTGGCACGCCATCCTGGCATCGACCACATCAGCTTCACCGGCAGCCCCAGGATTGGCACCCTGATCCAGCAAGTGGCTGCCGAGCGCCATTGCCCCGTGACGCTGGAACTGGGTGGCAAAAGCCCGCAAATCATTTTTGCCGACGCCGACCTGGACGCCGCCATTCCGGTGGTCATCAATGCCATCGTGCAGAACTCGGGCCAAACCTGCTCGGCGGGCTCGCGCGTGCTGATCGAACAAAGCATCTACGAGCCCCTGCTGCAACGCCTGGGCCAAGCCTTCAAGGCCTTGCGTGCCGGTCCGGCCGCTGCCGACCTCGACTTGGGCCCCTTGATTCGGGCCACCCAACTGAGCCGCGTGCAAGACTTCCTGTCCCAAGCACAGCGCGACGGCATTGCCGTGGTGGCCCAAGGTGAAGTGGCCGCCGGCGCGCCCAGTGGCGGCTTCTACCAGGCGCCTGTGCTGTTGCGCGATGTGCCCGTTCAGCACCGCCTGGCCCAAGAAGAAGTGTTCGGGCCGGTGCTATCGGCCATGGCCTTTGACAACGAAGACCATGCCGTGGAACTCGCCAACGCCACCGCCTTTGGCCTGGTGTCCGGCATTTGGACACGGGACGGCGGGCGCCAATTCCGCATGGCGCGGCGTGTGCGCAGCGGCCAGGTGTTCATCAACAACTATGGCGCGGGTGGCGGCGTGGAGCTGCCGTTTGGCGGCGTCAAGTCCTCTGGGCATGGCCGGGAAAAAGGCTTTGAAGCGCTCTACGGTTTCACCACCTTGAAAACCGTGGCCATCCGCCACGATTGAAGGGCCAAGCCCCTGCGGGCGACCTCGGTTTCACGCGCTGTTGCACAATCAGAGCATGGCTGAACGCATCATTCCCCTGGTTGACCAGCGCCTGAAAGCACTGCAACCGACCATCCCCGCACGGGCCGTCTCGCCCACGGGCTTGCTGGGCGATGGTTTGGGTCGCCCCCTGCGAGACTTGCGCATCAGCGTCACCGACCGTTGCAACTTCCGCTGCAATTACTGCATGCCCAAGGAAGTCTTCAACGCCGACTACCCCTATTTGCCGCACAGCGCCCTGCTGTCGTTTGAAGAAATCACCCGGCTGGCCCAGTTGTTTGTGGGCCACGGCGTGAAGAAATTGCGTCTCACCGGCGGCGAGCCTTTGCTGCGCAAAAACCTGGAAATTCTGGTGGCGCAACTGGCGCAGCTGCGCACCCCCGAAGGCACGCCGCTGGACCTGACCCTGACCACCAATGGTGCGCTGCTGTCACGCAAAGCCCAAGCCCTCAAGGACGCGGGATTGAACCGGGTCACGGTCAGCCTGGACGGTTTGGACGATGCCGTTTTTCGGCGCATGAACGATGTGGATTTTCCAGTCGCAGAAGTGCTTGAGGGCATTGACGCGGCGCGCGCGGTGGGCTTGGGGGTGGACGCACTAGGCCGCCCGTCGGGTATCAAGATCAACATGGTGGTCAAGCGCACCACCAATGTGGACCAGATCCTGCCCATGGCCCGCCATTTCCGTTGCACGGGCATGACGCTGCGCTTCATTGAGTACATGGATGTGGGCAGCACCAATGGCTGGTGCATGGACGAGGTGTTGCCCTCCGCCGATGTGATTCGCTTGCTGCAAACCGAATTCCCCATGGTGCCACTGGAGCCCAGCGCGCCAGGTGAAACCGCCCAACGCTGGGGCTATGCCAACGCCCAAGGCGTGCATGACCCGGCGCTGGGTGAAGTCGGCGTGATCAGCAGTGTCACCCAAGCCTTTTGCCAGGATTGCAACCGCGCCCGCCTGTCCACCGAGGGCAAGCTTTACCTCTGCCTGTTTGCCACCCAGGGCTATGACCTGCGTGAGTTGCTGCGCAATGGCACTTCGGATGCTGACCTGTCCTCGGCCATCGCGCACATCTGGCAAGGCCGCCAAGACCGTTACTCCGAACTGCGTGGCCAAGGGCTGCTGGACACCCCCAGCGATGGCGCAGGCCGCAAAGTTGAAATGAGCTACATCGGAGGATGACCCCTGTGAGCCACTCCACCTTCTCCGCCCAAGACGTTACCGGCATCATTTTGGCGGGCGGACGAGGCTCGCGCATGGGCGGTGTCGACAAGGGCTTGCAGAATTTCCAAGGCATGCCCATGGCTTTGACCGCCCTCATGCGGTTGGGCCCGCAAGTGGGCGAGGTCATGATCAATGCCAACCGCAATTTGTCGGCGTATGAATCCTTTGGCACCGCCGTCTGGCCTGACGGGCTGGCCGACTTTGCCGGACCGCTGGCCGGATTTTTGGTGGGCTTGGAGCGCGCCGAAACGCCGTACCTGGTGACCATCCCCTGTGACTGCCCAGGCTTTCCTTTGGATCTGGTGCAGCGTCTGGGCGATGCGCTGCTGGCACAAGATGCCGAGATTGCCATGGCCGCCGCCCCGGAAACAGACCGAGAAGGCCAAACCCGGGTGCGCACCCAGCCGGTGTTCTGCTTGATGAAAACCGATTTGCTGGAAAGCCTGGTGCGCTTCACCCATGGGGGCGGACGAAAAATTGACGCCTGGACGGCATTGCACAAAACCGTGGTGGTGCCCTTCGACACACCGCAGGACACGCCCCACGCGTTTGCCAACGTCAACACCTTGACCGATTTGCAAGCCCTCGCAGGCTGACCGTCACGATGAAAACGCTGGAACAGATTGCCGCCGCCTTGCAAGGCTACGACCCTCAGGCTTTGCCGGTCGACCAAGTGCATGCTTTTCTCCAAGCGCTGGTCACACCCTTGCCAGCCACCGCCTCGGAGACCTTGCCGCTGTTTGAGGCCCTCGATCGGGTGCTGGCCCACGATGTGGTCTCCCCCATCGATGTGCCGGCCCACGACAACTCCGCCATGGACGGCTATGCCTTCCATGGCCAAGCCCTCCAACAGGACCAAGAGACCCCCTTGAAGGTGGTGGGCACAGCATTTGCCGGCAAAGCCTGGCAAGGGCAGGTGCAAGCGGGCGAATGTTTGCGCATCATGACCGGGGCCATCTTGCCCCATGGCTTGGACACCGTGGTGCCGCAAGAACTGACGCGCGTCAGCGATGACAGCATCACCATCCCGGCGAACCTGTTGAAGCCGGGTGACAACCGCCGTTTGCGTGGCGAAGACCTGCGTCAAAACCAAGCTGCCTTGACCCGTGGCCAACGCCTGACGCCGGCGGCACTGGGCTTGGTGGCCAGCCTTGGACTGCCACAAGTCCAGGTGATGCGCCGTTTGCGCGTGGCCTATTTCTCGACAGGCGATGAGGTCTTGAGCTTGGGCGAGGCGCCGCGCGAAGGCGCCATCTATGACAGCAACCGCTACACCGTCTTTGGCATGTTGCGTCGCATGGGCTGCGAGGTGCTGGACATGGGCGTCGTTCCAGACGACCCGGTACAAATCGAACGGGCTTTCTCAGAAGCGGCGCAGCAAGCCGATGCTGTCATCACCAGTGGTGGCGTCAGCGTGGGCGAAGCCGATTTCACCAAGGCCATGATGAAGAAACTGGGCGATGTGGCGTTTTGGAAAATTGCCATGCGCCCGGGCCGTCCCATGGCCGTGGGCCGCATTGGCCAAGCGGTGCTGTTTGGCTTGCCAGGCAATCCGGTGGCGGTGATGGTCACCTTCTTGGCTTTTGTGCGGCCGGCTTTGTTGCAGTTGATGGGTTGCACCGATGCGCCGCCGCCCCTGTTGAAAGCCCGCAGCCTGGAAGCCTTGCGCAAAAAGCCAGGGCGCACCGAATACCAGCGTGGCAGGGTGACGCGCAATGCGCAAGGCCAGTTGGAGGTTCGCACCACCGGCAACCAGGGCTCAGGCGTCCTGAGCTCCATGGTCCAAGGCAACGGCCTGATCGTGCTGCACCACGCCCAAGGCAATGTTGCCTTGGGGGATGAAGTCGATGTGCTGATGTTTGAAGGCGCGCTTTAAGGCTCAGTGCTCGTGGGCGTGCACCACGGTTTTGATGGCGCCAGGCGTGGACTTGCGCGCAAACAGGGTGTACATGGTGGGCACCACAAAAATGGTCAGCAGTGTGCCCAATGACATGCCACCCACAATCACCCAACCAATCTGACGACGACTCTCAGCACCAGCGCCTGTGGCCAGGGCCAGCGGGATGGCACCGAGCACCATGGCGCCAGTGGTCATCAGGATCGGGCGCAGGCGAAGGGTGGCAGCTTTTTGCACTGCCTCTGCGGTGGCCAGGCCTTCCATGCGCAATTGGTTGCTGAATTCCACAATCAAGATGCCGTGTTTGGTGATCAGGCCCACCAAGGTGATCAGGCCAATCTGGCTGAACACGTTGAGGGTCCCCCCTGACCATTGCAAGGCCAGCAAGGCGCCCACCATGGACAAGGGAACGGACAGCATGATCACCAGTGGGTCCACAAAGCTTTCAAACTGCGCCGCCAGCACCAAGAAAATGAACAGCAAGGCCAGCACGAACACAATGGCCAGGGATCCCGCGGATTTCTTGAATTCGCGAGAGGTGCCGTTCAGGTCGGTGGAGTAGCCTGGCTTGAGCACCTTCAACGAGGTCGCGCGCATGAAGTCCAGCGCTTCACCCAGCGAATAGCTTGGCGCCAGGTTGGCGGTGATGGAGGCGCTGCGCCGTTGGCTGAAGTGGTTCAACTCGCGGGGCACCACCACTTCCTTGATTTTGACCAAGGCAGACAGCGGGATCATCGCGTCGTTGCGGCCACGCACAAAAATTTTCTCGATGTCGTCCGGCGTGTCGCGCTGGGTGGTGTTGGTTTGCACGATCACGTCGTATTGGTCACCCTCGCGCTTGTAACGCGTGACTTGGCGGCCACCCATCATGGTCTCGACCGCGCGGGCAATGGCGTCCACCGGCACGCCCATGTCGGCGGCACGCTCGCGGTCCACCTCCATGCTGATCTCGGGCTTGTTCAGTCGCAAGTCGGTGTCCACGCTGACGATGCCAGGGTTTTTGGCCAGCTCGTCCTGGAAGGCCCGCACCACTTGCGCCAGGTTCTGGTAGCTGTCGGACGTGAGAATCACAAAGTTCACCGGGCGCTCACGGAAGGGCTGGCCCAGTGACGGGGGCGTGATGGGGAACGCCGTCACGCCGGGCAACGAGGTCAAGGCAGGCGTGATGTCACGCGCGATTTCCATCGTGCTTTTCGTGCGCTCTTCCCAGGGTTTGGCGCGGTAAAAGACATTGCCTTGGGCCACCGTGGGATTGCCCACCACGGTGAACAGTCGGTCGAACTCTTCGTACTTGCTGCCCATTCTCTCAATCGTCTGAGCGTAGCGCGTGGTGTAGTCCATGGTCGCGCCATCGGGGCCGTTGATGACCGTGAGAATCACACCCCGGTCTTCAATCGGCGCCAATTCGCTTTTGGTGGACATCAGCAACTGCCAGGTGCCCAGAGCAGCAGAAAGCATGATGGCCACCACCAACCAGCGGCGTGACAACGCGAACGAGCCCAGCTTCATGGGCGACAAGGTCCAATGCAGCAGGCGGCCATAACCGTTGGTGATGGCCACCAAAATGACTTCCATCTTGCGGTCAAACCAGGTGGGGTTGTCCACGTGCTTGAGCAACTTGGAACACATCATGGGCGACAAGGTCAGGGCCACAAAGCCAGACACAATCACCGAACCCGCCAGCGCCAACGCGAACTCCGTGAACAAGCGCCCGGTGCGCCCCGGGGTGAATGCCAAGGGGGCATACACGGCTGCCAGCGTGATGGTCATGGCCACCACGGCAAAGCCAATTTCCTTGGCGCCGCGAATGGACGCCTCAAAAGGCGACATGCCGTCCTCGATGTGGCGGTAAATGTTCTCCAACACCACAATGGCATCGTCCACCACCAGGCCAATCGCCAGCACCAGCGCCAGCATGGTCAGCGAATTGACCGTGAAGCCGAACAAGGCCATCAGCGCAAAAGTGCCAATCAAGGACACCGGAATGGTCACCAGCGGAATGATGGAGGCGCGGAAGGTGCGCAGGAAAACAAAAATCACCAGGGCCACCAGCACCATGGCTTCCGCAATGGTCTGGTACACCGCCTTGATGGAGCGGTCGATGAAGACCGAGTTGTCGTTGGCAATCTCGATTTCAATGCCGGGCGGCAAGTTTTCCTTGATGCGCGGAATCATGGCGCGGATGGCGGCGCTCAAATCGAGGGGGTTGGCCGTGGCGTTGCGAATCACCCCCAGCGTGATGGCGTCTCGCCCGTTCAGCCGGGTCGAGGTTCGCTCGGACTGGGCGCCCTGCTCCACGCGCGCCACATCGCGCACCCGCACCGGCATGCCGTTGACGGTCCTGATCACGATTTGGCCGAACTCGGCCGGGCGCTGCAAATCGGTGGCAGCGGTCACGTTGAACTCGCGCAAACGGCTCTCGATGCGGCCTGCCGGCACTTCGATGTTGGAGCGGCGCAAGGCGTCTTCCACATCTTGCGTGGTCAGCTTGTAGGCCGCCAGTCGGTCAGGGTCCAGCCAGATGCGCATGGAGTACTTGCGCTCGCCAAACACCCGCACGTCGGACGCGCCAGGCGCGGTTTGCATCATGGGCTTGGCGATGCGGTTGGCCAAGTCGGTGATTTGCAAAACGTCCAAGGTGTCGGAACTGAAGGACAGCCAGATCACGGGAAAGGCGTCGGCCTCCACCTTGGCGATCACGGGCTCATCAATGCCCTGCGGCAAGCGTTGGCGCACGCGCGAGACCTTGTCACGCACATCGGCCGCCGCTGAATCGGGGTCGCGCGACAGCACAAAGTTGACGGTGATCTGGCTTTGTTCCTGGCGGCTGATGGAGGTGATGACATCCACCCCTTCGATGCCCGACAAGGAGTCTTCCAAGACCTTGGTGACCTGTGATTCCACCACCGCGCTGGAGGCCCCAACATACTTGGTCTCGACCGTGACCACAGGGTTATCGATTTTGGGATATTCGCGCACGTTCAGGCGCATGAACGACACAAACCCCACCAGCAAAATCAGCAGGGAGAGCACGGTGGCAAACACCGGACGTCGTATCGATACCTCAGGCAATTGCATGACGGGTCCTTGTGTGTCTGTCGCTCAACGGCTGGCGGGGGCAGGAGCTGCGGGGGCGACCGCGCCGGCTGGGTTGGGCGCACCGGACGGGGCGCCTGCGCCAGCGGGAGCGCCAGCGGGTGCACCACCAGTAGCGCCTGCAGGGCCGCGGCCCATCTCCACAAGACGCAAGGCTGTGCCATCTTTTTGCAGACGTTGCTGGCCAGCCACCACCACGGTGTCTCCGGGATTCAACCCCTCGAGCACTTCCACACGGCCCGGTCTGCGAATGCCGAGCTTGACCTCGGTGCGCTTGGAAACCCACTCGGTGTTGGGTGGCAGGGGCCCTGCTGCGGGCACGCTGCCCACGGGCAGGACCTGAATGACAAATTGGCGTCCGCCCTGAGGAACGATGGCTTCCTCAGGCACGGCCATGGCTTCCGGCTTGACCGCGAACACAGCCGTGGCGCGCGCAAACATGCCTGGGCGCAAGGGGCCCAGGGCCGTTGCGGCTTGGGCGGGCACGAGGGGCCTGAGGCCAGCATTGGGCGGGCACAGGCTGGGCAAACGGGGCGCGACCTCTTGGGCAGGCAAAGCGGACAGGCTTGTGGGCGCCGCAGCGGTTGGAGGTTTGGCAGGCGCTCCTGCCGGTTTGACTGCCGGTTTCGGCGCCGCGTTGGCGGTTGCAGCGGCAGGCGCACCGGCAGGTCGTGCCCCGGCAGGCAGGGGCTTGGGCTCGCCGCCCGTGTTGGGCAGCAACGCACGCACGCCAATGGAGCGGCCATTGGCATCAATCAAGGGGTCAATGGCTTCCACCTTGGCGCGGAAAATTCGGTTCGGAAAAGCATCCAGTTCCAGCTCGACCGACTGCTGCAAGGTCAGCTTGCCCTGGTAGCGCTCGGGCAAGCGGAAGTCCACATAAAGGGAGCCAATGTCTTCCAGGTTGATCAGGTCCGCGCCATCTTTGACGTAGTCGCCCAGGTTGACATTGCGAATGCCCACCACCCCGGAGAAGGGGGCGACGATGCGCATGCGGTCCAAGCGGGCACACGACAAGGAAAGCTGTGCCTCGGCCACTTGCAGGCTGGCTGCACTTTCATCCAGAACGCGTTTCGCCACAAAATTTTGCGCGACCAATTCCTGGTTGCGCACGAAGTTGGCCTTGGCAATCGACACCTGGGCCAGCGACTGCTGCACTTCGGCCCGCTGAAGCGTGTCGTCCAGTTGAACCAGCGTTTGGCCCGCATTCACGCGCGCGCCATCGGTGAACCCCAAGGCCATGATGCGGCCAGCGATTTCCGGTCGCATCATCACGTTTTGGCGAGAACGCAGGCTGCCCACGGCTTGGGCATCATCGCGCAAGGTCATCACTTCCACCTTGGCCACTTCCACGCCCACGGCACGTGGGCCGCTGGGGGCTGCGGCAGGTGCGGGCGCACCGCCTTTGAATTTGGCCATCAGGGTCTGGGCGGCCAGCGGATCGTTTTGATACCACCAAGCTGCGCCGGATGCGCCACCGATGCCGACCACCGCCACCACGGTGTAAAAGATTTTGCTTGCCATGAATTCTTTGCGTAGGAATCTGAAAGTAACCTCGCAATGTATCAGCGTCTGCCCACTCCGGCACGCGAATACCCACTGGCTTGGGAAGGAAGCCGTGGTTTTTTACAAACCAGACACAATCAGACGTCCAGGATGAGAGCGACGCCCCGATTGGCCAAGGCATCCGCTCGCTCGTTGCCAATGTCACCTGCGTGACCCTTGACCCAGTGCCATGAAATCCGATGACCCGCTTGGTGCACCAAGGCATCGAGTTGTTGCCACAACTCGACGTTCTTCACCGGCTGCTTGGACGCGGTTCGCCATCCCTTGGCTTTCCAGCCATGAATCCACTCGGTGATGCCCTTGCGAACGTACTCGCTGTCCAGGTAGAGGTTGACCTCACAGGGCCGCTTGAGGGCGCTCAGGGCCTGGATGACGGCCATCAACTCCATGCGGTTGTTGGTGGTGAGGGGCTCGCCACCAAACAGCTCTTTTTCTGTGCCGCCCGCTTGCAGCAAAGCGCCCCAGCCACCGGGGCCAGGATTGCCTTTGCATGCACCGTCGGTATAAATGACCACACCACTCATTCTTTTCTTTCTGTAGAGGCAGGGCTGTTGAACTTCGTGAAGGGGGAAATACGGCCCGAACTGGCGCTGGGCACCGCCTGCGGTGCGCGCGCACGCGTGGTTTTCCAGCCCGGCTCCAGCAGGCGCAGGCCGGGCACGCGCTTGATGCCCACCAGCAAATACACGGCGCCAAAAATGGGCCACCAGCGGTCACCCGCCTTGTCCATCCAGGCAAAGCGGTTCAGCCAAGGTTCTGAGTCCACGGCGGGGCGGTAACAGCCAAAGCGGCCGCCCTCCACTTCGAAGCTGAGCAAGCGCAACCAATCCCGCAGACGCCAATACCCTATGAATTCACCGGCCTGTGGCAAAAACCATTTTTCAAGTCCCAAGCGGCGGTAGACATGCGCGCGCTGTTGGCGAAAGCCCCACAAGCTGGCAGGGTTCAGGCCGCAAATCACCACCCTGCCCTCGGGCACCAAGACCCGCTCGACTTCGCGCAGCGTGGCATGCGGGTCGGGGCTCAGTTCCAGGGTGTGCGGCAAGAGGACCAAGTCCAGGCTTTGCTCGGGAAACGGCAAGGCCGTGCTGTCCAGCACCATGGCCCCCGGCCCCGGCCCCGGCCCGGTCAACGCGGTCCAGCGATGGGGCATGCGGTTGCTGCGCAAGCCCTCCAGCGCGCTCAAACCCAGCTGCAAGGCATGAAAGCCAAACAGATCGGCCACAATGCGGTCCATCTGCTCTTGTTCCCAAGCCAAAAGGTATTGGCCAGAGGGCGTGCGCAGCCAGTCTTCCAAACGGTCGGTTTCTATAATTCGAGGCTCCATGAATCTGATTCCCCTGCCCGCCTTTTCCGACAACTACCTGTGGCTCTGGCACGAGGGTCAGTCTGCGGTGGTGGTGGACCCGGGCGACGCTGGCCCGGTGCGCGAAGCACTCTTGCAACGCCAGCTGAAACTGGTTGCGATTCTAGTCACCCATCACCACGCTGACCATGTCGGCGGTGTGGCCGAATTGCGGGAGGCCACCGGCGCGCAAGTCTATGGCCCAGCGGCTGAGGCCATCCCCGAACCTTTTCAGCCCTGCCAGCAGGGCGACACCTTTGAATTGCTGGGCCGGACCGTGCAGGTCTTGGACATCCCAGGCCACACCGCAGGTCATGTGGCCTACCATTTACCCAACGCCCCGGACGGTCCGGTGCTTTTTTGTGGCGACACTTTGTTTTCCGGCGGGTGTGGCCGCGTCTTTGAAGGCACGCCGGCGCAGATGCTGGCCTCGCTGGATGCTTTGGCCAGCCTGCCTGGTGACACACGCGTGTGTTGTGCCCACGAATACACCCTGTCCAACCTGAAATTTGCGCAAGCTGTCGAGCCCGACAACCCCGACCTGGCAGACTACACTGCGCACTGCGTGAATCTGCGCGCCAGAAACGAGCCGACCCTGCCGGCCAAATTGGCGCGTGAGCTTGCGATCAATCCCTTTTTGCGTGTCCGAACGCCTGCTGTGATGGCGGCCGCTCGGCGCCGAGAACCCCAAGCCCACGATGCGGTGGCGGTGTTTGCCACGCTGCGACAATGGAAAAACGATTTCCGATGAATTTACTGTCCCGCTGGGTCCTTTTTTTCGCTGTCATCCTCAGCGGCTGTGCCACGGACAGCGCGCTGCAGAAAAGCGCGCCTGCGTCGCCGCCCGCACCACAGGCCACGACAGCGGCTGCGGCCGCGCCTGTCCCCGGCCCTCTCACGCCTTTGGGCCAAGGACAACCGCAAAGCGATGCCATTGCCCTCCTGAGCCTGCCCCAAGATTTGTGGGACAGGATTCGGCGCGGCTATGCCATGCCCGACCTCAGCACCGAACTGGTCACCGACCGTGAGCAATGGTATGCCGCTCGGCCAGATTACATCCTTCGCATGACCGAGCGCTCGCGCAAATACCTGTTCTACATCGTGGAGGAGTTGGAGCGGCGCAAGATGCCCACCGAGTTGGCCTTGTTGCCCTTCATCGAGAGCGCCTTCAACCCGCAAGCGGTGTCTACCGCACGCGCCATGGGCATGTGGCAATTCATGCCCGCCACCGGCAAAGACTTTGACCTCAAGCAAAACGTCTTTCGAGACGACCGGCGCGACATTCAGGCCTCCACCCGCGCCGCCCTAGACTACCTGCAACGCTTGTACAACATGTTTGGCGATTGGCACCTGGCGCTGGCCGCTTACAACTGGGGCGAAGGCAATGTGGGCAAAGCGATTGCCCGCAACCAGAAAGCTGGGCTGGCCGCCACCTACACCGACCTGAACATGCCCATGGAAACCCGTTTTTACGTGCCCAAATTGCAGGCCGTGAAAAACATCGTGGCACGGCCCAAGTCTTTCAATGTGAAACTGCCCGACATTCCCAACCACCCGTATTTCCAAAGCGTGCCCTTGCCCCGCGACATGGACGTGACGGTGGCGGCCAAGCTGGCCGACATCAGCCTGGAAGACTTCAAGGCGCTGAACCCCTCCGCCCATCGCCCCGTGCTGTTTGCCGCAGGCACACCCCAAATTTTGCTGCCTTGGGACAATGCGGAAACCTTCCAGCGCAACTACGAAGCCTTTGGCAGCGGCCGTTTGGCCAGTTGGACCGCCTGGGTGGCACCCAGCAATTTGAAAGTGGCAGAAGCGGCACGCCGTGCCGGCATGTCCGAAGACGAATTCCGCACCCTCAACAACATTCCGCCGCGCATGCTGATCAAGGCGGGCTCGGCCTTGCTCGTGCCACGCCATGCCCGCATGGAAGAAGATGTGGACGGTCAAGTGGCGGACAACGGCCAGCTCAGCCTGGCCCCTGAAATGACGCTGCGCCGCGTGGTGGTGAAGGCCGGCAAAAAAGACACGCTGGAATCCCTGTCTCAAAAACACCGTGTGACCGTGGCCCAACTCATCGAGTGGAATGAGCTGGGCAGCCAAAGCAAGCTGCAAACGGGACAATCGGTGGTGCTGTTCCTGGCGCAAGCAGCCAGTGGCAACAAAAAAGGCTCAGGCGGCAAGAAAAAAGAGTCGGTGCAAAAAGCGCAGGCCGCCCCCAAGACCGAGCGGCTGGCCAAGCGCTGACTCAATCGGCCGTGATGCCCGCTTGTTTGATGAGGGTTTCGTAGCGGCTGAGCTGCGCGCGCAGCGCACTGCCCAAGTCTTCGGGTGAGCTGCCCCGCGGGGACAGGCCTTGTGCCATCAATTGCTCGCGCACCGAGGCGTCGGCCAAGGCCTTGACCACTTCCGATTGCACTTTTTGCAACACAGCTTTGGGCGTGCCCGCAGGTGCCACCATGGCAAACCAGGAATTGAACTCGAAGCCCGCCAAGCCTGACTCACCGACCGTGGGCACGTCTGGAAACTGGGGCAAACGCCGCGGCGTGCTGACAGCGATCAAGCGCAACTTGCCCGCCTTGACCAAGGCGTTGACCGTGGCAATGCCCTGAAACGCAGCATCCACTTCGTGGCCAGCCAGGCCCACAGCGGCCTGGGTGGCACCTTTGTAGGGCACATGGGTCATCTGCAAGCCAGCCTGCGAGGCAAACAAGGCCATGGCAATGTGCTGCGGGCTGCCATTGCCGCCCGAGCCGTAATTCACTTTGCCTGGCGCTTTGCGGGCGGCGGCAATGAGGTCGGCCGCGCTGCGAATGGGTGAATCAGCCGGCACCACCAAGCCCCACTCCACCGTCGCCACCAAGGACACCGGCTCGAAGTCACGCAAGATGTCCCAAGGCATCTTGGCTTGCAAATTGGGCACCATGGTCATGATGCTGTCGTTGAAGCCGCCCAAGGTGTAGCCATCCGCTGCCGACTTGGCAACGCGCTCTGCACCAATCAGCCCGGAGGCGCCGGGCTGGTTCTCCACGGCAATGCCCATGCCCAGGTTGAGCGCCATTTTTTGGGTGACGATGCGCGCGGCATTGTCCACGGCGCTGCCCGCGGCCAGCGGTACGATGAGCTTGATCGGTTTGTTGGGGTAGGCGGCTTGAGCCCAAGCGCCAGCGGTGCCAGCAGCGGCCAGCGTTGCGGCACTGTGTTGAATGAATGAACGGCGATCCATGCGAATTTCCCCGGTAGTAATGGTCAAATAATGGTGTCACGCAAAGCCGGCACCTTCAGTTGCACGGCGAGGGCATCGAGTTGCTGCATCAGCGCTGACGGAATCGGAATGCCATCTTGTCGGTACTGCACACGCTTGGCCTGGCTCTGCTCGCCGGGCAACCATATGCGCTCTACACCGGGCATGCGTTCGCTGCCCCGCATTTCACGCACGATGTCGTCCACGCGTTGCTTGAACAACAGCGGATCGCCAAAGGCGGCCAGATCGATGACCGCAATGGCTTGCCCGGTGTTGCTCACGCTGTGGCTGTCTTTGTTGAAGTCGATCACGGCCTTGCCCATGGCGGCCCCGTTCAAGGTACCCGCCAGCAAGCCCACGATCAATGACAAGCCATACCCCTTGTAGCCGCCGATGGGCGTGAGAAAGCCCTCTTCGCTGCGCTTGGGGTCGAGCAAGGGTTTGCCTTCGCGATCAATCATCCAGCCCTCGGGCATCATCTCGCCACGCTGGGCCTTGGCTTTGACTTTGCCGTAGGCAGCGACCGTGGTGGCCATGTCCAGCACAATGGGCGCTTCTTGCAAAGCAGGAATGGCCACCGCAATCGGATTGGTGGACAACAGCATGTCCAGCCCGCCCCATGGCGGCAGGTGGTTGGCATTGCCAACCGCGAAATACAAACCAATCATGTCGTGCGGCAAAGCCATGCGCGCATACAGCGAGGCGGGCCCCGCATGGTTGCTGAAACGGCTGCCCACCCAGGCGATGCCGCAACGCCGGGCTTTCTCCACCGCGAGGTCGGCGGCTTGTTTCATCACCAGATGGCCCATGCCGTTGTCACCATCGAGCAGCGCCATGGCGGCGCGCTCTTCGATCACTTTGATGCTGGGACGCACATTGACGCCACCCGCCAAAATCCGTCGGCTGTAGGGCGGCAGGCGAATCACGCCATGGCCGTCCGAGCCTTGCAGGTCGGCTTCGGCCATCAGTTGGCCCACGCAGGCGGCATCGGCCTCAGGCAGGCCCAGGGCCGCCATCGAGCGGGTGATGTAGGTGCGCAGTTGCGCTTCAGGGACGCGAAGATCAGACATGGTGCATGGCTTGTTGGAGCGCTGTCACAGCGCAATCGGGACTGGAAAGAACGGGCACACTGGCGTGCTGTTGGCACACGGGGTGGGCTGCGGCCATAGAGAACTGCGCCAGCATGATGCCGTCACATTCCGGCAATTCGGACAAGGCCTTTGCAATGCGCTCGTGGTGAAGGTCGGCCTGCCCCGCAGCCAGATCGGCCATCGCTTGCGGCACAAACACGCTGTGCAGCCCCACCTTGACACCACGTTGGGCGGCCAGAGCTTCGAACTCTTCTGACATGGAGGGAATCGAAGCTTCGAACGTCGCGACCAAGCCCAGACGCAACACCCCTGTGGGCGCAGGCAGGGCAAGGGCTTGCTCGAACATCGCCTCATTGGGTTTGAGCGTTGGCAAGCCGCTGGCACGGCCTGCGGCCTCTATCGCCGGGCCAAAGGCTGAGCAGGTGAACAAAATTCCCTGGCAGCCGGCACGCTGAACATACTGTGCGAGGTCGACGAAACGCTGCACCATGGCAGGCGTCAATTCGCCAGCTTGGGCACGGTCGCGAGACAGGCTGTCGTCCAACAGGTTCATGCAATTGGCTTGCGGCCAATGGCGTGCAAACGCTTCTTGAATGGGTGTCACGGCCAAGGCCGTGGCGTGAATCAGGGCAACGCGAACAGGCTTCATGCAAGGGCTCAGGTTTGGCGCCGGTCCACCAGCGCATGGGCGATGGTGCCCAGGTCCACATATTCCAACTCGCTGCCGATGGGCACGCCACGCGCCAAGCGCGAGACTTGCACCCCCCGGCGCTTGAGCGCTTCACCAATGACATGGGCGGTGGCCTCGCCTTCCGCCGTGAAATTGGTGGCGAGGATGACTTCCTGCACCGAGCCATCGCCAGCGCGCTCCAAGAGCTTCTGCACGCCAATGTCCTTGGGACCCAAGCCATCTAGGGGACTCAGGGTGCCCATCAACACAAAGTACAGGCCACGGTAAGCCGAGGTGCGCTCCACGGCCGATTGATCGGCCGGTGTTTCGACCACGCACAAACGGGTGGCATCGCGTTCCGGGTCCAGGCAGGTGCTGCAAACGGTGGCCTCGGTGAAGGTATGGCAACGCTCGCAGTGCTGCACGCTGTTCGCGGCTTGTTGCAGCGCCTGCGCCAGCATCTGCGCGCCCTCGCGGTCATGCTGCAGCATGTGGTAGGCCATGCGCGAGGCCGACTTCACGCCTACGCCGGGCAAGCGGCGCAAGCCTTGAATCAAGGCATCGAGTGCGTGAGCGTCGGCCATGTCAGCCGCGCATCAGAAGGGAAACTTCATGCCGCCCGGCAGGCCGGGCATGCCGGAGGTGAGCTTGCCCATCTTGGACTGGCTGGTTTCTTCGGCTTTGCGCGCAGCGTCGTTGAAGGCAGCGGCAATCAAGTCTTCCAGCATGTCTTTTTCATCGGCCACCATCAGGCTGGCATCGATGGAGACGCGTTTGACTTCGTGCTTGCAGGTCATGAGGATCTTGACCATGCCGCTGCCAGACTCGCCTGTGACCTCCACAAATGCCAGCTCTTCCTGAGCCTTCTTGAGGTTGTCCTGCATGGCTTGCGCCTGTTTCATCAGGCCTGCGAGTTGTCCTTTGTTGAACATAGCTGTCTTTCAAATGGGTTTGATGCTGCCAGGGACGATTTTCGCCCCAAAGTTCTGCACCAGTTGTTGCACATAAGGGTCATTGAGAATCACGGCTTCGGCCGCCAATTGCCGCTCAGCGGCAGCGGCGGCCGCACGGCGCGCGGGGCTGTCGGTGATGCGGCCCAGCTCCACGGTCAGCGTCACTTCTTGGCCCAGGGTGGCCAAGGCTTTTTGCAAGCGCTCGCGGCTGTTGGCATTGTTCAGGGACTCGCGCTCGACGCGAATCAGCCAATTGACTTCATCGCGCGCCACCAATTGGGACTGCAGCGCCAACTCGCGCGTCAGCGATTGAATCGCATCGTTGGCCATCAGTTGTTGCACGCATTGTTGCCAATGGTCCCCCTCCTCCGTAGGAACCACCTGAGGCACGGTGGTGGCGCCTGGCGCAGCCGCTGCGGCGGGGCCTGGGTTTTGCGCGGGCTGGCGCACCGGGACCGCCAACAAGGCCTGGGATGTTTCTGTGGGCGCATCCACCACCACTGGGGTTGCTTCTCGCGGGGGGGCTTGCATGTCGCGCACCGGCAAGCGAATGCCGGCTGCTGCGGGCGGCGCGGCGGGTGCCGAGGGCTTGGCAAGTGCAGGCGCTTGGGCTGACGCTGCCTCAGGGACAGGCGCAGGCGCAGAAGCGCGCTGCGCTGCAGCTTTCAGCGGTTCAGGCCGGGCAGCTTCAGTCAGCAGAGTTTTTTTTTCAGCCGGTGCTGCTGTTGCAGGGGCTTTGAAAGCCAACAATCGCAACAACACCATGGTCAGGCCGGCGTACTCATCGGGCGCCAAGCCCAGCTCTTGCCTGCCTTGCAAGCACAGGCTGTAAAGCAACTGGGTTTCATCGGCCGGCATGCGCATGGCCAAGGCTGCGGTGCGCTCGGCATCGGGGTCGGTGGCCGCGTTGTCAGCCATGCCCGGCACCGCTTGCACCACGGCCATGCGCTGCAAGACCATGGACATGTCTTCCAGCGTGGTGGCCGCGCTCAAGCCTTGCACCCGCAGCGCTTCACAGGTTTCCACCACGGTGCGGCCATCGCCCGCGGCCAAAGCCTCGATCAAGGCAAACACATGGGCGCGATCCACACTGCCCAGCATTTGCCGCACATTGGCTTCTTGCAGTTGGCCGCCGCCAAAGGCAATGGCCTGGTCGGCCAAGGACAAGGCATCGCGCATGGAGCCTCGTGCGGCGCGCGCCAACAAGCGCAGGGCCTGCACGTCGGCCGCCACAGACTCGGCTTGCAGGACTTGGGTCAAATGGTCCAGCACCGTTTCGGGCGCCATGGGCCGCAGATTGAACTGCAAACAACGCGACAGCACCGTGACCGGTACTTTTTGGGGGTCGGTGGTGGCCAGCACGAACTTCAGGTATTCGGGCGGCTCTTCCAGGGTTTTCAACATGGCATTGAAAGCCGTGTTGGTGAGCATGTGCACTTCGTCGATCATGAACACCTTGAAGCGACCTTGCACCGGCTTGTAAACCGCCTGCTCCAAAAGTTGCTGGACCTCGTCGACGCCGCGGTTGGAGGCGGCATCGAGCTCGGTGTAATCCACAAAGCGGCCACTGTCGATGTCGGTACAGGCCTGGCACACGCCACAGGGCTGCGCCGTGATGCCTTGCTCGCAGTTCAGCGATTTGGCCAAAATGCGCGACACCGTGGTCTTGCCCACACCGCGGGTCCCGGTGAACAAATAGGCGTGGTGCAGGCGTTGCTGCGTCAGCGCATTCGTCAACGCCTGGACCACATGCTCCTGCCCCACCATTTCGGTGAAGTTTTTCGGGCGGTATTTGCGGGCAAGCACAAGGTAGGACATGGGCTGGATTCTACGGGTTCCCCCACGCCCTGCCGGGACCTCGTACAATGCAGCGTGACGGGCCTTCCCGCATGGTGAAGCGGCCAACCGAGTCAGGTGGGGAACCAAGCAGCTCTAACCGTGGAGTCAGTGCCGGGATCAAGGCTCGTCACCTTCCCTTCAAGGTTTTTTCAAATCCTTGGCCGAGAAATAATCGGCAAGCGGTTTGTTGTCTTTGGCAACGCCCGAACGGATTTGCTTCAACAGCAACGCGGGCGCCTCTTTGGACAATGCAGCCGCACGCAACTGCATGTAATGTGATTTGGCCAGCTCGCTTTGGCCATTGGCTTTGTTCAAGGCTTGCGCCCAGAGTTCCACGTGAACGGTTCCCTGCTCGATTTCACGCAGTGCCAGCCGTTCAGAAAATAAGGTGGAACCTTCGCTCATTTTTATTTTTGACCGTCATTGCGAGGCCCAAAGGGCCACGGCAATCTCTCGTTGGGAAGGGATCGCCGCGCTTCGCTGGCGATGACGGGGTGGTTCATTAAGCGGGGATCAGCGCGCTGTCGAGGGTGCCGGCAGCTTTCATTTCAGCAACCCAAGTGGGGGACTTGCCACGACCGGTCCAGGTTTGTGCCGGGTTGGCAGGGTTACGGTATTTGGGGGCCACGGTTTTTCCCGCAGCGGGGTTTTTGCGTGCGGTTTTCTTGGGCGCGCCTTTGACCACCTTGGCTGCCTTGCCGGTTTTCAGGGCACCCACAATGTCTTCAGCGGTCAAGCCGCTTTCTTTGGCCAACTGCACAATTTTTGCCAAAGCTTTGCTTTGCTTTGATTTGCTCAGTGCGGCTTCGCGCTTTTTCAGCAATTCGAGTTGTTTTTGGAGTTTTGCGATTTGAGAAGTGGTGGTGTTGCGTGCCATATGAAATATCACCTTATTTAATAAAAGAAACAAGTTGATTATAGGCGAAGATAATCCATCGTAAAATCAGCGATTATTAAATTGATACAACTGACAAATATAAAGATTATTCAAAGACCATAATCCGTCGATTTTCACTCAGGATAATCTGGCGTGCTTCCGGCATTATTCAAGCCTCTGCCTCGGCATTTTCCATGGCGCGCAATAAATCTTCGCTTTCATGTGCACCCGACACGCCAACGCGTCCGTTGAAAATGAAGAAGGGCACGCCTTGCACCCCCATGGCACGCGCCTGTTGGTCCGCCTCGCTGATCTGTGCGATGACCTCCTCGTCACCCAAGGCCTGCTGCGCTTGCGCCGGATCAAGCCCAGCACGCTGCGCCAAAGCCACCAGCACCGAGGTTTGCGTCAGGTCCTGCCCCTCAATGAAATAAGCATCAAACAGGGTTTGGACCACGGCCTCCTGTTGAGGTCCAGGCTCGGCCAGGGCAATCAGGCTGTGGGCTGCCCGGGTGTTGGGCTGGCGGGCAATGTTGTCAAACGCAAAAGGAATGTCCAAGCTCGCGCCCACCGCTTTCACGCGGTCGTAGACCGTGCCGGCCCGCGGGCCAAACTTCGCCTGCACATAGTCTGCACGCGACATGCCTTGGGGCGCCATGTCAGGGTTGAGCTGAAACGGGTGCCAGCGAACGATCGGCTGGGGACGCTCCGGATGCTGTTGGGCATAAAGCGCCAAAGCGCCTTCGATGCGGCGCTTGCCGATGTAGCACCAGGGGCAAACCACGTCGGAAATGATGTCAATCGTGAGGGCTGTGTTCATGGTTTCAGTGAAGTGGCTTTGAGGGTTGCGGTGCGTCATGGGGTAGATTCTGTCAAAATGTGGCTTTCCCTGCTGAACACGCCTAGAACTGAGAAGGAATCCCCATGGCCAGCGAGCTGATCAAGCACATCACCGACACCTCTTTCGAGGCTGACGTCCTGCAATCTTCCCAGCCTGTGCTGGTGGACTACTGGGCTGAGTGGTGCGGCCCCTGCAAAATGATTGCCCCCATCCTGGACGAAGTGGCCACGGGCTACCAGGGCAAGCTGCAAATCGCCAAAATGAACGTGGACGAAAACCGCGACATCCCGGCCAAGTTCGGCATCCGCGGCATCCCTACCCTGATGCTGTTCAAAGATGGCCAATTGGCCGCCACCAAAGTGGGCGCTCTCAGCAAAGCCCAACTGACCGCTTTCATCGACCAGCAACTGGCCTGAGCCCCCGGTTCGCCCCAGCCCCAGTGAAGGGGCTTGGGGGCGAGCCATTTTCCTGTCATAATCCATTTTGTCTCCCGACCGCCAACTGGCGGCCGACTCGAGTGACCGGTTCCAGAGGCCCTACAGCGCCTCACCACGGACCTCCCCCAACCTTTTTTCCTGAACTCCCCCTAGGAGTCATTCCATGCACCTGAACGAACTCAAGGCACTGCACGTGTCTGAAGTGCTCAAACAAGCCGAAGCGCTCGAAATCGAAAACACCGGCCGCATGCGCAAGCAAGAGCTGATGTTTGCCATCATCAAAAAGCGCGCCCGTGCAGGCGAGCAAGTGTTTGCCGACGGTGTCCTGGAAATCCTGCCCGACGGCTTTGGCTTCTTGCGCAGCCCCGACACCAGCTTCACCGCCAGCACCGACGACATCTACATCAGCCCCAGCCAGGTTCGCCGCTTCAACCTGCACACCGGCGACATGATCGAGGGCGAAGTGCGCATCCCCAAGGATGGCGAGCGTTACTTTGCGCTGACCAAGCTGGACAAAGTCAACGGCGACCTGCCCGAGAACAACAAGCACAAGATCATGTTCGAGAACCTGACGCCGCTGTTCCCCAAGGAACAGATGCGCTTGGAACGCGACATCAAGGGCGAAGAAAACATCACCGGCCGCATCATCGACATCATTGCTCCCATTGGCAAAGGCCAGCGCGCCCTGCTGGTGGCGCCGCCCAAGAGCGGCAAGACGGTGATGATGCAGCACATTGCCCACGCGATCACCGCCAACTACCCCGACAGCCACATGATGGTGCTGTTGGTGGACGAGCGCCCCGAGGAAGTGACCGAAATGCAGCGCAGCGTGCGCGGCGAGGTCATTGCCTCGACCTTCGATGAACCGGCCGCACGCCACGTCCATGTGGCCGAAATGGTGATTGAGCGCGCCAAGCGCCTGGTGGAACTGAAAAAAGACGTGGTGATCCTGCTCGACTCCATCACCCGCCTGGCCCGCGCCTACAACAACGTGGTGCCCAGCTCGGGCAAGGTGCTGACTGGCGGCGTCGACTCCAACGCCCTGCAACGCCCCAAGCGCTTCTTTGGCGCGGCCCGCAACGTGGAAGAAGGCGGCTCGCTGACCATCATCGCCACCGCCTTGATCGACACCGGCAGCCGCATGGACGAGGTGATCTTTGAAGAGTTCAAAGGCACCGGCAACAGCGAAATTCACCTGGACCGCCGCCTTTATGAAAAGCGCGTCTTCCCCGCCATTCAGCTCAACCGCAGCGGCACCCGCCGCGAAGAACTGTTGCTGGCCCCGGAAATCCTGCAAAAAACCCGCATCTTGCGCCAGTTCATGTACAACATGGACGAAATCGAGTCGATGGAACTCATGCTGAAAAACATGAAAGCCACCAAGTCCAACGTTGATTTCTTCGACATGATGCGCCGCGGCGGCTGATGCTATAATTTTGCGTTTTGCGGAAAGTGCGGGCAGATTGGCTGCGCGTGGCTACCGACTCGAACCCTTAGGAAATCCCATGAAAGATGGCATTCACCCCAACTACCGCGAAGTGTGCTTCGTCGACCTGTCGAACGGCTTCAAGTTTGTGACCCGTTCTTGCGCCAGCACCAAAGAAACCGTGAAGATGGACGACGGCCGTGAGCTGCCGCTGTACAAGCTGGACACCTCCAGCGAATCGCACCCCTTCTACACCGGCACCCAGAAGTCTGTGGACAACATGGGCGGCCGCGTCGAGCGCTTCCGCAACAAGTACGGCAAAACCGCCGCCAAGTAAGCGCTTCGCCCCTCAAGACAAGGCAGCCCGGTTCGCCGCGCTGCCTTTCTTTTTGGCGACGCCGTTTTGGCTTGGCCTGTGTCACACTCAGATCCCGTGAACCGCCCCACCCCTGCCATCGTCACGCAAGAAGCTGTGCGCCGTCTGCCGCGCTTGGCCTTGCTCTTGTTTTGTGCCGCCTATGTCTTGCCCGGCTTGATCGGCCGCGAGCCCTGGAAGTCGCTGGACATGGCCAGCCTGGGCTACATGCTGTCACTGGCCCGCGGAGAGGGCACCTGGACCCTGCCCAGCTTGCTGGGCCTGCCGCCCGAGCTCGATGGCTTGCTGCCCTACTGGTTGGGGGCGTTTTTCATCCACCTCAGTTCTGACGTCGTGCCCGCTTTTCTGGCTGTGCGCATTCCCTTCATGGGCCTGGTCGTCCTGACCATGGCGGCCACTTGGAATGCCGTCTACAACCTGGCGCTCTCCGCCAAAGCCCAGCCGGTGGCGTTCGCCTTTGGCGGCGAAGCTTCCCCCAAGGAATACGCGCGCGCCTTGGCCGATGCCGGCTTGTTGGCCCTGATTGCCACCCTGGGATTGGCGCAACCCTCGCATGAAATCACCCCCATGGTGGTGCAGTTGGCCTTGCTGAGCCTGGCGTTTTATGGCGTGGCGGCCCTGCCCCACCACCGTGGCCGCGCCTACACCGCCTTGGCCTTGAGCGTGTTGGGCCTGACCCTGAGCGGCGCGCCCAGCCTGGCCTTGCTGCTGGGCGGCAGCCTGGCGCTGCTGTGCCTGTGGGATTCGGAGTTGCCACACCGCCTGGAGAACGCTTTGTGGCTCAGCGGCTTGTGTTTGCTCAGTGCCGCCATCAGCCTGCAGGCTGACCTTTGGCAGTGGCGAATTCGGCCCCCCCATGCCACTTGGAATGAATGGCGCACCCTGTTGCGCTTGCTGTTGTGGTTCACCTGGCCGGCATGGCCACTGGCACTGTGGACCCTGTGGCGCTGGCGCCACCAATGGTGCAACCGCGTGATGCACCGCCATCTTTTGTTGCCGCTGTGGCTCGTGGCCTTGACGACCACGTGCGCCCTGGTCACCGCCTCGGCCGAACGCACGCTGTTGCTGGCCTTGCCGCCTTTGGCGGCCCTTGCCGCCTTTGCCTTGCCCACGCTGCAACGCAGTGTCTCGGCGTTCATTGACTGGTTCACCCTGCTGTTTTTCAGCGGTTGCGCCTTGGTGATTTGGGTCGTTTGGGTGGCCGTTCAAACCGGCTGGCCCGCACAACCGGCAGCCAACGTCGCGCGCTTGTTGCCAGGCTTCAGCCCGAGTTGGGGGCCCCTGGCATTTGCCACAGCGTTGTTGGCCACGCTGACCTGGGTTTGGCTGGTGACATGGCGCGTGGGCCGCCACCGTGCCGCCTTGTGGAAAAGCTTGGTCTTGCCGGCGGGTGGCGCAGCCTTGTGTTGGCTGTTGCTGATGACCTTGTGGCTGCCGTTGCTGGACTTTGCCCGCAGTTATGGCCCGCTGGTGCGCAATGTGAACGCCCTCATGGGCACGACCGCATGCGTGCAGGTTTACGGCATGAACCGCGCACAGATAGCGGCCTTCCAGTACCACGGAAATTACCAGGTCAACCGCCTCGACGCAAGCGCCTGTGAATGGTTGGTGATCGATGCCGATGCCTTGCCCGCATTTGAACGCCTCCCTGCCAACCCAGACTGGGAACGGGTCAAAAAGGTATGGCGCCCTTCAGACAACAATGAAAACGTGATCCTCTTCAAACGTGCACCTGCCGCACCCGCGCCACACCATGAATGAGCGCGGGCTGATTGCCAAGCAAGCGGGGACGGTGCTGGTGGGCCAAGTGGCCATCATGGCCTTTGGCGTCACCGACACGGTGGTGGCAGGCCGTTATGCCCAAGAGGCCCTGGCGGCCCTCTCGGTCGGGTCGGCCATCTACATCAGCGTGTACGTCACCCTGATGGGCTTGCTGCAAGCCTTGCTGCCCATCTTGTCGGAGATGCATGGCGCCAACCAGCAAGCCGCCATTGGCCGCGCCTTGCGACAAGGGCTTTACCTGTGCGCGGTGTGCACGCTGGCAGGGGTGTGGGTGCTGATCCACCCGGGCCTTGCCTTTGAATGGACCGATGTGCCTGCCGCCATGCAGGAAGACGTGCGCCACTACCTGCGCACCTTGGCCTGGGCGCTGGCACCCGCCCTGCTGTTTCGCATGTTCAGCACGCTCAACCAAAGCCTGGGCCAACCCCAGTGGGTGACCTGGATTCAGGTGGCTGGCCTGGCCCTCAAAATTCCCCTGTCCATCGGCTTGACGTTCGGCTGGGGGCGTTTGGAAGCGCAAGGCGTCAATGGCTGCGCGCAAGCCACCTTGATCGTCAACTTCATGATGTTTGGCATGGCCCTGGGCTTGCTGCGACGTCAGAGCTTCTACCAACCGTTTCGGATCTGGCAGGCCATGGAGCGACCCCACTGGCCTTCCTTGGCCGAGATGCTCAAAATTGGCGTGCCCAACGCCATTTCCATCACCGTGGAGGTGACCTCTTACACCCTGATGGCTTTGTTTATTGCACGCTTGGGCAACACCGCCTCGGCCAGCCACCAAATCGTGGCCAACATGGGCGCCCTGCTCTACATGGTGCCCTTGTCGCTGTCCATCGCCACCAGCGCACGGGTCAGCTATTGGTTGGGCGCGCAGAATTTCGCGCATGCCCAAGCCGCCATGCGCCAAGGCTTTTTGTTGCTGCTCGGTGTCTGTGCCCTGCTGTTATTGGCGGTGAGCCTGGGACGGGAATTCATTGCCAAGCTCTACACCAGCGATGCCGACGTGGCCGCCTTGGCCAGCGAGCTGATGGCTTGGCTCACCTGGTACCAGGCTGTGGATGCGCTTCAGGTCATGTGCTTTTTTTTGCTGCGCTGCTTTCGCATCACGCTGGCGCCCTTGCTGGTCTACACCCTGCTGTTGTGGGGCGTCGGTCTGACGGGGGGCTATTTGTTGGCTTACCAAGGCTTGGCGGGGTGGGGCCCCATGCAATCGCCCGAGGCCTTCTGGATGACCAGCAGCCTGGCGTTGACGGGCGTGGCCTTGGCCCTTGGCGGGCTGCTGCACTTTGCGGTCAAGGGAAGAGCTCAGCGCTGAAGCTGGTGCACGCGGTCTGCGGGCAACACAAAGGCAAAGCGGGACCCTTGCCCGACCACACTGTCGATCGTCAAATGGCCGCCATGCCGCTGCACCACATGCTTGACAATGGCCAAGCCCAGCCCCGTGCCGCCGGTCTCCCTTGAGCGGCTTCGGTCCACGCGGTAGAAGCGCTCGGTGATGCGAGGAATGTGCTCGGGCGCGATGCCAGGGCCAGAGTCTTCCACGGCAAAGACCATTTGCCCGTCCTTTTGCCAATGCAAAGACACATGCACTCGGCCACCCGCCGGCGTGTAGCGGATGGCGTTGCTGACCAGGTTGGACATGGCGCTGAGCAACTCTGTGCGAGAAGCGGCCACTTCACATGCGTCTAAACCGCTGGCCTCAAACACCACGTCTTGCGCAGGCCCCTCAGGCGGCTTGAGAAGGTTGGACAATGCGCGCCCCTCGGCTTCGCACGACTGCCACATCGCCAAGGCAGGAACCCACTCCTGGTGGGTCGGCAATGGACTGCCTTCCAAGCGCGACAAGGTCAGCAAATCTTGCACCAAGGTTTGCATGCGCTGGGCTTGTTGCGACATCAGGTCCAGGTATTTTTCACGCTCTGGCTCTGACAGCGGCAAGTTTTGCAGCGTCTCGACAAAGCCTGCCAAGACCGTCAAAGGCGTGCGGATTTCGTGCGACACATTGGCCACAAAATCGCGCCGCATCGCCTCGGATTGCTCAATGGCCGTGATGTCCCGCGTCAGCAGCAAACGACGCCCTTCGCCATAAGGAAACATTTGCAAGGAGATGCGCACGGGGTGATTGGGACGATGGTCTCGGCCTGCAATCACCACCTCGGTTTCGTACTGGCGGCGGTGCAGGTAAGCGCTGAAATCTGGGTCGCGAACCAAGTTTCCGATGAGCTGCGCCAGGTCCCTGGCGATCTCGATGCCCAAATGCTGCGCCGCCATCTCATTGCACCACTCGATGCGGTCTTGCGCATCCAGCAACAACACGCCATTGGGGGACGCTTGAATGGCCGACAAAAACTGCTGCAGGCGTTGCGCGCTGGCCTGATTTTCCCGGTCTCGCTCGCGCAACAGGCGTCGAATGCGGTCTGTCACCCGGCCCCACAGGCCCCATTGGGTGGGCGCATCCTTGGCGCCTTCAAACTGCAACCAATGCAGCACACTGAGGCCCCGAATCAGGTCCATGCAAAACCAGAACAAGGCACTCACCAACAGGCCGGTACAAGCCCCTTGCCAGAACAGGCGCTCGGGCAGGGCAATGGCGCCAAGAAAGGCGCCCACCAACAGGCTTGCAACAAAAGTCAGGAAGCGCGAGAGCATTCAGCGAAATCAGTGAGGGATAAGGGATTCACCCCACGATTGTCACCTGAACTTGCGCGGTCAGTCTGTACCCTGCCCCACGAACGGTTTCCACCATGACCCCGGCCGCGCCCAAGGCCTCGCGCAGGCGCTTGACATGCACATCCACCGTTCGCTCTTCAATGAACACGTGGTCGCCCCAAACCTTGTCCAAGAGTTGCGAGCGTGAATGCACGCGCTCGGCATGGCGCATCAGGTAATTCAGCAACTTGAACTCGGTCGGGCCGATTTTCAAGGGCGTACCTTGCAAGCTGACGCGGTAAGTGGCGCCATCCAAGGTCAGGGGCCCCACCGACACGCTGTCGGCGGCTTGCTCTGGGGCGCGGCGCCTGAGCACCGCACGAATGCGCGCCAGCAACTCCTGGGTGGAGAAAGGCTTGGTGATGTAATCGTCTGCGCCCGCGTCCAGCCCAGACACTTTGTCGTTCTCGTCTGTGCGGGCAGTCAACATCAAAATGGGAATGGCTTTGGTGCGGGGGTCAGCCCGCCACTTGCGCGCCAGCGACACCCCGCTTTGGCCGGGCAACATCCAGTCCAGCAGGATCACGTCCGGCAAGACAGTGTCGATTTCGCGCTGGGCACGCTCGCCATCCTCAGCCCAAATGGGGGACAAGCCGTTGTGACGGAGGTTGACCGCAATCAGCTCGGCAATGGCCGACTCATCTTCCACAATCAAGACGCGAGGCAGGTGTCTCATAGGGGCGTGGATTTAACGAACGGTTTCTTCGATTTTGTCCATCGAGATGTGGCGCACGTCCGCGCCCTTCACGATGTAGATGATCAGCTCGGCAATGTTCTTGGCATGGTCGCCCACGCGCTCAATGGCTTTGGCGACGAACAGCAAGTCCAGGCTGGCGGAAATCGTTCGGGGGTCTTCCATCATGTAGGTGATGAGCTTGCGCACGAAGCCGTCAAACTCTTGGTCGATCAGGTTGTCTTCTTTGAGGATGGTGACAGCCGTGGCCGTGTCGAGTCGGGCAAAGGCGTCCAGCGCTTTGCGCAACAAGCCGCTGGCCATTTCGGTGGCCAGGCGAAGCTCGGAAGCCGGCAGGGTGCGGGGCGTGCCATCCTTGATGATGGACTTGACCATGCGCGCCATTTTCTCGGCCTCATCGCCCACGCGCTCCAGGTTGGCGGTGGTCTTGGAGATGGCCATCAGCAAGCGCAAATCGCGCGCTGTGGGTTGGCGGCGGCCAATGATGGAGGTCAACTCTCGGTCGATCTCCACTTCCATGGCATTGACGCGGGCCTCGCCGTCAATCACCTGATTGGCGACTTCCTCGCTGAATTGCGAAAGCGCGAAAGTGGCTTGACGGATTTGCGACTCCGCCAAACCTCCCAGCTCCATCACCAAGGAGGAAACATGGTTGAGTTCGCTGTCAAATTGGGTCGAAAGGTGTTTGTCAGGCATGAATGCTCCTAGCAGCCAGTGGTCGTTGCGAATCAGCCGAATCGGCCCGTGATGTAGTCTTCAGTCTCTTTGCGCTGGGGCTTGAAGAACATTTGCTCGGTGGTGCCAAACTCCACCAAATCGCCCAGGTACATGTAGGCGGTGTAATCGCTGCAGCGCGCCGCCTGTTGCATGTTGTGTGTCACGATGACCACGGTGTAGTCCTGCTTGAGCTCGATGATCAGCTCTTCAATCTTGGCCGTGGAAATCGGGTCCAGCGCGGAACAAGGCTCGTCGAGCAACAAAACTTCTGGCTTGATGGCAATGCCGCGTGCAATGCACAGGCGCTGCTGCTGACCGCCCGACAGGCCGGAACCGCTTTGGTTCAGCTTGTCTTTGACCTCGGTCCACAAGGCCGCTTTGCGCAGCGCCCACTCCACGCGGTCATCCATGTCGCTGGAACTGAGGTTCTCGAACAGTTTCACGCCAAAGGCAATGTTGTCATAAATGGACATGGGGAAAGGTGTGGGCTTTTGAAACACCATGCCCACTTTGGCACGGATCAGGGCCACATCCTGTTTGGAGGTGAGCAGGTTGTCGCCATCGAGTTCAATCGATCCTTCCGCACGCTGTTCGGGGTACAGCTCAAACATGCGGTTGAAAGTGCGCAGCAGGGTTGACTTGCCACAGCCCGAAGGGCCGATGAAGGCGGTCACTTGCTTCTCGGGGATGTCCAGATTGATGTCTTTCAATGCATGGAATTTTCCGTAATAGAAATTCAGGTTTTTGACCGAAATCTTGGGTCGGGTCGCGATGGCAGTTTCCATGAGACTTCCTTTGGGTTCAGGTTTTTTGACGCGTCAACAAACGCGCCAGGATGTTGAGGCCGAGTACCGCCAAGGTGATCAGGAACACACCGGCCCAGGCCAGTTGTTGCCAGTTCTCGTAGGGGCTCATGGCAAATTTGAAAATGGTCACCGGCAAGCTGGCCATGGGCTCTGACAGGCTCGAAGTCCAGAACTGATTGCTCAGCGCTGTAAATAGCAAGGGGGCAGTTTCACCGGAGATGCGTGCCACGGCCAGCAGAATACCGGTGACCACGCCGGCACGGGCTGCACGCAGGGTGATGCTGGTGATGACTTTCCATTTGGGCGTTCCCAATGCATAGGCGGCCTCGCGCAAGCCAGGGGGGACCAGTTGAAGCATGTTTTCCGTGGTGCGAATGACCACGGGAATCACAATCAGGGCCAAGGCCACGACACCCGCCCAACCTGAAAACGACTTGTAGCGTGCCACCACCAAGGAGTAGACAAACAGGCCAATCACGATCGAAGGCGCAGACAACAGAATGTCGTTCACAAAGCGGGTCACGCTGGATAGCCAGCTCACGGGTTTGTACTCAGCCAGATAAATACCGGCCATGATGCCGATGGGCGTGCCAACGAAGGTTGCCAGCATGACCATGAGGAACGACCCGTACAAGGCATTGGCCAGGCCTCCTGGATCATTCGGTGCAGGGGTCATTTCTGTCAGAGTGGCCCAGGTCAGGCCATCAATGCCCAACCAGACGGTTTGCCACAGAATCCAGACCAACCAAACCAGGCCAAACAACATGGCGCCCAATGACAAGGTCAAGGCCAATTGGTTGATGCGTTTGCGCTTAGCGAATTTTTGTTGACGCACAGCATCGCTCATGACTTGGCTCCTTCATTGCGGCGCATACGGGCCAGCAACACCTTGGAAAGCGCCAGCACCACAAAAGTGATGAAGAACAACACCAGGCCCAGGTAGATCAGCGAAGCTTGGTGCAAGCCACTGGAGGCTTCGGCAAATTCGTTGGCCAAAGCGGAGGTGATGCTGTTGGCCGCCTCGAACACGCTGAGGGAGTTCAGTTGGTTCATGTTGCCAATCACAAAGGTCACGGCCATGGTTTCGCCTAACGCACGACCCAGGCCCAACATGATGCCGCCCACCACCCCCGCCTTGGTGTAAGGCAGGACCACCTTGGACATGACCTCCCAAGTGGTGGAACCCAAACCGTAAGCTGACTCTTTCAGCAAGGGAGGCGTGACCTCGAACACATCGCGCATCACGGAGGCAATGAAAGGAATGATCATGATGGCCAGAATGATGCCGGCAGACAAAATACCAATGCCTACGGGCGGTCCAGATACCAGTGCGCCCAAGTACGGGACACCGGTCAGCAATTTCTGCAAGGGCATCTGCACATAAGTCGCCAAAATTGGGCCGAAGACCAGCAAGCCCCACATGCCATACACAATGGAGGGAATGGCTGCCAACAACTCAATGGCAGTTCCCAGAGGCCGTTTGAGCCAGGCAGGTGAAAGCTCGGTCAGGAACAAGGCAATGCCGAAACTTACAGGCACCGCAATCAGCAAGGCAATGAAAGATGTGGCCAAGGTGCCATAAATCATGACAAGGCCGCCAAAATCTTCTTGCACTGGGTCCCAGACGCTGCGAGTCAAAAAGCTCAGACCGTATTTCTCGATGGCAGGCCAGGCGCCAAAAATCAGCGAGCCCAAAATGCCCAACAAAAGCGCAAGGGTCAAACAAGCTGCCCCCAGAGCAGCCCAACCGAACAAACGGTCGATCAAGCCGCCAAGGCGCATGGAGGGGGGAGTCGGAGGATGTGTCATGGGTCGACGAAAGCCTTTCTCTTGGCCCTCAAGGGTAGCAGGGACACCGTGTGTGGCAACAGAAGTGGAAGACACGGTGTGCCCCTTTGTACCCGAATTTACTGGAACGCAATGGGTTTGCCCGCCCCATCCTTGATTTGGCCCCAGGATTTGCGAATGACGTCCTTCACGCCTGCAGGCATGGGAACGTAATCCAGGTCATCGGCCGTCTTGTCGCCATTCTTGTAAGCCCAATCAAAGAACTTCAAAGTGGCGGCCGCTTTTTCAGGCTTATCCTGGCTCTTGTGCATCAGGATGAAGGTGGCGCCGGTGATGGGCCAGGAATCCTTGCCAGGCTGATTGGTCAGGATTTGGTAAAAGCTCTTGGCCCAATCGGCGCCAGCAGCGGCAGCCTTGAAAGCCGAGTCGTCAGGCGACACGAAGTTGCCTGCGGCGTTCTTGACTTGCGCATAGTTCATTTTGTTCTGCTTGACGTAAGCGTACTCCACATAGCCGATGGAGTTGGGCAAACGCCCTACAAATGCAGCCACGCCTTCATTGCCTTTTCCACCCGCGCCCGTAGGCCAGTTGACCGCCGTGCCGTCACCGACCTTGGCTTTCCAATCTGGGCTGATCTTGCTCAGGTAATTGGTAAACAGGAAAGTGGTGCCAGAACCGTCCGAACGACGCACCGGCGCAATGGCTGCATCGGGCAGGTTCAAAGTTGGGTTCAAAGCTTTAATGGACGGCTCATTCCATTTGACAATCTTGCCCAGGAAAATATCGGCGATGACTTCGCCCGTCAGCTTCAGCTGGCCAGGGGCCACGCCCGCAATGTTGACCACCGGCACCACGCCGCCAATGACGGTGGGGAATTGCATTTGGTTTTTCTGCGCCAAGTCTTCATCTTTCAAAGGCATGTCGGAAGCGCCGAAGTCCACCGTCTTGGCATCAATTTGTTTGATGCCGGCACCTGAACCCACAGACTGGTAATTCACCTTCTGGCCTAGCGCTTTGTTGTATTCGGCGGCCCATTTGCTGTACAAGGGCGCCGGAAAACTGGCCCCGGCACCGGTGACATCCTGCGAAAAGGCAGACAAGGACAAGCACAGGCCCAGGCTGGCCGCAGCGATCGCTTTGAGACTTTGCATCATGAGTAGACTCTCAGTGGTTGAAGAATGAAGCAACTGTAGAAATCGAATGTGACAAGACCGTGACAATCTTGAAAAGTTCACACAAGACTTTTTGTCACGCCATTGACATCCAAAAGACATATGCTGGAAAGATACGCAGCTTCTGCGCCGAAGAATTGAAGCCTTTTTTATGCAAAACGGTACCCTCCTCGCTGCCATTGACTTAGGCTCGAATAGCTTTCGCCTTGAAATTGGCCGCCTCAACCACGGACAAATCCACCGCACCGAGTACCTCAAAGAAACTGTTCGCCAAGGAAATGGCCTGGATGCCGACCGCAACTTGACGCTGGACGCCATGCAGCGCGGCTGGGACTGCCTGGCCCGGTTTGCAGAACGTCTGGCAGGCTTCCGAAAACACCAGGTGAGGGCCGTGGCCACCCAAACCCTGCGCGAGGCCCGCAATCGGGACGCCTTCCTGCAAAAGGCCAACCAAATACTGGGCTTCCCCATTGAAGTGATCGCCGGGCGCGAAGAGGCTCGCATGATTTACCAAGGCGTCGCCCACTTGTTGCCGCAATCGCCCGAGCGACGGCTGGTCATCGACATTGGTGGGCGCTCGACCGAGCTGATTCTGGGACAAAACCTCAACGCTGCGGTCATGGAGTCTTACCGCGTGGGCAGCGTGGCATGGAGCATGAAATATTTCGAGTCAGGCGCGCTCAGTGAGTCCGCCTTCGAGCGCGCAGAAATTGCGGCCAAGGCCATTCTGGACGAGGCCCTCAGCAGCTATTCGAGATCTCACTGGGACACCGCCTACGGCTCTTCAGGCACGGTGGGTGCCATTGCCGATATTTTGCAAGCGGCCGGCTGGCCCACAGGCGTCATCAGTCGTGAGGGGCTGGATTGGCTGCAGCGTTGCCTGCTACGCGTGGGCCATGCCAACAAACTGCGCATGGAGGGGCTGAAAGAAGACCGGCGTGCCGTGATTGGCGGTGGCATCAGTGTGTTGCGAGCGCTTTTTGACCTGCTGGACATCGACACGCTGCATGTCGCGCAGGGCGCGCTGCGCCACGGCGTTTTGTACGACATGCTGGAGCGCGAAGAGGCTGGCTCTGACACCCGCTCACAAACAGTGGCTCGGCTGCTCACAACCTTTGGGGTTGACACCACTCAAGCGCAACGCGTGAGCAAAGTGGCACGCCACTTGTTGCAACAACTTCACCCAGAAACTTCCGCTGAAGAATTTGCGCGGTTTCAGCGCAAGCTGGATTGGGCCGCCCAGTTGCATGAAATTGGCTCGCAAATTTCGCACAGCGATTACCACAAGCACGGCGCATACATTCTGGACAATGCGGATGCGTTGGGCTTTGCCTTGCCTGAACTGCATCGCTTGAGCTTGCTGGTTTTGGGGCACCGCGGGAAACTGCGCAAGCTGGAAGTCGACTTTGACGATGAGTCTTTCATCAAACAACTGCTGGCACTCAGGCTGGCCGTCATCCTGTGCCATGCCAGGCGCGACCCGGACTACAAGCCACTTCAGCTGCGTTTGTTGCAAAAGCCTGCCCGGGTGTTTGAGCTGAGCGTCCCCGATGACTGGTCCACGCGCTTTCCACAATCCGCGCATCAGTTGATGGAAGAAGTCACGGCCTGGCAAAAAACCAGCTGGACGTTTCAAGTCAAGCCCTGAAAGTGACTGTCACACATTTGAAACATTGCCAGGGCACCATGCATCTTTTAGAGTGAGTTGGATGCCATGAGTGACCGCCCCCCCATCGACGAAGAACACATCCGCCGACTCCGCGAGGACCTGCTGGACAGCCTGGACGAAGAGCTAGAGATGGAGCTGGACGACCGGGCGCTGGACCCTTCCGCACCGGCAGAAGACCGGGTTGCACGCGCAAGGTACTTCCGAGAGCTGTTGCGACTGCAAGGCGAGCTCGTCAAGCTGCAAGACTGGGTGGTGGCTCACCGCCATCGCATTGTGATTTTGTTTGAAGGCAGAGATGCGGCCGGCAAAGGCGGCGTCATCAAGCGCATCACCCAACGCCTGAACCCCCGCGTTTGCAGGGTCGCTGCCCTGCCCGCTCCCAACGACCGTGAACGCACACAGTGGTACTTTCAACGTTATGTGGCGCATTTGCCCGCCGCTGGCGAGATCGTGCTGTTCGATCGGAGCTGGTACAACCGTGCTGGCGTTGAGCGCGTCATGGGCTTTTGCAATGACGACGAATACGAAGAGTTTTTCCGCACCGTGCCGGAATTCGAAAAGATGCTGGCGCGCAGCGGTATCCAGCTCATCAAATACTGGTTTTCGATCACGGACGATGAGCAACATGCCCGCTTCTTAGGGCGCATCCACGACCCGCTCAAGCAATGGAAACTCAGCCCCATGGACCTGGAGAGCCGGCGCCGCTGGGAAGATTACACCCGCGCCAAGGAAACCATGATTGAGCGCACGCACATTCCAGAAGCCCCTTGGTGGATTGTGCAAGCAGTCGACAAAAAGCGCGCGCGCCTCAATTGCATGGACCACTTGCTGCAGCAAGTGCCCTACCATGAGATTCCCCATCCTGACGTGCTGTTGCCAGAGCGGGTGCGCAACCCGGATTACATTCGCCACCCTGTTCCGTCAGACATGGTCGTGCCAGAAAAATACTGACCCCCGCGGGTCCCGCTCAGGCAACCGGGCCAAGGAGACCCACACAAAGCTACCTGGCGCGATCGCCTGAGGCAACTGGTCAGTTTCCAGAATGGCTTCTGTGGCTATTGAAAAAACGCGCATGCTCTGATTCCATTGAAATTTTTGAATAAACCGTATAAACTGTATATATCGTATATTTCGCTCCAAGGATCTGACATGGCCACTGCCCCCCGAAAAAAACCTGTTGCTGCCAAGAAAACAGCCCGCGTTGCGGCGCCTGCCAAAGCGCCAGAAGTGCAAACCGTTGTGGAAGCCAAAGCCAAGAAGCCCAAGCTGGTGCGCGACAGCTTCACCATACCCAAAAACGAATACAGCAACATCGAAAGCCTGAAGCAAAAGAGCGCATTGCTGGGCAGCCCCGCAAAAAAGAGCGAGTTGCTGCGCGCCGGCATCCAGCTACTGACCACGCTGAGCGATGCGCAGCTGCGCAAAGCGCTTGCGCAAATCCCCACGGTGAAAACGGGTCGCCCCAACAAGCAAAAGTAAGGCGCATGCCATGGGCACTGCAAACGCTAGAGCATTTTTGGCGTTTGCACCGTGATCAAGACGGTCTGAATTTGCTCATCCTTCAGCCGGGAGCGAAGCCACCAAACCGATCCCTTGCGGATTGGGAAATTGTCGGCATCCAGCTTGAGCAGTGCCGCCACCGTATGGCCTAAAAAGGGCTGATGGGCCACAACAACGACCGGGTTTTTCCCGTTCGGCCATTGCACCAATTCCAACAAATGCTCATGTGAGCCCTGCGGCGAGAGCTCGTCGCGAATCTTGTACTTGCGCCCCAAAGGAATGACGGTTTGTTCGGCACGGCGTGCGGGGCTGCAAAAGATGCGTGCGCCCTCTGGCAACTGACGGTCCAGCCAACGCGCCATTCTTTGCGCCTGGCGCTCACCACGGGGGGTCAGCGCGCGCGCCATGTCGTCTTCACCATTTTCCGCCTCATGGGCTTCTGCGTGGCGCCAGAGAATCAGATCCATGTCACACCTTTCCTGCGTAACGCGCCATCAACTGCGCTTGTGCACTGCTCTTGTTTCGCCGCGCCACAGGTTCTAACCTGACATAGCTCGCATCTGGCTTGAGCACCCAGGCATCGGTGTTGTCTTTCAAATAGACGTCCAGGCACTCATCGATCACCCGCGCTCGCAACACCGGGTTCAGCACGGGCCAAGCCAACTCGACTCGGCGCAGCATGTTGCGGTTCATCCAGTCGGCGCTGGAAAGGTAAAGCGACTCATCGTCGCCCGCGCAAAAATAAAAGACCCGTGAATGCTCCAGGAAACGGCCAATGACGGAGCGCACCTGGATGTTGTCGGTCATGCCCGGGACTTCTGCGGGCAGGATGCAGGCGCCGCGAACAATCAATTGAACTTTGGCGCCTTGTTGCGCGGCCAGCACCAAGGCACTGGCCAGGCGGTCATCGGTCAAGGCGTTCATTTTGGCGACAATTCGGGCGGGCCGTCCGGCAGCGGCTGCACGGCCAACTTTTTCGATGGCCAGGACCATTTGGTCCTGCAACTTGAAGGGTGCCACCCACAAATGGTTCATTCTGGGCAAACGGCTTTGGCTGGCCAGATGAATGAACAAATGCTCAATGTCGGCCGTGAGTTTGACATTGCCCGTCAGGTAGCTGATGTCGGTGTAAAGGCGCGCGGTTTTGGCGTTGTAGTTGCCTGTGGACAAGTGCGCATAGCACTTCAGGACTTTGCCCTCACGCCGGGTGATTAGCAACATCTTGGCATGGGTTTTCAAGCCCACCACGCCGTACACCACTTGGGCCCCGACCGACTCCAATTGCTCGGCCCAATTGATGTTGGCTTCTTCATCAAAGCGCGCCTTCAATTCAACCACCGCCGTGACTTCTTTGCCGCGGCGCACCGCCTCGCGCAACAAATCCATCAACTCCGAATCGGACCCGGTACGGTAAATGGTTTGCTTGATGGCCAGCACTTGTGGGTCAAAAACGGCTTCACGCAAAAATGCCAGCACGCCGTCAAAGCGCTCAAAAGGCTGGTGAATCAACACATCGCGCGCCTTCAATTGCGAAAAAATGGACACGCCGGTGACCAACTCCCGCGGAAAGCTTGCACGGTAAGGGGTGTAAAGCAAGGCCGGTGCGTCCATCAAATCGATCAATTGGTTCAGGCGAACCAAATTCACCGGACCATGCACTCTGTACAGGGCGCTTGCGGGCAACTCGAACTGCTTCAACAAGAAATCGGCCAAATACTCTGAGCATCCCGAGGACACTTCCAGCCGAACGGCGCGCCCAAAGTGCCTGTGCACCAAGCCCTGGCGCAGCGCTTTTCGCAAATTTTGAACGTCCTCTTCATCCACCGTGAGGTCGGAGTCGCGCGTCACACGAAATTGCGAGAACTGCCCCACTTCACGCCCGGGAAACAGGTCTTGCAAATGCGCACGAATCACGCTGGACAAAGAGACAAACAGGTTTTTCTTGCCAGCGACCTTTTCGGGCAATTTGATGACCCGCGGCAAGACACGCGGCACTTTGACAATGGCGATTTCATTCTCTCGGCCAAAGGCATCTTTGCCAGACAAGCGCACAATGAAGTTCAAAGATTTGTTGGCCACTTGGGGGAAAGGATGGGCTGGATCCAATCCCACGGGAATCAACAAAGGCCTGACTTCTTGCTCGAAATAGCGTTTGACCCAGCGCTGCTGGGCCACTGTTCTTTCGGCATGCGAAACGATTTTGATCCCCGCCTTGGCGAAGGCCGGCATCAACAGATGGTTGTAAACATCGTATTGCGCAGACACCAGTTCATGCGCAACTGCGGAAATCGTCTGGTAGCTTTTGACTGAAAAAACGCCTTTTTCATCGTTCACCAACGCGGCGCGAAAGTGCAATGCAAAACGGACTTCGAAAAATTCGTCCAAGTTGGACGACACGATACAAAGGTACCGCAACCGCTCTAGCAGCGGCACCTCTTGCCGCCTTGCCCAATCCAAGACTCTGGCATTAAAAGCCAAAATGGACAGATCCCGATCAATAAAGGATATCGGTTGGGATGTTTCAAAAATGGCGGATGCAATGGCCACAAAAGTTGATCATCATGAAGAAGTGTTCAGTGTCCACAAAAGACATGACAATTTGATGTCCGAACGATGACAAAACCAGTTCTTCATGCGTACAGAACTTGTCAAAACAAGGCTGTCACTTCCGACCAACTTAAATTCAGCTCGCGCGTTTTAGCGCTTGGTTCGCTACCGCACGCTCAATAATGCATCAAGCGCCCAGGAAGTGCTTTCTGTAGCGGGAAGGCAAATCTGCAATCCGCATCAGCATGGGCAAATCGGCTGTGTTGAAGTCAGGATCCCATGCGGGCGCACCCAGAATGCGGGCACCCAAGCGAAGATAGCCCTTGATCAGCGCGGGTGGCTCGGTCGTCAGCCCATGGTTGAACTCGTCCACGGGCAAAGCCAAGCGCGGGCGAACTTGCAGCTCGATGGGTGCCAGGTGGGTCTGCTTCAACTGGTGCCAAATGCTGGCGGCGACTTCGCCACTGACCACGCCGTTGTGCATCATGGGAATGCTGGCGCACCCGATCATGGTGTCCAATTGGTTGCGCACCATGAACTCGGCCAAGGCGCCCCACAAAGCCATGATGACGCCGCCATGCCGATGGTCGGCATGCACGCAGCTGCGCCCCAGCTCCACCATTCTTTCGCGCAAGTTGCGCAAGCGCGTCAGGTCAAATTCTGTGTCGGTGTAAGTGCTGCCCACGCGCAGGGCTTGTGCAGGGGTCAGAACTCGGTAGGTGCCAATCACTTCTTGCGATGCCGTATCGCGCACCAGCAGGTGCTCACAGTAATCATCAAATAAGTCGATATCGTGATCTGCGAGGAGCGAGCTCAGCCTGGCGCCCATTTCGCCGGCAAAGATGCTGTAGCGCAGCCTCTGAGCGGCCCTTACTTCATCGAGGTGCCTTGCCCACGCCACTGTGATACCGCCTGGTTCAGAAACTTTGCGAGCCAGCGGTGCAGTGATGGTTTGCAAAGCGCTTGGATGAAGTAACCCCCGAGGCAAAGAAATCGGCGAGAGATCGAGTGTGGGGGTTGGCAGTTCTTTCATGTCATCTCCGTTGAGTAAGCATGCACGGAGTGTGAAGAAAGCAAGTGACACAGTCATGTCATTTGTGTGAAGAAATTGTCACGAAGACGGCAACTGAAAAGCTCTGGCTCAACGCCTGAACCGCACACACCCATTCGTTCAAAAAAAAGACCCTGCCTGGCAAACCAGGCAGGGTCTTTGACTAAGCGCTGTCAGTCAAGCCTCAGAGGCCGATCTTGCCGCCATCGTTCTTGGTGATGATCAGCGTTGCAGAACGGGGGCGACCTGCCACACCGTAGCCACCGGAGGTCAGTCCACCACCGTTGCCAGGCCACTGGCTTTCAAAGGTGAAGTTGCTGGCAGTGCCGATTTTGGCGGTGTTCTCGCCTGGGTGCTGAATGTTCACCAACAAGGCTTTGCCATCTGCGGTTTCGGTCAAGCCGGTCACTTCAGCGCCTTTGGGCGCCACTAGGAATCGGCGCAAGCGGGACTCACCTAACAGGCCACCCACAAAAGTACGCGTCTCGCCCGTCGTGGTGCCAGCGGTCACGGTCAAGTTGTTACCGACCATGAATTCGCCACCATCACCGACCGAGCCTGGCACTGCCGCCAGCAACATGCAGTTGGTTTCGTCGGTGAAGGCGCCGTCGTCGGTCTGGATCCAGAGCACGCCGGTGCTCTTGCTGAACCACAGGCCATCGGGGGACGAAAAGCTGTTGTTGGCGGTGAGGCCAGAAATGTTCACGCTGGCAGGTGCGTCTTCCTCGGAGCCGAAGGCAAAAATATCCCAACGGAAAGAAGTTGCCACCGAGGAAGAAGTGGTCTCGCGGAAACGAATGATGTGGCCGTTCGGGTTGCCGCTGGATTTTTTACCATCGGCATCGTTGTACGAGCGCGGGTTGGCTGCATCGGCAGTGGCGGGGGTGCGGTTGGTATTGCTGTTGTTCGTGAGGGCAAAGTACACCTCGCCATTGGCCGGGTTGACGGCGCCCCATTCCGGGCGGTCCATCTTGGTAGCGCCCACGGCATCGGCTGCCAGGCGGGTGAAGACCAGCACATCGGCCTGCTTGGTGAAGCTAAAGCCTGTGTAGGTCGAGCTGGTGTAGCCACTGATCAAGGTGTTGGAGATGTTCAGCTCAATCCACTGGCCTGTGCCATCGCTGTTGAACTTGGCAACGTACAGTTTGCCTTCGTTCAAATATTTGTCGCCGGCAGCAATACCGCCACCAAAGTCGGCCGGGTCCCACACGGCCGTGGTGACAAATTTGTAGATGTACTCATTGCGGCTGTCGCAACCCATGTAGAACGCCAGCGGCTGGCCCGCCACAGGCAAACTGCAAACAGCGGCCTCGTGCGCAAAGCGACCCATGGCAACCCGCTTGGCGGGGCGGCTGGTGGGATCGGCAGGGTCGATTTCCAGGTTGTAACCGAAGGTGTTGGGTTCTTGACGGTAATCTTCTGCAGCGCTGGCGCCGCTTGCAGCGATGTTCCAACGCGAAAAGCGGCCATCGGTGTCAGCGAGGTCGGTGGGTGTGTACCAACCCTGGCCGGCACCCGCCGTGGCCGTGCTGGCGAGTGCCGCACTGGCAACGCCATAGCGCTTGCGAGCTGCAACGATCTTGGCATCGGGCACAGTTGACCCATTGGGCATGTTGAAATAGGTGGCCCAGTTTTCTTCACAAGCCAGGTAGGTGCCCCAAGGGGTGTAGCCATAGCCGCAATTGTTGAGCGTGCCACGCGAGGTTGCGCCCGTGGTGTCAAACTTGGTGGCAAACAGCGCCTTGATGTCGCTCAGGTGGGCAGAAGGTCCCTTGACGTCCACAACGGTCTGGGGCGTGACGCGGCGGTTCAGCGAAGAGTCCACCTTGTAGCCAGTGGGCAAGCCATTGCTGTCCAGCGTGACCTCGGCAATCGACACGCCGTGCAGGTTGATTTCTTTCAGGACTTGCAGGCCGGGGCGGACGCCCAGGTCCCACGTGCCAAACTGGTCAAATTTTTTGCCAGAAGTTCCAGCGGAGGTTTGACCTGTCGCATGCAGGAAATGAGAGTCGGCAGAGCTCTCATGGTTGATTGCGATCACCGCCTTGGTGGTGGCAGCCTGGGAGGCCTTGCCGTTGCTGCCAATGTAGAAGAGGTGCATGCCGTCGTGGTGGTCGCCCACACGGTCAGACCAATCGTCGGTCTCCGTGCCTGCGTTGCTGTAGGCGGGGACGGTCGACTTCAAAGTATCGCCGGTGGCATGCAGCACTTTCACGGTGTAGCCAGCGGGAACCACCACCTGGTCAAGCAGGCTCTTGGCAACAGGCGTGAAGCCCAGCAGGTTAGAAGTGGCCAGCGAGGGCAAGCCTGTGGTTGTGGCGCAACCGGGCAACATGGGAAAACCCATCAAGGTGGCCAAGCCAACGCCGCCACGCAAGATGGCGCGACGGTTGACACCGCTCAAGCCTTCTTTCAAGACATCTTGAAAGTGTGGGTTGTTGGAGAGATTGTCGATGGGATCATGGCTGTGTGACATGGCAAGTTTTTCCAATTCAGTGAAATGAAATGATGAAGAGAACAAGCCCAATGCTAGACAGAAGATATTTCAGTTTTATGTAAAAACATCCCGGAAAAAACCAAGCCGCGTCATCAAAATTTAACGAATATTTCATGCCATTGAAATTTTCAAGTTGAAAAATCCAGCCTGCATTCAACGTTACGCGTCTGATGCGTTCATTCCATCTTCCAACTGGATTCATTCAATGAAAACAAACATTTCTCTCTCTCGTAAAAGTGTTGCCACTGCTGTCATGATGACTTGTTTGGCTTTCACCCAACAAGCCCTGGCACAAGACGGCAAAGTCCAATCCAACGGCTTGGGCTTGTCCTCGGCCAATGGCGAGACCACGATCAATCTGACGGGCCGCCTGCATTTCGACGTGCGCAGCTTCAACAGCGCATTCGCAAGCAACATGCCCACCGACAAGGACACGGCCAAGTACGGCGACACCTATGACATTCGTCGCGCCCGCATCGGGTTCAATGGCACCCTCACGAAAGACGTGGCCTACGAGGTGGTTTTCAACGCTGCAAGCTCTGACAGCACCAACCTGGACACGGGCTTCATCAACTACACGGTGAGCAAACCCGTGCAGCTGCGCATCGGCAAGTTCAAGCAGCAATTCAACTTGGAAGAGTTGACCAGCTCCAACAGCATTGACTTCATCGAGCGCTCTTTTGCGAACCAATTCGCCCCCGGCAAAAAGTTGGGCATGATGGTGCATGGCGCGCCCAAAGACGGCCTCTATTACGGCGTTTCCATGTACCAGGAAGCCACGGCAGTGTCCTCTGCTTCGCGCAACACCCAAAGCGCCGCCCGCCTGGCTGGCAACCTGGCCCAATTGGCAGACTTGAAAGACTCCGTGATTCACTTCGGCGCTGCAACAACCTCTGGCAGCTTTGATGTTGCAGCAGGCGCTACCGGTGACATTTTGAAATTGCGCACCGACGCCCGCGGTGTGGATGGCGTTTTCGCCTCTACATTTGCCAATGGCTCAACCGCCAACGTCAACGAAGTCAGCCGTTCGCAAACAGGCCTGGAGATGGCCTACGCCACCGGGCCTTTGAAGGTTCAAGCCGAAGCAATCAAGTCGCAGTACAGCTTCAACAATGGCGCTACTGGCGCGACGTTGAATACAGTGGACGGCAAGATCAAGGCGCAATACCTGGCTGTGATGTACAACATCACGGGCGAAAAGTGGTCCAACACCTACAAAGACGGCACCTTCGGTGGCACCCGTCCGTTGGCCAACTTCAGCAGCAGCGGCAAAGGCATTGGCGCCTGGCAAGTGGGCATGCGTGTGTCGTCCTACGATGCCAATGACTGGGTGGCCACCACCGCCACCACTGGCTCCAAAAAGGGCAGCACCACGACCTTGGGTGTGAATTGGATTTTGAATCCCAATGCCCGCATCATGCTGAACCATTCCACTACCAAATTTGACACTGCATTTGCAGCAAGCGCGGCCACTGGCGACAAAGAAACTGTCACCACACTGCGCACGCAAATCAACTTCTGATTTGCAAGCAAAGCTTCTTCAAGGTTTGAAAGCGCCCCTTGCGGGCGCTTTTTTTATGCGGCCAACACCACGTCCGCCAACCGCTGAGCGCCTTGCTGCGCCAGCTTGGCGTCACGGGCTTCCACCATCACGCGCACCAAGGGCTCGGTACCGCTGGGCCGAATCAGCACGCGCCCCGAGTCACCCAGCGCCTGCTCAACCTCGCGTTGCGCCGCAGACAGCGCTGGCGTCTGCCAGGCCTGCCCAGCTTTCAGCCGAACATTGATCAAGGTTTGCGGGAACAAGGCCACGTCCTTCAACAACGTCGCCGGTGTTTCGCCACTGCGCACACAGGCTTGCAGCACTTGCAAGGCGCTGATGAGGCCGTCCCCGGTGGTGTGCTTGTCCAGCGCCAGCAAATGGCCTGAACCCTCGCCGCCGAGGATCCACCCATGCTTCTCCAACGCCTCCAGCACGTAGCGATCGCCGACCTTGGCACGCTCAAACGCGACGCCACGCTTTTTCAGGGCCACTTCGACGGCCATGTTGGTCATCAAGGTGCCGACCACGCCAGGGACCACTTCATCGCGGCCCAAGCGGTCATCCACCATCAGGTAGAGCAACTCGTCCCCGTTGTAGAGCCGCCCCTGGGCATCGACGACCTGCAAGCGGTCAGCGTCGCCGTCCAGCGCGATCCCAAAATCGGCCTGGTGCTCTCGCACAGCCTTCACCAAGGCCTCTGGATGGGTGGCGCCCACGCCCTGGTTGATGTTCAGGCCATCGGGTGCGCAGCCAATGGCAATGACTTCGGCGCCCAGCTCGTGAAAAACCTCGGGGGCGATCTGGTAGGCGGCACCGTGCGCTGCGTCCACCACCAATTTCAGGCCCTTCAAGGTCAGGTCGTTGGCAAAGGTGCTTTTGCAAAACTCAATGTAGCGCCCGGCGGCATCGTTGAGACGGCGAGCTTTGCCCAAGTTGGCGGAGTCAACCCAGGCCGCAGGCTGTTGCAAGGCCGTCTCGACCGCGATCTCCCAGGCATCGTCCAGTTTGGTTCCTTGGGCGCTGAAGAACTTGATGCCATTGTCTTGGTAAGGGTTATGGCTGGCACTGATGACCACGCCCAAGCTGGCCCGTTGCGCGCGTGTCAGATAAGCCACTGCGGGCGTTGGCACAGGGCCAAGCAACACCACATCCACGCCCGCCGAATTAAAGCCCGACTCCAGCGCCGACTCCAGCATGTAGCCCGAAATGCGGGTGTCCTTGCCAATCAGCACCGTAGGGCGTTTTTCTTTCTCACGCAATACGCGGCCCACGGCATGGGCCAGTTGCAGAACAAAGTCCGGCGTGATCGGCGACTGTCCAACGGTGCCTCGAATGCCATCGGTGCCAAAGTATTTGCGGGTCATGGTGAAATGGTTCTCAAAAGTATCCGGGGGGATTGTCTCAAATTGGACGGGCAGCTTGCCAAACGGCCAAGGCGGCCACCGTCTCAGCCACATCGTGCACCCGCACAATGTGTGCGCCACGTTCGACCGCCAACACAGCGGCCGCCACGCTGGGAATCAGCCGCTGCGACAGGTCCAGCCCGGTGACCGCACCCAAGGACGATTTGCGCGACCACCCCACCAGCCAAGGGTGTGCGGGAAATTGCAATGTGGCTTGCTGCGCCAGCAAGGAAAAATTTTGTTCGACGGTTTTGCCAAAGCCCACACCAGGGTCCAGGGCGATGCGCTCGGTGGCCACGCCGGCGGCGGCCAACACACTGACACGCTCTTGCAAGAACGCACGCACCGCTTGCACCGCATCGCCTTGCAGGGGCTGCAGTTGCATGGTTTGCGGCTCGCCATGCATGTGCATCACGCACACGCCACAGGCCGACGCGGCCACCGCAGCCACGGCGCCGGGCTGTCGCAGGCCCCAAATGTCGTTGATGATGTCCACCCCCAGGTCCAGCGCGTGGCGCATGGTGGCGGGCTTGTAAGTGTCCAAAGAGATCGGCACTTGCCAGCGCAGGCACTCTGTCAAGACAGGTGCGATGCGAAGCCACTCTTCTTCTTCGGACAGTGCAGGGGCGCCGGGCCGAGAGGACTCGCCGCCGATGTCCAGAACATCAGCCCCCTCTTTCAGCAAGCGCTCTGCATGGGCCAGGGCCGAGGCGGCTTGATCATGTTGCCCCCCATCGGAAAACGAATCGGGCGTCACGTTCACAATGCCCATCACCAGTGGGCGCGCCAGGTCCAGTTGGAAGCGCGTGGTCTGCCAGAAAGGCACATGGGGCCGAAGCCCCATGTGTGTGTGGTGTGTCATCTCTCTCAGGCCGTGGTGGGGGCCGGGTTGGGCGTGACCGCCGGTGTGCCACCACCGCCATCCCCCGAGGGAGGCGTGCGCGGCGTCCAGTCTTTGGGGGGACGCGGCGGACGGCCCGCCATGATGTCATCGAGCTGTTCGGTGTCGATGGTTTCCCATTCCAGCAGGGCTGTCGCCATGGCGTGCATTTTGTCGGAGTGCTCTTCAATCAGTCGACGCGCCAAGTTGTACTGGGTGTCGATGATTTTGCGCACTTCCGAGTCCACCTTTTGCATGGTGGCTTCGCTCATGTTGGTGGTCTTGGTGACCGAGCGGCCCAAGAACACTTCGCCTTCGTTCTCGGCGTACACCATGGGGCCCAGGGCCTCGGTCATGCCGTAACGCATCACCATGTCGCGGGCAATTTGGGTGGCACGCTCGAAGTCGTTGCTGGCGCCGGTGGTCATTTGCTTCATGAACACTTCTTCGGCAATGCGGCCACCGAACAGCATGCTGATTTGGTTCAGCATGTATTCGCTGTCGTAGCTGTAGCGGTCTTTCTCCGGCAGGCTCATGGTGACGCCCAGCGCGCGACCGCGCGGAATGATGGTGACCTTGTGCACCGGGTCGCACTTGGGCAGCAGCTTGCCAATGAGGGCGTGGCCGGCTTCGTGGTAGGCCGTGTTGCGGCGCTCTTCCTCAGGCATGACCATGCTCTTGCGCTCGGGGCCCATGAGGATTTTGTCTTTGGCTTTTTCAAAGTCCTGCATTTCCACCACGCGGGCGTTGCGGCGAGCGGCCATCAGGGCGGCTTCGTTGCAGAGGTTGGCCAAATCGGCACCGCTCATGCCGGGCGTGCCGCGGGCGATGACGCCGGCGTTCACATCCTGGCCAATGGGCACCTTGCGCATGTGCACATTCAGAATTTGCTCGCGGCCGCGAATGTCCGGCAGGGTCACATAGACCTGGCGGTCGAAACGGCCGGGGCGCAGCAGTGCGGCGTCCAGAATGTCGGGTCGGTTGGTGGCGGCCACCACGATCACGCCCAGGTTGGTTTCAAAGCCGTCCATCTCCACCAGCATCTGGTTGAGGGTTTGCTCGCGCTCATCGTTGCCACCGCCGAGGCCGGCACCGCGCTGGCGGCCGACCGCATCGATTTCGTCGATGAAGATGATGCAAGGCGCGTTTTTCTTGGCGTTTTCGAACATGTCGCGCACACGGGCTGCGCCCACGCCGACGAACATTTCAACGAAGTCAGAGCCCGAGATGCTGAAGAAAGGCACCTTGGCTTCGCCGGCAATGCCCTTGGCCAGCAAGGTCTTGCCAGTGCCCGGCGGGCCGACCAACAGCAAACCACGTGGAATGCGGCCACCCAGCTTTTGGAACTTTTGCGGGTCTTTCAGGAAGTCGACAACCTCCTTCACCTCTTCTTTGGCTTCGTCGCAGCCGGCCACATCGGCAAAAGTGACGGTATTGTTGTTTTCGTCCAACATTCTGGCTTTGCTTTTGCCAAAACTGAAGGCACCGCCTTTGCCACCGCCCTGCATTTGACGCATGAAATACACCCAGACCCCAATCAGCAACAGCATGGGGCCCCAGCTGACCAGCAAGGTCATGAGCAGCGAGCCCTCTTCGCGCGGTTTGACGTCAAACTTCACACCGTTGGCAATGAGGTCACCCACCAGGCCACGGTCGAGGTAGGTGGCATTGGTGCGCACTTTGCGGTCGTCTTGCATGACAGCCACGATCTCGGTGCCGCCCTGCCCCTCTTGAATCGTGGCCGATTTGATGCGCTTGCCCCGCACTTCCTCGAGGAAGTCGGAATAAGCCAAATAGCCCGCACCCGAGCCACCGCGCGTGTCGAACTGTTTGAAAACAGTGAACAGCACCAGCGCGATCACCAGCCAGACGGCTACTTTTGAGAACCATTGATTGTTCAATGCAGGCTCCAGGAGAAAAAGGCAAGATCTGCCCTAGAAAGGCATATGGCAAACATTTTAGGCTTTTCAAGGCACCCCAGCGAGAATTTCGCATCGCTGGCCCTGCCAGTCACGCGGTTTTCGGTGAAATACCTCAAGAATCGCTCTTCAGGCCCAAGCCCACGAGGAAAGTTTCGGACGATTTGTCGCGGCTGGACTTGGGCTTGATGGGCTTGACCACCTTGAAGCTTTCCTTGAACAGCTTGACCAGCTGGCTGTAACCGCTGCCATGAAACACCTTGGTCACCAAGGCCCCGCCGGGCTTGAGGTGGTTCTGGCTGAATTCGATGGCCAGCTCCACCAGATGGGCAATGCGGGCGGCGTCGGCCGACTCGATGCCTGACAAATTGGGCGCCATGTCAGACACCACCACATCCACCGCCCGGCCCTGCAAGGCCGCTTCCAATTGGGCCAATACCTCGGGCTCGCGGAAGTCGCCATTCAAAAAGGTCACGCCTTCCACCGGGGTCATGGGCAAAATGTCGAGGGCAATGATGGTGCCGTTCAATTGGCCCACGGCCGCGCCCTCCGGCGACAAACGGCGTCGAACATACTGGCTCCAAGCCCCGGGCGTCGACCCGAGGTCGACCACCACCTGGCCCGGCTTGATCAGGCCCAGCTGCTCGTCAATTTCTTTGAGCTTGTAGGCGGCGCGCGCCCGGTAGCCCTCTTTTTGCGCGAGCTTGACGTAGGGGTCGTTGACATGGTCGTTCAACCACGACTTGTTGACCTTTTTGCTTTTCGTATTGATTTTCAATGGTTTGCCTCGACAAGAAGGGGATAATAACGCCATGCCTGCCATTCAACTGACGCCCGCACAGCGCAAAGTGCATCGCGCTGATGCCCACCACCTCGAACCGGTCGTGATGATCGGCAACGATGGGCTCACGCCTGCCGTTGTGAAAGAGACCGATGCCGCCCTCAACGCCCATGGTCTGATCAAGGTTCGCGTCTTGGGCGATGACCGCACCGCCCGCGAAGCCATCTTTCAAAGCCTGGCGGAACAGCTCAGCGCTGCGCCCATTCAACACATCGGCAAGCTGCTGGTGCTGTGGCGCCCGCAGCCTGAAAAAGAGCGTGTGGTCGATGAAGACCGCATGCCGGGACCGCGCGACTTCAAAGTACTGAAGTACAGCAAACGCGGTGGCCAGCGTCCTGAGGTCAAAACCTTGCGCGTGCTGGGCAACCAGCGTCTGACCTCGGGTGGCCAGATCAAGCGCGCCAAGCCCAAACAAAAATCGGTGAAGAAGCGCAGCCTAGGCTGAGGTTTTGGCCTGGCGCCACAAACAGGCGCCTGCGCACAGCCACTGCAAGGCGTACATCGCCGTGCCCAGGGAATGCCACAAAGCCAAATTCTCGCGCGCCACGATGCGCGGCGCCACGGCCAACTCGACCAGCAAGGCTAGCAACATGCCGGCCAAGATCCAGCCCGAGCCTTGTGCCTGATTTCGGCGGCGCAGTGCCATCAGCAAGAGCAAGCCACACACCACCGACACCCAGGTTTGTGCACTGAACAATTGCGCCGCCATTTGCCCGGCTTGTGCGGGGCTGCCCAGGCGGGCAAACAAAAGGGGCACCACGCCAAAGCCCAACGTGGTCAGGCTGCCCCACCAGAGGGCGGCCACGAACAATTCCAGCCGTTGCAGTTTCAACGGTAGGCCACGCCCACAATTTCGTAGCGCTTCACGCCGCCGGGGGCTTGCACCTCGGCCACGTCGCCCTCTTCTTTGCCAATCAAGGCGCGGGCAATCGGGCTGCTGATGTTGATCAGGCCCAGCTTCAGGTCGGCTTCGTCTTCGCCAACGATTTGGTAGGTCACAGCGTCGCCCGTGGCTTCGTCTTCCAATTCCACCGTGGCGCCAAACACCACTTTGCCGCCGGCATCGACGCTGGACGGGTCGATGATTTGGGCTGCGGAGAGCTTGCTCTCAATTTCCTGAATGCGGCCTTCGATGAAGCCCTGCCGGTCTTTGGCAGCGTCGTATTCGGCGTTTTCGCTCAGGTCGCCTTGGGCGCGCGCTTCGGCAATGGCGTTGATCACGCCAGGACGCTCGACGGTTTTCAGTCGGTGCAATTCCTCTTTCAGCTTTTCCGCGCCGCGCTTGGTGATGGGAATGGTGGCCATGGCTTGTCTCTCAAAAAGAAACCGCCGGGAGTTGCCTCCCAGCGGCAGTTCGTGTTTTTTTCGAATTATGCCGTCAATTGGGCATGCAGTTCCTGCACCGAATAAACATCCAGTTGGTCCATGTACTTCATGCCTTCCACGGCCGCCTCCGCACCAGCAATGGTGGTGAAGGTGGTGACGCGTGCCAGCAGCGAAGAGGTCCGGATCTGGCGAGAGTCGGCAATGGCATTGCGGCGCTCTTCCACGGTGTTGATGACCAAGGCGATTTCTTCGTTCTTGATCATGTCCACCACGTGGGGGCGGCCCTCGGTGACCTTGTTGACCGGCGTGACAGCGATGCCCGCCGCTGTGATGGCGGCAGCCGTGCCCTTGGTGGCCACCAGGTCAAAGCCCATGGCGACCAGCTGGCGGGCGACTTCCACTGCGCGGGGCTTGTCGTTGTTCTTCACGGTGAGGAACACGGTCTTGACCTTGTCGGTGGGACGCGGCAATTTGGTGCCCGCACCGAGCTGGCTTTTGACGAAGGCTTCGCCGAAGGTTTTGCCCACGCCCATGACTTCGCCGGTGGACTTCATCTCGGGTCCGAGAATCGTGTCCACGCCAGGGAACTTCACGAAGGGGAACACCGCCTCTTTCACGCTGAAATACGGGGGCGTGACTTCTTTGGCAATGCCTTGCGAGGCCAGGCTCTGGCCGGCCATGCAACGCGCGGCCACCTTGGCCAGTTGAATGCCAGTGGCCTTGGACACATAGGGGACGGTGCGCGAGGCGCGCGGGTTCACTTCCAGCACAAAGATCACGTCTTTGCCGTCTTGTTTCTGGATGGCGAACTGCACGTTCATCAAGCCCACCACGTTCAAGGCCTTGGCCATGGCCGAGGTTTGGCGCTTGAGCTCGGCCACGGTGTCGGCCGACAAAGAGTAAGGGGGCAGCGAGCAGGCGGAGTCGCCACTGTGCACACCGGCTTGCTCGATGTGCTCCATCACGCCACCGATGAAGGTGACCTGGCCATCGGACAAGCAATCGACGTCGCACTCGATGGCGTCGTTCAGGAAGCGGTCGAGCAGCACGGGGGAATCGTTGGACACCTTCACGGCCTCGCGCATGTAGCGCTCCAGGTCGCGTTGCTCGTGCACGATTTCCATGGCGCGGCCACCGAGCACATAGCTGGGGCGAACCACCAGGGGGTAGCCCAGGGCCGCGGCTTTTTCCAAAGCCTCTGACTCGGTGCGGGCCGTGGCATTGGGCGGCTGGCGCAAGCCCAGGTCTTGCAGCAATTTCTGAAAACGCTCGCGGTCTTCTGCGGCGTCGATCATGTCGGGGCTGGTGCCGATGATGGGCACGCCTTCGGCCTCCAGGCCCAAGGCCAGCTTCAGCGGGGTTTGGCCGCCGTACTGGACGATCACGCCCGTGGGCTTTTCCTTGTCAACGATTTCCAGCACGTCTTCCAGCGTCAGGGGCTCGAAGTACAAACGGTCACTGGTGTCGTAGTCGGTGGACACGGTTTCGGGGTTGCAGTTGACCATGATGGTCTCGTACCCGTCCTCGCGCATGGCCAGGGCGGCGTGCACGCAGCAGTAATCGAACTCGATGCCCTGGCCGATGCGGTTGGGCCCGCCGCCGAGCACCATGATTTTTTTCTTGTTGGTAGGCTCGGCCTCGCACTCGTCTTCATAGCTCGAGTACATGTAGGCGGTGTTGGTGGCAAATTCGGCGGCACAGGTGTCCACGCGCTTGTAGACCGGGCGCACGCCCTTGGAGCGGCGCAGGTCACGCACCACCTTCTCGGTGGTTTTCAGCAGCTTGGCCAGGCGACGGTCGGAGAAGCCCTTCTTCTTGAGCGCACGCAATTCATCGGTGCTCAAGGCGTCGAGCGTGGTCTTTTCCAGCTCGAGTTCGATTTTGACGATTTCTTCGATTTGCACCAGGAACCAGCGGTCGATCTTGGTGAGGTCGAACACTTCGTCGACCGACAGGCCCATGGCGAAGGCATCGCCCACGTACCAAATGCGCTCGGGGCCGGGAGTGCCGAGTTCTTTTTCCAGGACCTCGCGGTCCTGGGTTTTTTCGTTCATGCCATCGACGCCGACTTCCAGGCCACGCAGGGCTTTCTGGAACGACTCCTGGAAGGTGCGGCCCATGGCCATGACCTCGCCCACCGACTTCATCTGGGTGGTCAGGCGGCTGTCGGCCGTGGGGAATTTCTCGAAGGCAAAACGCGGGATCTTGGTGACCACGTAGTCGATGCTGGGCTCGAAGCTGGCCGGTGTAGCGCCGCCTGTGATGTCGTTGAGCAACTCGTCCAGGGTGTAGCCCACGGCGAGCTTGGCCGCCACTTTGGCAATCGGGAAACCGGTGGCTTTGGACGCCAGTGCGGAAGAACGCGAGACGCGGGGGTTCATCTCGATGACGATCATGCGACCGTCTTTCGGGTTGATCGAGAACTGCACGTTGGAGCCGCCCGTGTCCACGCCAATTTCACGCAGCACCGCCAGCGAGGCGTTGCGCATGATCTGGTATTCCTTGTCGGTCAGTGTTTGCGCCGGCGCCACGGTGATGGAATCGCCGGTGTGCACGCCCATGGGGTCCAGGTTTTCGATGGAGCACACGATGATGCAGTTGTCCGCCTTGTCGCGCACCACTTCCATCTCGTATTCTTTCCAGCCGACAAGGGATTCCTCAATCAGGAGTTCTTTGGTGGGCGAGGCTTCCAGGCCCCGCTTGCAAATGGTTTCGAACTCTTCGGCGTTGTAGGCGATGCCGCCACCGGTGCCACCCAAGGTGAAGCTGGGGCGAATGACCACGGGGAAACCCACGGTTTTTTGCACCGTCCAGGCTTCGTCCATGCTGTGGGCGATGCCAGAGCGTGCCGAGCCCAGGCCGATCTTGGTCATGGCGTCTTTGAATTTCAGCCGGTCTTCGGCTTTGTCGATGGCCTCGGGTGTGGCGCCAATCAACTCCACCTTGTACTTGTCGAGCACGCCATGGTGCCAAAGGTCGAGCGCGCAGTTCAACGCAGTTTGTCCGCCCATGGTGGGCAGGATGGCGTCGGGGCGCTCTTTGGCGATGATTTTTTCAACCGTCTGCCAGGTGATGGGCTCGATGTAGGTGACGTCGGCGGTGGCCGGGTCGGTCATGATCGTGGCCGGGTTGCTGTTGATCAGAATGACTTTGTAGCCTTCTTCACGCAAGGCCTTGCAGGCTTGCACGCCGGAGTAGTCGAATTCGCACGCCTGCCCAATGATGATGGGGCCCGCGCCAATGATGAGAATGCTTTGAAGGTCTGAGCGCTTGGGCATGTTATTTACCCTCCATCAAAGAGATGAAGTGGTCAAAGAGGTAGCTGATGTCGTGCGGGCCGGGCGAAGCTTCCGGGTGGCCCTGGAAACAGAACGCCGGTTTGTCGGTGCGGGCCAGGCCTTGCAAGGTGCCATCGAACAGCGACTTGTGGGTCGGGCGCAAATTGGCAGGCAAGGATTTTTCATCCACGGCAAAACCGTGGTTCTGGCTGGTGATGGACACGCGGCCGTTGTCCAGGTCTTTCACCGGATGGTTGGCGCCGTGGTGGCCGAACTTCATCTTGAAGGTTTTCGCGCCACTGGCCAAGGCCATGATCTGGTGGCCCAGGCAGATGCCGAAGGTGGGAATGCCGGTCTCGATCAAGGTCTTGGCGGCAGCAATGGCGTAATCGCAGGGCTCTGGGTCGCCAGGGCCGTTGGAGAGGAAAATGCCGTCGGGCTTGTGCTTGAGCACTTCGGCGGCGGGCGTTTTGGCGGGCACCACGGTGACCTTGCAGCCGCGCTCGGCCAGCATGCGCAGAATGTTTTTCTTGACGCCGAAGTCGTAGGCCACGACATGAAAGCGCGGCGCGCTTTGGGTGCCGTAGCCGGTGCCGAGCTTCCACTCGGACTGGGTCCATTCGTAGGGCTGGGCGACAGAGACCTTTTGCGCGAGGTCCAGGCCCGCCATGGTGGGCGCGGCCTTGGCGGCGGCAATGGCTTGGTCGATGTGCGCTTGGCTGACTTTCTCACCCTGCTTCAGGCCCACAATGGCGCCGTTTTGGGCACCATGGGTGCGCAGGTGGCGCGTCAACTTGCGGGTGTCGATGTTGGCAATGGCCACGGTGTTTTCAGCCACCAGGTATTGGGCCAGGGTCTGGGTCGAACGGAAGTTCGAGGCCAGCAAAGGCAGGTCTTTGATGATCAGACCTGCTGCATGGACTTTTTCAGCTTCGACGTCTTCGGCATTGATGCCATAGTTGCCAATGTGCGGGTACGTCAGGGTGACGATCTGCTGGCAGTAAGAGGGGTCGGTAAGAATTTCCTGGTAGCCGGTGATCGAGGTGTTGAACACCACTTCGCCGACGGTGGAGCCGGTGGCTCCGATGGAATTGCCAATCAAGACCGTGCCGTCTGCAAGCGCCAGGATGGCGGGCGGGAAGGTTCCCTGAAGAGACAAAAGCACTGGGTTCTCCGTTGTGGTTCGGTGACGCCCCAGCGCGCGCAAGAGTGGCCTCTTTTTGGCTGCTTTGAGTGGGAGGTGGCTTGAGATCGAGCTAAGGCGTACGGGTGGATGCGGGAAAGCCTCCCATTATAAGGGGGCGCAGCATGGGGTCAGGTCTTGAGTTTTGCCTTTTTTCTGTGGATAACTTCAGGTGTTGGCGTGCCGTTTAAGTTATCCACAGAAAAAAGGCAAAACTCAAGACCTGACCCCATGAAAGCAGATCGCCGCCGCGGCGGCGACGTTCAGGGACTCTTCTCCACCCGGTTGGTCAATGCGCACGGTCAGCGTCGCCTTGGCCATCAATTCTTCACGCACCCCCTGCCCTTCGTGACCCAACAGCCAGGCACAGGGAAAGGGAATGGCTTGTTGGCGCACCAGCTCGTGCAAATAAGGCCCTTGGTGGGAGCTGGTGGCCAGCCAGGGGATTTGCAGCGCCTCCAGGTCTTCGGCCGCCAAGCCCTCGATCAGCTGCAGGCCGAAATGCGCGCCCATGCCGGCGCGCAACACTTTGGGCGACCACAGCGCCGCGCTGCCCTTCAGCGCCAAGACTTGTTTGTAGCCAAAGGCCGAAGCGCTGCGCAGGATGGAGCCCACATTGCCCGCATCTTGCACGCGGTCCAGCACCACGGTGGGCATCAAGGGCGCGATGGCCAAAGCCGAGGGCAGGCGCAGCACAAAGCCCATGCTCGCAGGCGACTCCAAACCGCTGATGCCCGCAAACAAGTCGTCGGCCAACACGACTTGCCGCGCAGCAGCCGTTCGCCACGATTCAGGCGCTTGCTGCCAAGCCGACTCGGTGAACACAGCCTCTTCAATCTCGCACCCCCGCGCCAAGGCCGCGCGGCACAGATGGTCCCCCTCGAGCCAGACTTGCCCTTGCTTGCGGTAAGCCGAGGCATCTTGGGAAAGCCGTCGCATGGCCTTCAACCACGGATTGTCGCGCGAGGTGATGTGTTTCACGTTGGCAGAAGCGTCCGTCATGCAGCTTTCCCTTGTGAAACCGCCAACACCGCCGCCACAGGCGCAAAACTTTGACGGTGCCAAGGCGTGGCGCCAAAGGTCTTCAAGGCCTGCATGTGCACTGCCGTGCCATAGCCCTTGTGGCTGGCAAAGCCATACTGCGGGTAGTCGCGGTCGATGGTTTCGCACCAACGGTCACGATGCACCTTGGCCAAAATCGACGCCGCAGAAATCGCTTGCACCTTGGCGTCGCCTTGCACAATGGCTTCGGCCAGGACATCGAGCACAGGCAAGCGGTTGCCATCCACCAGCACTTTGTGGGGCTTCAGGCGAAGGCCCTCCACCGCGCGGCGCATCGCCAGCAAGGTGGCCTGCAAGATGTTGATCTGGTCGATCTCCTCGACACTGGCCTCGGCCACCGAGCAGCACAAAGCCTTGGCACGGATTTCGTCGTACAGCCGATCGCGCTGGCGAGCTGTGAGCTTTTTGGAGTCGGCCAGCCCTTTGATCGGGTTTTGATCGTCCAGGATCACGGCAGCGGCCACCACCGGCCCAGCCAAGGGCCCACGCCCAGCCTCGTCCACCCCCGCCAGCAAGCCGGGGACATCCCATGGCAGCGAGGGCTGCTCAGCGTGCAAGAAGGCTTTCGATCGCATGGGCAGACAAAGTCGGTGTGTCCCGCAACAACTGGTCGTGCAGGTCGGTGAAACGTTGCGTCAACTCACGCACTTTTTCAGGCTGATCCAGCCACGCCAAGACCGCTTCCGCCATGTCATGGGGCGTGGCCTTGTCCTGGAGCAATTCGGGCACGACAAAAGATTGGCACAAGATGTTGGGCAAGCCCACCCAGGGCTGCAGCTTTTTGCCCTTCATGAGCCACCAGCTGAACCAGTGCATGTTGTAGGCAATGACCATGGGCCGCTTGAACAGCGCGGCCTCCAGCGTGGCTGTGCCGCTGGCCACCAGGCTCACATCGCAAGCCGCCAGCGCATCGTGCGACTGCCCGTGCAGCACTTGCAAGCCGGGCACGCCGCCCACGTCGGCCACATGCTGTTCAATCACCTGCCGCAAAGAAGGCACGGCCGGCAACACAAATTGCAAACCTGGGCGCTGCGCCGCCATGCGCTGGGCTGCCCGCAAGAAACGAGGGGCCAGGTACTGAATCTCGGAAGCACGGCTGCCAGGGAGCACGGCAACCACTGTAGCGTCCAAAGCCAAACCTAAGCGCGCGCGTGCTGCTTCACGGTTGGGCACGCGCGCAATGGTTTGCGCCAGCGGATGGCCCACATAGGTGGCCGCAATGCCATGTTGCGCCAGCAACGCGGGCTCGAAGGGGAAAAGGCACAGCACGTGGTCCACGCTCTGGCGAATTTTTTCCACCCGCTCGGCGCGCCAGGCCCAGATGGACGGGCAGACGAACTGCACCGTGGGGATGCCGGCCTGGCGCAAATCGCGCGCCAAATCCAGGTTGAAATCCGGCGCATCGACGCCCACAAAAATCTGAGGCGGCGCAGCCAGCAAGCGCTCTTTGAGTTGCGAGCGAATGCCCACAATTTCCCGGTAGTGGCGCAGCACTTCCACATAGCCGCGCACCGCCAATTTTTCGTGAGGCCACCAGGCTTGAAAGCCTTGCTCGGCCATGCGCGGCCCGCCGATGCCCACCAGCTTGGCATGCGGCCAGCGCGCGCGCAGGCCACGGATCATCAAACTTGCCAACAGGTCGCCAGAGGCTTCACCGGCCACCATGGCCAGGGTGGGGGCTGTGTCAACCGTGGGCGCACGCGCAGTCATCTTGAAAACGCGCGGCCGACTCAGCGAACGATGCCGCGCTCAGCGGAAGTTTGCCCCAGGAAGTCCAGCATCATGTGCACATCGGGCGCGGCATCCGGCGTGTCCGCCGTGATGCTGGCAATCTGCGCCTGCGCCTGCGCCAGCGTCAAGCCGTCACGGTACAAAGCCTTGTGCATGGCCTTGACAGCGCGCACCCGCTCGGGCGAAAACCCACGACGCTTCAAGCCCTCGAAGTTCATCGAGCGCGCTTGGGCGGGTTGCCCTTGGCACATGACAAAGGGCGGCAGGTCGGCAAACAACAAGGAGTTCATGGCGGTGAAACTGTGGGCGCCCAGCCGACAGAACTGGTGCACCACCGTGAAGCCCCCCAAAATGACCCAGTCACCCACATGCACATGCCCTGCCAACTGCGAGCTGTTGGCAAAGATGGTGTGGTTGCCCACCTGACAATCGTGCGCCAAATGCACATAAGCCATGATCCAGTTGTCATTGCCCACCTGGGTCACGCCCGCATCGCTGGCTGTGCCGATGTTGAAAGTGCAAAACTCGCGAATGGTGTTGCGGTCGCCAATGCGCAACTCACAAGGCTCGCCCGCGTATTTTTTGTCTTGCGGCACCGCGCCCAGCGAGTTGAACTGAAAAATTTTGTTCTCACGGCCAATCGTGGTGTGCCCTTCGATCACGCAGTGCGCGCCAATTTGGGTGCCCGAGTCGATGCGCACATGCGGTCCGATCACGGCATAAGGCCCGACAGCCACGGTGCTGTCGAGTTGGGCCGCAGGATCGATCACCGCGGTCGGGTGAATCAAGCTCATGGCGCGTGCCTCAGGCAATGGTGCGCATGGTGCACATCAACTCGGCCTCGGTGGCCACCTCGGTGCCCACCAAGGCGCGCGCCTTGAATTTGAAAATGCCGGCCTTCATGCGGTCCAGGGACACTTCCAAAATCAGTTGGTCGCCTGGCTCCACTGGGCGCTTGAAACGGGCGCCGTCAATGCCAGCAAAGTAATAAACGGTTTTGTCGTCTGGCGCGGTGCCCAACGTGTCAAACGCCAGCAAAGCCGCAGCCTGCGCCAGCGCTTCCAACATCAACACACCGGGCATCACAGGACGATGCGGAAAATGGCCTGTGAAATACGGCTCGTTGATAGAGACGTTTTTCAAGGCCCGAATGCGCTTGCCCTTTTCAATCTCCAACACGCGGTCCACCAGCAAGATGGGGTAACGGTGCGGCAGTTGCTTGAGGATTTGGTGGATGTCCATGCTCATGTCGGGGGTCCTGTGAGGGCCTGTTCCAAGGCCCGAATGCGGTCTCGTAATCGGTGAAGTTGGCGCAGGGTGGCCGCGTTTTTTTCCCAGGACGCATTGTCGTCGATTGGGAACACGCCGCTGTAGTGGCCAGGCTGTGAAATGGATCGCATGACGACCGAGGCGGCAGACACATGCACATGGTCAGCCAAGCTCAGGTGGCCCAACACGACAGCCCCGCCGCCTACGGTGCAATGGGCGCCAATCCGGGCACTGCCCGCGACACCCACGCACCCGGCCATGGCGGTGTGCGCGCCCACGTGAACGTTGTGGCCAATTTGAACCAGGTTGTCCAGCTTGACGCCGTTTTCCAAAACAGTGTCGTCCAATGCGCCCCGATCGATGCAGGAGTTGGCGCCAATCTCCACGTCGTCGCCAATGCGCACCGCGCCCAGCTGTTCGATCTTGACCCAGGTGCCCGCGTCCTGCGCGAAACCAAAGCCATCAGCGCCAATGACCACGCCAGAATGAAGAATGCAACGCGCGCCCACTTGGCAAGCTTCGCCCACGGTCACGCGAGACTTGAGCCAACTGTCTGCACCGATGCGTGCATGGCGTTCCACCACGCACAGCGGGCCGATGCGAGCGCCAGGGTGAATCTGAGCGGAAGGGTGGATGACCGCACTGGGATGAATCCGTGGCTCGTCGCTAGGGGCAGCTTGGGCACGCCACCATTGCGTCAGCCGGGCAAAATAAAGATAAGGCTGGTCGGCAACAATCCAGGCGCGCAAATGGGCTTGTGCGTGCGCGGCCTGGTCAGGGCCCACGATGACGCAAGCCGCGCGCGTGGCGGCCAGCTGGGCAACATATCTGGGGTTGCTGAGAAAGCTCAGCGATTGTGAGCCGGCCGAGTCCAGCGGCGACAAGCGGTCGATGGTCAGGTCGGGGGAGCCATGCAGGACGCCCCCAAGTGCCTCAACAATCTGACCTAGACGCAGGGACACACCGTGCTTACTTGCTGGTATTGATGGCCTTGATCACCTTCTCGGTGATGTCGTGCTTGGGGTTGATGTAGACCGCCTCTTGCAAGACCAGGTCATACCTTTCCGCCTCGGCCACTTGGCGAACCACCCGATTGGCACGCTCCAGCACTTGCTGGAACTCTTCGTTTTTACGGGTGTTCAAGTCTTCTTGAAACTCCCGACGCTTGCGCTGAAAGTCGCGGTCCTGGTCCACAAGCTGCTTTTGTCGCTGGTTGCGCTGGCTTTCAGACAAAGTGGGCGCATCGCGCTCCAGCTTTTCGGAGGCCGTCTTGAGCGTGTTGCCCATATCGACCAGCTCTTTTTCTCGACGTGCAAACTCTTGCTCCAGCTTGGCCTGTGCCTGCTTGGCAGTGTTCGCCTCGCGGAAAATACGGTCTGTGTTGACAAAACCCACCCGGAATTCTTGGGCGTGGGCTGCCAGCGCGGTCACGCCTGCAAAAAGGCCAATGAGAATGGCGCGCAACAAAGAGTTCATCAAAAGGACGTCCCGATTTGGAATTGCAATCTCTGGATTCTATCGCCAGAGGCCTTGTGAATGGGATTGGCAACTGCCAGGCGCAAGGGCCCCATGGGGGAGACCCAGCTGATGCCCGCGCCAACGGAGCTTCTGAGGTCACTGAGGGTTATTTTTTCATTTTCCCCAAACACATTGCCTGCGTCATAAAAGCCATACAGGCGAAGCGTTCTGTCATTGCCCGCCCCAGGGAAAGGGGCGAAAACCTCAGCGTTGAAGACAAGTTTCTTGGCACCGCCGACCACCAGGCCCGTGATGTCGCGCGGGCCCAGAGACCCCTGATCGAAGCCACGCACAGACCCCAGACCGCCGACAAAAAAGCTCTTGAATATGGGGTAAGGATGGCCAGAGAGGCCTTTTCCATAGCCCACCTCCCCGTTCAAAGCGAAGCTGTACTGTTTGCTGATGGGGAAATACTGTTGGTACTGGGCGCCGGAGCGGGTGTAGTGGGTGTCACCCGCCAGCGACAAGTCTGAATAAACGCGAGACATGACGCCACGTGTAGGCACCATGGCACTGTCCCGGCTGTCTCTTGACCAGCCAAAAGTCAGGGGCAAGCTGGCAGAGGTGTAGCCAAAGCGCTCCGCATAGTCCAGGTAAGCGGCAGGAATGCTGGTTCCGGGCTTGATGGTGGTTTGCTCAGCCGCAACACCCACCACGATTCGGTCCAATTCACTGAAAGGAATGCCAAAACGCAACCCTAGCCCAGAGGTGATGAGTCGATAGTTGCCGGCTTGCTCGATGTAGGGCCGGCTGGAGCGGTGGTACAAATCATAGGTCCGCGACACGCCATCTTGGGTGAAATAGGGATCCGTGGTGTTGATCGAAAAAATCTGGTTGTACTTGCTGGTACTGACTTGCGCGCCCAAGTAGTTGCCGCTGCCAAAAATGTTGTCTTGCTGAATGCCAAACGTCAGGAACAACTTCTCGAAAGAGGAATAGCCAGCGCCAACCTGAAGGGAGCCCGTTGGCTTTTCAGAGACATTGATGACCAGGTCGACCTGATCGGGCGCGCCAGGCACCTCTTGGGTGTCCACGGTGACATCTTTGAAATAGCCTAAGCGCTCAATGCGGTCGCGCGACAAACGGATGCGGTCACCATCGTACCAAGCGGACTCCATTTGGCGCATTTCACGCCGAATAATTTCGTCCCGAGTGCGTGAGTTTCCAGCCACATTGATGCGCCGAACATAGGCTCGACGAGACGGGTCAGCTTGCAACACCACACTGACTTGGTTGGTGGCCCGATCGATGTCGGGGCGCGGCTCAACGCGTGCGAAAGCAAAGCCAAAATTACCGAAAAAATCGGTGAATGATTTCACGGTTTGGGCCACGTCGTTGGCGTTGTAGGTTTGCCCTGGCTTGATGGTGATCAGTGATTTGAACTCGTCGTCGCGGCCCAAGAAGTAACCCTCAAGCTTGACAGAGGACACCACGAAACGCTGGCCTTCGGTGACGTTGATCGTGATCGAAATGTCTTGCCGGTTGGGCGAGATAGAAACTTGGGTCGAGTCAATTCTGAACTCGAGGTAGCCCCGGGACAAGTAATAGGAGCGCAATGTTTCAAGGTCGGCGTTGAGCTTGTTGCGCGCATAGCGGTCAGTCTTGGTGTACCAACTGAGCCAATTGCCCGTGTTCAAATCCAACTGGTCGCGCAAGGTGGACTCAGAAAAAGCCTTGTTGCCAACAATCTTGATTTCCTTGATCTTGGCCACATCCCCTTCGACCACGTTGAAGGTGAGATTGACGCGATTGCGGTCAATCGGCGTGATGGTGGTGATGATTTCCGCGCCATACAGGCTGCGGTTGATGTACTGGCGCTTGAGCTCTTGCTCAGCCCGGTCCGCCAGCGCTTTGTCAAACGCCCGGCCTTCAGACAAGCCAATGTCTCGCAAGGCTTTTTTAAGGGTGTCTTTTTCAAATTCTTTGGTGCCAATGAAATCGACGCCGGCAATCACGGGGCGCTCCTCGACCACGACCACCAACACATTGCCATTGACCTCGATCCGAACGTCTTTGAAAAGGCCCAAAGCAAACAAGCCTCGGATGGCTGCCGTTCCCTTTTCGTCCGTGTAAGTGTCACCCACCCGAAACGGCAAGGAGGCAAAGACCGTGCCGGGCTCAACCCGCTGCAGGCCTTCAACACGAATGTCTCGCATTTCGAAAGGCGAAATTGCCCACGCCAAATTGCAGGTCAAGACGCACAGTGTCAGCCACTTGGCAATCTTGAGGAAAAGTTGGCGAATGGTGTAATTCATGGGCAAAGTGTGTGTCCGTTAAGCGGCGGGGATCACCCGCCCTCCAGCCAGCGCAGCAGGTCGTTTCGCAAAGCAATCATCATGAGCAACAGCACAATGGCTGTCCCCAGGCGTTGCAACCAACCCGTCCACGCCAAAGAAGGACGTCTCTTCGTCAATCCTTCCCAAAGATAATACATCAGGTGACCGCCATCGAGGACGGGGATGGGCAGCAAATTCAAGACCCCCAGGCTGATGCTGACCAAGGCCAGGTAGTTCAAAAAAGCAGCCAGTCCCAGCTGGGCCGACTTGCCTGCATATTCAGCCATCGTCAGCGGGCCGCTGAGGTGGCGCACAGAGGCCTCGCCAATGAGCATCTTGCCCAGGGTTCGCAAGGTCAACCAGGACAATTCCCAGGTGCGCTGTACACCCTTGGCCCAGCCGTCGACAAAGCCTTGCTGAACCCAGACCTTGGCTGGCGCCTCGCCAATCATGGCATCCACACGCCCAATGACCTGGCCTTCAGATTGCACGCGGCGTGGCTGAACTTCGATCAACAAGACCCCAAATTGGCCGCGACGCGAAACTTCCCAGACCAGCGGCCCCTGCGCGACGCCCTCCCCTTGAACGCTTTGCCGAATCAGGGTTCTCAAATGCTGGGCATCCTGCACCGTGCGCCCCTGAATTTTGAGAATTTGGTCACCTCGCCGCAACCCAGCCTGCTGCGCCACGCCCCCTGCGACCAGCTCGCCCAAAACAGGCGCGGTCCACGGGCCTTGCAGCCCCAATTCGCGCCACCAAGCCGGCTCGTCGACCGGTTGGGTCATTTGCGCGAAGTCCAGCGCCACTTCCCGGGTTTCCTGCGTGCCGCGGGCGCTCACCTCCAGGCTCACCTGTCCACCCTCTTGCCCCTGATGCAGCAGCCACCAGCGCAGGTCTTCATAAGACAGAATCTCTCGGGGGTCGCCACCGTCGCGGGCCACCCGCATCACTTGGTCGCCACTTTGCAAGCCTGCCCGATGCGCCAAGGAATCGGCCGCCGGCATGGCCAAAATGGCCTTGGTTTCCCATTGGCCCCACCAAGCCAAGCCGGAGAGCAACACGATGGCCAACACCAAGTTCGCCAAGGGACCTGCCGCCACAATCGCCACACGCGAGCGCAATGGCTGGCGATTGAAAGCTCGGGGCAAGTCAGCGGCGCTCACATCCCCTTCCGACTCGTCCAGCATCTGGACGTAGCCACCCAAAGGAATCAATCCGATCACGAATTCGGTGTCTTGTCCGGGCCGCGGCCGGGCAGAACGCCAGGAAAAAATCGGTCGGCCAAAGCCAATGGAAAACCGCAGCACTTTGACGCCACAGGCCACTGCCACACGGTAGTGGCCGTATTCATGCAGGGTGATGAGAATCCCCAGCGTGAACAAAAAGGCGAGCAGGGTCACCATGGGTTCAAGGGCCTCAGCGCAGGCCGCGCGTCATGATCTGTTGCGCCGTGGCGCGCGCTTGCGCATCGATGGCCAACAAGTCGGCGAGTGAGTGCGGTGCGGCAGGCAGGTAGTCGTTCAGCGTCGCAAGGTTGAGGGCGTGAATTTGGTCAAACCGAATGCGACGCTCCAAAAACGCGGCCACCGCGATTTCATTGGCGGCGTTCAACACCGCCGTGGTGCCCGAGGGGGCCGCCAACGCCTCCCAAGCCAAACGCAAACCCGGAAAGCGCTCGGCGTGACCATGATCGTCCAGCGCTTCGAAGGTCATGGCAGAGAGCGCATGGAAGTCCAATGCTTGAGCCCCCGAAGTCATGCGCTCTGGCCAAGACAGGCCATAGGCAATGGGCACTCGCATGTCGGGCGTGCCCAATTGCGCCACCACCGAGGCGTCGCGGTACTGCACCATGGAATGGATCACGCTTTGCGGGTGAATCACCACGGACAGCCGCTCGCCCGACAGGCCAAAGAGGTAACGTGCCTCGATGACCTCCAAGGCTTTGTTCATCATGGTGGCCGAGTCCACCGAAATCTTGCGGCCCATGACCCAATTGGGATGGGCGCAAGCCTCTTCAGGCGTCACGTCTTTCAAGGTGGCGACGGCGCGCGCGCGGAAAGGACCGCCGGAAGCCGTGAGGATGATTTTGTCGACCCGCTCATTCCAGGTGGCAGGGTCTTCGGGCAGGGACTGAAAAATCGCTGAATGCTCGCTGTCAATCGGCAGCAAGGTCGCACCGCCTTCGCGCACGGCCTGCAAAAACACCTCGGCCCCCACCACCAAGGCTTCCTTGTTGGCCAAGAGCAGGCGTTTGCCAGCGCGCGCGGCTGCCAAACAGGGGGACAAGCCTGCAGCGCCCACGATGGCGGCCATCACGGCATCGACCTCTGGCAGTGACGCCACCTCATCCAAGGCGGCAGCGCCCGACATCACCTGGATCGGCAGGCCTTCGGCATTGACTTTGTCTTGCAAAGCACGGGCGGACGCTTGATGGGCCATCACCACATAGCGGGGCTTGAACTGCAGGCACTGCGCCCACATCAGGTCGACTTGCTGCGCGCCCGTGAGCGCCACCACTTCAAACTTGTCTGCATGGCGCGCCACCACGTCCAGCGTGTTGGTGCCGATGGAGCCGGTGGAGCCGAGAATGGTGAGGCGTTTTTTCATGTCAACTCAAGGCCAGCATCATGGCCAAGGGCAAGGTCGGCAACAAGGCGTCCACGCGGTCCAGAACGCCACCATGGCCGGGCAGCAAATGGCTGCTGTCTTTCACACCCGCGCTGCGCTTGACCAAGGACTCCACCAGGTCGCCCACCACGCTCATCACCGTCAAAAACAACAGGCCCAGCAAGCCACCGAACCACCCCAGGTGAAGCAAGTGTGTGTAAAGGCTGGGCGCTTCGAGGGCCCAGCGCTGGTCCGCGGCAATCCAGGCCAGCGCCAGAACCAGCACGCCCACCATGCCGCCATACACGCCCTCCCAGCTTTTGCCAGGGCTGATGCCCGGCGCCAGCTTGCGGCGCCCAAACGCACGCCCGGCAAAGTAGGCGGCGACATCGGCCATCCAGACCAAGACCAACATGGAGAGCAAAAAATTGCTGCCCATCACCTTGGCTTGGAACACCGCCAGCCAGGTCAACCACAGGGCCAACACGCCAGCCACGCAACGCAAGGCGCGGGGAATGTGGGGCCAGCCCGCCACGCCCTGGCGCAGCAACCAGGCACCGGCCAGCACCCAGCAGCCACCCGCAATTTGCCAAAGCAAGAGTGAGGGCTGCCAGGGCCAGCCTTGGGCCCAGCTGAGGCCACACAGGGCCAGGCAAGCCAGGGCCAAGCCCATGGCCGATGTGAAATCGAGTTGGTTGAGGCGACCCCACTCCCAGGCGCCCGCCGCAATCAGCACCAGGGTCAGGCCGGCCAGGGGCTCGGGCGCCGCATGAAACAACGCCGGCAACAGCAAGGCCACCAGAATCAGGGCCGTGATGATGCGTTGCCGAAGCATGCGAGTCTGTCCGCTCAGACGGCCAGAATCTCTTGCTCTTTCGCCGCAATGACCTTGTCGATCTCGGCGATGTGCTTGTCGGTGGTTTTTTGGATGTCGGCTTCGGCGCGCTTTTGGTCGTCTTCGGAGGCCAGCTTGTCCTTCACCAGTTTCTTGACCGCTTCGTTGGCATCACGGCGCAAGTTGCGCACGGCAATCTTGGCGTTCTCTCCTTCGTTGCGGGCCACTTTGGTGAGTTCCTTGCGGCGCTCTTCCGACATGGGCGGCATGGGCACGCGAATGAGTTCGCCCATGGACGAGGGGTTCAGGCCGAGGTCGCTGTCGCGAATGGCTTTTTCAATTTTCGGGCACATGCCCTTTTCCCAAGGCTGCACGCTGATGGTGCGGGCGTCAAGCAAGGACACATTGGCCACCTGGCCAATGGGCGTGGGGTTGCCGTAGTAGTCGACCATCACGGAATCCAGCAGCGAGGGGTTGGCACGGCCCGTGCGAATCTTGCTCAAGTGCTGCCCCAAGGCCGCAAGCGACTGGTTCATCTTGCTTTCGGTGTTCTTTTTGATGTCTGCAATGCTCATGTCATTCTCCAGGGTGGGGCGCAACAACTCAGGCGTACACCAGGGTGCCTTCGTCCTCGCCCATCACGACGCGCTTGAGGGCGCCATTTTTAAAAATTGAAAACACTTTGATGGGCAACTTCTGATCGCGGCACAGCGCAAAGGCCGTGGCGTCCATGATGCCCAGGTTCTGCCGAATGGCTTCGTCAAAACTGATTTTTTCGTACCGCGTGGCGTGCGGGTCTTTCTTGGGGTCGGCGGTGTAGACGCCATCCACCTTGGTGGCCTTGAGCACCATCTCGGCGCCAATTTCCGCGCCACGCAGTGCAGCGGCGGTGTCGGTGGTGAAGAAGGGGTTGCCCGTGCCCGCGGCAAAGATGACCACTTTGCCTTCTTCCAGGTACTGCAGGGCTTTGGGGCGAACATAAGGCTCCACCACTTGCTCGATGCCAATGGCCGACATGACGCGTGCGGTCAGGCCGGCCTTGTTCATGGTGTCGGCCAAGGCCAGGGCATTCATGACCGTGGCCAGCATCCCCATGTAGTCGGCCGTGGCGCGGTCCATGCCGACCGACCCACCGGCGACACCGCGAAAGATGTTGCCGCCACCGATGACAACGGCCACTTCCACGCCCAGGCGGGTGACTTCGGCCACCTCTTCAACCATGCGCACGATGGTGGCCCGGTTGATGCCGAAGGCATCGTCGCCCATCAAGGCCTCACCCGACAGCTTGAGCAAAATGCGCTTGTGGGCTGGCTGGCGATCGGTCATGTCTTGGGCTCCTTGTGATTCAGTGAAGTGTAGCGTTTTAGAAGGCTTCAGATAAGAAAAAGGGGACCGAAGTCCCCTTGTGTGGCTCAGGCCGTTTGCCGTGCTGCGGCAACCTGGGCGGCCACCTCGGCGGCAAAGTCATCGACCTTCTTCTCGATGCCCTCGCCCACCACGTACAGCGTGAACGCCTTGACGTTGGTGCCGGCAGCCTTGAGCATTTGCTCCACGGTCTGCTTGTCGTTCTTGACGAAGGGCTGGTTGAACAGCGACACCTCTTTGAGGTACTTCTGCACCGAGCCTTCGATCATCTTGGCGGCGATGTCGGCGGGCTTGCCAGACTCGGCAGCTTTGGCCGTGGCGACAGAGCGCTCTTTTTCGATCAGCTCGGCCGGCACATCGGCGCTGGTCAGGGCCACGGGCTTCATGGCGGCAACGTGCATGGCAACGTCGCGGGCGGCGGCTTCCTGGCCGTCAAATTCCACGACCACGCCGATGCGGGTGCCGTGCAGGTAAGAGGTCAACTGGTTGGCGCCGCTGAAGTACTTGAAGCGACGGAAGCTCATGTTTTCGCCGATTTTGCCAATCAGGCCTTTGCGAACGTCTTCCAGGGTGGGGCCAAAGCTGTCCTGGCTGTAAGCCAAGGCGCCCAGGGCTTCGATGCTGGCGGGGTTGTGCTTGGCCACCAATTCGGCAGCGGCACGGGCCATGGCCAGGAAGCTGTCGTTCTTGGTCACGAAGTCGGTTTCGCAGTTGACTTCGATCAGGGCGCCAGTGGTGCCGTTGATGAAGCTGGCGACCACGCCTTCAGCGGTAACGCGGGCAGCGGCTTTGCCAGCCTTGCTGCCGAGCTTGACACGCAGCAGCTCTTCGGCCTTGGCCATGTCGCCATCGGACTCGGTCAGGGCTTTTTTGCACTCCATCATGGGGGCATCGGTCTTGGCGCGCAGTTCGGCGACCATGCTTGCGGTAATTGCAGCCATTTGTGTTCTCCGTAATCAGTTCAATCGGGGGGTGTTCAGCAAGGTTCAGTTTCAGTCGCGAAAAAGGGGCTTCACAAGCCCCTTGGACGCTGACGCGACGCGGGAATCAGGCGGCAGCGCCGTCTTCCACTTCGACGAACTCGTCGCTGCCTTCGGCCACGGCCTTGACCACGTCGTTGACCGCATTGGCGCGGCCTTCGAGGATGGCGTCGGCAATGCCGCGGGCGTACAGGGTGACGGCCTTGGAGGAGTCATCGTTGCCGGGAATGACATAGTCAATGCCTTCGGGCGAGTGGTTGGAGTCCACCACGCCGATCAGGGGAATGCCCAGCTTCTTGGCTTCGGCCACGGCAATTTTGTGGTAACCCACGTCGATCACGAAGATCGCGTCGGGCAAGGTGGCCATGTCTTGGATGCCACCGATGTCTTTTTCCAGCTTTTCGATTTCACGGGTGAACATCAGCTGTTCTTTTTTGGACAGGCTGTCCAAGCCAGCTTCTTGCTGGGCCTTCATGTCCTTCAAGCGCTTGATCGAGGTCTTGACGGTTTTGAAGTTGGTCAGCATGCCGCCGAGCCAACGCTGCTCGACGAAGGGCACGCCAGCACGGCGGGCTTCTGCGGCCACGATGTCGCGCGCCTGGCGCTTGGTGCCCACCATCAGGATGTTGCCGCGGTTGGCAGACAGCTGCTTGGCAAACTTCACTGCTTCCAAATACATGGGCAGCGTTTTTTCCAGGTTGATGATGTGAATTTTGTTGCGGTGACCGAAGATGAACGGGGCCATCTTGGGGTTCCAGAAGCGGGTTTGGTGGCCAAAGTGCACACCGGCTTCCAGCATTTCGCGCATGGTTGTGGACATAAAGTACTCCGAAGGTTGGGTCTAAAATCCAGTTCGAGATCGGCATGAGGTCATGCCAACACCTTGAGGGAACTGGTTTGCGATTGATTCACGGTGATTTCCGCAAAACCCGATGATTCTAGCACAGCCCTCCCTGACACTGAGCACCCTGCTTCCACCATGAAAATTGCCGTCATCGGCGCTGGCATCATCGGCGTCACCACTGCCTACGAGTTGGCCCGTCGGGGCCACGAGGTGGAGGTGTTCGAGCGCCATGGCGCGGTGGCCGAGGGCAGCAGCTTTGCCAACGCAGGCGTCCTCGCGCCGGGCTATGTCACCCCCTGGGCGGCCCCCGGCATGCCGGGCAAAGTGCTGCGTTACCTGCTGCAACAGCACGCCCCCGTTCGGCTGGGCCGTCCCAGCTGGCGCGACCTCACTTGGATGCGCCGCTGGCTCATGGCCTGCGACCCAGAGCACTACCGAGTCAACCGGGAACGCATGCAAAGGCTGGCGTTTTACAGCCGAACCTGCCTGCATGAGCTGACGCAGCAACTGCGAATGGATTACGACTGCCGAAGCGGCTACACCGTGCTGTTGCGTTCGGCCCAGGACGAAGCGCTGGTGCAAGCCTCGCTGGATTTTTTGCGCGAGGCGGGGGTGCCCTTCCAACGGCTGGAGCGCCAAGGCGTGCTGGCCCTGGAGCCCGCCTTGAATGCCGACACCGAGCTGCACGCTGGCATTCATTTGCCTGACGATGAAGTGGCCAACTGCCGCCAGTTTGCGGTGCAGCTGCGACAGCATGCCGAAGCCCTGGGCGTGCGCTTTCATTTCAAAAAAAGCCTCTCTCCGCTGCGTCCTGCAGCCCCCACCACCCTGGACGGCCGACATGGGGCGGCCACCTTTGAGGCCGTGGTGATGTGCGCTGGGGTCCAAAGTGCGGCCCTGCTGCGGCCCCTGGGGCTGCGAATTCCGTTGACCGCCGTGTATGGCTACTCCGTCACCGCCCCGGTGCGCGAGGACATGGACGCGCCGCGCAGCGCGCTGATGGACGAGCGCTACAAGGTCGCGATCTCGCGACTGGGCAACCGCGTGCGCGTGGCGGGCTCGGCCGAGATTGGGGGCGACCCTTTGCAACTGCGCGACGCTTCGGTGCAAACCCTTTACAAAGTGTTGAACGACTGGTTTCCGGGTGGCGCACAATTGAGCCAAGGGGTTCAAGTCTGGAAAGGCGCACGGCCCATGCTGCCCGATGGGCCGCCATTGCTGGGGGCCAGCGGCGTGCCTGGCGTCTGGCTCAACCTCGGGCATGGCTCCAGTGGCTGGGCCCTCAGTTGCGGCAGCGCACGCGCTGTGGCAGACCTGATCTCAGGCCAAGACCCTGGCCTGGACTTGAGTGGCTACCAACTGTCGGAACGCTTTCCACGATGACCCTGCAACGCATTTCTGCCCTCACTGCCTGGCCCCTGCATTCCGTGGCAAGCACACGCCTGCTGGAAAGCCAAGCCTTGTCCCGCGTTGAGCCCCACAGCCTGATGCGGCGCGCGGCCGAGTCGGTGGCCCGTCTGGCCCTGGCCTTGGCGCCGCATGCTCAAGACATTTGGGTCGCTTGCGGCCCCGGCAACAATGGCGGCGACGGCCTGCTGGCGGCGCTTTGGCTGCAGCAAGCCGGCAAACGTGTGCATGTCACCCGATGGCCGGATGACAAGCCACCGCCCGCCGACACGCAACAAGCCTTGCAACGCGTGCAGCAAGCCGGCTTGGCAATCAGCACAGAAGTTCCACCATCTTGGGACCTGGCGATTGACGCGCTGCTGGGTTTGGGCGCGCGCACCGCCCCCGCTGGACGGATGGGCGATGCACTGGCCGCACTGTGCGCCAGCCCTGCCCCCGTGCTGTGCGTGGATGTCCCCACAGGCTTGGATGCCGATACAGGGGTCTGGCATGGCCCGACCCTCCACCCCGCGCAAACACGCCACACCTTGAGCCTGCTGACCCTCAAGCCTGGCTTGTTCACACGCGCCGGGCGCGACGTCGCCGGCACAGTTTGGCTGGACACCATAGGCATCAAAGTTTCAGAACACAACGCTTGCGCCTGGTTGCAGGGCCCCACGCCCTTGCCCAGGCGATGGCACGACGCCCACAAGGGCCGCTTTGGCGATGTGGCCGTGCTGGGGGGCGATGTGGGGATGTCAGGCGCGGCCTTGCTGGCGGGAACCGCTGCGCTGCATGGCGGCGCTGGACGCGTCATGGTGCACTTGTTGGCCCAAAGCGAAGGCATCGCCTCACCCGCGGCCTTGATGTTGCGACCTGTGGACGCCTTGTCGTTGGGTGACAACACCACGGTGGTGGCGGGTTGCGGTGGGGGCGATGCCATTCGTGCCCATTTGCCGCGCCTGTTGTCCCAGGCTGCCCGGCTGGTGCTGGATGCCGATGCCCTGAACGCCATCGCACACGACCAGGGCTTGCTGCATTTGCTGCAACAACGTGCGCAGCGTCAACTGCACACCGTCTTGACGCCCCATCCGCTGGAGGCCGCACGCTTGCTGGAAAGCAGCACAGGCGAGGTTCAAGCCGATCGGTTGGCCAGCGCGCAAGCGCTGGCGACGCTGACCCAAAGCTGTGTGGTGCTCAAAGGGGCTGGTTCGGTGATCGCGTGCGCGCATGGCCTGCCGCACATCAATCCCACCGGCAATGCCCGGCTTTCCACCGCGGGCAGCGGTGATGTGCTGGCGGGCATGATTGGCGCACGCATGGCGCAAGGGCAGACGGCTTGGGAAGCCGCCTGCGGCGCGGTGTACGCCCACGGTCAGCGCGCCGAAGAAGGCCCGCAAGACAGCGTGTTGACCGCTGACCTGCTGGCCTGCTGAAAGCTCAACCGCGGCCGGCGAACGGCATCTTGGTGGCCATGACGGTGTGGAACATCACGTTGGCTTCCAAGGGCAGGCTGGCCATGTACAGCACCGACTGGCCGACGATGTTCACATCCATCAAAGGCTCGACCGCCACTTCGCCATGGGCTTGCATGACGCCCTTGGCCATGCGCATGGCCATGGGCGTGGCAGCGTTGCCAATGTCGATCTGTCCCACCGCAATGTCGTACTTGCGGCCATCGAGCGAGGCGGCCTTGGTCAAACCCGACACCGAATGCTTGGTGGCCGTGTAGGCAATCGAGTTGGGGCGCGGCGTGGTGGCCGAGATGGAGCCGTTGTTGATGATGCGACCGCCGCGGGGCGATTGGCTCTTCATCACGCGGAAGGCTTGCTGAATGCAATAGAACATGCCGTTCAAATTGGTGTCCACCACGTTTTTCCAGATCTCGATGTCCAGGTCCTCCAAGGGCACTGCGGGTGCGCTGACGCCGGCGTTGTTGAAGAGCACATCGACACGGCCATAGGCGGCCACCGCCTGGTCAAACAAAGCCTTCACGGAGGCAGGGTCGACCACGTTGGTGGGAACGGCCAAACCCGTCACGCCAGCACCAGCTTCGGCCAGGGTTTCGTTCAGGGCATCGGCACGGCGGCCGGCTAGCACCACGCGGTAACCTGCATTCAACAGGGTCAGGGCGGCAGCTTTGCCAACACCCGAGCCTGCACCTGTGACGATGGCAACTTTGGAATCACTCATGAAACATCCTTGTGAATTAGCGGCGCGACTTGCGCCCTTTTTTGAACGAGACCGCTTTTTTCACAGCGGCCTTTAACGACTGAAGCGGGGATTTTGGCGCAGACACCACCACGGCTTTGTCACCTTTGTCACCCCCCTTTTTGTCACGGCGGCGTGCCGCAGGCGCATCGCGCTCGGTCGACTCACGCCCTCCTCGCTCACGCGACGCCTTGAGGGGGCGCTCCTCGCCCTCGCGCACCAGGCGAAAGTCGATCTTGCGGCCATCGAGGTCGACCCGACTCACCTGCACCTGCACCCGCGTGCCAATGGCGTAGCGAATGCCGGTGCGCTCGCCGCGCAACTCTTGGCGCGCCTCGTCGAAGCGGAAGTACTCCCCGCCCAACTCGGTGATGTGCACCAAGCCTTCCACATAGAGCGCGTCGAGCGTGACAAAGACGCCAAAGCCAGTGGCTGCCGTCACCACCCCGCTGTATTCCTCGCCGAGGTGCTCGCGCATGTATTTGCACTTGAGCCAGGCCTCCACATCGCGGCTGGCCTCATCGGCCCGGCGCTCATTGGCGCTGCAATGCAAGCCTGCAGCCTCCCAGGCCGTTTGGTCCGGATGGCTGCTACGCGCTTTGGCCATCGCAGTTTCCGGTGGCTTGACGCGCGAGGCCAAGCGGCGCGACAAGCGGGCGTGGGCCTCGCCGGGCGTGGGCAAGCTGGGCAACTGGTAGCGCTTCTTGGCCAGGATGGCCTTGATGACGCGGTGCACCAGCAAATCGGGGTAACGCCGAATAGGGCTGGTGAAGTGGGTGTAAGCCTCGAATGCCAAGCCAAAGTGACCACTGTTGATGGGCGTGTAAATCGCCTGCTGCATCGAGCGCAACAACATGCTGTGGATTTGTTGTGCGTCTGGCCGGTCTTTGGTGGCGTTGGCAATGGCTTGAAATTCCGCGGGCTTGGGCTCATCGCTGATGCTCATGCCAATGCCGGTGGACTTCAGGTAGTTGCGCAGCAATTCTTTTTTCTCAGGCGTGGGGCCTTCATGCACGCGGAACAAGCCGGGGTGCTTGCTGTGCAAAATGAAATCGGCACTGCAAGAATTGGCTGCCAGCATGGCTTCTTCGATCAAGCGGTGCGCATCGTTGCGGGTGCGTGGCACAATTTTTTCAATCCTGCCGTTGTCATCACAAACGATTTGGGTTTCCGTGGTTTCAAAGTCCACGGCACCGCGACGTTGGCGTGCCTGCAACAAGGCGCGGTACACGTCGTGCAGGTCCATCAGGTGCGGTACCAGTTCGGCGCGTGCCAGGGCTTGCGGCCCACGGGTGTTGCCCAGAATGGCCGCCACCTCGGTGTAGGTGAAACGCGCCTGGCTGTGCATCACCGCCGGGTAAAACTGGTAAGCGTGAATTTCGCCATCGGCCGAGATCAGCATGTCACACACCATGCACAAGCGCTCGACATGGGGGTTGAGCGAGCACAAGCCATTGGAGAGCTTCTCGGGCAGCATCGGAATGACGCGGCGCGGAAAATAAACGCTGGTGGCGCGGTCGTAAGCGTCAATGTCTATGGCGCTGCCAGTCTCCACATAGTGGCTCACATCGGCGATGGCCACCAGCAAACGCCAGCCCTTGCGGCGCCCAACGCGTGCCGGTTCGCAATAAACCGCATCGTCAAAGTCGCGGGCGTCTTCGCCATCGATGGTTACCAGGGGCACATCGGTGAGGTCAATGCGCTCTCGCTTGTCTTGTGGCCGCACTTTGTCAGGCAAGCCGCGCGCCAAAGCCAGGCACGCTTGCGAAAATTCATGCGGCACGCCGTATTTGCGCACGGCAATTTCAATTTCCATGCCGGGGTCGTCCATCTCGCCCAGCACTTCTTTGATGCGTCCAACGGGTTGGCCAAACAAGCTGGGCGGTTCGGTCAACTCGACCACCACCACCTGTCCCACTTTGGCCACACCGGTGGCGCTCTTGGGGATCAGCACATCCTGGCCATAGCGCTTGTCTTCTGGCGCCACCAGCCACACGCCGCTTTCTTGCAACAAACGGCCAATGATGGGCTGCGCAGGCCGCTCAATGATTTCAACCACACGCCCTTCGGGGCGGCCGCGCCCATCGAAGCGCACCACCCGGGCTTTGACTCGGTCTTTGTGCAGGACAGCGCGCATTTCATTGGGCGGCAGGTAAATGTCTGCCGACCCGTCATCACGTTGTACAAAGCCGTGGCCATCGCGATGGCCTTGAACGGTTCCTTCAAATTCTTCCAGCAGGCTGCTGGATGCGCTCATTTTTTTGATACAATGCCTTTCTTTCCTGAAATGCCCAGGTGGCGGAATTGGTAGACGCACTAGTTTCAGGTACTAGCGAGTAACATCGTGGGGGTTCGAGTCCCTTCCTGGGCACCAATCTTAACGAAAGCCACTGACAATTCAGTGGCTTTTTTTATGTTTTTTAAACAGGCAGGGCCACCAAGTCATGGCCTTGCGTTCCCACCACCTCGGCCCGGGTGAATTCACCCACCTTGAGGCGCTTGCTGAGTTTTTCCGGGGGCAACAAATGCACCACCCCATCGATCTCAGGCGCATCGGCATAACTGCGGCCCACGCCGCCTTTCTTGCCACCGCCCGGAGCCGAATCCACCAGCACTTGCAGGCTGGCCCCGACACGCCGCCTGAGTTTCTCAACCGACACCGCCTCGGCCACTTCCATGAAGCGCGCACGGCGCTCCTCGCGCACTTCGGCGGGCAGCATGCCTGGCAGTTCATTGGCCGTGGCACCGTTCACCGGGCTGTAGGCAAAGCACCCTGCGCGGTCAATTTGCGCCTCACGCACAAAGTCCAGCAGGTGCTGAAACTCTTCCTCGGTTTCACCAGGAAAGCCAGCGATGAAGGTGCTGCGAATGACGATCTGCGGGCACAACTCGCGCCAGCGCGCGATGCGCTCGAGGTTGCGCTCGCCACTGGCGGGGCGCTTCATGCGCTTGAGCACATCCGGGTGGCTGTGCTGAAAAGGCACATCCAGGTAAGGCAGTACCAAGCCTGAGGCCATCAAAGGAACGATCTCGTCCACGCTGGGATAGGGGTACACATAGTGCAAACGCACCCAGGCGCCATAGCCCTCGGCCAATTGGCCCAAGGCTTGCACCAATTCCAGGGTGCGCGTCTTGATCGGTTGCCCGTCCCAAAAACCCGTGCGGTAGCGGACATCGACGCCATAGGCCGAGGTGTCCTGGCTGATCACCAGCAACTCTTTGACGCCGCCTTCGAACAAGGCGCGCGCCTCTTTCATCACGTCGCCAATCGGGCGGGACACCAGGTCACCGCGCATGGAGGGGATGATGCAGAAGGTGCAACGGTGGTTGCAGCCTTCGCTGATCTTCAGGTAGGCGTAATGGCGGGGCGTCAATTTGATGCCAGCCTCGCCAAAGGCTTGCGGCACCAAGTCGATGAAGGGATCGTGCGGCTTGGGCAAGTGCGCATGCACGGCGTCCATGACTTCATCGGTGGCATGCGGGCCGGTCACGGCCAGCACGCTGGGATGCATGGCCTTGACCAGGTTGTCACCGCTTTCGGCGGCACGCGCGCCCAGGCACCCCGTCACGATGACCTTGCCGTTCTCGGCCAGCGCCTCGCCAATGGTGTCCAGGCTTTCCTGGACCGCATCGTCAATGAAGCCGCAGGTGTTGACGATGACCAGGTCAGCGCCTTCGAATGTTTTGGAGGTTTGATAGCCCTCGGCGCTCAGCCGCGTGAGAATCAACTCGGAATCGGTCAAAGCCTTGGGGCAGCCCAGGCTGACGAACCCGACCTTGGGTGCTGCGCTGGGGGTGGAAGGTGTGTCATTCATCTTGTTCAGCGCTTCAGGCCCATGGCGCCGAGCACTTGCTCGGTTTGCTTTTGCAGTTGGTCTTGCATTTGCACAAACATGTTTTGCGACTGCTCGACATAGCTGCCCATCATGCCCTGCAGCAAGGGCGATTGCATGGTCATGAATTGCTTCCACATTTCAGGGGACAAGGTTTGCGACTGCTCGCTCATCTTGTGCTGAATGTCCATGAAGGACTGCACATTCTTTTCGAGGTAAGTGCCCATGAAGCCTTGCATGGCATGCCCGTAAAAACGGATGATGTTGGCCAGTGCGCTTTCGGTGAACATGGGCACGCCGCCGGTTTCTTCTTCCAGGATGATTTGCAAAAAAATGCTGCGGGTCAGGTCTTCCTGCGTCTTGGCGTCCAGCACCACCACCGGCAGGTTGTCCATCACCATTTGCTTCACCTCGGCCAAGGTGATGTACGAGGACGTGAGCGTGTCGTACAGGCGGCGGTTGGGGTACTTCTTGATGACGCGCTGTGCCGAAGCACTGTCTGCGGCGGAGGATGCTTGTTTTTTGCTGACCACGGGTTTGTTTCCTGTACGCGATGCGTATGCCTCAGCGAGATTGTAGGAAGGCCGCAAATTGTCGAACCCCTGAGGTTTTCCCTGAAAGGGATCTCCGGGTGGCTGGACGTTACGGGAAATTGGTAGGCGCGATTGGACTCGAACCAACGACCCCCACCATGTCAAGGTGGTGCTCTAACCAGCTGAGCTACGCGCCTGTGTTGTCGAGAATGCAATTGTAACAGGGTTTTCAGCGACGCCTTGCATTGCGTACGCCTTTGACCTCTTTCACCACCGTCAGCACCTTGGCCAAGCGCGCCGAGTCACTGATCTCGATGGTGAAGGTCATCCAGGCCAAGCCCTTGATGGACTGGGTCTGCACACCAATCACGTTCATTTTTTCTTTGGCGAACACTTCGGAGATGTCCCGCAACAGCCCTTGCCGGTCGATGGCTTCCACGGCCACATCCACCGGGTAGTACATGGCCTCACCGGCCGGTGCACGCCCCCATTCGACGTCAATCACGCGGTCTTCGCTGCGCAGTTTCATTTGCCGAAAGTTGTTGCAGTCTGCGCGGTGGATGCTGACGCCCTTGCCGCGCGTGACGAAGCCTTGAATGGCATCGGGCGGCGCGGGCTTGCAGCAGCGCGCCAATTGCGTGAGCAAAGAGTCCACGCCCACCACCAGCACCCCGCCGCGCGCGCTGTTGCCAGAAGGCTTGGCTTTTTTGAGGATGATTTGCTCATCCAACGGCACCTGGGCGGCCTCGGGCGGGTTCAACAGGGTTTCGATGTTGCGCAAAGAAAACTCGTCTTTGCCCACCACCTCGAACAAATCATCGGCCGACTTGAAGCCGAGTTGGCTGGCCAAGTCTTCGAGCTTGATGGCTGTGCGGCCTTCGCGCTGCAGCAATTTTTCAACCGCTTCCCGACCGCGTGCCACCGTCTCTTGCGTCAGCAGGGCATTGAACCAGGACCGCACTTTGGAGCGGGCGCGCGGGCTGGCCAGGAAACCGAGCTCGGGGTTCAGCCAATCGCGCGAAGGCCCGCCCTCTTTGGTGGCAATGACCTCCACCGTCTGGCCGTTTTTCAAAGGCGTGTTGAGCGGCACCATGGTGCCGTCGATGCGCGCACCGCGGCAGCGGTGTCCCAAATTGGTGTGCAGGCTGTAAGCAAAGTCCACGGCAGTGCTGCCTTGTGGCAATTCCACGATGGCGGCATCGGGCGTGAGCACATAAATGCGATCGGACATCGCGTCCGAAGTGGCGCGCCCAGACTGTGCCTCGCCCGAAGATGCCAGCTCACGCTCCCAGGCCAGCAACTGCCTGAGCACCGCAATTTTGGCGTCGTAAAGGCTGCTGGCGCTGACCCCTGCATAGCCTTTGGTGCCGGCCTCTTTGTAAGCCCAGTGCGCGGCCACCCCCAGCTCGGCATGGTCATGCATGTCTTGCGTGCGAATTTGCACCTCGATGGCCCGGCCGGCCGCATCGCGCACCACGCTGTGCAGGCTCTGGTAACCGTTGGGCTTGGGGCGGGCGATGTAATCGTCAAACTCTTCCACCACGGGCTGAAAATGCGCATGCACCCAGCTCAGCGCGGCATAACAATCCGGGACCGTGGGCACCACCACCCGCAGGGCGCGAATGTCGAAGATCTTGTCAAAGCTCAGCGATTTGCCGCGCATCTTCTTCACGATGCTGTAGATGTGCTTGGGACGCCCTTGCACTTGCGCCTCCATGCCCTGCCCTTTCAACTCTTTCGTGAGTTGTTCTTGCAAGTCTTGCATGTAGCGCTCGCGCTCGGTACGCTTTTCATCGAGCAGGCGCGCCACCTCGCGGTAGGTGTCAGGCTCCAGAAAACGAAAAGCCAGGTCTTCCATTTCCCATTTGATTTGCCAAATGCCCAGGCGGTTGGCCAGCGGGGCGAAGACATGCAAAGACTCATGGGCCAGGCCATAGGGCACGGGCATGCGGCTGGCCGCGTAATGTCGCAAGGTCTGCAAGCGCGAGGCCAGGCGCAGCAACACCACGCGCAGGTCACGCGAAAACGCCAGCAGCATGCGTCGCACGTTTTCGGCATGCAAGCCGGTGTCAGCGCCGGTTGCGGCAGCGCCTTGCACCGAGCGGGCCTGCCGCTGCACATGGATCAGTTGGGTGGTTTGCACCGCCAGCTCGGCGTCGGCTTCGCCAAAGGCTTTGCCAATCACCTCGCGCGGTTTGTTGAGGTGCTCACTGGCATACACCAGGTAGCTGGCCGCCTGAATCGCCTCGGAGCCACCAATGTGGCGCAAGATGGCCACCATGGCATCAGCATGCGCCAAAATGTTTTCGCCGGTGTCCAGTTGCGCATCGGCCAGCAAAGGCTCGGCAAAAGCGCGCGCGCGCGCCAAGCCCTCTGGCAGGGTCACCAGGCCTTGTTGTGCCACAGCGACCACAGCGTGGGCCAACGGCAGGTCAGGGGAAAGGCTTTTCATGGGTCTACGCGTCAGGGAAATGCAAAATGAACAGGGATAATCTGTGACATTTCCTGTGCACCACAGGCTAGATCGTAATCGACTGGAGTTTCAAATGTCTGAAGGATTTCTCAAAGGCAAGACCGCCTTGGTCACCGGTTCCACCAGCGGCATTGGCCTGGGCATCGCCAAGGCCTTGGCGTGCCAAGGCGCCAACATCGTGCTCAACGGTTTTGGCGACCACGCCACCCCGCAAGCCGAGATCCAGGCCTTGGGCGTGAAAACGGCCTACCACGGTGCGGACATGAGCAAGCCCGCCGAGATCGAAGACTTGATGACGTTCAGCGCCCAGCAGTTTGGCCGCGTTGACATTCTGGTCAACAACGCGGGCATTCAGCATGTGGCGCCGATCGAGCAATTTCCGGTGGAGCGCTGGGACGCCGTGATTGCCATCAACCTGAGCAGCGCGTTTCACACCACCCGGCTGGCCTTGCCCGCCATGCAAGCGGCCAACTGGGGCCGCATCATCAATGTGGCCTCGGTCCACGGCCTGGTGGCGTCGGCCCAAAAAGCGGCCTACGTAGCTGCCAAGCATGGCATTGTCGGCTTGACCAAGGTCACGGCCCTGGAAAACGCCACCACCGGCGTGACCTGCAATGCCATTTGCCCGGGCTGGGTACTGACCCCCTTGGTGCAAAAGCAAGTGGACGCCAAAGCGGCCGCGTTGGGCATCACCAATGAGGAAGCAACCAAACTGTTGTTGGGCGAAAAAGAACCCTCCATGCAGTTCACGACACCGCAAGAACTGGGCGAATTGGCTGTTTTCTTCTGCTCTGCCGCAGCTGGAAATATCCGGGGTGCAGCATGGAACATGGACGGTGGTTGGGTCGCCCAATAAGCATTTCTGCCAAATGAGCTCAAACGGCTTAATTTCTAACTTATATGAATGAAAATATTCATAAAACTTAGTAAGACTTACATCGAATGAAGTGAATTTGATTATTTTTGGCGTCATGACCAAGAACGCCATCCTGACCGAAGCGCAGAAATTCTCACAAAGACTGCGCACTGCCATGCAAGACTCTGGCTACAAGCCTTCGGCCACAGTGCTTGCCAACGAGTTCAACCTCCGTTACTGGGGAAACAGCATCACCGCCCATGCTGCCCGAAATTGGCTGATCGGCGTCTCGCTGCCGAAACAAGACAAGCTGCGGGTGCTCAGTGACTGGCTCCATATCAGCCCGAACGACTTGCTTTTTGGACCAGACCATGCGCCCACCCGCTTGCCGCTGATGGAGGCTTTGGTACCTGATGACCTGAACTTGGCAGATCATCAAATGGTCAAGCGCTACATGGCATTGTCAGTGGAGCATCGGCGCGTGATTCGGGAATTGGTAGCGGCTCTAGACTGCTTGGCCACCCGTGGAGACCCACTCTCGATGGCCTCTAGCTGAGGCGCATCAGCAAGGCCACAGCGCGGGCCTCCATGCTCTGGCCTTGTCCGACAGGGCCCAGTTTTTCTGCGGTCTTGGCTTTCACATTGACCTGATGGACCGACACCCCCAGATCGGTGGCAATGTGCTCGACCATGGCGGGCAACCAAGCCGCCAATTTCGGTCCTTGGGCCACGATGGTGCTGTCCACATTGCCCACTTGCCAACCCGCCTCTTTCAACAAGCGCGCGGTGTGTTGCAACAAGACCCGCGAATCGGCACCTTGGAAGCGCGGATCGGTGTCTGGAAAGTGGCGGCCAATGTCACCCAAGGCCGCGGCGCCCAGCAAGGCGTCAATGAGTGCATGCAGCAAGACATCGGCGTCGGAGTGCCCTAACAGGCCTTTGTCATGGGGGACCTGCACGCCGCCCAAAATCAGCGGCCGCCCAGGCACCAGGGCGTGGACATCCCAGCCTTCGCCGATGCGAAACAGTGAATCGCTCATGCAGAGGCCTCCTTGTTGGCCTGGCGTGCCGCCAACAGGGCGCGCGCCAATTGAAAATCTTCAGGGTAAGTGACTTTGAGATTGTGGCCACTGCCGCGGACCAGCAAAGGCGCCAAGCCGATGTGTTCCATGGCCGAGGCTTCATCGGTCACCGCATCGCCGGCCTGCACCAAGGCCTCGGTCAAAACGCCCAGACGGAACATCTGTGGTGTTTGCGCCAACCATTTGGCACTGCGCTCCAGCGTCGCTTGCACGCGCCCGCCGCGTTCGGCCTTGAGGGTGTCGGCCAAGGGCTGTGCCAGCAAACCACCCACGGCATCGGCGCGGCAGGCGGCCATCAGGCTCGCCACAGAGGCCGGCTCAATCAGGCAGCGGGCGGCATCGTGCACCATCACCCAGTCGGCCTCGCTGGCGCCTTGCGCATGCAAATGGCGCAAGCCGGCCAGCACGCTTTGCGCGCGAGTGGCACCACCGACCGGTGCCACGGCCCATTGCCCTAAGTTGTGCTGTGCCAGCAAACCCGCCAGCGTGACATCGTCAGGCGCGACCACCAGCAGGCACTGGCTCAAGCCTGCAACCTGTGCAAAAGCCTTCACGGTGTGAATCACCAGGGGCAGGCCTTCGAGCAGGGTGTATTGCTTGGGCAGGGCGGTGCCCGCGCGACTGCCAGAGCCGGCGCAGGGGATCAAAACATGAATCTTTTCGGGGTGAGTGGCCATGCGGTGTGTGAAGAAGCTGACCTCATTCTAAAATCCTTCCACCACCCCACGCTGTCGTGCCTGGGGTGGTTTGTCATTGTCCGGCTCCTTTTAATGCAAGCACCCTCCCTTCTCCCCGGCAAACGCTTCACCTTGCCCCGCCCTGTCGGTTCCGCCGATGCCTTGCTGTTGGCACGCCTGGGGGAGCGCGAAAAAGCCCAAGGGCGTCGCGTCGCCATGGTCACAGCCGATGCCCAAGATGCCCAGCGGCTGCTGGAGGAAATGCCCTTTTTCGCGCCCGATTTGCGCTGTGTGCTGTTTCCCGACTGGGAAACCTTGCCCTACGACAGCTTTTCGCCGCACCAGGACCTGATCAGCGAACGACTGGCCACGCTGTGGCGCATTTCCCAGGGCGAAGCCGATGTGGTGCTCATTCCCGCCACCACCGCCCTGTACCGGCTGGCGCCGCCCTCCTTCCTGGCCGGCTACACCTTTCACTTCAAAGTCAAACAACACCTGGACGAAGCCCAGCTCAAGTCGCAGCTGACCTTGGCCGGTTACCAGCACGTGACCCAAGTGGTCAGCCCTGGGGAATACGCTGTTCGCGGCGGTTTGATCGATCTGTTCCCCATGGGGTCTCTGGTGCCCTACCGCGTGGACCTGTTTGACGACGAAATCGACTCCATTCGAACCTTCGACCCTGACAGCCAGCGCAGTCTCTATCCAGTGCCCGAAGTGCGCTTGCTGCCAGGCCGAGAGTTTCCGATGGACGAGGCCGCCCGGGGCAAATTTCGCAGCCGCTGGCGCGAATTGCTTGAAGGCGACCCCACACGCAGCCGGCTCTACAAAGACATGGGCCTGGGCGTGGCCACGGCCGGCATTGAGTACTACCTGCCCTTGTTCTTTGAAGAAACCGCCACAGTGTTCGACTACCTGGGCGAGCAAGCCGTGGTGGTCTTGCATGGCGAGCTTGAAGGCGCGTTTCAACGCTTCTGGGAAGACACCCAAGACCGTTACCGACTGGTGCAAGGCGACCCCGACCGGCCGGCCCTGCCGCCTTCGGCCTTGTTTCTAACGGCAGAACAGTTCTACGCCCGCGCCAATGCCCACGCCCAACTCTCCTTGCGGCCTCAGTTGGAAGACGTGGCGGACAACGCCTTCGCCCAACCCTTGCCCGACATTCGCGCCGAGCGCGGCACCGATGACCCGTTGCTGCGACTGAAAGCGCACACGGCGCAAACGTCACACCGCGTGCTGGTGCTGGCCGAAAGCGATGGCCGACGGGAAAGTCTGCTGGACTTTTTGCGGGCCAGCCAAATGGACACCCCGGTGTTCGACTCGCTGCAAGACTTTCTCACCAGTGACGAAACTTTCGGTCTGGCCACCGCCCCGCTGAATGTGGGCTTTGCCTGGGTCGAACAAGGCCTGGACCTGGTCACAGAAACCGAGCTCTTTGCCAGCGGTCCCACATCCCGTCGCCGCAAAAAGCAAGAACAGGTCAGCGATGTCGACGCGCTGATCAAAGACCTGTCCGAATTGCAACTCGGGGACCCGGTGGTGCACAGCGCGCATGGCATCGGCCGCTACCGAGGGCTGATCCACCTGGACATGGGCAACACGCTGGAAGATGGCAGCGCCGCACTGCAGGAATTTTTGCACCTGGAATATGCCGACAAGGCGGTGCTGTATGTGCCGGTGAGTCAATTGCACCTGATCAGCCGCTATACCGGCGTGAGCGCCGATGAGGCGCCCATGCACCGCCTGGGCTCCGGCCAATGGGACAAAGCCCGCCGCCGTGCTGCAGAGCAAGTGCGCGATGCCGCGGCTGAATTGCTGAACGTGTACGCGCGTCGCGCCGCACGCGAAGGCCATGCTTTCCGTTATGCCGCGCAAGACTACGAAGTGTTTGCCAACGATTTCGGCTTCGAAGAAACGCCGGATCAGCGTGCCGCGATTCATGCCGTGATTCAAGACATGATCAGCCCGCAGCCCATGGACCGCTTGGTCTGTGGCGATGTGGGCTTCGGCAAAACCGAGGTGGCTTTGCGTGCCGCCTTCATCGCTGTGACCGGCGGCAGGCAAGTGGCCTTTCTTGCACCGACCACCTTGCTGGCCGAGCAACACTTTCAAACCCTGACCGACCGTTTCTCCAAATGGCCCGTGAAGATTGCGGAGATGAGCCGCTTTCGCACCACCAAGGAAATCAACGCCGCTGCGGCTGGCATTGCCGAAGGAACGGTGGACATTGTGGTGGGCACGCACAAGTTGCTCAGCGAGTCTGTCAAATTCAAAAACCTGGGCTTGCTCATCATCGATGAAGAGCACCGCTTTGGCGTGCGCCACAAAGAAGCGATGAAATCTCTGCGCGCCGAGGTGGATGTGCTGACGCTCACCGCCACGCCCATTCCGCGAACCTTGGGCATGGCGCTGGAAGGCTTGCGCGATTTGAGCGTGATCGCCACCGCGCCGCAACGCCGACTGGCCATCAAGACCTTTGTGCGCAATGAGGGCCAAGGGGTGATCCGGGAAGCGGTGTTGCGCGAGTTGAAGCGTGGCGGGCAATGCTACTTTTTGCACAACGAAGTGGAAACCATTGAGAACCGCAAGGCCAAGCTGCAAGAGTTTTTGCCGGAGGCCCGCATCGCCATTGCCCATGGCCAGATGCCCGAGCGGGAACTCGAGCGCGTCATGCGCGACTTTGTGGCCCAGCGTTACAACATTTTGTTGTGCTCCACCATCATTGAAACCGGCATCGATGTGCCCACGGCCAACACCATTTTGATCAGCCGCGCCGACAAATTCGGCCTGGCCCAATTGCACCAATTGCGCGGGCGCGTGGGCCGCAGCCACCACCAGGCCTATGCGTATTTGCTGGTGCCTGAGATCGACGGCTTGACCAAGCAAGCCGCGCAGCGCCTGGAAGCCATCCAGCAAATGGAAGAGTTGGGCTCGGGCTTTTACCTGGCCATGCACGATCTGGAAATACGTGGCGCCGGCGAGGTGCTGGGCGAGAACCAAAGCGGCAACATGATGGAAGTGGGCTTTCAGCTGTACAACGAAATGCTGGCCGAGGCCGTGCGCGCTTTGAAGAATGGCCAGGAGCCCGACCTCTTGAGCCCGCTGAATGTCACCACCGAAATCAATTTGCACGCGCCAGCCTTGCTGCCCGACAGCTACTGCGGCGATGTGCACTTGCGTTTGTCGTTCTACAAAAAACTGGCGATGGCCAAAAACGCCGACCAGGTGGACGCCTTGCTGGAAGAAATTGTGGACCGCTTCGGCAAGCTGCCGGTGCAGGCGCAGACTCTGATCGATGTGCATCGCCTGCGGGTGCTGGCGCGCCCCTATGGTGTGGCCAAAGTGGACTCTGCGCCGGGCGTGACCCACATCAGCTTCAAACCCAATCCGCCGATCGATGCCATGCGCATCATCGAGCTGGTTCAGAAAAACCGCCACATCAAACTGGCGGGCAACGATAAATTGCGCATTGAGCGCGAACTCGCCGATGTGCACCAGCGTGCCCAGTTGGTTCGCGATGTCTTGCGCAGCCTTGGACAACCCACCGTCAAAGAAACCTCATGAGCACGATTGTTTCCCCCGGCCTGACCCTGCGGGGCGTCAACCCGCCCTTGTCACTGAAAAACTTCGGCTTGATCGCCTTCGACATGGACTCGACCCTGATCAACATCGAATGCGTTGACGAGGTGGCCGATGCCGCCGGACGCAAAGCGGAGGTTTCAGCCATCACCGAAGCGGCCATGCGTGGCGAAATCACCGACTACAAAGACAGCTTGCGCCGTCGCGTGGCCTTGCTCAAGGGCGTGCCCGAGGGCGCCTTGAGCGAGGTGTACCAGCAACGCCTGCGCCTGAACCCGGGTGCCGCCGAACTGGTGCAAGCCTGCAAGGTCGCGGGCCTGAAAGTGCTGCTCGTGAGCGGCGGCTTCACCTACTTCACCGACCGTGTGCGTGACACCTTGGGCATCGACTTCACGCGCAGCAATGTGTTCGAAATCGAAAATGGCTTGCTCACTGGCCGCATGGTGGATCAGCCCTGGGGCGACATTTGCGATGGCGAAGAAAAACGCCGCATGGTGTTGCAAACCTGTGCGCAGTTGGGGATCACGCCTGGACAAGCCATTGCCATGGGCGACGGTGCCAATGATTTGCCGATGATGAAAGCCTGCGCGGATGCCGGAGGCCTGTCGGTGGCTTACCACGCCAAGCCGAAAGTGCGTGAGCAAGCGATGGTATCGATCGAATCGGGTGGCCTCGACCGCCTGCTGGAAATCTTCGCAGGCTAAGCCCTCAGGTCATTGCGAGGCTTCATCGGGGCCGCGGCAATCCCACGCCGGAGAAAGATCGCCGCGCTGCGCTCGCGATGACAAAGCTGTGAATTTAAGCGAAAGTCAGCTGGACTTTCATCGACTGATGGCGATCCGCGGCCAGCGCGAAAGCTTCTTCGAACTGGGTATAGGGCAAGCTGTGGCTGATCAAGGGCTTCACATCGACCAGGCCTTTGTTCATCAATTCCACCGCCAAGGCAAATTCCTCATGGAAACGGAAGGAGCCGCGCAGGTCAAACTCTTTGGCGACCAGCACGTTCAAGGGAATGGTGATTTCACCGCCCGTGCCCACCTGCACGATGATGCCGCGCGGCTTGAGCACATCAAAACCGGCGCGCAAAGCCTGGGCGTTGCCGCTGGCTTCGATCAGCACATCAAAGTAGCCTTTGTCAGCCTTGTAGCCGTCCAGGCCTTCGGGATGGGTGGCGACGTTCACCGTGTGATCGGCCCCGACTTGGCGCACACGCGCCAGGGTTTGATCGGTCACGTCGGTGGCCACCACTTCGGCGGCACCGGCGCGGCGCGCAGCGATGACGATCAAGGCACCAATGGGGCCACAGCCAGTGACCAGCACGCGCTTGCCCAGCAGGTCGCCCGCGCGTCGCACCGAGTGCAAGGCCACAGACAGCGGCTCGGCCATGGCCGCTTCGGCATCGCTCACGTTGTCAGCCACCGCATGGGCTTGCCAAGCTTCGATGATCAGCTCTTGGCGGAAGGCGCCCTGAATGTGCGGCCAGGGCATGGCACTGCCGTAAAAGCGCATGTTCAGGCAATGGTTGTGCTGGCCCTTCTGGCAATACGCGCAGTGGCCGCAGGGGCGGCTCGGGCTGATGGAAATCCGGGTGCCGGCTTGAATGGACTTGACGGCCGACCCCACCTCGGCCACCACGCCCGACACCTCATGGCCCAGCACCATGGGTTGCTTCACCCGCACGGTGCCAAAGCCCCCGTGCTGAAAGTAATGCAGATCGGAGCCACAAATGCCACCGGCGCGCATGTGCACGCGCAGTTGGTTTTCACCCAAGGCTTCATGCGGGGTGTCTTCAATGCGCAGATCGCGGGCAGAATGGATGACGAGGGCTTGAGGCATGAGAATCTCCGAGTTCAAAGTGTGGCGGTCACGCCGCCGTCCACGTAAAGGATATGGCCGTTGACAAAATCAGAGGCGGCGCTGGACAAGAAGACCGCGGCGCCGACCAAGTCTTCGACATCGCCCCAACGCGCGCTGGGGGTGCGGCCGATCAGCCAGGCGCTGAATTTTTCATCGGCCACCAGGGACTGCGTGAGCTCGGTCTTGAAATAGCCCGGCCCCAAACCGTTGACCTGAATGCCATGCTTGCCCCAATCGATGGCCATGCCCTTGGTCAGCATTTTCATGGCGCCCTTGGAGGCTGCATACGGTGCAATGCCGGGCCGACCGAGTTCGCTCTGCACCGAGCAGATGTTCACGATCTTGCCGCGCTGGCGCTGAATCATGTGTTGCGCCACGGCGCGCGACACCAAAAACGCGCTGTCCAGGTTGGTGCGCATGATGTTGTGCCACTGCTCGACGGGAAACTGGTCCAAGGGCGAGCGAAAGGTCATGCCGGCGTTGTTGACCAAAATGTCGATGGCCCCCACTTGGCTTTCAATGCGGGCAATGGCCGCATCGACTTCGGCCTGGGCCGTGACATCGAAGCCTTCGCTGAGCACGCGCTGCGCCCCATCGCCGGTGGCGGCCTGAACTTCGTCGCGCAGGGTCTGTGCCGCGCGTGACAGCTTGGCCGCATCGCGACCATTGAGAATCACACGCGCCCCGGCAGACAGCAGGCCACGCGCCAGCGCAAAGCCAATGCCGCCACTGGAGCCGGTGATCAAGGCGGTGCGACCGCGCAAGTCAAACATGCGCAGTGCCGACGGAAGAGAAGAAGTGTTATTCGTCATACGATATGATTTTAGAAGAAAAACCGCTTTTGCGACTTGCCGCATGGCTTAGGCAAAACCCCCAGGAGACACCATGACCGCGCCCCCTCGCTACGCCGCCGACCAACTGCACCGCTATGCCAGCAGTTTGCTGCAAAAAGCTGGCATGCAAACCGAACTCGCCGAATGCGTGGCCGACACCTTGGTCCAAGGAGACTTGTTGGGCCACGACACCCATGGCTTGGCTTTGCTGGCCGGCTACCTCAAGGAGTTGGAAACCGGCAGCATGCGGGCCCAGGGTGCGCCCTTGGTGGTCTCCGACCGTCCTGCCGCCCTGCTCTGGGATGGGCAGCGCCTGCCGGGCCCCTGGCTGATGAAACAGGCCATGGACACCCTGACCCCGCGTGCGCGCGAACTCGGCGTTTCATCCCTGGTCATTCGCCGAAGCCACCACATCGCTTGCCTGGCCGTGTATTTGTTGCGCGCATTGCAAGACGATTTGCTCATGGTGCTGGCCTGCTCCGATGCCAACTCGGCCAGCGTGGCGCCTTATGGCGGCACCCAGGCGGTGTTCACGCCCAACCCCTTGGCGCTGGGCTTTCCGCTGAGCAACGACAGTGGCGTCATGGTGGACATTTCTGCCTCCATCACCACCAATGGCATGAGCAACCGCAAGCACAAGGCCGGCGAAAAATATGCCTACGATGTGCTGATCGATGCCAACGGCCAACCCAGCAACGACCCGGCCCTGCTGTTTGCCAACCCGCCCGGCACCTTGCTGCCTGTGGGCGGCCTGACCCACGGCCACAAGGGCTATGGCTTGTCTTTGCTGGTTGAATCGCTCACGGGCGGTTTGGCAGGCCATGGCCGTGCAGACCCGAAAGAAGGCTGGGGTGCCACGGTGCACATCACTTTGTACGACCTGAAAGCCTTTGGCGGCCACACCGATTTTCTGCGCCAGATGGACACCGTGGCCGAGCGCTGCCGCACCAACAAACCCATCGATCCCCAACGCCCGGTTCGTTTACCGGGTGAAGGTGGGTTGGCGCGACGTGCGCAGCAAATGAAAGAAGGCGTGCAATTGCACCCGTCTATCCTGCCGTCGTTGGAAGACTACGCGCAAAAATACGGCGTGAAGCTTTAAGCACCGTCATTGCCACGCTGGTACTAGCGCAGGGCTTGGTAAATGGCTTGAGCGAGCTCTTCTGAAATGCCATCCACCGTGCACAGGTCTTGCACGCTGGCTTCGGACACCCCACGCACGCCACCGAAGCGTTGTAGCAAGCGGGCACGCTTTTTCGGGCCCACACCAGGAATGTCCTCGAGCTTGCTGCCGCCCACGCGCACGCGTGCACGCTGTGCGCGCATGCCGGTGATGGCAAAGCGGTGGGCTTCATCGCGAATTTGCGCCACCAGCATCAGGGCCGCAGAGTCGCGTCCCAAATAGACTTTCTCGCGGCCATCGGCAAACACCAAATCTTCCAGGCCGACCTTGCGGCCCTCGCCCTTTTCCACGCCCACGATGCGCGAGAGGTCCAGGCCAAGGGACTCGAAAACTTCGCGTGCAATGCCCACCTGCCCTTTGCCGCCGTCGATCAACACCAAATCGGGAAAGCGGCCTTCGCCCAGGCGAACGCTCTCCGCCAGCTTGCTGTAACGGCGCATCAGCACTTGGCGCATGGCGGCATAGTCGTCGCCGGGTGTGATGCCCTCGATGTTGTAACGCCGGTATTCCGAGGCCTGCATTTTGTGGTGGTGGAAGACCACGCATGAGGCCTGCGTGGCCTCACCGGCCGTGTGCGAGATGTCGAAGCACTCGACGCGAAAGCCATCAAAGTCTTCGGGCGCGAGGTCCAAGGCCTCGAGCAAGGCGCGGGTGCGCGCCTGCTGCGAGCCTTCTTCGGCCAGCAAGCGCGCCAATTGAATTTGCGCATTTTGTTGCGCCATCTCGAGCCAGATGCGCCGCTGCTCTCGCGGCTGGTGAACCGCGCTGATGCGCACGCCGCTTTGCTCGCTGAGCACCTCGATCAAGCCTTTGTCCACACGGTGGCTGGTGATCAGCGCTGGCGGCACGGGCACCTCGAGGTAATGCTGGGCCAGAAAAGCCTCCAACACTTCCGTGGGCTCGGCATCCTCCACATGCATGGGAAAGTAAGGCCGGTCGCCCAAATGGCGCCCACCCCGCACCATGGCCAGGTTGACGCAGGCTTTGCCGCCTTGAATTTGCACGGCCAGAATGTCCACATCCTGATCGTCCACGGTGTCTACCGCTTGCTGGTGCAAGACCTTGGAAAGCGCCGTGATCTGGTTGCGCAGTTCTGCGGCTTGCTCGAAGTCGAGCTTGTCGGAATGCGCCAGCATGCGCTGCTCCAGGTCGGCCATGACCTGCTGGGTTTCTCCCCGCAAAAACCGTGTGGCGCTGGCCACATCGTGGGCATAGTCCTCCACCGAGATGTGGCCGACACAGGGCCCCGAGCAGCGCTTGATTTGAAACAGCAAGCAAGGGCGCGTGCGATGGCTGAACACCGTGTCTTCACAAGTGCGCAAGTGAAAAACTTTTTGCATCAGCCAAATGGCTTCGCGCACCGCCCACACGCTGGGGTACGGCCCAAAATAATCATGCCGCTTGTCGACCGCGCCGCGGTAATAGACCACCCTGGGGCTGTCTGCGGGATGGGGCGCTGAATCTGCGCCTCTGGCACTGGCGGGTCGGGCCCGGGTGAGCTTCAGGTAGGGGTAACTTTTGTCGTCCCGAAACAGGATGTTGTACTTGGGCTTGAGCGTCTTGATGAGGTTGTTTTCCAAGAGCAAAGCCTCGGCCTCCGAACGCACCACCGTGGTTTCCATGCGGGCGATCTTGCCCACCATGTGGCCAATGCGGGTGCCGCCATGCTCGCGCTGAAAATAACTGGACACCCGCTTGCGAAGGTTGATGGCCTTGCCCACGTACAGCACTTGGTCTTCCGCATCGAAATAGCGGTACACCCCCGGCAAAGCCGGCAATGCGGCCACCTCGGCCAGCAAGGGTTCAGGAAAGACATGTGAAGAAGACATGGGGCTATTGTGCCGACTCCGAGACCGATGGCGCTCGCGGTATAAACAGACCATGACAGCTTCACCCCGCTCAGCCGCTGCAGCCCATCCTTTGGCGCTGCGCTGGGATATTTTTTGCCGTGTCATTGACAACCATGGCGACCTGGGGGTGTGTTGGCGCTTGGCGCGTTCGCTGGGTGAGCAAGGTGCACGGGTCAGGCTTTGGGTGGACGATGTCGCTGCGCTGGCCTGGATGGCCCCTGGGGGCCATCCGCAAGTGCAAGTCTTGCCCTGGCCCCTGGTTGCCCCCTGCGACATTGCCGATGTGGTCATCGAGGCCTTTGGCTGCGAGTTGCCGGACAGTTACCAGGCGATGCTGGGCCAAAACCCCCAAGCCAGCACCTGGCTGAACCTGGAATACCTCAGCGCAGAAGCCTATGTGGCGCGCATGCATGGCCTGCCCTCGCCGGTGCTCAGCGGTCCGGCGCAGGGCTGCACCAAATGGTTTTTCTATCCGGGCTTCACGGCCGAGACCGGCGGCTTGCTGCGCGAGCCGGGCCTGCCTTCGCCCCAACCCGCACCGAGCTCGCAGCCTTTGACGGTCAGCCTGTTCTGTTACGAACCGGTTAACCTGCTGCCCTTGCTGCAGTGCTTGTCGACGTTGCCGCAAGCCGTGCAATTGAAGATCACGGCGGGTCGTGCCCAACAGGCCGTCGCGGCTTTGGGGCCGGTACCGGCCCTGGGCCGCTTGTCCTGCCAGGCCCTGGCCTACATGCCTCAAGAGGCCTTCGATGAGATGCTGCAAGCCTGCGATTGGAACTTTGTGCGAGGCGAAGACTCCCTGGTGCGCGCCCTGTGGGCCGGCAAACCCTTCGTCTGGCAAATTTACCCCCAGCACGATGGCGCCCACTGGGACAAGTTGGCGGCCTTCCTGGACGTGTTGGCGGCGCCCGCTGTGGTGCGGGCCTGGCACCTGTTCTGGAACGCCGACCAAGCCGCCCCCTGCCCGCCCTTGTCGGCGTCGGACTGGCAAATTTGGCAGTCCTGGGCGCTGCAAACCCAGGCGCAATTGCGCCAACAAACCGATCTGACCCGGCAGTTGGTCGACTTTGTGGCGAAAAAGCGTTAAAATTCAAGGCTTTGCGAATTCTGGAATTCGCCCCCGCCGCCCTTTGCGGCCTCCCTTTGTGGCCCTCGCGCCCCTGACCTTATGAAAATCGCACAAGAAATTCGCGCCGGCAATGTGATCATGCAAGGCAAAGACCCCATGGTCGTTTTGAAAACCGAATACGCCCGTGGCGGACGCAACGCGGCCACCGTGCGCATGAAGCTGAAAAGCCTGCTGAACAACTTCGGCACCGAAGTGGTTTTCAAGGCCGACGACAAGATGGACCAGATCGTTCTGGAAAAGAAAGAGTGCACCTACTCTTACTTTGCCGACCCCATGTATGTGTGGATGGACACCGAGTACAACCAGTACGAAGTCGAAGCTGAAAACATGGGCGACGCCCTGAACTACCTGGAAGACGGCATGGCCGCCGAAGTGGTGTTCTACGACGGCAAGGCCATTTCGGTGGAATTGCCCACCTCTGTCGAGCGCGAGATCACCTGGACCGAGCCGGCCGTCAAAGGCGACACCTCGGGCAAAGTGTTGAAGCCGGCGAAAATTGCCACCGGTTTCGAAATTCCCGTGCCCATCTTCGTGGCGCAAGGCGACCGCATTGAAATCGACACCCGCACCGCGGAATACCGCCGTCGCGTCTAAGCTTTTCCCCAAAAGCTGGCTTGCAAAGCGCCTTCGGGCGCTTTTTTCATTTCTAACAGTAACATGTCGTCATGGATGGCATGTTAGACCCACAAGACCGACGCCTGGCTGAAGCCTGGGAAACGCTCAAGGCACAAAGCGAGAGCGCAGACGCCTTGCGCCCCGAATCCAACCGGCTGGCCTTTGCCGACCCTGAGTTTTTGCTGCGCCGCGAAACCCGGGGCATCCGTTTTCAGCTGGAAATGCTCAAGCCCGACCTGGCACAGCATGCGCACGGCATTGAAAACACCGTGGTGGTGTTTGGCAGCGCGCGCTTTCGCAGCGCGGAAGTGGCCCATGCCGAACTGGCTAAGGCACGCGCAGGTGGCGAGCCCCAAGCCATTGCCCATGCCGAAGCCTTGGTGCGCAACGCCCACTATTACGAAAAAGCGCGGGCCTTTGGACAGCAGGTCGCCGCCTACAGCGCCGAGCAGTCGCCTGCCCACAAGCTGTTTGTGTGCACGGGCGGCGGCCCCGGCATCATGGAGGCTGCCAACCGCGGCGCGCATGAAGCTGGCGGCATCAGCGTCGGCTTGAACATTGCCTTACCGCATGAGCAAACGCCCAACCCTTACATCACGCCAGGCCTGAGCTTCAAGTTCCATTACTTTGCGCTGCGCAAAATGCATTTCATGATGCGGGCCAAAGCGCTGGTGGCGTTTCCGGGTGGCTTTGGCACGATGGATGAGTTGTTTGAAACCCTGACCCTGATTCAATGCAAAAAAGCCAAGCCGGTGCCCATCGTCTTGTTCGGCACGGACTACTGGCAACGCTTGCTGAACCTGCAGGTGATGGTGGACGAAGGCGCGCTCTCTGCGCAAGACCTGCGCTTGTTCCAATACGTCGACGATGTGCAAGACGCCTGGAACGTCATCCGTGATTTTTATCGGCTCTGAGTCGCCAGGCGACGCGGGCGCCCGAAGTCACGACCGCTGAAAGACACCAAAAGACACCGGCCACCCCGATCAGGCCGCTGGTGGCGCCAAACACCATGGGCATCAACACGCTGGAAGCGTTGATGGTCATCAAGCGCAAGCCCAGCGCCTCGCCTTGGCGCCGTTCCGGCGTGATCTGGTGCAAGGTGCTCATCACCATGGGCTGCACCGAACCCAAGGACAAGCCAAGCAGGCCCGAGCACACGCCCATGGCCCATGCCGTGGCGGTGAAGGGGTACACGGCCAGCATGCCACCGGTCATCAGCATGGCAGCCGTGATGACTTGCCACTCTTTGAATCGCCCGGCCATCCAGGGCAAGGAAAACCGGATCAGGGTGGCCGCCAAGGCAAAGGTCCCGAGCACCATGCCAATGGCGGAAGCACTGATGCCGCGCTCATGCCCTAGCACCGGCACCATGAAGGTGTGAACATCCCAACAGGACGACAAAAACCAGTTCACCAGCAAGAGTCGGCGAAGCGGCGGATCACGCAGCAAATCCCAAACCCGTTGTGGCCCACTTGCCGTGGGCTGCGCAGGGCTGGGTCGCTCGGCAACGCCGCGAACCCACAGCCAGGCCAACAATGGCAAGAGCGCCATCAAGGCAAAGGCCGCGCGAAAACCCGCATGGTCAATCAGCAAGCCCGCCAGCAAGGGCCCCACAAAATTGGAAGCGGCAGGCCCCACCGACAGCCAGCTGAAGGCGCTGCGCAGGGCGACGGGGTTTTCGGCCATGCGCCCCACATGCCGTTGCAAAGCAATGATGACCGCACCCGTGGCGCCCCCCGTCAACAAGGCGCTCAAGCACAAGACCGGGTACAGCGGCCAGACCACCGCCAACAGCGCACCGGCGCAAGCCATGGCGATGCCGATGCGCAAGGTGGGCTGCATGCCATGGCGGTCGACAAAGCGGCCGGCGGGCAAGGCCAGGAAGACTTGCGTCAATGCAAACATGGCCAGCAACAAGCCCACGGCCGCCTCGCTGTAGCCTTCGCGCAAAGCCATCAGGGGTGAGGCCATGCGCATGCCTGTCATGCAAGCGTGCAAGCAAATCTGGCCCGCCACCAGGCGAAACAGCTCGCGCTTCATTCCTCGTCGGTCAGGGTGTCAGGCGTTGGCAGCAGGGCTTGCGCTTCCAAGTCGGGCAAGGCTTCCACGTTTTTCAGGGCACGCCGCATCTGGCGGCTGCGGGTGTCGGCACGGTCCAGGGTGTCGGCGGCCTTTTGCACTTGCTCCCGGACCTTGGCCACCCAGTCGCCGTAGCGTTCGAATTCCGTTTTGACAGCCCCCAGAACCTTCCACACTTCGGAAGCTTGTTGCTCCAGCGCCAAGGTGCGAAAGCCCATGTGCAGGCTGTTCAACATGGCCAACAAGGTGGTGGGGCCTGCCAGCGTCACACGGTAATCGCGTTGCAAGCTGTCCATCAGGCCTGGGCGGCGCAGCACCTCGGCATACAGGCTCTCGATGGGCAGAAACAAAATCGCAAAGTCGGTGGTGTGCGGCGGTGCCAGGTAGTTCTCGGCAATGCTGCGCGCTTCGCTGCGAATGCGCGACTCCAAGGCTTTGGCGGCCAGCTCGGCGGCCGCAGGGTCGGCCCGGTCGTGCGCCTCCAACAAGCGCTCGTAATCTTCGCGCGGAAATTTGGCATCCACGGGCAGCCACACGGGCTCGCCGGACTCCCCCCCCCGGCCTGGAAAGCGGATGGCGAAATCCACGCGTTGGTTGCTGCGCGGGCGCGTTTCCACTTGCTTGGCGTATTGCTCGGGGGTCAGCACTTGCTCGAGCAAAGCTTCCAGCTGCACCTCGCCAAAAATGCCACGGGTCTTGACATTGGTCAGCACCCGCTGCAAATCGCCCACGCCTTGCGCCAGCGATTGCATTTGCCCCAAGCCCTGGTGCACCTGCTCGAGCCGGTCTGCCACCTGCTTGAAGCTTTCAGACAAGCGGGCTTCCAGCGTGGACTGCAATTTTTCATCCACGGTCTTGCGCATTTCATCAAGCTTGGCCGCATTGGTCTGCTGCAATTGCAACAGCTGGGCGTCCAGCGTGTGGCGCACTTCCTGCAAGCGCTGCGCATTGCTTTCGCTGAGCGCGCGAATCTGGTTGCTCAGGGTGTCACCCAAGTGCTTTTGCAGCGAGCCCATTTGCTCGGCCTGGCTCTGCTGAAAGCTGTTCAGGCTTTGCTGCAATTCCTGGCGCCCGGTTCGCGAAGACTCGCTGATTTCATAGCGCAGGTCACGCTCGAGCCGCTCGATCTTTTCCTGCATGAGCTTGAGTTCGGTCACCAGGAGGGTGTCGTCCCGGCCATTCAAGCGGCGCAAGACCATCAACACAATCACCAGCAAGATGCTGATGAGCGCCAGCAAAAAATTGTTGTCCAGCATCATGTCAACGCAGCACTTCGTTCAGCGGTGTTCGGGTCCGCCCGTGCACCAGGTAATCCAGCAAATTGTCCGCGGCCAGGTTGGCCATTTTCATGCGTGTGGCCACCGTGGCGCTGGCAATGTGCGGGGTGAGCACCACATTGGGCACGGTCAGCAAGTCCGGGTGCACCGAGGGCTCGCCTTCAAACACATCCAGGCCGGCGGCGGCAATGCGGCGTGCCTTCAGGGCTTGCGCCAGCGCGGCGTCGTCCACGATGCCGCCGCGGGCGATGTTGATCAAGGTGGCGGTGGGCTTCATCATGGCGATTTCGGCAGCCCCAATGGTGTGGTGGGTTTGCGCAGAATAAGGCACCACCAGCATGACGTGGTCGGCGCTGCGCAGCAATTCTTCTTTGCTGGCGTAGCGCGCGCCGCATGCGGCCTCTTGCTCTGGCGGCAAGTGGCTGCGGTTGTGGTACAGCACCTGCATGCCAAAGCCATGGGCGGCGCGGCGCGCAATGCCTTGTCCAATGCGGCCCATGCCAATGATGCCCAGCGTGCTGCCATGCACTTCGGCGCCGGCAAACATGTCATAGCTCCACTTGGTCCAGTGGCCCGCGCGCAAATAATGCTCGCTCTCGGTCACGCGGCGCGCGGTGGCCATGAGCAAGGCAAAGCCAAAGTCGGCGGTGGTCTCGGTCAACACATCCGGGGTGTTGGTGGCCAGCACACCGGCGGCGGTCATGGCCGGCACATCAAAGTTGTTGTAGCCCACGGCCATGTTGGCCACCACCTTGAGGCTGGGGCAGGCGGCCAGCAGCGCCGCGTCAATGCGCTCGCTGCCTGTGGTGAGGGCGCCGACCTTGCCGCGCATTTTCTCGGTCAGCTCGGCCGGCGTGTAGACCACATCGTCCTGGTTGGGGGTGACCTCGAAGGCTTGGGACAGGCGGTCCAGAACTTCAGGAAAAATGGCGCGGGCGACGAGGATGGCAGGTTTCATGGGAAAGATCTCAAGGTCAAGATGTCAGTGGGTCAGATGGTATTGCAGGATGTACAGCAAGGCGCCCGCAAAATACCCCACGAGCGCCAGCCCGCTGATTTTTCGGACATACCAGCCAAACGCGATTTTCTCCAGGCCCATGGCCGCCACACCGGCGGCAGAGCCAATGATCAGGATGGAGCCACCGGTGCCTGCGCAATAGGCCATGAACTCCCACAAAAAACTGTCTGTGGGGTAGTCTGCCAGGCTGTACATGCCCATGGATGCCGCCACCAGGGGCACGTTGTCCACGACCGCGCTGGCCAGGCCGATCACCAACACAATCAGGTCTTGCCGGCCAATGGCTTGGTCCATCCAACTCGCCAGTGAGGACAACACATGGGTGTGCTCCAGGGTGGCGACAGACAGCAGAATGCCGATGAAAAATACAATCGACCCCATGTCAATCCGGGACAGCGCATGGACCAGGGTCAAGGGTTGTCGAACGTCGTCGTCCTTGTGCCGATGCACCAAATCACCGACCAGCCACAGCAAGCCCAACCCGAGAAGCACACCCATAAAGGGCGGCAGATGCGTCCAGGTTTTGAAGGCAGGCACCGCCACCAAAATACCCAGCCCCAGGAAAAACATCAAATTGCGCTCAAAGGCAGAGGTTGTGTTTTGCGCTTCATCTTGGGTGGCGACAGGCGCAATCACTTCTTTGCCTCTGAGCAACAAGGCCGTGAAGGTCAAGGGCACCAGCAAATTCACCAGAGAGGGAATCAGCAAACCCTTCATGATTTCCAATGACGTGATTTGCCCGCCAATCCACAGCATGGTGGTGGTCACATCGCCAATGGGCGTCCAGGCACCGCCGGCATTGGCCGCAATGATGATCATGCCGGCAAAGAACAAGCGATCCTCACGCCGGTCCAACAGCTTTTTCATCAGCGAGACCATCACGATGGTGGTGGTGAGGTTGTCCAAAATCGCGCTGAGAAAAAACGTGACGAAGCCAACCAACCACATCAGGGAAGAAAGGCTGCGGGTTTGAATGCGTTGGGTGATGACGTCAAAGCCATTGTGGGCGTCGACCACTTCCACAATGGTCATGGCGCCGATCAGGAAAAAAACAATTTGGGCCGTGCCCATCAGCGACTCGCCCAGCTCGTCACCCACGCGCTGCGGGTCGCCACTCATCACGGCATAGCAAGTCCAAAGCAGCCCCGCCCCCAACAAGGCCGAAGCGGACTTGTTGACCCCCAAAGGATGTTCCAAGGCGATGGCCAAATAGGCCAAAACAAACAAGATCACCAGCGTGGTCACCATGATGGCATTCTCAGTCCCGAAAAAAAGTACAACTATTCCGTCGCGGTGATGTCAAACACCTGGCGCAAATACGCCAGGTATTTTTCGTCATCGCACATGCCCTTGCCTGGGGTGTCCGAAATTTTGGCCACAGGCTGCCCGTTGCAACGCGTCATCTTGATGACGATTTGAAGCGGCTCATAGCCCAGGTCGTTGGTCAGGTTGGTGCCTATGCCAAAGGCCAGTTGACAACGCCCGTTGAATTGCTGGAACAACTCGATGGTGCGCGGCACGGTCAGGCTGTCGCTGAAAATCAGCGTTTTGGTGCGCGGGTCCACCCGGTTGTCGCGGTAGTGCTGAATCATGCGCTCGCCCCAATTGAAGGGGTCACCACTGTCATGGCGCGCGCCGTCAAACAGCTTGCAAAAGAACATGTCAAAGTCGCGCAAAAAGGCATTCAGTCCATAGACGTCGCTCAAGGCAATGCCCAGGTCGCCCCGGTACTCTTTGGCCCAAGATTCGAAAGCAAACACCTGGCTGTCGCGCAAGCGCGGCCCCAAGGCCTGGCAGGCCTGCAGGTATTCATGCGCCATGGTGCCCAGCGGGGTCAGGCCCAGCAAAAAGGCGTAATACACATTGCTGGTGCCAGCAAACTGCCCTTGCGGCCCGGTGCCCAGGCGGGCAGACATGACGCGCAGCACTTCCTCTTGCCAAGCCCTGGAGAAGCGTCGGCGCGTGCCATAGTCCGCAATTTTCAGGGTCTGCAAGCCATCGGCTTGGAGCTGCGCGATTTTGGTGTCAAGCCGGCGGCGGCCTTCCATGAGGTCCGGCACCTTTTGGGTGTTGCGGAAATAGACCTCGTTGACGATGGCCAGTACCGGAATCTCAAACAGGATGGTGTGCAGCCAGGGGCCATGGATGTGAATGTCGATTTCGCCGTTGGGCAGTGGCGTGACCTCGATGTATTTTTCATTGAGCCGAAACAGCCCCAAAAAGTCCACGAAATCGCTTTTGATGAAACGCAGCGAGCGCAGGTACTGCAACTCTGACTCTTTGAAGTTCAGGCTGCACAGCGAGCGTATCTCGCGGCGAATTTCCTCCACAATCGGCGCCAGCGCAATGCCCGGGTTGCGGCAACGAAATTTGTACGACACCTGCGCACCCGGGAATTGGTGCAGCACCACCTGCATCATGGTGAACTTGTACAGGTCGGTGTCGAGCAGGCTGGTGATGATCATGGTGCGTGTCCAGGCAGCGGCTTAAGCCAGCCAGTGCGTGAACGACTCGACCGTCTCGCGCGGCGTCACCAAGGTGTTGACCTTGTCGGTGTGGTCGGCCCAGCCCAAGGCCATGCCGCACACCAGCATTTCGTTTTCACCCGCACCAATGTGCGGCAGGATGATTTTGGAGAAACCGTTCCAGGCGGCCTGCGGACAGGTGTGCAAGCCCCGTGCGCGTGCGGCCACCATGATGCTCTGCAAGAACATGCCGTAATCGACCAGCGAGCCGCGACCCATGACACGGTTCAAGGTGAACATCAAACCGACGGGGGCGTCGAAAAACTTGTAGTTGCGCTGGTGCTGCAAATGCATCTTGTCTTTGTCACCCTTGCCAATGCCCAACAGGCCGTAAAGGCTCCAGCCGTTTTCACGCCGGCGGTCAATGAAGGGGCTGACCCATTGGGTGGGGTAATAGTCGTAGGCCTCGCGGTACTCTTCGGCCAAAGCCGGGTTGGCTCGGATGGCATCGTGGGCAGCGCACACTTTCTCGACCAGGCTGTCGCGCGCGGCGCCTTGCAGCACATACACCTGCCAGGGCTGGGTGTTGGTGCCCGAGGGCGAGCGGCGCGCCACCTCGAGGATGTCGGTGATCATCTCGCGCGTCACGACCTGTTGGGTGAAGGCGCGTGCCGACATGCGGCTGGTGATGGCGTGATCGACCGCCTGTTGTGCTGAACTCATAAAAGTGTCTCCAAAACTGTTTTAAAGGGGGCTGGCAAGCTCACCGGGCGTCTGGTTTCCCGGTCCACATACACATGCACAAAGTGTCCTTTGGCGGCGCAGCTGTCTTGCCCTTGGGCAAACAGGCCAATCTCGTAGCGTACGCTGGAACTGCCCAGCTTGGCCACACGGATACCGGCTTGCACGGTCTGGGGAAAAGCCAGCGGCGCAAAATAATTGCATTGGGTTTCGATGACCAGGCCGATGGTGGTACCGGCATGGAAGTCGAGCACGCCCTGCTCCACCAGGTAGGCATTGACGGCGGTGTCAAACCAGCTGTAGTAGACGACGTTGTTGACGTGGCCATACACATCGTTGTCCATCCAGCGGGTGGGAATGTCACGAAAGACGCGGTAAGCGCTGCGCGGCTCAGGCTGAGGGCGGGCCGTTGAAGGGGGGGTGTCTTGTCTCATCAGGCCCGATTCTGCCAGTGTCGCCAGTACGCACGTGCCACCCGGAAAGTATTGACCTGAACCTGCACCGTCTCCTCGATGCGCGTGCCATAGCCACCGGCCATGGCAAAGGCCAAAGGCAGGCGGCGCTGGAATGCCCAATCAAAGACGCGCCGGTCCCGTGCTTCCAGGCCATCGTAAGTCAGCTTGAGGCGGCCCAAACGGTCACCCTCAAAGGGATCGGCACCGGCCAGGTAGATCACCAGGCCTGGTTCAAAGCGTTGCTCCAGGGTGATCAAGGCCTGTTCGAGCGCTTCCAGGTAGGCATCGTCCCGGCAACCGTCGGGCAAGGCCACATCGAGGTCGCTGTCTTCTTTTCGGAAGGGGAAGTTCTTTTCTCCATGCAAGGACAAGGTGAACACGCTGGGGTCCTGGGCAAAGATGCTGGCCGTGCCATTGCCCTGGTGCACATCCAGGTCGATGATGGCCACTTGCAAAGGCCGCGCATGCTGGCGCATCCATTCGGCTTGCATCAGGCGGCTGGTGACGGCCGCATCGTTGAACACACAAAACCCGCCGCCTTTGTCGCGGTAGGCATGGTGGGTTCCCCCGGCCAAGTTGCCCGAGACGCCCTCTGAAAAAGCGGTTCGCGCCGCCTGAATCGTGGCGCCACAGGAGCGGCGCGCGCGCACCACCATGCCTTGGTTCCAGGGAAAGCCGATTTCGCGTTGGGCCTGGGGGCTGAGGGAGCCCTCTTCGATCGCTGTCACATAGTGCGGGTCGTGCACCAAGGCCAGTTCGCCATCGCTGGCGGGCTGCGACAGGTGCAAGTCAATGTCCGGCAGGTCGCTGGCCAGGCGCGCTCTTAACAGCTCGTATTTGCCCATGGGGAAGCGGTGCCCCGGGGGCAGTGGCTGGGCATTCGGGGGGGCATAGAAGATCTTCACTGGGCGGAGATTGTGCCTTTGGGCCCCTGACCCAGGCCCAGCCGCGGTTTTTAGGAAGCCACCTCTAAATTGCTGCAATGCAACAAAAGAGCCTTGCAAACCTGCGGGATAACCCTATACTTCAACCCATGCTGCACTGCAACATGAAACTTCAAGTTGAAGCGCAGAACCCTTAACCCTTTTATGTAATGGAGTTCCTCATGTTGACCGTTGACCAAGTTGCCGCCGCACACAAAGCCAATCTGGACGTTGCCTTCGGCCTGAGCGCCAAAGCCTTCGCCGGCGTGGAAAAGCTGGTTCAGTTGAACGTTGCCGCTGCCAAAGCTGCCCTGAGCGAGTCTGCCAGCCACGCCCAAGCCCTGCTGAGCGCCAAAGACGCCCAGGAAATGTTGGCCCTGCAAACCAACGCCGTGCAGCCCCTGGCTGAAAAAGCCGCCGCTTACGGCCGTCATGTGTATGACATCACCACCAACACCAGCAGCGAATTCACCGCCGCTTTCGAAGCCAAGGCCGCTGAAGCCCAGAAAACGGTTCTGAGCTATGTGGATGCCGCCTCCAAGAACGCTCCCGCCGGCTCCGAGTCTGCTGTGGCCATGTTCAAGAGCGCCATTGCCGCCAGCAACAACGCCATGGAATCTGTGCAGAAAGTGGTCAAGCAAGCTTCCGAAGCTGCCGAAGCCAACCTGCAAGCCGTGACGAGCACCGCTGTCAACGCTGCCAAAACCGCTGCCAAGAAGCGCTGAACCAGTTGTCTCCTCGGATCTTTCGCGGCCACAGGGCCCAGGGATCCCTTAAGGGTCCGTCGCAAGACGGGCCCTTTTTTTATGTCCGGCGAGTGCCCTCAGCGCTCCAGGGCTTTGCGCAAGGCCGGCAGGGCCTGCAGCATGGCCGCCCGCCCCGCTTCAATGGAACGACGCCGCTCGCTGAAGGCGGCACTGCCCACCCCCATCAGGGCGGGTCGCACCACCACTTCGGCCTCTTTGAGCTCAAAGGCATTGATGCTTTTGCTCATGATGGTGAAGGTTTGCAGCAACACTTGCAGCATGTCGTTGGCCTTGTTGCTTTCGGGGCTACTGGAAATGTCCACGGCCAGAACCACATCGGCGCCCATCTGGCGGGCAAAGCGCACGGGCACGGGCGACACCAGCCCGCCATCCACATAGTCTCGCCCTGCCACACGGACCGGCTCAAACACCGCCGGCACCGCACTGGAGGCGCGCACTGCGGTGGCAATGTCGCCGCGCTGGAACAAAACGCCTTGGCCCGAATGCAAATCGGTGGCCACAATGCCCAAGGTCAGGGGCAGGTCTTCGATCTTGCGCCCACCCGTCTGAGCCGACACATAACGTGCCAGACCATCGCCACGCATCATGCCGCGGGACAACAGCGGCACGGTCCAGTCGGTCAGCGTGGCCTCGTCCATGGTTTCTGAAACGCGCTGCAATTGCGCGCCATTCTTGCCACTGGCATAAAAGGCCGCGACCAGGCTGCCAGCCGAAGTGCCCACAACCAAGGCGGGCGCGATGCCCGCCTCTTCCAAAACCTGAATCACGCCCACATGGGCAAAGCCGCGGGCAGCCCCGCCCCCCAGTGCCAGCCCGAGTTTGAGGGGGCGCTTAGGTGCCGGTGGCGGCTCTTCGCGCACCAGCGGCGGCGTCACAGCGCTGGTGTCGCCAGGCATCTTGGGTGGCGTGGGGGCCACGGGCGCGGTGGAACATCCCACCAAGCCGGCAAAGGCCAGCCAAACGCAGAGGGTGCGCGCATGGCGCCAAGAGGGCATCGTGTTCATAGAGGTGAATTGTCTCTCTAAGCAGGGGTCTGAGATAATTTACCGATCCATCCACACACAGCAAGAAGAGGTTTTCATGCAGATTCAAGGCAAAGTTTTCGTGGTCACCGGTGGCGCCTCCGGCTTGGGTGAAGGCACGGCCAGGATGTTGGCCAGCCAGGGCGGTACGGTGGTGATTGCTGACATGCAAACCGAACGTGGCGAGGCTGTGGCCAAAGAAATTGGCGGCCACTTCATTCGCTGCGATGTGTCCAGCGAAGCCGACGGCCAAGCTGCGGTCGACCTGGCCGTGTCCTTGGGCAAATTCATGGGCCTGGTGAATTGCGCCGGCATCGCGCCGGCCGAAAAAACCGTTGGCAAAAAAGGCCCCCACAGCCTGGCGATTTACACCAAGACCATCATGGTCAACCTGGTGGGCACCTTCAACATGATTCGCTTGGCGGCCGACGCTTTTTGCCGCAACGAACCGGAAGCCACGGGCGAACGCGGCGTGATCATCTCCACCGCTTCGGTGGCCGCCTACGATGGCCAGATTGGCCAGGCCGCCTACAGCGCCTCCAAAGGCGGCGTGGTGGGCATGACCCTGCCGATTGCCCGCGATCTGGCCCGCAATGGCGTGCGCAACATGACCATCGCCCCCGGCATTTTTGGCACGCCCATGCTGTTCACCATGCCGCAAGAAGTGCAGGATGCGCTGGCCGCCAGCGTGCCCTTCCCTTCGCGCCTGGGCAAGCCAGAAGACTATGCGCGACTGGCACAACACATTTTTGAAAACGACATGCTGAACGGCGAGGTCATCCGTTTGGATGGCGCCATTCGGATGGCGCCGAAATAAGCCCGCCCGTGCTGCCGCGCTGGGTCATCACCGCTCTGGCGTGCCTGAGCCTGGCCGGCGCTGCATGGGCCGTGGACGCACCGGAAGCGGCCAGTGGCTTTCGGGCCAAGCCCGGTTGGGAATTTCCCAAGCGCGCCGTGGCCAGTGCGCACCCGCTGGCCAGCCAAGCGGGGCTGCGCATCTTGCGCGAAGGCGGCAGTGCACTCGACGCCGCCATCGCCGTTCAAATGGTTTTGGCGTTGGTGGAGCCTCAGTCCAGTGGCCTGGGCGGTGGGGCTTTTTTGCTGCACCACGATGGCCAGCGCGTGCAGGCCTGGGATGGCCGTGAAACCGCGCCCGCCGAAGCCACCGAGGATTTGTTCATCGCGGACGGCAAGCCCATGGGGCTGGCGCAGGCGGTGGTGGGTGGCCGCGCCGTGGGCGTGCCTGGGGTGGTGCGCATGCTGGAGATGGCGCACCGACAGCAGGGGCGCTTGCCTTGGGCCCAATTGATCGCGCCGGCCATCGACTTGGCACAAAAAGGTTTTCCTGTCTCTGAGCGGCTGCACAGCTTGTTGGCGCAAGACACAGCGCTGCGCCAAGACCCGGTGGCGGCCGCGTACTTTTACAAAGGCAACGGCCAGCCTTGGCCCGTGGGCCATGTGCTGCAAAACCCCGAGATGGCGCAGGTGCTGCGGCGCGTGGCCGAGCGCGGCGCAGCGGCCTTGCATGAAGGCCCCGTGGCCGAGGCCATGGTGCGCACCGTACGCTCACACCCCCGCAATCCCGGTCGGTTGAGTCTCCAAGATTTGGCGTCTTACCAGGCCCGCGAGCGCACGCCCTTGTGCTTTGACACGGAGGGCCCGCCTGACGGCGCCTATCGGGTCTGCGGCTTTCCGCCACCCAGCTCGGGCGCCTTGGCCATCGGCCAGATTTTTGGCTTGATGGCATGGGCACCTGCCGACCCCGCCGCTGCCACTTGGGGCCCCGCCTGGGTGCACCGTTACACCGAAGCGGCACGCCTGGCCTTTGCAGACCGGGCCCACCATGTGGCAGACCCTGACTTTGTCGCCGCCCCCCACAATGACTGGACCAGCCTGTGGTCTGCCAGTTACCTGCAGGGCCGCGCCCAGGCCATGGGCTTGCAGCGCATGCCCACGCCCTCGCATGGCCAGCCGGGCGCAGCACGCAGTGCCTGGGGCACCATGGCCGAACAAACCGAGCACGGCACCAGCCACTTGAGCGTGGTCGATGGCGAGGGTCGCAGCGTGGCCATGACCACCACGATTGAAAGTGGCTTTGGCGCGCGCTTGATGGTCAATACCGGCCAGGGCTTGACCGGCGGCTTCCTGCTGAACAACCAGCTGACCGATTTCAGTTTCCTGCCCCGCGATGCGCAAGGACGCGCCATTGCCAACCGGGTGGAGCCCGGCAAACGCCCCCGCTCGTCCATGAGCCCCACCCTGGTCTTCGAGCGCTTGCCGGATGGCCGCACAGGCCCCTTGGTGGCCAGCCTGGGCAGCCCGGGGGGCACGCTGATCATTCATTTCACCGCGCAGACTTTGTGGGCCCTGCTGAAGTGGGACATGACGCCCCAGCAAGCGATTGACCTGCCCCGCCTGGCGTTGACCGACCCCGCCGGGCCCTTGTATGTGGAAGCGCAACGCTTTCCCACCGACTGGCGTGCCGACCTGGCAGGCCGTGGGCACCGCGTGGTCGAAACACCGCTCACCAGTGGTGTGCAAGCCCTGCAGCGCACAGCCAGCGGTTGGCGCGGCGGCGCCGACCCGCGCCGTGAAGGCGATGTGGCGGGAGACTGAGCCCGCTTGCAAGGCAGATGCCTACAATCGTCCAGATCCATGGCCATTCCCCAGTCTTTCATACAGGAGCTCCTGGCTCGCACCGATGTCGTCGACATCGTGGGTCGCCATGTGCAGCTGAAAAAAGGGGGCGCCAACTTCATGGGTCTGTGCCCCTTTCACGGGGAGAAGTCGCCCTCTTTCTCGGTGAGCCCCACCAAGCAGTTCTACCATTGCTTTGGCTGTGGCAAAAACGGCAATGCCATCAGTTTCTTGATGGACCATGCGGGCATGAGCTTCATCGAAGCCATCAAAGACCTGGCCCAAACCTATGGCCTGCAAGTGCCCGAGGAAGACAGCACGCCGCAAGAGCGGGAAAAGGCAGCGCAACAACGGCAGAAGCAGGCCACCCTGACCGACGTGCTGGAAAAAGCCGGTGAGGCCTACCGCAAGCACCTGAAGCAATCGCCCCAGGCCATTGCCTATTTCAAGGGGCGCGGCCTCTCGGGTGAAATCGCCCGGCAATTCGGGTTGGGCTACGCACCTGAGGGGTGGCGCACCCTGGCCAGCGTGTTTGCCGACTACCAAGACCCTTTGCTGGTCGAAAGCGGCCTGGTGATCCACCACCAGGACGAAGGGCAAGACGAGAAACGCTACGACCGCTTTCGAGATCGTGTGATGTTCCCCATCCGCAACGTCAAAGGCGAGTGCATTGGCTTTGGCGGCCGCGTCCTGGGCGAAGGCACGCCCAAATACCTGAACTCACCGGAAACCCCGGTGTTCAGCAAAGGGCGCGAGCTGTATGGGCTGTTTGAAGCCCGCCAAGCCCTGCGTGACATGGGCTATGCCCTGGTCACCGAGGGCTACATGGACGTGGTGGCGCTGGCGCAATTGGGCTTTCCCAATGCCGTGGCCACCCTGGGCACGGCCTGCACCACCGACCATGTGCAAAAACTGTTTCGCTTCACCGACGCTGTGGTGTTCAGCTTCGATGGCGATGCGGCCGGGCGACGCGCCGCGCGCAAGGCGCTGGACGGCGCCCTGCCTTATGCCACGGATGTGCGCAGCGTGAAGTTTTTGTTTTTGCCCGCCGAGCATGACCCCGACAGCTACATCCGAGCGCATGGCCGTGAAGCCTTTGCGCGCTGCGTGACGGACGCGCTGCCTCTGAGCCGTTTCCTGATGGATGTGGCGCGCGAAGGCTGCGACCTGGGCAGCGCAGAGGGCCGAGCTTTGTTGGCCAGCCAGGCCAAGCCCCTGTGGCAAGCCCTGCCAGAGGGCGTGCTGAAAACACAGCTGCTCGGTGACATTGCCGAACTGGTGCACATTGGCAGCCATGAGCTGGTCAACCTGTGGCATCCGCCCGCGGCAGGCGCCTCGGAGGGACGCCGCAGCAGCAGCCGCTATCCCAATCGGCAAGGCGAGCGCCGCCCTGCCCCCTCGGCGGCGCCCCTCACCCAGCGCTCGGGACGTCGCCAGCCCGCGAGCCGCCAAGACCGTGCCGTCCAATTGCTTTTTTTGTCGATGCATGCTTGGGAGACTTTATCGCCAGCGCAGCATGCCTTGTTGTGCGAACTGCCGGCACCCCACGGCGCGGCCTTCATCTGGTTGGAGCAGCAAGTGCACGAGCTTGGGCATCAGCCCTGGCCCGCCCTGCGCGAGGGCTTGCGCGACAGCGAGTTGGAAAACTGGCTGGTCGGCTTGGTGCAGGCGGTTCCCCCGGACATGGAGTTCGATGCCGCCGAGCTCTCCAGCATCCTGCATGAGATGGAAAAAGCCGAACTTTCGGCGCAATTGACCGCCATGGCCCCCCGGGTGGGGTCCGACCCGGCCATCTACGAACGCTTTAAAACCCTCAGCGCCAGGTTTGCCCAGCTCAAGTCTTTGCCCAGCTGACGGTATAATCCACATCAAGCAAGCGCGACAGCAGCACCTCCGAACCGGCCAACCGTGACACACAGCGCACGACCCGCCAACACCGCAAGGACTGCACACCAAATGTTCGCCCACCCCTCTTGCTTCTGAACGTTCCCCTTTTGTTAACCCGCGCCGGGTTCGTGGCGCCGTCTTTTGTTGTCGAGGATTCCTATGCCTGACCCCAAGTCGAAGAAAAAAACCGTGGCCCAAGCTGCCCCCAAGGCAGTCGCCAAGAAACCTGTCAAAGCGACGCCTGCCAAGGCGGTCGTGAAAGCCAAGCCGGCGGCCAAAGCCCCGGCAAAGCCTGCAGCCAAACCGGTCAAAGCCGCCGCGAAACCCGATGCGAAGAAGGCTGCCAAGCCCGCATCGAAAGCTCCCTCCGTGCCCGTCTCCAAAACCGCTGCCAAAACGGCAGCCAAAGCCGATCCCAAAGCCAACAAAGTGACAGCGCCTGCTGCCAAGGCGAAAGCTGCGCCTGAGCCCAAGGCAAAAGCTGCACCTTCGGCCACCAAAGCAGCCGCCACCCCTGCCAAGCCCGCGCGTCCGGCCAAGGCTGCAGCCGCCGAAAGCGAAAAGCCGCCCAAGGCCAGCGCCAAGCGCGGCCGCAAGCCCAAGGCCGAGGCACAGCCAGCCCTGCCCGAAGAAGAAGACCTGACGGACATCGAGGCTGAGTTTGCAGAAGAGCCGGCGGCCAGCACCGAAAAGGTCAAGCCGCTGCGCATGAAAATCAGCAAGGCCAAAGAGCGTGCCTTGATGAAAGAATTTGGCCTGGACGAAACGGTGCTGTCCGAAGAAGACCTGGCCAAGCGCCGTCAGCGCCTGAAAACCCTGATCAAGCTGGGCAAGACGCGCGGCTATTTGACCCACGGTGAAATTTCCGACCACTTGCCCGACAAGCTGGTGGATGCAGAAACCCTGGAAGTCGTGATTTCCATGTTGAACGACATGGGCGTGGCCGTTTACGAGCAAACCCCCGACGCCGAGACGCTGCTGCTGACCAACACCGGCCCGACCACTGCCACCGAGGAAGAAGCCGAAGAAGAAGCCGAGGCCGCACTCTCCACCGTGGACAGCGAATTCGGCCGCACCACCGACCCGGTGCGCATGTACATGCGCGAAATGGGCACGGTGGAACTGCTGACCCGCGAAGGCGAAATTGAAATTGCCAAGCGCATCGAAGGCGGCTTGATGGCGATGATGGAGGCCATCAGCGCCTCCCCCGCCACCATTGCCGAAATTCTGCGCATGGCCGAAGAGATTCGCGAAGGCAAGGTCGTCATCTCCACCGTGGTGGATGGCTTCAGCAATGCCGACGAAGCCGACGACTATGTGGCCGAAGAAGACTTTGACGAATTTGACGAAGCCGACGACGACGATGGCAAGGGCGGCTCCAAAGCGCTGACCAAGAAGCTGGAAGAACTCAAGCGCGAGGCGCTCGAGCGCTTTGGCCGCATTGCCGACCTGTTCGACAAGGTTCACAAGGTTTACGACAAGGAAGGCTACGGCACGCCTGCCTACCAAAAAGCCCAGCGCGCCTTGAGCGACGAGCTGATGACCATCCGCTTCACCGCGCGCACGATTGAAAAATTGTGCGACATGGTGCGTGGCCAAGTGGACGATGTCCGCAAGAAAGAGCGCGAGCTGCGCCGCATCATCGTGGACAAGTGCGGCATGCCGCAAGATGTCTTCATCAAGGACTTCCCCCCCAACCTGCTGAACCTGAAGTGGGTGGAAAAGCAGGCTGCGGCTGGCAAGCCCTGGTCGGCGACCATGAGCCGCAACATCCCACCGATTCAGGAACTTCAGCAAAAGCTGACCGACCTGCAATCGCGCGTGGTCGTGCCGCTGGCCGAGCTGAAAGACATCAACAAGCGCATGAACAACGGCGAAGCCGCTTCACGCGACGCCAAGAAAGAGATGATCGAGGCCAACCTGCGCCTGGTGATCTCGATTGCCAAGAAGTACACCAACCGCGGCTTGCAGTTCCTGGACTTGATCCAGGAAGGCAACATCGGCTTGATGAAGGCCGTCGACAAGTTCGAATACCGTCGTGGCTACAAGTTCTCGACCTATGCCACCTGGTGGATTCGCCAGGCCATCACCCGCTCTATTGCAGATCAGGCGCGCACCATTCGCATTCCGGTGCACATGATCGAAACCATCAACAAGATGAACCGCATCAGCCGCCAGCACCTGCAAGAGTTCGGCTTCGAGCCTGACGCCGGCATTTTGGCTGCGAAGATGGAAATTCCGGAAGACAAGATCCGCAAGATCATGAAGATTGCCAAGGAGCCGATTTCGATGGAGACCCCAATTGGGGACGACGACGATTCGCACCTGGGCGATTTCATCGAGGACTCGGCCAACACCGCCCCGATCGAAGCCGCCATGCAGGCGGGCTTGCGCGACGTGGTGAAGGACATCCTCGATGGCTTGACCCCGCGCGAAGCCAAAGTGCTGCGCATGCGCTTCGGCATCGAGATGAGCACCGATCACACGCTGGAAGAAGTCGGCAAGCAATTCGACGTGACCCGCGAGCGCATCCGCCAAATCGAAGCCAAGGCCCTGCGCAAACTCAAGCACCCTTCCCGCTCCGACAAACTTCGCAGCTTCATCGACTCCCTTTAAAGAGAATGGGGTCAGGTCTTGCCTTTTGCCTTTTTTCTGTGGATAACTACTTTGGCTCGAAAGCTGTTTTAGTTATCCACAGAAAAAAGGCAAAAGGCAAGACCTGACCCCATGCCATCTTCAAGCAGCTTCGAGCGCGATCACGCCGGTTGCGGTATTCGAGATGGGGATGTGGTAGTTGCGGTGAATTTCCTTGGCCGATGCGCCTAGCGCGCCGCGCATCGCGAGCCACATCAAAAGCTCCACGCCTTGGGTGCCGGTTTTTTCAACCAGCTCATGGATGCTGAACTGCGTGGCCCAAGCTGGGTTGTCTTGCAAGCTATCCATGAACTCAAGGTCAAACTTCTTGTTGATGAAGCCTGCACGCTCGCCATCGAGTTGATGGCTCAATCCGCCTGTGCCCATGACAGCCACCTTGAGGTCGCTGTCCCAAGTGCGAATGGCCTCACCCACGGCTTGACCCAATCGGTAACAACGAGCGGCTGTAGGAAGCGGGAATTGCACGGTGTTGATGCAAATTGGCACGGTCAAGACAGGGCAGCTTGCCCCGGGCCAAAACAATTTGAGTGGCAAGGTGAAGGCGTGGTCCACCAGCATTTCCTGGCAGGTCACCACATCAAATTCTTTGTCCACCAAATGGTTGATGATGTGCCATGACAGGTCTGGGCAACCCTTGAACGGCGGCAAGGTGGGAATGCCCCAGCCTTCATCAGCGTTTTGGTATTGCGCGGCAGCCCCCACCGCAAAGGTCGGCATTTTGTCGAGGAAAAAATTCAATCCGTGGTCGTTGTAAAACACCACCACCACATCGGGCTTGGCGCGCGAAAGCCACTTGCGCGCAGGCGGAAAACCGTCAAAGAAAGGCTTCCAGTACGGGTCTTGCTCCAAGCCTTTGGCCATTGCGCCGCCGATGGAGGGAATATGGGATGAGGCGAGACCGCCCACAATTTTTGCCATGGTCGTGAATCCTTGCGTTATTGAAATGCGGCTTCGCGCAACTTGGCCTTGAAGGCCTCCTTGGTCATGCCGGTTTGTGCAGCGCCCAAGTCTTGAACGTCCAAACCGAGAATGCCTGCGAACTTGGCGAGGTAATACACATTGCCGCCTGCCGCCAACAATCCCAGCACGTTGCGTGTGCGTATGGCCTCGGCCTGCGCGTGGTTCAGGCCGTAAGCCGCCATGTAAGCCTCCTCATCGGCGCGAAAACGCTCGCGGTGTTCGGCACTGTTGAAAGAGAAACACATTTTGTTCAAGGCATAGCCCTTTTGGGCCTGATCCCCATCGAACAAGGTGGTGCCCGGAATAGGCGCAGGTTTGACTGTCATTCAGACCTCCTCAGAAATTAAATCGCGTCAATGCTTGAATTCTGAGCAAGTCAACCCATAAAATAAATCAATTTGTTGTCATATATTGCATGAAAAAAATTGATCCATTGAACCTGGATGGCCATTTGCTCAAGCTCTTGGTCACCGTCATTGAGCAAGGCTCGGTGACGGGCGCTGCCAACGCTTTGGGCGTCACGCAATCAGCCGTCAGCCACCAAATTGACCGGTTGCGGGCCTTGGCCGGGGATGCCCTCTTTGTGAAGTCAGGCCGGGGCATCGTGCCCACTGCCCGCGCAGAGACGCTCGCCGTGCAAGCGCGAGAATTGCTTGAGCGCATCCAAGAGTTTGGCGTCAAGCAGGGTTTTGAGCCCGCCGCACTGGACCGCTGCTTTTCCATCGCCGCGAACGACTTGCAACGGGACTTGTTGCTGCCAGCGCTGCTCCAGCAAATTCAAACCATTGCGCCCCGTGTGAGCTTGCGCGTGTTGCCCTCGGATGTGCCCAGCGCCGACATGTTGCGTGACAAAGACTGCGAATTGGTCATCAGCCCTCGCCCGCCGGATGCCACGGACATCGTGCACCAGCGGCTGTTCTCTGACAGCTACCGCGTCTTCTATGACCCCCGGGTTCGCAAGCCACCGCGCACGCTCAAGCACTACCTGGATGCAGAGCATGTGGCGGTGGTGCATGCCAACCAGCGGCGCTTGGACTTGGACGAAACGCTGGAGCGCTTGAAGCTGAGGCGCAAATTTGCTGTGACGGTCAGCAGTTTCGGCGGCGTCCCTGGCTTCATCACAGGGACCGCGCGCATTGCCACGCTGCCAGGATTGTTGCGCCAGGGCTTGCTCAGAGGCATGGCCGATGCCCCTGTCCCCATCGACGCGCCTACCATGCCCATGTATGCCATCTGGCACCTGCGCCACCAGCAAGACCCGGCGCATGTCTGGCTACGGGCGCAATTGCAAACGGTGTTGAAAGGCCTGCGTCCCAAAATGTAAGGCTGGCATCAAGTTATTTTTTTACGATGCATGAATTCTTTAGGCAACACCCATCTCCATGTTAGAACGTTTGATTTACAAATCAATCGCTACCCAAACATTGGGGAGCTTGCATCTGTTCCACTTGCTGACCGAAGCCAGAAAACGCAACAAGCAACTTGGGATCACGGGCTTGCTGATTTATACGCAAGACCAGTTTTATCAATGCATTGAGGGAACGCCACAAGCCTTGGACCAGATGTGGCAAAGCCTTCAAAGCGACCCGAGGCACCACGACCTTGCGCTCTTGGTGCGGGAACCCCAAGGCTCGCGACAGTTTGCCGACTGGCGCATGGCATTTGCCAGTTACCCTCAGCTTAACCGATACCAGTTGCCAGGTTTTTTTCCGCTTGAAAAAAACCTGGCGCCCATGAAGGGGGGTTGCGACTCACCAAGTCTCAGTATCGACTTCGAGGGAATTTTGGGGGCTGTAGCGGGCGCCAACGACCGCGCTCGGATGGATCAGCGCTTCCAGCGCCGCCATGTGCTCACCTGACAAAGCAACATTCACGGCGCCCATGTTCTCCTCGAGGTGCGCAATGTTCGCTGTGCCCGGAATGGGAATCACGCCAGGGTGCTTGTGCAGCAGCCATGCCAAGGCCAGTTGCGCCGGCGTGCAACCTACCGATTTCGCAATCTCATGGTAAGCCGGTAGCAGTCTTTCGTTGGCAGCGTAGTTCTCAGGGGTGAAGCGCGGCATCGAACGGCGAATGTCTTTGGCATCCAGCCCCGCCAGGTCAATGGGCTGACCACACAAAAAGCCACGCGCCACAGGGCTGAAAGCGACAAAGGTCACGCCCAAGTCGTCGCAGGCCTGTAACACCGCAATCTCGGGGTTGCGGGTCCACAGGGAATACTCGGTCTGCACCGCCGTGATGGGATGGACCGCATGGGCTTTGCGCAGCGTGGTCGCGGAAACTTCGCTCAGCCCCAGGGTACGCACTTTGCCGGCGCGCACCAGGTCGCTCATGGCGCCCACGCTCTCTTCGATCGGCACTTGCTTGTCCCAGCGGTGCAAGTAGTAGAGGTCAATGACGTCCGTGCCCAAGCGCCGCAAACTGTCTTCACAGTTCAGGCGAATGGCCTCGGGCCGGCCATTGATCACGCGCCTCAGGCCATCAGGGAAATTCACGCCCGCCATGCCCCCTTTGGAACACAGGGTGATGCGATCGCGGTACGGCTTGAGCACCGGCCCGATCAAAGACTCATTGGCGCCAAAACCATACAGCGCGGCCGTGTCGAACAGCGTCACGCCCAGGTCCAGCGCCTTGTGCAACAGGTCACGCGCCACCTCCGGACTGGGCGGCTTGCCGTAGGCGTGGTTGAGGTTCATGCACCCCAGCCCAATGGGGTGAACGTTGAACGGGCCCAGTGAGCGTGTGGTCATGGCGTTGGCCTCAAGAAAGTTGCTGTTCCAGGTCGTGCAAAACCTTGTAGCAAGGCAACACCTGCGCCACGCTGGAATTGGGTTCACGACCTTCGCGAATGGCGGCAAAGAATTCGCGGTCCTGCAGCTCGATGCCATTCATGCTGACTGCCACCTTGGACACATCGATTTTTTCTTCTTTGCCAGAGAACAGGTCATCGTAGCGTGCGATGTAAGTTCCGCTGTCACCGATGTAACGGAAGAAGGTGCCCAGCGGGCCATCGTTGTTGAAGGACAGCGACAAGGTGCAAATGGCGCCGTTGGCAGCCTTCAACTGAATGCTCATGTCCATGGCGATGCCCAAGTTGGGATGGATAGGCCCTTGCACGGCGTTGGCCTTCACAATCGGGCTGCCGCACTGGTAGGCAAACAGGTCGACCGTGTGCGCAGCGTGGTGCCACAGCAGGTGGTCGGTCCAGCTGCGGGGCTGGCCCAAGGCGTTCATGTTGGTGCGACGGAAGAAATAGGTCTGCACATCCATTTGCTGAATGTTGAACTCGCCGGCCTTGATTTTCTGATTCACCCACTGATGGCTGGGGTTGAAGCGGCGGGTGTGGCCACACATGGCAACCAAGCCGGTTTGCTTTTGCAGGGCCACCACTTCGTCAGCGTCTTTCCAGCTGTCGGCCAGTGGAATTTCCACTTGCACGTGCTTGCCCGCCTTCAAGCATTGAATGGATTGCGAGGCATGCATTTGGGTGGGCGTGCAGAGAATCACCGCGTCCACTTCGGGCAAGGCCAAGCTGTCGGCCAAGTCGGTGGTGACGTGGCCAATGCCGTACTTGTCCGCCACTTCGCGGGTCTTGTCCAAATCACGGCTGATCAGCGACACCACTTCCACGCCGTCGATGTTCTTGATGCCGTCCAAATGCTTGATGCCGAATGCGCCGGCACCGGCCAGCGCGACTTTGATGGTTTTCATGAGCAGTCCTTCAGATTGAATTTTCCAGAATCGCGTGACCCACGGCCGTGTTCGATGCCGGCACATGGTAGAAGCGATGCGCCAGTTTGGGCGCTGCGCCGCCGGCCACATCGGCCATGGCGCCGCGCGCGATCAGCCACATCACCAACTCGATGCCCTCGCTGCCGGCTTCGCGCACATAGTCAATGTGGGGAATGTCGGCCGCGGCTTGGGGGTTGCTGATCAATTTGTCGAGAAAGTCGTTGTCGAACGAACGGTTGATCAGGCCAGCACGCGGGCCTTGAAGCTGATGGCTCATGCCACCCGTGCCCCAGATCTGCACCTTCAGGTCCTGGTCAAAGCTCTCGATGGCTTTGCGAATCGCCTTGCCCAGGTTGTAGCAACGCTGGCCGCTGGGTACGGGGTATTGCACCACGTTCACCGCAAACGGGATCACAGGACAGGGCCAGGCCTCGGGCTGGCCGCACATCAGCGACAAGGGCACGGTCAGGCCATGGTCGACGTCCATTTTGTTGACGATGGTGAGGTCAAAGTCTTGCTGAATCACCGATTGCGCAATGTGCGCGGCCAACTCGGGGTGACCCATCACTTTGGGCACGGGGCGCGGGCCCCAGCCCTCATCGGCAGGCTGGAATTCGGCGGCCGTGCCAATGGCAAACGTAGGAATCATCTCCAGACTGAACGCTGTGGCGTGGTCGTTGTAGACCAGGAAGATCACATCAGGCTTGTTGTCCTTGAGCCACTGCTTGGAGTATTCGTAGCCCTTGAACAAAGGCTGCCAGTAAGGCTCGTGGTCTTTTTTCAGGTCGAGTGCGGCGCCAATGGCGGGCACGTGGGAGGTGTAAACGCTGGCGGTGATACGGGCCATGTCAGTTGCTCGCTTTGAGATGAGATTGTCCTTGGGGCTGGCGATGCGCTTGCGCGTCGCCGTCTTCGCCAATGCGGCGGTTGCCTTCGACCGAGCGGCCGCCGGCGATCATCATGTTGCGGTATTCCTCTTCGGTCATGCCCGTCATGCTGCCCGCCATTTGCTGAAAGCTCTTGCCATCGGTGGCACCGATCTTGGCCAGAAAATAGATGTTGCCGCCCAAGGCAATGCAACGGTTCAAGTCGCGGTCCAACACGGCTTGCTTTTGCGGTTCGGTCATGGCCCATTCGTTCAAATAGGCTCGCTCATCGGACTTGAAGCGAGCACGGTTGTCCGCCTTCATGAGGGACATGCAAAATTGATTGAGGTAGTAGCCCTTGCGAGACTGCTCCGCGTCAAAGATGGTGGTGCCAGGAACGTCCTGGTAAGGTTTTTCAAGTGCCATGGTCAAGCTTTCACTTCTTCGGGCCAATAAAGCCGCATCGGATTGTCCACCAACAGCTTGCGCTGTGCTTCAGCGGTCGGTGCAATGTGCGGAATGAAATCCACCAGCAAGCCGTCATCGGGCATGTGGTCTTTCAAGTTGGGGTGCGGCCAATCGGTGCCCCACAACACGCGGTCCGGGAACAACTCGACAATGCGGCGCGCAAACGGCACGACATCGCGGTACGCCGCGGCCTCGCCGTTCAAGGCTTTGGGGCCGGTCAGCGAGAGCCGCTCTGGGCAACTCACCTTGCTCCAGACATTGCTGTGCTCGCGCATGAATTTCACAAAGAGCTCAAACTCCGGACCGTCCACAGGCTTGCTGACGTCGGGGCGTCCCATGTGGTCTACCACCACGGTGGTAGGCAAGGCCGTGAAGAAGTCCCACAGCTCTGGCAAGTCCACCGCCTCGAAGTAGATGACCACATGCCAACCCCAGCGGGCAATGCGTGCGGCGATTTCCATCAACTCGTCTTTGGGGGTGAAATCGACCAAGCGCTTGACGAAGTTGAAGCGCACGCCGCGCACGCCAGCATCGTGCATGGCTTGCAATTCGGCATCGCTGACGCTGCGCTTGACGGTGGCCACACCGCGCGCTTTGCCATTGGAATTCACCAGCGCATCCACCATCGCACGGTTGTCCGAGCCGTGGCAGGTGGCTTGCACCACCACATTGCGGGCAAAGCCCAGGTGGTCACGCAAGGCATACAGCTGGTGCTTGGAAGCATCGCAGGGGGTGTACTTGCGCTCAGGCGCGTAGGGGAACTCGGCGCCCGGGCCAAAGACGTGGCAATGCGCATCCACCGCGCCGGCGGGCACTTGAAAACGGGGTTGACTCGGACCGCTGTACCAGTCCAGCCAGCCAGGCGTTTTTTGAAATTCCATGGATCTTCCTTCTTCAATCGGGTTGAATGTTGGCCTCGCGCACGAGCTTCTCGTAACGCAGTCGCTCGCTTCGAATCAGCGCGCCAAACTGCTCTGCCGAGACTGGCACCACCTCGCCGCCCACGGAGGTCATGCGCTCACGCACTTCCTGGGTTTGCAAGGCTTTCTGTACCTCGGCATGGAGTTTTTGAACAATGGGTTTGGGCGTTGCGGCAGGTGCAACCAAGCCGTACCAGACCGAGGCTTCAAAGCCTGGAAAACCGGATTCGGCAATGGTGGGCACATCGGGAAAATTGCTGGTCCGGTTGGCGCTGAGCACCGCCAGAACCTTCAACTTACCGCTGCGCGCATGGGGCAACACCTCCAAGGCATTCACGGCCACCAGCGGCACTTGCCCGCCAATCGTGTCGGTGATGGCCGGCGAGCCACCGCGGTAAGGCACATGTTGCAAGCTGATGCCGGCCGCACGCGCAAACAACTCCACGGCCATATGGGGTGTCGAGCCATTGCCGGGACTGGCGAATGACAACGGTGTGGCTTTGTTCTTGCCCATTTCCAGCAACTTGGCCAGGCTGCCAATGCCAGACTGCGCGCCCGTGGCAATGACCACCGGCACGCGGCCAATCATCGACACCGGCACGAGGTCGCGCTCGGCATCGAAGGGCGCGGGCTTGTACAAGGACATGTTGGCCGCCAAGGCATTGGCCGCCATCATCAAGGTGTAGCCATCCGGCTCCGCCGCAATCACCGACTTCACGGCGATGTTGGTGCCAGCGCCCGGCTTGTTCTCCACCACCACAGGCTGCCCCATGCTGCTGGACAAGCTTTGTCCCACAGTGCGCGCGACGATGTCGACCGCGCCGCCCGGGGCATAGCCCACCACCACCTTGATGGGCTTGGCGGGATAGGTTTGGGCGCCGCACAGGGCACTGACCCAGGCCAGGCACAGGCCCAGGCCCCAGCGTCGAAAATCAATTTGTTTCATCGTCTTGTTGCCTTTGTACAAAATCAATCGGTGGCCATGCCACGCAGACCAGAGCGTGCCACGGCCGCAGCGAGCACGCCATTGTGCTGGCTGGCTTGTGCAAACTCACGCAACCAGGGCATGCCCTCATCGCGCCCTTTGGGAATGGCCAATGCCAGTTGCTCCAAGCCCCAGCGACCGGGCAAGACCCGCGCGCCAGGCAATGCGGCTGAGAGCTCAAACAAAATGCCTTTGTTGGTCGCGAACGCTTGCAATTCACCATTGGCCAGGCGTTGCTGTGCCGCTTTCAAGTCAGGCACAGGCACCACAGCGGCTTGTTTGAAACGCTGCGACAACACCCCTTGGGATGAGCTGCCCTGGCTCACGCCCACGCGCACTTTCGGCATGTCGATCTCATCTGCCGTTTGCAGTGCGCTGCCCGCAGGGACCAGGTAACCCAACTCCAGGCGAAGCAAGGGGGGCGTGAAATCCACATCACGGGCACGTGCTTCTGTGGCGTTGGTGAAAGTCACATCGATTTCACCGGCCTTCAAAGCTTGCAACACCTGCGCCACGCGGCTGAACTCCACCACCCGCACAGGCACTTGCAATTCGCGGCCCATGGCCTGGCCCAAATCCAGTGCCACACCCGCACGCACCTGGGTCTCAGGATGTCGCACGAGAGAGGTCGGGCTGCCCGCATACACGCCGACACGCAACGGGCCCGTAGGTGCCAGCGTTTGGCGCACCTGTGGGTCTGGCGCACCAGGCACGGAGGCGCACCCGGCCCATGCCAGGGTGGCAACGAGCAAGCCCAGGAGGGCGTGGCGGCGCAGCAAACTCACGCGCAAGCTCAATCGATGTACTTGAGGCCGGCTTTTTCCAGCGGCTCACGCATCTTGTACATGTCCAGGCCGAGCACACCGGCGGCAAGTTTGGCGCGCTTTTCGCCCTCATTGGCTTCACGCGCCTCGGCGGCGTCTGCTGCTTGCTGGGCCACAGCGGCCGGCACGATCACCACGCCGTCGTCATCGGCCACCACCACGTCGCCGGGGTTCACTTGCGCGCCCGCGCACACCACCGGAATGTTCACCGATCCCAAAGTAGCCTTGATGGTGCCCTTGGCGCTGATGCCTTTGCTCCACACAGGAAAGCCCATCTTGGTCAGTTCGGCCACATCGCGCACGCCGGCGTCGATGATCAGCGCACGGGCGCCGCGGGCCATGAACGAGGTGGCGAGCAAGTCGCCAAAGAAACCGTCGCAGTTGTCGGCCGTGATCGCGGCCACCACCACATCGCCGGGTTGCAATTGCTCGGCCACGACGTGCATCATCCAGTTGTCGCCAGGATGCAGCAGCACCGTCACGGCGGTGCCTGCGATGTGGGCTCCCGAATAAATCGGGCGCATGTAAGGCTTCATCAAACCCACACGGCCCATGGCCTCGTGGATGGTGGCCACGCCGAAACGGCTCAGCTTGTCGACAGCGGCTTTGTCGGCGCGCACGATGTTGCGCTTGACGATGCCCAGGTTGTTCATGCTCATGTGTTGCTCCGTGCCAATCAAACAGTTTCAGCGGCCTTGGGCCTTGAGGGCGGTGTCCAGGCGCGAGAAGACGCGGCGGGCGTTGCCTTCGTACACTTTGTAGCGCTGCTCGGCGTTCAGGTTGGACGTGCCTTCGACGTAACGCTTGGTGTCGTCGAAATAATGGCCGGTCTCAGGATCGATGCCGCGCACCGCGCCAATCATTTCGCTGGCGAACAAAATGTTGTCCACCGGGATCACCTTGGTCAGCAGGTCGATGCCGGGCTGGTGGTACACGCAGGTGTCAAAGAAGATGTTGTTCAGCAAATGCTCTTGCAACAGCGGCTTCTTCAGTTCCTGGGCCAGGCCCCGGAAACGGCCCCAGTGGTAGGGCACGGCACCGCCGCCGTGCGGAATCAAAAACTTCAGCGTCGGAAAGTCCTTGAACAAGTCCGAGGTCAGGCACTGCATGAAAGCTGTGGTGTCGGCATTCAGGTAATGCGCCCCGGTGGTGTGAAAGCAGCTGTTGCAGCTGGTGGACACGTGGATCATGGCGGGGATGTCGTACTCCACCATTTTTTCGTAAATGGGGTACCAGTGGCGGTCGCTCAAGGGCGGCGAGGTCCAGTGGCCGCCCGAGGGGTCGGGGTTCAGGTTGATGCCCACGTTGCCGTATTCCTTGACGCATTTTTCCAGCTCAGGGATGCAGGTCTTCGGGTCCACGCCGGGTGACTGCGGCAACATCGCGGCGGCAATGAAGTTGTTCGGAAACAGTTGCGACACGCGGTAGCACAACTCGTTGCAAATCGCGGCCCAGGTGGCCGAAATTTGAAAGTCACCAATGTGGTGAGCCATGAAGCTGGCACGCGGGCTGAAGATGGTCAGGTCACTGCCCCGCTCTTTCATCAGCTTGAGCTGGTTGTTCTCGATGGTCTCGCGCAACTCATCGTCGCTGATTTTCAGGTCACTGACCTTGGGCATGCGCGCGGGATCTTGGATGCCTGCAATTTGCTGGTTGCGCCAGGTCTCCAGGGCCTTAGGGGCCGTGGTGTAGTGGCCATGCACGTCAATGATCAGGGGGTTGGATTGGCTCATCGGGTGTCCTTGCTTGAATCGGAAGCGTGTTTAAAAAATCAGTCCTTGTGCCAGACGCTGGCCGGCACCATGACCTCGCCGCGCATCAGCACGCGGGCGGTGCGCAGCAAAGCGGCACGTGTGACGTTTTGCGGGTTGGCGGGGTCCAGGCCCAACTCGACGCTGAACTCGCCGGTCGGATGCTCGACCGAGACGGTCTGGGTGTGGCCCGAAGGCATGACCGCGATGCCCTGCGTCACCGAGCCTTCGAGCACACAGGCCGTGGCCACGGTGACGGCGGCCATCACGCCAATGGCGTCATGGCACACATGCGGAATGAAGCTGCGGGTGCTCAGGCTGCCGCCGTTGCGAGCCGGCGCGATCAAGGTCATCTTGGGATAGTTCTTGGTCGTCACATCGCCCAAGCCCATGAGGTGCGAGACCTTGAGGCGCAATGCCTCGATGCGGGTTTTCAGCTCGACATCGGCATTCATGTCGGCCACCGACTCATAGCCTGTGCGCCCCATGTCGGTCGCCTTGAAGATCACCAAGGGCATGCCATTGTCAATGCAGGTCACATCGATTTCAAAAGGATCGAAGCCACCCAGGGTGGCCGTGGGCTCAACCTGGATGCGGTCCTTGACGCGGCCCGTGGGCAGCAAGCCAGCACACACAGAGCCAGCAGTGTCGAGAAAGTTGATGGTGATGGGCGCAGAACTGCCCGGGGCACCGTCAATGCGCGCAGCGCCCTCGTACTCTACATAGCGACCTTTGGGCCCCAGCGGCGTTTGCACGGTGACATCGCATTGCATGTCGGTGTTCAGGGTCAGCACGCGAAAGGTGCTGGTGTCGCCTTGCGCTTGCACCAAGCCTGTTTCCAAAGCGAAGGGCACGACGCCAGCCAGCATGTTGCCGCAGTTGGGGGTGGTGTCCACCGTCTCTTTGTCGGGTTGCAGTTGGGCAAACAGGAAATCCAGGTCGACCCCAGGCGTGGTGCTCTTGCGCACGATGGCCACTTTGCTGGTCAGCGGATGGGCGCCGCCCAGGCCGTCGATTTGCCGCTTGTCGGGCGACCCCATCACCGACAACAGCACGCGGTCGCGGGCGGCCACATCGGTGGGCAAATCGGCTTCGTTGAAAAACGGCCCCTTGGAGGTGCCGCCGCGCATGAAGAGACAGGGAATGGGGGTTTGCATGCCGGAATTTTAGAGAGGAAGCCCCCTTCAGCCGCATCAGCAAGCCACTAGCTGTTATGACGATTTCAAATAGCTCATAATTCGTTATTCATTTTCATATTCGCGGATGCCATGGACCTGAAACAGATCGAATCTTTCGTGCGGGTGGCCGAATTGGGCAGTTTCACCCGCGCGGCCATGGCGCTGGGCGTGCAGCAACCCCTGTTAAGCCGGCATGTGCGACAACTCGAGGTGGAACTGCACCAGAGCCTGCTGGTTCGCAATGGCCGGGGCGTGACCCTGACCGAAGCGGGCTTGCTCATGCTGGAGCATGGGCGGGGCATCTTGCACCAGGTGGCCCTGGCGCGGGAAGACTTGGGCGCCGCTCGGGGCGCCTTGGGAGGCCGGGTGTCCATTGGTCTGCCGCCCAGCCTGTCACGACTGATCACAGTGCCCCTCACCTTCGCCTTTCGTCAACGCTTGCCCAGGGCACAACTGACCCTGACCGAGGGCTTCTCACTGCTGATGTACGAAAGCCTGCGCGCAGGCCGCCTGGACATGGCCGTGCTGTACAACCCGCCCCTCTCCCCCGACCTGGAGATGAGCTTGTTGCACGAAGAGTCTTTGATTCTGATCGCCGGGCGCAAGAAAACGCCCGACAAGGCCCCCAGCTTGAAGCCACGCGTACCCTTGTCGGCGCTGGCCGATTTGCCCTTGATTGTGCCCAGCCGACCCAACGCCTTTCGCATCCTGATCGAGACCGAGATGGCGCGCATCCAATGCAAGCCGCAGATCGCGCTGGAGATCGACGGGCTGAATGCGATTCTGGAAGTGGTGAAAGAAGGTCTGGGCTATGCGGTCTTGCCCTCTTACACCCTGAGCAATTTCAACAGCCCCAAGGATTTCAGCGTGCATGAAATCGAGAAGCCACAACTGTTGAGCCAGTTGATGCTGGTGTGGTCTGCGCGAAGGCCGCTCACACCAACGCACAAAGCCTCCTTGCAATTGGCCAAAGACATGGTCTCCAGCGTCATCACGAGCGCAGCGCGGTGATATTGCGCCGATCAGAGATTGCCGCGGCCCCTTTGGGGCCTCGCAAGGACGTTAGAAACTGGGGGGGTGCCAGCCGGGCAAATGGTTCAGGGCCCACAGGATGGCGCTGATGGTGAAGAAGGACGCCACGGTGGTGAACAGCATGGCGGCGGCGCAGAAGGCCTCTTGGCCGTGACGCTGGCCGAGCACCACGTACAGGCTCATCATGGGCATGCTGGCCAAAACAATGCCAGAGACGAACAAGCTCGGCTCGATCGGCCCCACCAACAGAAAGCTCAACCCCACCAGCAGGGGGTGCAGCGCCAATTTGCCCAATGCCACCCAGCGGATTTCTTTCAACAACCGTTTGAAGGCAATGCCAGACAGCGCGCTGCCATTCACAAATAACGCCAGGGCAGAACATGCCACGGCAAAGATGTTGATGGTGCGCGACAACACATCCGGCAAGTGAAGGCCCAACAAGGAAAAAACAAAGCCAATCACAATGGCCCACAACATGGGCATGCGGGTGAGGCGGCGCAAACTGGCCAGCACAATGTCTTGCCAGCGCGCGTGCTTTGACTCGCCGCTGTCGGCCAAGGCCAGGCACAGCGGGATCACCAACAGGTTCTCGACCAACAGCGTGAGTGCCATGCCCACGCCTGCGGCGGGCCCCAGCAATTGCAACAAAATCGGAAAGCCCACATAGCCGCTGTTGGAGCAACTCATGCCCATGCCCACAAGCGCCGCAGGCGTCAGGCCACGGCGCGTGCGCCATTGGTCAAAGGCCATGCCCAAGCCCAACACCAGCAGCGAGCCCAAGGCATAGGCGAGCAAATAGCCAGGATGAAGGATGTCGTCCAGAGAGCGCTTGGCCAAGGCATTGAACAACATGGCCGGCAGGGCAAAGTTCAGCACAAACTTGCTCAGCACCCGACTGTCTTCCTTGGTGAAAAAACCGGTTCGGGTGGCCAGAAAGCCGGCAAGGATCGACAGGTAAATCGGCCCTGTCACATTCAAAATGGTCAGCATGCCGTTCAGCGTTGCACGCCCAGCAAACGGTTCAACACATCGGGCTGCGCTTGCAGATTTTTTGCGGCATCGGCATGCACCACTTCACCGCGCTCAAGCACGATGGCTTTGTCAGAAATGCTCAGAATCATCTGCGGATGCTGCTCCACAATGATGGCCGACAAGCCCTCGTCGCGCGTGATGGTGCGAATGGCGGCCAACAACTCTTCCACAATGATGGGCGCCAGCCCCTCCAAGGGCTCGTCCAGCAACAAGACACTGGGGTTGACCACCAGCGCGCGCGCCACCGCAAGCATTTGCTGCTCGCCCCCGGAGAGCTGTGTGCCCAGGTTGCCGCGGCGCTCTGCCAGGCGCGGAAACAATTGGTAGACACGCTCGGGCGTCCAGGCCTTGGGCGCGTCGCTGCGACATGCCACAGCGGTCAAATTTTCATGGACCGTGAGCGACTTGAAAATGTTGCGCTCTTGCGGCACCCAGCCCATGCCGCCCTGGGGCAAACCACTGACACGCTGGTAAGAAGGCCATTGCGCGATGGACTGACCCGACAGCATGATGCGCCCACTGTGCCAGCGCGTGGCGCCCACCAGGGTGTTGATCAATGTGGTTTTGCCGGTGCCGTTGCGCCCCAGCAAAGCCAGGGTCTCGCTGGCCGCCAGGCTGAAAGAAATGCCTTGCAACACCACGGCCTCGCCGTAGCCTGCACGCAGTTGTTCGACGTGCAGCAAATCAGCCATGGGACACCGCCTGTGATTCGGCATGGCCCAGGTAGACGTCGCGCACCCGAGGGTCGTTGGCAATCTGTTCGGGCGTGCCTTCGGTCAGCACTGCGCCGTTGACCAGCACGGTCATGCGCTGGGCAAAGCTGAACACCAAGTCCATGTCGTGCTCAATCAGCAGCACCGACACGTCCGAGGGCAAAGCGGCCACAGTGGCCAGCAGCTCTTCGCGTTCGCCGGCAGGCACACCGGCCACCGGCTCGTCCAACAACAAGACACGCGGCTCGCAAGCCAGCGCAATCGCGATCTCCAGCAAGCGCCGCTTGCCATAAGGCATCTCGCGGGTGGTCTGGTGCATCACGTCTTCCAGGTGAAACTGGGTCAGCAAGTCCTCGGCCCGTTGGTTGACCTGCGTGTCCTGCCCCAGCCGTGACCACCAGCGCCCGCCCTGCCCGCGGTGTTGCGACACCACCAGCGCCAGCGTTTCCAAAGGGGTCATGCTGTCAAACAGCTGGTTGATCTGAAAGGTGCGCACCAGGCCACGGCGCACACGCTCATGGGGTGACAAATGCGAAATGTCCTGGCCCTCGAGCGCGATGCGCCCGGCTGTGGGCGGCAACACGCCCGTCAACAAATTGATCAGGGTGGTCTTGCCGGCCCCATTGGGGCCAATCAGCGCGTGGCGCGCACCCGCTGTGAGTTGCAGGTCCACATTCTGGGTGGCCACGATGCCCCCAAACTTTTTCACCAAGCCTTGCGCAGACAACACTATGGCAGAACTCATGACGAGGTTCCTCCACGGCCCCAGCGCAAGGGTCGCAACAAGCGGTCACGCCCCACCAGCACCAAGATGACCAACAGCAAGCCGATCCAGAACATCCAGTACTGCGGTGTCACCGCAGACAACTGGTCCTGAATGATCTTGAACACCACCGCGCCTGCCACGCCGCCGTAGAGCCAGCCGACGCCGCCAATGACCAGCATCAGCATGACATCGGCCGAGCGCTCGAAGGCAAACACATCGAGCGAGGCAAAGCCAGTGGTTTGAGCCAGCAACCCGCCGGCCACACCGGCGACACCGGCGGCCAGTGTGTAAATAACCACCAGGCGCTGCGACACCGGAATGCCAATGGCCATGGCGCGCAAACGGTTGTCACGTATCGCCATCAAGGTGGCGCCAAACGGCGAATGCACCAGACGCCGCGCCAGCGCAAAAAACACCAAGGCAGTGACCAACGAATACCAGGCCGCCACCTTGCCCTCCAGGTCGAATTCGAAACGCCCTAGCACCGGCCCCATCAGAACCCCTTGCAGGCCATCGGCACCGCCGGTCAGGTCGTCCAGTTTGTTGGCCAACTCCAGCAAGATCAGGGCGGCGCCCAGGGTCACCATCAGGCGCGTGAGGTCGCTGCCACGCAAAATGGTGACGCTGCACAGCAAGCCCAGCGCGGCGGTCAGCACGGCGGCGACACACAAGCCCAACAAAGGGTCAGGCACCAGATGCTTGGCGAACAAGGCCGCCGAATAAGCCCCAAAGCCAAAGAAAGCCGCATGCCCCAGGGACACAATGCCGGTGTAGCCCAAGATCAAATCCAGCGAGAGTGCAAACAAGGCGGTGATGGCAATCTCGTTGATCATCATCGCGTGGGAAGGCAAGAGCGCAGGCGAGGCCAGTGCCGCCAGGATGAACAGCCACTCCCAACCGCGCCAACGTGACTTGGCCAACAACATCTGGGAGGCCTTCATGTCTTGCTGCCCCGTGAAAACAAGCCTTGCGGACGCCACAACAAAATGGCAATCATCAAGGAGTACACAATGAAGCCACCCAATTTGGGAATGTAGTACTTGCCCGCCACATCGGCGACGCCCAGCAACAGCGCGGCCAGCAACGGCCCCGTGATGGACGAGGTGCCCCCCACCGCCACGACGATCAGAAAATAAATCATGTACTTGAGCGGAAACGTGGGGTCAATCGAGAGCACTTCCGCCCCCAGTGCGCCGCCCAAGCCGGCCAGGCCGGAGCCCACGGCAAAGGTGAGCAGGAAAACACGGTTCACCGGAATGCCCATGCCCGCAGCGACCACCGGATCGTCCACGGCCGCGCGCAAGCGGCTGCCAAAGCGGGTGCGCGACAAAATCAATTGCAGCACCACCGTGAGCAGGGCGCAGATTGCGACGATGAACAAACGGTAGTGCCCCATGCCCAGGGTCCACGGGTCTTCGCCCCACTCGGTTCTGCCACGCAGCCAATCGGGCAACTGGATGTTCTGCTGGCTGGAGCCCATCACGTAGTCCACACCGGCCACCGCCATGAAGGCCAGGCCGATGGAAAACAGCACCTGGTCCAGGTGCGGCTTTCGGTACATGGCACGGTACAAGGTCGCCTCGAGCACGGCCCCCAACACGCCCACCACCACAAAGGCCAAGGGCAGGCACCACAGGAAAGGCACCTGCCAGCGCTGCATCAGCACCACCGTCAGGTAGCCGCCCATCATGGCAAAGGCGCCATGCGCCAGGTTGATGAAGTTCATCAAGCCCAGCGTGATGGCCAGCCCGACGGCCAGCACAAACATCAGCATGCCAAAGGCAATGCCATCAAACAGAATCGTCAACATGAGGCCGCGGCGTGCACCCGCTTACTTGTTTTTGCCCGGGTCCTTGACGTCCTTGATGGTTTCAAATTCGGTGTTGTAGAGCTGGCCGTTGACCTTCTCCACTTTGCGAATGTAGATGTTGTGGACCACGTCGCGGGTTTGGGCATCAATGAACATCGGGCCGCGCGGGCTTTCAAAAATCTGGCCTTTCATGGCATTGAGCAAGGCCTCGCCGCCGCCCTGGCCTTTGGTGGCCTTCAAGGCTTCGTAGATCACGCGCATGCCGTCATAGCCACCCACGGCCATGAAGTTGGGACGCAGGTTGTTGTTGGCCTTCTCAAAGGCTTCGACAAACTTTTGGTTCAGGGCCGATTTGTGCGAGGTGGAGTAATGGTGGGAGGTGACCACGCCCAGGGCCACATCGCCCATGCCGTTGAGGATGTCATCGTCGGTGACGTCGCCGGTGCCAATCAGGCGAATGCCGGCCTTGTCGAGGCCGCGCTCGGCAAACTGTTTCATCAACGCCGTGCCGGCCCCCGAGGGCACAAACACATAGAGCGCATCGGGCTTGATGTCCCGCACTTTTTGCAGGAACGGGGCGAAATCGGGGTTGCGCATGGGGACGCGCAAGGTCTCGACCACTTGGCCGCCGTTGAAAGTGAAACGGTCCTTGAAATACTTTTCAGCGTCAATACCCGGGCCAAAATCGGAGACCAGACTGACCACGCGCTTGATGTTGTCTTTGGGCGCCCAGTCGCCCAGGGCCACGGCCGCTTGGGGCAGGGTGAAGCTGGTGCGAATGATGTAGGGCGAAGCCTGGGTGATGCTCGAGGTGGCGGCCGCCATCACCACCAAGGGTGTTTTGGACTGGGTGGCAATGGGCGCGGTGGCCAGGGCCAGGGGCGTGAGGCCAAAGCCCGCCAAAACGTTTACTTTTTCATTCACAACCAATTCTTGGGCCAAGCGCTTGGTCACATCGGGCGCGGCGGTGTCGTCTTTGAGGATCAGTTCGACCTTTTTGCCGGCCACGGTGCTGCCGTTTTGGGCCATGTACAAACGCGCTGCTGCCTCAATTTGCTTGCCGGTCGAGGCAAAAGGGCCCGTCATGGGGAGAATCAGGCCGATCTTGAAGGTCTCCTGCGCTTGGGCGGCGCTGGTGAAAGCGGCAGCGGCCAAGGCGATGGCGCTGATGAATACTCTTTTTTGCATGTCACGTCTCCGTCAGAAAGTTCAACCTCGCTAGCTTACCGGACTTCCGGCCGGGTCTGCCTGGATTTATGATGGCCCTTTTGTCCTGAACCCAACTTTCCGGAGACCCCATGTCCCTGACCCGACTCCCCGCCCGCTATGACCATGTTGGCAGCTTCCTGCGCCCCCAGTACCTGCTGGAAGCGCGCGCGCAAAAAGCCAAGGGTGAAATTTCTGCCGAGCAACTGCGTGCTGTGGAAGACAAGGCCATCACGGAAATTGTTCGCTTCCAGGAAAGCGTGGGCCTGAAAAGCATCACCGATGGCGAGTTCCGCCGCACCTATTTCCACATCGACTTTCTGGAGCAGCTCGGTGGCGTGAAAACCGACATTCCGGTCACCATTCGCAAGCCCGATGGCAGCGAAGAGTTGGCTCCCCCGGTGATTCGCGTCATCGACAAAGTGCGCCATGCCAAAGACATTCAATTGGCAGACTTCAACTACCTGAAGAGCCAGGTCTCGGCCGGCCACACGCCCAAGGTCACCATCCCCTCGCCCACCATGCTGCACTTCCGTGGCGGCCGTGCAGGCATCAGCAAAGACGCTTACCCCGAGCTCGACCCCGCGTTTTACGATGATGTCGCCCAAGCCTACGGCGACGAGCTGAGCTCGCTGGCCGCAGCGGGTTGCACCTATGTGCAAATGGACGACACCAACCTGGCCTATTTGTGCGATGAAAAAATGCGCGAGGCCGCCCGCCAGCGTGGCGATGACCCCAACGAATTGCCCCACCGCTATGCGACTTTCATCAACAAAGTGGTGGCCCAAAAGCCGGCCGGCATGACGCTGGCCATGCACTTGTGCCGCGGCAACTTCAAGAGCACCCATGCCGCTGCCGGCAATTACGAGCCCGTGGCCGAGGCGCTGCTGTCGGAAATGAAAATCGACGCCTACTTCCTGGAGTACGACGACGACCGCAGCGGCGACTTCCGCCCCCTGCGCTTCCTGCCCAAAGACAAGATCGTTGTGCTCGGATTGGTGACCACCAAGTTCGGCGAAATGGAAAGCAAGGACAGCCTCAAGCGCCGCATTGAAGAAGCCGCCAAGTACGCGCCGCTCGAGCAATTGGCCCTGTCGCCGCAATGCGGCTTTTCCAGCACGGTGCACGGCAACAACATCGCCGTGGAAGCACAACGCAACAAGCTGCGCTTGGTCATCGAGACCGCGCAGGAAGTGTGGGGCGATCTGTAAGCCATGAAAAAAAAGCCTGAGGAGCTGCGCAGCCACCGCTGGTATGGCGTGAAGGATTTGCGCTCGTTCGGCCACCGCTCACGCACCGCGCAAATGGGTTACCACCGCAGTGACTACGCGGGCAAGCCGGTGATCGCCATCATCAACACCTGGAGTGACATCAACCCCTGTCACAGCCACTTCAAGCAGCGCGTGGAAGAGGTCAAGCGCGGCATCTGGCAGGCTGGCGGCTTTCCGGTGGAAATGCCGGCCATCTCCTTGTCCGAGCCCTTCCAAAAGCCCACCACCATGCTGTACCGCAACCTGCTGGCAATGGAAACCGAGGAGCTGTTGCGCAGTTACCCGGCCGACGGTTGCGTGCTCATGGGCGGCTGCGACAAAACCACGCCGGCCCTGGTCATGGGGGCCTTGTCCATGAACCTGCCCACCATTTTCATGCCCGCCGGCCCCATGCTGCGCGGCGACTACAAAGGCGGTTTTTTGGGCAGCGGCAGCGACACCTGGAAATACTGGGCCGAGCTGCGCGCTGGCAACATCACCGAGCAAGACTGGCAAGAGGTGGAAGATGGCATTGCCCGCAGCCCCGGTCATTGCATGACCATGGGCACGGCCAGCACCATGACCAGCGCCGTCGAGGTGCTGGGCCTGACCCTGTCGGGTGCGGCGTCCATTCCTGCGCCCGATTCACGCCATGCCCAAATGGCCACGCTGACCGGCAAGCGCATTGTCGAGATGGTGTGGGACGATGTGAAGCCGCTGGATTTTCTGACGCCCACCTCGTTTGACAATGCGGTCACCGCCGTGCTCGCCTTGGGCGGCTCCACCAATTCCATCGTGCACTTGATTGCCATGGCCAAGCGTGCCGGCTTCAACCTGACGATCGACCGCTTTGACGAATTGGCGCGCCGCACCCCGGTCATTGCCAACCTTCGCCCCAGCGGCAAGTTCCTCATGGAAGATTTCTTCTATGCCGGTGGCTTGCGCGGCCTGCTCACGCAATTGGGCAGCTTGCTGGACCTGAGCCAGCGCACCTGCGAATCGCGAACCCTGGGCGACAGCCTGGTGGGCGCCAAGGTCTACAACGACGACGTGATCCGCCCCTTGAGCAACCCCCTGGTCAGCAAGGACGGGCTGGCCGTGCTGCGCGGCAACCTGGCCCCGGATGGCGCCATCATCAAGCCCGCGGCCATGGAGCCGCACTTGCGAAAGCACACCGGCAAAGCGGTGGTGTTCAAAGACTACAACGACATGGCGGCCCGCATCGACCTGCCCGAGTTGGACATCGACGCCACCAGCGTGATCGTGCTGCAAAGCGCCGGCCCCCAAGGCGCGCCGGGCATGCCGGAATGGGGCCAACTGCCCATTCCGCAAAAATTGCTCAAGCAAGGCGTGCGCGACATGGTGCGTGTGAGCGATGCGCGCATGAGCGGCACAAGCTACGGCGCCTGCGTGTTGCACGTGGCGCCCGAGTCGCATGTCGGTGGCCCCTTGGCCCTGGTGCAAGATGGCGACGAAATTTGCCTGGACATCGAGGCGCGCCGCATTGACCTGCTGATCTCTGAGACGGAAATGGCCCAGCGCCGCGCGTCCTGGCAAGCGCCCGAGCCCAAGTTCAAGCGCGGCTATGGCACGCTGTACCTCAAGCACATTCAGCAGGCCGACAAGGGCTGTGACTTCGATTTTCTAGAACCCGAACCCGTGGCCCCGAAAAACGGCGAGCCGGAGATCCACTGACATGAGCCTTCAATCTTTCAATGCCCGCACCGGGCAAGCCGTGGGTGCCGCCCTGCCCGAATCCAGCGCTGCCGACATTGACAGCGCCGTGCAAGCCGCGGCGCAAGCCTTTGTCACCTGGTCCAGCAGCACCGGTGGCGAACGCGCCGCCTTGTTGCGCGCCCTGGCCAGTGGCCTGGAAGCGCAACGCGAGGTGCTCGTGCCCCTGGCCGATGAAGAAACCGCTTTGGGCCCGATTCGCTTGAACGGCGAACTGGATCGCACCGCATTTCAGCTGCGCCGCTTTGCAGACATTGCAGAACGCGGCCAGCCCTTTGCCTTCACCGACGACCCCGCCGTTGCAGGCGCGCCACCGGCCGGCCACCCGGCCCTGGTGCGCCAGCGCGTGCCGCTGGGCCCGGTGGCCATGTTCGCCGCCAGCAATTTCCCGTTTGCCTTCTCCGTGCTGGGCGGCGACAGTGCCTCGGCCCTCGCCGCTGGTTGCACCTTGGTGGTGAAAGCCCACCCCGGTCACCCACGTTTGTCACAGCAGGTGTTCGGCATGATTCAAGCCGTGCTTCAAGCCCAAGGGCTGCCTGCAGGCGTCATCACCCTGGTGCAAGGCGCCAGCATCGATGTGGGCGTCACCCTGATTCGCCACCCGCTGATTGCCGCAGGCGCTTTCACGGGCTCCACGCGCGGCGGTGCGGCACTGCAAGCCGAAGCCAATGCGCGCCCGCGCGCGATTCCGTTTTATGGCGAACTCGGTTCGGTCAATCCCATCGTGGCTTTGCCGCATGTGCTGGCCGCCAAGGGCGAAGAACTGGCCAATGGACTGGCCGCCTCCATCGCCATGGGGTGCGGTCAGTTTTGTACCAGTCCTGGCATCATCGTCTTGCTGGACAACGACGCCAGCCGTGCCGGCAATGACCAGTTCGTGGGCCAACTGACCACGGCCCTGAAAGCCCAGCAACCCCATGCCATGTTGACAGCCGGCATGCGCCGTGCATTGGACGCCAGCATTGCCCAAAACTTGAAAGCGGGTGTCGCAGCCCTGTTGCACGAGCCAGTGGACGCCACCGCACCGCGCCCCTTCCTGGGCCAGGTGGATGCCAAAACCTTCATCGCCGAAAAAGTGTTGCACGAAGAGGTCTTCGGCCCCGCCAGCCTGGTGGTGCGTTGCGCATCGATCGCGCAAATCGTGACGGTGCTGGAAACCATCGCGGGCAGCCTGACCGTGACCCTGTGGGGCGCCGATGAGGACACGGTGGACAACCGCGCCCTGGTGCGCGCTGCCACCCTGATCGCCGGTCGTGTGCTGTTTGCGGGTGTGCCCACCGGCGTGGCGGTGAGTGCGGGCCAGCAACACGGTGGCCCGTGGCCCTCTTCGAGCCAACCGATGACCACCTCGGTGGGTGACGCGGCCCTCGATCGCTTCTTGCGCCCCGTGGCTTTGCAAGACGCGCCGTCCTGGCTGCTGCAACGCCAGGGACGCCCTTGCTAAAACGCGCTGGCTGCGGCCTTTAGGTCGCAGCCAGTTTCAGCAGGCGAACGGCGTTGTCTTTCAAAATGCCGGGCATCACTTCCGGCTTGAAGCCGGCAACCTCAAAGTCTTTCATCCAACGTTCTGGCGTGATCAGCGGGTAATCGCTGCCAAACAGAATGCGGTCTTTCAACAGGGTGTTGGCGTACTGAATCAGTTGTTTCGGAAAGTACTTGGGGCTCCAGCCCGACAAGTCGATCCAGACATTGGGTTTGTGCGTGGCCACGGACAAGGCTTCGTCTTGCCAAGGGAAGCTGGGGTGGGCCATGACAATTTGCATGTCTGGAAAATCGATGGCCACGTCGTCCAGGTGCATCGGGTTGCTGTAGGCCAAGCGCAGGCCGCCGCCACAGCGCATGCCACTGCCGATGCCACTGTGGCCGGTGTGAAAAATGGCCGGCAACTTGTGCGCGTTGATCACTTCGTAGATCGGCCAGGCCATCTTGTCATAAGGGTGGTAGCCCTGCACCGTGGGGTGGAACTTGAAGCCCTTGACGCCTTCTTCCTTGATCAGCCGCTCGGCCTCGCGGGCGCCCATCTTGCCCTTGTGCGGGTCGATGCTGGCGAACGCGATCATCATGTCGCTGTTCTTGCGTGCCGCCTCGGCGATTTCCTCGTTGGGAATGCGGCGGCGCCCCAGCTGGGATTCGCTGTCCACCGTGAACATGACCAAGCCAATCTTGCGCTCGCGGTAATACGCCACGGTTTCATCAATGGTGGGGCGACGGTTGGAGCCAAAAAATTTGTCGGCCGCACGGTCGTACTCTTCGCCGTAGTTGTCAAACGGGTTCCAGCAACTGACTTCGGCATGGGTGTGTATGTCAATTGCCACAAGATTCTGATAGTCCAAGAGAAGCTCCTTCTTGCCAAGTTCGCCGATAATAACCCTTGGAGGCTGCGCACCGATCGCAGCCGTTTTTCATTGGGACCCTCGCATGAAATCACTGCTCACACCGCTTGCCAGCTTGCCTCAGGATCACGCCCAAGCCACCTTGGTCGGCCGCATCTGGGTGCCCGGTCGTGGGCCGGTGCTGGTTCGCGCCCACGCCGATCGCCTGGACGATTTGTCAGGCCTGGCCATGACGATGAGCGACCTGCTCGACCTGCCCCAACCGGCACAGGCTGTGCGCCAGCATGCCGCACCCCGTTTGGCCGACACGGCCGCGGTGTTGGCCAACGCATCGCCCGATGACCGTCAGCCCGCCACCCCCTGGCTGTTGGCGCCCTGCGACCTGCAGGCCTTGAAAGCGGCAGGCGTGACCTTTGTGGCCAGCATGCTCGAGCGCGTCATCGAAGAGCAAGCCCGTGGCGACGCCAGCCGTGCCGAGTCGGTGCGCAAAGCCGTGGTGGCCATCATTGGCGACAACCTGAGCCTGGTGCAACCAGGCTCGCCGCAGGCCGCCCAGCTCAAGCAAGTGTTGCTGGACCAGGGCATGTGGTCGCAGTACCTCGAAGTGGGCATTGGCCCTGACGCAGAAATTTTCACCAAATCGCAACCCATGAGTGCCGTGGGCTCGGGCGCCGAAGTTGGCATCCACCCTGGCAGCGAATGGAACAACCCCGAGCCCGAAATCGTGCTGGCGGTGAACAGCCGTGGGGAAACCGTGGGCGCCACCTTGGGCAATGACGTCAATTTGCGCGACTTCGAAGGGCGCAGCGCTTTGCTGCTGGGCAAAGCCAAGGACAACAATGGCTCCTGTGCCATCGGCCCCTTCATTCGCCTCTTCGATGAACACTTTGGCATTCAAAACGTTCGCCAATGCAATCTGACCATGAAAGTCACGGGACCGGAAGGCTACGTCTTGGAAGGCGCGAGCTCGCTGTCCAAAATCAGCCGCGACCCCTTGGACCTGGTGTCCCAGGCCATTGGCCCCAACCACCAATACCCCGACGGCCTCATGCTGTTTTTGGGCACCATGTTTGCGCCCACCCAAGACCGCCCCATGCCCTGCAAGCCGGCTGGCCAAGGCTTCACCCACCGCGTGGGCGATGTCGTGGCCGTGACCACCCCCACCCTGGGCACCTTGGTCAACCGGGTTCAGACCAGCGACCGGGTCGCCCCGTGGACCTACGGGGTGCGGGCGCTGATGCGAGACCTGGCCGGCCAGCAAAAAGCCTGAAGAACTTTCTTCTTTTTTTCAAACCCCTCTCTTGAAAAGGGGTTTGGCGACCTCAGCTTCGCTGAAACCTTTTATTTTTGACGATTTTCAATATGGCAGACACCCCCTCTCCCGAACAAAATCCGGACCACAGCCCCGCAGGCAACCCGCCCGAACACCCAGCCAACGAAGCCCCTTCGGATCCTGCAGCGGCGCCCGTCGATCCCCTGACGCAAGCCCTGGCGGACGCAGCCATCTTGCAAGCCAAAGTCGCCGAACTGCAAGACCAGTACCTGCGCGGCCAAGCCGAAGTGCTCAATGCCCGCCGTCGCGCCGACGAAGAAGTGTCCAAGGCGCGCAAATTTGCCGTGGAAGCTTTTGCCGACAGCATGCTGCCCGTGGTTGACAGCCTGGAAGCCGGCCTCTCTATTCAAGAAGCCACGCCCCAGCAAATTCGCGAAGGCGCAGAAGCCACGCTGCGCCAACTTAAAAGCGCACTCGAGCGCAACAAGGTGATTGCCATCGACCCGGCGGCAGGCACCAAATTCGATCCGCACCAGCACCAGGCCATCAGCGTGGTGCCGGCCGAGCAGGAAGCCAACACCGTGGTCACCGTGCTGCAAAAAGGCTACCTGATTGCCGAACGCGTGCTGCGCCCTGCCCTGGTGACGGTCGCCGCACCTAAATAAACATGGAAACGCCCCTGGCGCTTGAAAACCCTGGCGGCGTCCCTACTTCTGAATCATCAACTTTTGAACCCGGCAGCATTTTGAAACGCTGCCCCACTGGAGAACAACATGGGAAGAATCATTGGCATTGACCTGGGCACCACCAACTCGTGCGTGGCCATCATGGAAGGCAACAACACCAAGGTGATCGAAAACAGCGAAGGCGCTCGCACCACGCCCTCGATCATTGCTTACCAGGAAGATGGCGAAGTGCTGGTCGGCGCCTCGGCCAAGCGCCAGGCCGTCACCAACCCGCGCAACACGCTGTATGCCGTCAAGCGCCTGATTGGCCGCAAGTTCACCGAAAAAGAAGTTCAAAAAGACATCGACCTGATGCCCTACACCATTGCCGCGGCCGACAACGGCGATGCCTGGGTGGAAGTGCGTGGCAACAAATTGGCCCCGCCGCAGGTCAGCGCCGAAGTGCTGCGCAAAATGAAAAAGACCGCCGAGGATTACCTGGGCGAAGCCGTGACCGAAGCCGTCATCACCGTGCCGGCTTACTTCAACGACGCCCAGCGCCAGGCCACCAAAGACGCTGGCCGCATTGCCGGCCTGGAAGTCAAGCGCATCATCAACGAGCCCACCGCTGCGGCCCTGGCCTTCGGCCTGGACAAGCAAGAAAAAGGCGACCGCAAAATTGCCGTGTACGACCTGGGGGGTGGCACCTTTGACGTGTCCATCATCGAGATTGCCGACGTCGATGGCGAGAAGCAATTCGAAGTGCTGTCGACCAACGGCGACACCTTCCTGGGCGGCGAAGACTTTGACCAGCGCATCATCGACTTCATCATTGCCGAGTTCAAGAAAGAGCAAGGCGTGGACCTGTCCAAGGACGTGCTGGCCCTGCAGCGCCTGAAGGAGGCCGCCGAAAAAGCCAAGATTGAGCTCTCGTCCTCGTCTTCCACCGATGTCAACCTGCCCTACATCACGGCAGACGCAACTGGCCCCAAGCACCTGAACGTCAAGCTCACCCGCGCCAAGCTGGAGTCGCTGGTCGAAGAATTGATCGAGCGCACCATTGCACCTTGCCGCACGGCCATCAAGGATGCCGGCGTCAGCGTTTCCGACATTGACGACGTGATCCTGGTGGGCGGCATGACCCGCATGCCCAAGGTGCAGGACAAGGTCAAAGCGTTCTTTGGCAAAGAGCCGCGCAAAGACGTGAACCCCGACGAAGCCGTGGCCGTGGGCGCCGCCATCCAAGGCCAAGTGCTGTCCGGCGACCGCACGGACGTGCTGCTGCTCGATGTCACACCGCTGTCTTTGGGCATTGAAACCCTGGGTGGCGTGATGACCAAGATGATCACCAAAAACACCACCATCCCGACCAAGTTTGCCCAAACTTTCTCCACCGCCGATGACAACCAGCCGGCCGTGACCATCAAGGTGTTCCAGGGTGAGCGCGAGATGGCCACTGGCAACAAGCTATTGGGCGAGTTCAACCTCGAGGGCATCCCGCCCGCACCGCGTGGCACGCCGCAAATTGAAGTGTCGTTCGACATCGACGCCAACGGCATCTTGCATGTGGGTGCCAAAGACAAAGGCACGGGCAAGGAAAACAAAATCACCATCAAGGCCAACTCCGGATTGTCGGAAGAAGAAATCCAGAAGATGGTGAAAGACGCTGAGCTCAATGCCGAAGAAGACAAGAAGAAGCTTGAAATCGTACAGTCGCGCAACCAAGCGGACGCGGCCGTTCACAGTGTCAAGAAAAGCCTGAGCGAGCATGGCGACAAGCTTGACGCTGGCGAAAAAGACAAAATCGAAGCTGCAGTCAAAGATCTGGAAGAAGCGCTCAAAGGCGAAGACAAAGCCGCCATCGACGCCAAGACCGAAGCCCTGATGACGGCCAGCCAGAAGCTGGGCGAAAAAGTCTATGCCGACATGCAAGCCCAGCAAGCCGCTGCCGGCGCAGGGGCCGCGCCCGGCGCCGAAGCGCAAGCCAAGCCGGCCGACGACAATGTGGTCGATGCCGAGGTGAAAGAAGTCAAGAAGGGCTGAGCCTTCCACCCCGACCCCTCGCCGCGTTCTGGCCCGTGAAAGGGCTGGCGCGGCGAACTTGTTCCCACAGGACACCCCACCATGGCCAAACGTGACTACTACGAAGTCCTCGGCGTTCCGAAGAATGCCAGCGACGAAGACATCAAAAAGGCGTACCGCAAGCTCGCCATGAAACACCACCCTGACCGCAACCAGGGGGATGCCGAAGCGGAAGTGAAATTCAAAGAGGCCAAAGAGGCCTATGAAATGCTGTCGGACGCCGAGAAGCGCAGTGCCTACGACCAGTACGGCCATGCGGGCGTGGACCCCAACATGCGCGGCGGCCCGGGTGGCGCGCAAGGCTTTGGCGGTTTTGCCGACGCCTTTGGCGACATCTTTGGCGACATCTTTGGGCAAGCGCGCCGTCAGCAAGGCGGTGGCCGACAGGTCTACCGCGGCAACGACCTGAGCTATGCCATGGAGGTGACGCTGGAAGAAGCGGCCGAAGGCAAAGAGGCGCAAATTCGCATCCCCAGCTGGGACGAATGCGACACCTGCCACGGCACGGGCGCCAAGCCGGGCACCTCGGCCAAAACTTGCAACACCTGCCAAGGCAGCGGCTCGGTGCAAATGCGCCAAGGCTTTTTCAGCGTCCAACAAACCTGCCCGCATTGCCGCGGCGCCGGCAAGATCATTCCCGATCCCTGCACCACCTGCCATGGCCAGGGCAAAGTCAAGCAGCAAAAAACCCTGGAAGTCAAAATTCCAGCGGGCATTGACAGTGGCATGCGCATTCGCAGCACCGGCAATGGCGAACCCGGCACCAATGGCGGCCCCGCAGGCGACCTGTACATTGAAATTCGCATCAAGAAGCACGACATTTTTGAGCGTGACGGCGACGACTTGCATTGCGCGGTGCCCATCAGCTTCACCACGGCGGCGTTGGGCGGCGAAATCCATGTGCCCACCCTACAGGGCGAAGCTGCCATTGACCTGCCAGAAGGCACGCAAACAGGCAAGCAATTCCGCCTGCGCGGCAAGGGCATCAAGGGCGTGCGCTCCAGCTTCCCGGGCGATTTGTACTGCCACATTACGGTGGAAACGCCGGTCAAGCTCACCGAGCATCAGCGCAAGCTTTTGAAAGAGCTGGATGAGTCGCTCAAAAAAGGCGGCAACAAGCATTCGCCCAATGAAGAAGGTTGGGCTGAAAAGCTGCGCAGCTTTTTCAGTTGATGCCGAGATGTTGGGCTCGGGGCTGTGCTGAGCCGCCCTTTCGCGAGATACTCACGGCATGAGCGTCAACATCACTTTTCTGGGCGGAGCCGATACCGTCACCGGGTCCAAGTACCTTGTGCAACATGGCGTTCAGCGCCTGCTCGTCGATTGCGGTCTGTTCCAGGGTTACAAACAATTGCGGCTGCGCAATTGGGACCTGCCCCCTTTCGAAGCCAGCGACATCGATGCGGTCTTGCTCACGCATGCCCATCTGGACCACAGCGGTTACCTGCCCTTGCTATGTCGGCATGGTTTTAAAGGCCGTGTGCATGCAACCCCGGGCACGCGTGACCTCTGCGCCATCCTGTTGCCTGACAGTGGCCATATTCAAGAGGAAGATGCGGCTTTTGCCAACCGCCACGGCTTTTCCAAACACAGCCCGGCCCAACCGCTTTACACCAAAATGGATGCGCTGAATTGCCAGCGTCAAATTCACGGCGAGGCCTTGCACAAAACCTTTTCACCGTTGCCAGGTTGGCGCGCCACTTTCTCCAACGCGGGGCACATATTGGGCGCCGCCAGCGTGCTGCTGGAAGTGGCGGGGCGACGGATTTTGTTCTCCGGCGATTTGGGACGTCCCAACGATCTGCTGATGAATCCGCCCGATGCCCCACCCTCTGCAGACACCGTGCTGATCGAATCCACCTATGGGGACCGAACCCATCCTGAGGAGGACATCCTGGGTGAGCTTGCCATTGCCTTGCAACGGGTTTGCGCCCGTGGCGGCGTGGCGGTGGTCCCGGTATTTGCCGTTGGCCGCGCTCAAGCCTTGTTGCACGCCATTGCGCAACTGAAGGCACAAGGCAAGATACCGCATGCCTTGCCGATTTTTCTCGACAGTCCCATGGCGGTTCACACCACGGCCCTGTTCGAGCGCCATCCGCAGGCCCACCGCTTGGATGCCGCCCAACTCGAGGCCATGTACAGCGTGGCAACCATGGTCGAAACGCCCGAAGCCTCCAAAGCGCTGGGCAAACGCCATGGTCCCATGGTGATTTTGTCGGCCAGCGGCATGGCCACAGGGGGGCGCGTTTTGCACCATTTGGCGATGCACTTGCCCAACCATCGCAACATGGTGATCCTGACCGGCTTTCAGGCGCCCGGCACGCGGGGCGCGACCCTGGCCAGTGGCGGCGCCTTTCTGCGCATTCATGGCCAAGACGTGCCCGTCAAAGCCGAAGTGGTCTCGCTCAGTTCGGCCTCGGCCCACGCCGACCGCACACAGCTTCTGGGCTGGCTGCAAAGCATGAAGCAGGCACCGGGTCAGGTGTACATCGTTCACGGCGAGCGCGGCGCCAGCGACGCCTTGCGCCAAGACATTGAGCATCGGCTGAAGTGGCGGGCCCTGGTGCCCGAACATGGCAGCACCTGGCCGGCCTGATCCCATGTTGCACAAGCCCTGGTCATTGATGCGAATGGTGTTGCTGGTCAGCCTATGGCTGGCCAGCGTCTGCAACCTGCCTTTGTGGTTGGCCTTGTGGGACTTGCCCGATGTGTCGGGGCTGCGCGGCGCGCTCTTTGGCGTGGTGTTTGCACTCATCGTTGCCAGTGCTGTGACCGCGCTATCAGCTGTTTTGACCTGGCGCTGGACGGTCAAAGTGTGGCTCTCCCTGTTGGTGTTGGTAGCGGCCTTCTCCACCCATTACATGCGCACGTATGGCATTGTGGTGGACACCCCCATGGTCACCAATGTGCTGCAAACCGACTGGCGTGAGTCGCGTGACCAATTGAGCTGGCAGTTGGCATGGGCAGTCGCCTGGCTCAGCGGCCCAGCCTTGTGGCTGATTTGGCGCGTGCCGTTGAAACGCATTTCAGTCGGACGCCAATGTCTTCACAACCTGGCTTTGTTTGCGGGGGGGCTGATCGCTTGCGTTCTCTTGACCCTTTCGGTTTTCCAGGACTTTTCCTCCTTAATGCGCAACCATACCCAATTGCGCTACCTCATCAACCCCTTGAACGCGGTGTATGCCCTGGGAGAAATTGCCTTTATCCCCACCCAGCGTGACCGCCGTTTGCAGCCGTTGGGGGAAGACGCTCGCATTGTTCGGGCACTCAAAGCAGAAGCGCCCCTTGTTCTACTGGTGATTGGCGAAACGGCACGCAGTGGCAATTTTTCGCTGAACGGCTATGCGAGAAACACCAACCCCAGATTGACTCAGGAAAACGTGCAAAGCTTCCGCAACGTGATGGCCTGCGGCACCAGCACGGCGGCTTCTTTGCCTTGCATGTTTTCACACTTGGGCAAAGAAGCGTTTGAAGCGCGTCAGCATGATTCCGAGAATTTGCTCGATGTGTTGCAACGCGCGGGCTATGCTGTTCTTTGGCTGGACAACCAGTCGGGGTGCAAAGGCTTGTGTAACCGCATTGCCCACGCCAACACCAGCGAGCTGAAGCATCCGCGCTTGTGTTCCGGCGGCGAGTGTCTCGACGAAATCATGTTGGAGCGCTTGCCCAGCCTGATTGACGACTTGCCCGCTGAGCGCCGCGCCAAGGGCACGGTGGTGGTCCTGCACCCCATGGGCAGCCATGGCCCGGCCTACAGCCGTCGCTCGCCGCCGGCTTTCAAGGCCTTTCAGCCAGAATGCACCAGCAAGGCCTTGTCAGACTGTCGCCGCGAAGAAGTGGTGAACGCCTACGACAACAGCATTGTCTACACCGACCATGTGCTGGCCGAATTGATTGGCTGGCTGAAAAAACAAAACCAACGCCCCACTGGCCTGCTTTACATCGCTGACCATGGCGAGTCTTTGGGTGAAAACAATTTGTACTTGCACGGCCTGCCCTACGCGATTGCGCCGGAAGTGCAAAAAAAGGTGCCTCTGATCACCTGGTTCTCGCCTGCCTTTTCACAGCAACTCGCGCTGGACACGCAATGCGTCGCCGGCTTAACCGATCAAGCTTGGCGCCATGACCACCTGTTCCACACCGTGTTGGGGATGATGCAGGTACAGACCGCCGCTTACCAAGCTGCGCTTGACATGTTCAAAACTTGTCGCCGCTGAACAAGCTTTGCTGGCCATTCTGGGGGGGTGGTTGAAAGCGTGAAAAATCCAACTCAAAACGCTCTCGGTTGAGCTGTAACCGTTGGCACGCCTTGGCAAAACGCTGAGCCAACAAATCTGACCAGAGTCCTGTCCCCCGTTGGCGTTGCCCGAAGGTGGCATCGTAGTCTTTGCCACCTCGCATGTCTTGCACGCGCGCCATCACGCGCTCTGCGCGTTGCGGATAGTGCTGTTGCAGCCATTGCCTGAAAAGTGGCGCCACCTCCCATGGCAGCCGCAAGATGGCATAAAAAGCGCGCTGTGCCCCCGCCGCTTTCGCCGCTTCAAGGCAGGCTTCCATGTCGTCGTTGAGAAAGGGAATCTGTGGCGCCAAGCTGACCCCCACAGGAATCCCCGCCTGCGACAACAATTGGATCAAGCGCAAGCGGCGCGCTGGCGCAGCCGCACGGGGCTCCATCAGGCGCGCCAGTCGGTTGTCAAGTGTGGTCAGCGTGACATACACAGCCACGCCCCCTACTTTGGCCAGCGATGCCAGCAGGCCCAGGTCGCGCTCAATGGCACTTCCCTTGGTGACCAAGGAAAAAGGGTGGCCGCACTCTGCAAGCACCTCTAAGAGTTGGCGCGTCAGCCCCAACTTGCGCTCGATCGGCTGGTAGGCATCGGTCACCGTGCCAATCGCCAAAGCCTGCGGCACATAACGTGGGTTGGACAGCTCTTGTCGCAACAGCACGGGCAAATTGGTTTTGGCAATCAGCTTTTGCTCAAAATCCAGCCCGGGCGACAAACTGAGGTAACTGTGGGATGGCCTGGCATAGCAGTAACTGCAACCATGCTCGCACCCGCGATAAGGGTTCAAGCTGAGATCGAAGGCTATGTCAGGCGAATGGTTTCTCGTCATGGCACTGCGAGCCATCTCGAAACGCACCTCCGTGAGAGGGCTGATTGGCGCTTCATCATCCTTGGGCCAATCGTCGTGAGCGGCCTGGCGTGACCATTTTTCAAACCGATGTGGCAACGCCACAAGGCTGCCACGACCTTTGACAAGTTGAGGGGATGGTAAAAAGTTTTTGCTCACAATACTGTTATTTTATACAGTGAGCAAGAGGGTCAGGTCTTGAGTTTTGCCTTTTTTCTGTGGATAACTACACAAGCTGGCGAACCACTTGAGTTATCCACAGAAAAAAGGCAAAACTCAAGACCTGACCCCACGCCGACCCCACGCCATCACATAAAGCGATCCAAGAGCTTGCGTGTGTGCCGGTCCATTGAAGGCAAATGGCGAATCAAAAACTGAACACCATGCGCATCGGCAACGATCAAGGTGTTGGCGCTCAGGCGTCGAATGTCTTCCTCGCCCTTCAACACGAAATCTGTCGGCCCGCGATCGGTTTGTACTGACCAGACGCTGGGCGTGGCAAAACTGCTGACGCTGTCGAGCCGCTGAATTTCGGGCATGAACTCGCGCCCCATCAAGGCTTCTTCCAGCACGGCACGCTGTGCCGCAGGCAGCGCGTCCAGGCGGTCAACCCAGACCAATTCGCGCCCTTCCACGCTGAGGATGGACACCGACTCGGTGGGGGCCGCAATCGGAAAGGCACGCACCACCACCACACGCTCGTGAACGCTGCCGTCATCCAGCGTGACAGACCAAACACCCAAGGGGCTGCAACGCAGCTCGAAGTCGCGGCGGGGCGCTTGCTCCCGCGCGCTCAAGGTATCAGAAGCAGCGTGCGTGGCAAGAGGGGCTTGTTTCAAAGGACTCATGCATCCTCCTCATCAGGGACCGCGAGGGCCACGCGATCGGCCTCGGCCTGCCGAGCTTGCGCTTCATACAAGCGCCAGTAAGCGCCGCGGCGGCGCATCAAATCGTCGTGCTGTCCCTCTTCGACCAGCTGGCCCTGCTCCATCACCACCAGGCGGTCGGCGCGTTGCAAGGTGGACAGGCGGTGCGCAATGGCAATGGTGGTTCGCCCTTGAACCAGGTTGTCCAGGGCGCGCTGAATTTCTTGCTCGGTTTCGGTGTCGACCGAGGACGTGGCCTCGTCGAGGATCAAGATCCGAGGGTTGATCAGCAAGGCGCGCGCAATGGAAATGCGCTGCCGCTCGCCACCCGACAGCCCCTGCCCGCGTTCTCCCACCAAGGAGTCATAGCCTTGGGGCAAACGCAAGATGAAATCATGCGCATGTGCCGCACGGGCAGCGGCCACAATTTCCTCGCGCGTGGCCTCGGGCTTGCCATAGGCAATGTTGTCGGCAATGGTGCCGAAAAACAGGAAGGGCTCTTGCAACACCAGCCCAATGTGGCGCCGAAACTCTTGCAAAGGCAAATTGCGAATGTCAACGCCATCGACACGAATGGCACCTTCGCTCAAATCGTAAAAGCGGCAGATCAGGTTGACCAGGGTGCTTTTGCCCGAACCGCTCTGCCCCACCAAGCCAATCATTTCCCCGGGCTGGATTTGCAGGTTGAGGCCGCGAATGACAGCACGGTTGCCGTAGCGGAATCCGGCGTCTTCCAGGTCGATGCGACCCTCGACATGTTGCAGGTGCACAGGCTGGGTGGGCTCGGGCACGCTGGACACATGGTCCAGAATTTCAAAAATGCGCTTGGCGCCCGCCGCCGCTTTCTGCGTGTGCGAAACAATGCGGCTCATGGAATCCAGACGGGTGTAGAAGCGGCCGATGTACGCCAGGAAGGCGGTCAGCACACCCACGGTGACTTGGTTGTTGGCGACTTGCCAAATGCCAAACGCCCACACCACCAACAAGCCGACCTCGGTCATCAAGGTCACCGTGGGCGAAAACAGGGACCACAGCAAATTGATGCGGTCGTTCACGGCCAGGTTGTGGCGGTTGGCTTCGCGAAAACGCGCGGCTTCGCGCTTTTCCTGGGCAAAGGCCTTGACCACGCGGATGCCGGGAATGGTGTCGGCCAGCACATTGGTCAATTCGGACCAGACGCGGTCGATTTTTTCAAAGCCCGTGCGCAAGCGGTCGCGCACCTGGTGGATCAGCCAAGCGATGAAGGGCAAGGGCAGCAAGGTGGCCAAGGCCAGGCCAGGATCGATGGTGAACAAGATGATGGCGGTCATCAGGATCATCAGCACGTCGGTGGCGAAGTCCAGCAAGTGCATGGACAGGAACAGGCACAAGCGGTCTGTTTCGGCGCCGATGCGGGTCATCAGGTCGCCCGTGCGACGCCCGCCAAAATACTCCAGCGAGAGCTTCATCAGGTGCTCATAGGCAGTGGTGCGCAAGTCAGCGCCGATGCGCTCGGACACCAGAGCCAGGATGTAGGTTTTCAGCCAGCCCAAGCCCCAGGCCAACAAAGCGGCCACCAGCAAGCCACCCAAATACAAGGTGACCAACTGGGTGTCGATTTGCTTGCCATTCTGGTAAGGGATGAGCACCTCGTCCATCAGCGGCATGGTCATGTAAGGCGGTACCAGCGTGGCAGCCGTTGAAGCCAAGGTCAACAAAAAACCGAGAAGCAGCCGGCTTTGGTAAGGCTTGGCGAAACGCCACAAACGAAACAGGCCCCAGGTAGAAGGCGGTGCGTGAACCTCACGGGTGCACACCGCGCAAGGGTCTCCCGGGTTTTCAAGGGGCAGTTTGCATTGCGCACACCGCGGGGTTTCCAGTTCGACCATGGGCTGACCGCTGCTCAGCAGGGCCTCCCGGGCATTCCAGACCTCTTGCAATCGCATGGCCAAAACGTTGTGGCGCAGCGTGAAACGCCAGTGCGCCAGCCTTTGCTGCGCATCCACCAGGGCCAGGTGCCCGACCCCCGCATGGTCATGGTGGGTCAGGGTTCGGCCCGGCAACAGGGCCCATTCGGTCCAGGTGACCGAGCGGTCCGGGGCCTGGCTGCCACTGAACAGTCGCCGGTCTGTCACAATCAGAAGACTGCTGTCAAAATGCAGTTGAGCATTCAAGTCAACCTCTAGCCAGGCTAGAACGTTTTCCTGAGGGGACAACTGCGTTTGGACCGACGATCGCCAGCCTTCAGGCAAATCTACCAAAGCTGGAACTGGCGTGTAAGAAGAAATCATTCTGGGATAGCAACCTGTGCAACAAAATGGATCGCACTGGCCGAAAAAAAAGACAGGAACCAGGTTGAAACCATGGTTCCATAACGTTTCAGATTGTAGCCGCGGCGACAACGGTGCAGGTTTTTCTTTCCCTGCCTCTTCCCCCCCATAACACCAAAGTCAACATGTCATTCCAGGACATCCAATTTCTCCGCATGCGCCACGTTCGCGGGCCCAACGTCTGGACCTACGTCCCGATCATCGAATCCTGGGTCGACCTGGGCGAATTGGAGGATCACCCCTCCAACACCATCCCGGGTTACTACGAGCGCCTCAGCAGCTGGCTGCCCGGCCTGATTGAACACCGTTGTGGCGTGGGCGAGCGCGGCGGTTTTCTCATGCGCCTCAAAGGCGGCACCTGGGCCGGGCATGTCATGGAGCATGTCTGCCTGGAGCTGCAATCCCTGGCCGGGCTCGATGCAGGCTTTGGCAAAGCGAGGGAAACCAGCCAGCGCGGCATCTACAAAGTGGTGGTCAGCGCCCCAGAGGAGCAAATCGGCATCACCAGCTTGCAAGCGGCGCGCGACTTGGTCATGGCGGCCATGAACGACAAGCCCTTTGACGTGAACGCAGTCATCGAAGAACTCAAAGACATGGTGGACACCCGTTGCCTGGGCCCCAGCACCGGCTGCATCGTCGAAGCCGCCAAGTCCCGCAAAATTCCCTCGATCCGCCTCACCGACGGCAACCTGGTTCAGTTGGGTTATGGCGCGCGCCAGCGCCGCATCTGGACGGCGGAAAGCGACCGCACCAGCGCCATTGCAGAAAGCATTTCCAGCGACAAAGACCTCACCAAGCAGCTGTTGCGCCAGTGCGGCATCCCCATTCCCGAGGGGCAAATTGTTGCCAACCCCAAAGAAGCCTGGGAAGCCGCCCAAGACATCGGCCTGCCGGTCGTGGTCAAGCCCAGTGACGCCAACCATGGCCGTGGCGTGTCACTCAATCTCAAGACGCAGCCCGACATCGAAGCTGCCTTCCTGGTCGCCAAGGAGAAAGGCAGCCACGTCATCGTGGAGCGCTACATCCAGGGCGAAGAACACCGCCTCCTGGTGGTGGGTGACCGCATGGTGGCCGCGTCGCGTGGTGAAACAGCCACCATCACAGGCGATGGCCAATCCACCGTGCTGGAACTCATTGAAAGCCAGATCAACTCCGACCCGCGGCGCGGCATCGAGCAAGAATTCGTGCTCGACAAAATCCGCCTGGACCGACAGCCCCATGCGGTGTTGGAACTGCAACGCCAAGGCCTGACGGCATCGTCGGTGGTGGAAAAAAACCGCGTCGTCATTGTTCAGCGCAATGGCAACATGAACAACGATGTGACCGACAAGGTGCATCCCGAGGTCGCCGCCATGGTGACGCTGGCCACGCGCGTGGTCGGCCTGGACATTGCCGGCATCGACTTGGTCACCCAAGACATTTCTCAGCCCTTGCATGCGCAAGGCGGCGCCATTGTGGAAGTCAATGCCGGCCCTGGCCTGCTGATGCACCTCAAACCAGCCACGGGCCAGCCGCGGCCCGTCGGACGCGCCATCGTCGAGCATCTTTTTGGCTCCACAGACAACGGTCGCATTCCCATTGTGGGCGTGGCGGGCAGCCAACAAACCAACCAACTGTCGCAGCTGATCAGCTGGCTCTTGCATTTGTCCGGGCGCCGCACCGGGCTGGCCTGCGAAGAGGGCCTGTACATGGACCAGCGCCGAGTGGAAGCGCAAGATGGCCGCTTGTTTGACCGCGCCGAGCGCTTGCTGATCAACCGTTCGCTCGATGCGGCCGTGTTTGAAACCACCACGCGCAACATCATCGAAGATGGCCTGCCCTACGACCGCTGCCTGGTGGGCGTGGTCACCGATTTGCCCGCTGCCAGCGGGCTGGAAGACCACGACATCCTGACACCCGACCAAGTCCGCCAGGTCTTGCGCACCCAGGTCGATGTGGTGGTTCCCGAAGGTGTCGCCGTCTTGAATGCCGACGATGCGGTGGTGGCCGACCTGGCCGAACTCTGCGACGGTGAAGTCATTTTCTACAGCACGCAGGCAGACGCCCCAGCTTTGAGCGAGCACCGCAAGCAAGGCCGCCGCGCTGTCTACTGCCGCGAAGGTCATGTGGTGCTGGCCAGGGGCGACCAGGAAACCCAGTTGTTCCACCTCGACTTGGCGCCTATTGCCAAACGCCTCAAGCAAGACGGCTTGCACTTGAGCACCTTGCTGGCAGCTGTCGCCACCGGTTGGGCGCTCGATGTGCCGCCCCTGCTGATCCGCGCCGGGCTCAAAAATTTCGGCCAGAAACCCTCGGCCACACCCTCTGATTCTGCAAGGACGCCTGCCTGATGGAAGTGTCACGTATCCGCGCGCTGCGCGGCCCCAACCTCTGGACGCGCCACACGGCCGTCGAAGCCATGGTGCGCTGTGGTGACAATGAAAACGACTTGACCAAGCTGGCCGGCTTTGAAGCCCGCTTGCGTCACCTGTTCCCCGGCATTGGCCATTTGCGTGCCAGCGAGCGCGGCGCCAAAGTCAGCATGGCGCACGCTCTGGAAGCTGCGACCCTGCACCTGCAAACCGAAGCAGGTTGCCCCGTCACCTTCAGCCGCAGCAACCCCACGCCCGAGACCGACCTGTTTCAGGTCGTGGTGGAATACACCGAAGAGCAAGTGGGCATCCTGGCGCTGTCGTTGGCAGAAAAATTGTGCCAAGCCGCTTTGCATGACCAAGCCTTCGACCTCGAAAGTGCTGTCAAGCAATTGCACGAGCTAGATGAAGACATTCGCTTGGGCCCCTCCACCGGCTCCATCGTTGATGCGGCTGTCGCGCGCGGCATTCCTTTCCGTCGCTTGACCGAAGGCAGCCTGGTGCAATTCGGATGGGGCAGCAAGCAGCGCCGCATCCAGGCCGCAGAGGTCGACAGCAGCAGCGCCATCGCCGAATCGATCGCGCAAGACAAAGAACTGACCAAGCGGCTTTTGCATGCCGCCGGTGTGCCGGTCCCCTTGGGGCGACCCGTGGAAGATGCCGAAGATGCCTGGATCGCTGCCCAAGAAATTGGCCTGCCCGTGGTCGTCAAACCGCGCGACGGCAACCAGGGCAAGGGTGTGACCGTCAACGTCAGCACCCAAGAAGACATTGCGGCAGCCTATGACAACGCCGCCCGCTTTCGCGATGACGTCATGGTGGAACGCTACCTGCCCGGCAGTGACTACCGCTTGCTGGTGGTCGGTGAGCGGCTGGTCGCCGCTGCGCGCCGCGAGCCCCCGCTGGTGACGGGCGACGGCCGTCACACGGTTCGCCAATTGGTGGAGCGCGTCAACGCCGACCCTCGCCGTGGCGATGGCCATGCCACCTCGCTCACCAAAATTCGTTTCGACGAGGTGGCGCTGGCCCGCCTCAAAGAGCAAGGCTACGACGCAGAGAGCGTGCCGGCCAAAGGCGCCCGCGTCATCCTGCGCAACAACGCCAACTTGTCGACCGGTGGCACAGCCACCGACGTGACCGACGATGTGCATCCCGAGGTTGCAGCCCGCGCCATTGCGGCGGCACAAATGGTGGGCCTGGACATTTGCGGCGTGGACGTGGTCTGCGAAAGCGTGCTGCGCCCCCTGGAAGATCAAAGCGGCGGCATTGTGGAAGTCAACGCAGCCCCCGGTCTGCGCATGCACTTGAACCCCTCGTTCGGCAAAGGCCGCGATGTGGGCGAAGCCGTTGTGCAACTGATGTTCCCCAAAGGCGATGACGGCCGCATCCCGGTCATCGCGGTCACCGGCACCAATGGCAAGACCACCACCGTGCGCCTGACCTCGCATTTGCTGCGCAGCCATGGCTTGCGCGTGGGCATGACCAACACCGATGGCGTCTACATCAATGGCCGCCAAATCGACAGCGGCGACTGCAGCGGACCGCGCAGCGCACGCAATGTGCTGATGCACCCCGACGTGGACGCGGCCGTGCTGGAAACAGCGCGTGGCGGCATGCTGCGCGAGGGCCTGGCCTTCGACCGCTGCCAGGTGGCGGTGGTCACCAACATTGGCATGGGCGACCATCTCGGCCTGAACTACATCACCACCGTGGAAGACCTGGCGGTGCTCAAGCGCGTGATTGTGCAAAACGTGGCCAAGAGCGGCATGGCGGTGTTGAATGCCGCCGACCCCATCGTGGCGGCCATGGCGGCCAACTGCCCGGGCCAGGTCACCTTCTTTGCTTTCGATTCGCACCACCCGGTGATTGCCACCCACCGCGCACAAGGCAAACGGGTGCTGTTCGTCGAAGACGATCAAATCGTCGCCATGCAAGGCAGCATGCAAGTGCGCATTCCCTTGTCCGAAGTGCCCGTCACCCGCAGTGGCGCCATCACCTTCCAGATCGAAAATGCCATGGCCTCCATTGCGGCGGCCTGGGCGGTCGGCGTGCCCTGGGAAGTCATTTGCAAGGGCCTGGCCACCTTCGTGAGCGATGCGCAAGCCGTGCCCGGCCGCTTCAATGTGTTCGATTTTCGCGGTGCTACCGTCATCGCCGATTACGGCCACAACCCCGACGCCATCAAGGCCCTGGTGCAAGCCGTGACCAACCTGCCCGCGCAACGGCGCAGCGTGGTCATCAGCGGCGCAGGCGATCGCCGCGATGACGACATCCGCGAGCAGACCCGCATCATTGGCGATGCCTTTGACGAAGTGGTGCTCTACCAAGATGCCTGCCAACGCGGTCGCGTCGATGGCGAAGTGCTGGGCCTGCTGCGTCAAGGCCTGGAAGGCGCCCAGCGCACCAGCAAAGTGGATGAAATTTATGGCGAATTCAAGGCCATCGATGAAGCCATGGACCGCCTGAAGTCAGGCGATTTGTGCCTGATCCTGATTGACCAGGTCGACGAAGCGCTGGCCCACATCATGCGCCGCGTCAACACCAGCGTCACCAGCGCTTGAGCGCTCAGGGTTCTGGCGCCATGATGTGGTGCCAGAACCGCTGGCGTTGTGTCCGCTCGCAGCTCATCTGCTCGGGTGCATCGCTGCGCCAATGCGCTGCACCACACTGCGCACTCGTCACCCAGCGCGCCCGCACGGCCTCGTACCGCGCTTTCACTTCGGGCGCAGGATGCCCAAAACGATTGAGATAGCCTGCCTGCACCAACGCCCAGGTGGGGCTTACGGCTTGCACGAAAGCCAGGGAGGAAGACGTCAGACTGCCATGGTGGGGCACCAGCAGCACATCGGCCTTCAGCGCGCCCTCGCCTTGGGACAACAAACGCCTTTCCTGGGCCATTTCGATGTCAGCCACCAACAAGGCGCTGCGTCCTTGCGCCGAAATTTTGAGCACGCAGCTCAGCGCGTTGGGTTTGCGCTGTGTGGCGTAGTCCGCCAAGAGGGGATGCAAAAACTCAAAGCGTACGCCGTCCCACTGCCAGTGCTGGCCAGCCAGGCAGCGCCGGGAGTCACCCAAAGCGGACAAGTCGTGTTCCTGCGCAATGCCGCGCCAAATGCGGGCCTGCGGCTGCATCGCCCACACGGTGCGTGCACCCCCCGTGTGGTCACTGTCCTGGTGGCTCAGCACCAAGGCATCGAGCCGCTCATGGCCACTGCGCAGCATGGGCACGATCACACGCTGCCCTGCATCGGTCTCGCGGGAATAGCGCGGTCCGGTGTCGTACAACAAGGCATGGTGCGCCGTGCGCACCAACACCGCATTGCCTTGACCCACATCGGCCGCCAGCAATTCAAAGCTGCCGCTCGCAGGTCGCGGTGCTTGCCAGAAAAAACAAGGCAGCAACAAGGGCACACCCCACAAGCGGAACATCAGCGGCCCAGGCAGCACCAAGAGCATAGCGCCCCACAAGCCCAAGGCGCTCAGCAGCCAGGGCGGTGTGGCTGTGTTCAGGGTGGCCCATGGCCAGGCTGCCAGCGGTGTCAACAGCGCCATCAACAGGCTCAGCGAAGCTGCGCTCAGCTCCCACAGCCAGGGCATGGCCATGCCCAGCAAAGCCAGGGGCGTGACCCACAGGGTGATCACGGGAATGGCCACGGCATTGGCCAGCAGCCCGACCAGGGAGACTTGCTGAAAAAAAAGCAGGCACAAAGGGCTCAGCGTCACCGTCATCCACACTTGTTCGCGCCCCCACTGGCGCAACAGCTGAGACAAACGGCTCCGCCCTTCCTCGCCCGAGGCAGGCCTGCCCGAGCCGCCAGCAAACAGCACAGCCACCGCCACATAGCTCAGCCAGAAACCCGGTTGCAAACACGCCAGCGGGTCGAACGCCAACACCGACGCAAACACCACCAGCCATACCAAAGGGGTGGGCCATCGTCGCCCCCCCCATTGCAAGGCGCTGGTGAGGGTCAGCATCCAAATCGTGCGCTGGGCCGGCAAGCCCCAGCCACTGAACATGGCATAAGCCCAGGCGGCCAACAGGCCGACGTACAGGCCCGCCCATGGCGCGGGCAGCCACAAGCTCCAGGGGCGCCCCATCACATCTGTGCGCCGCCACAGAAACACCACCCAGGCACGCAGCCACCACGCCAGCAAGGTGACGTGCAAACCTGAGATGCTGATCAAGTGGGCAATGCCCGTGGCGCGAAAGACATCCCAATCGGAGCGCTCGATGCCGGTAGCGTCCCCCACCACCAAGCCGGACAGGATGTGGGCCCATCGCGGTTCGTTCACGCGCTCGTGAATGCGATCACGCATGCCTTGGCGCCATTGCGCCCACAGTGCTTGCGAGGTCAATGTCAATCGCTGGGCAGCGCGGTCGTTCGGGCCGTTGCGAACGGACCCTGTGGCGCCTAGGCCCTGCTCCCAGGCCCAGCGCTCGAAATCAAAACCGCCAGGGTTCATCTGGCCATGCACTTGTTTGAGCCGAACCGACAAGGCCCAGCGCTCTCCTGCGCGCAGGCTCAGTGGCAAACCCGACGCACTGGCCATCCCTCGCCCATACCACCCCAGCAAAACACGTTGCGGTACGGCCAGGGACTCACCCGTGTCCTCGCGCCAGGCGACCTCGACCTCGAAACGAAAACGCCAACTGTCCTCATGCTGTTGCGGCAAGTCGCTCACCACGCCATGCAAGCGCAAAGTGAGGCCTTCCCAAGAGGGGTCTGCGGCCAGGGGATGGCGCCAAAGCGCATGCGCGTTCATCCAACTCCAGGCCAGCCATGCCGAGCACAGGCAAGCCAACAGCCAAGCTCTCAGGGAAACACCTGGGGCAGGCGAAGATTGGCAGGTTTGACGGTGGTATCCCCAGAGCGTGCCCGCTGTGAGCAGTGACAAGGCCAAACTGATCCAGCAGGCCTCGCTGCTGGGCAAAGCGCGCTGTTGCACATGCAGGCTTGCTGCCAACACCACGCCTATCAACAACGGCGTTAATCCAGGGCGATGAAAAAGCGTGCTCACCAAGCCTCCGCCAAGCACGGCGAAGGCAGGCTGAAAAAGTCAGTCCTTGAAGACCGCGCGCAGCCTCGACTTTAGGCAGACAGGCTTCAGCCGGCGCTATCGCAAATTTCTTTTTTCAGAACCGCCAAATACGTTCCGGGGCGGATGGGGGCTTCTTTGGTGCGCCATTCTTGGTCATCTTGCACTGCGACTTCACGCCCCTTGCCCTGGGGCTTGTTGAAATAGCTGACCGACAGTTTCACCGCCATGTCGGTTTTGCAGTAAACGCGCCAGCGGACCATCGCAGATTGGTAGTTTTCACCATTGGGGGCTTTGGTGGCCTTGGACAGGTCCATCAGGGTCCAGGCATAGCGGCTCACATGGACGGCTTTCACCGAATCCTTGTTCCAGAAATAACTGGTCTCTTCGTCCTTGTCGAGTTCGGCCCACTCTGCATGGACCGCTGGTGAAAGCAACGACAGCGCGGCCACACCGACACTGCATGCCAGTATTTTGTTGAATCCACTGCAACAAAAACGCTTCATAGTCCAAGATCCGTTCTTTTCCACAGAGCGTACATCGGCACGAACCCTGCCCAACTTGAGCGCCACTGGCTCTAAACTACGCCCCCAGAGAGGAATTTTCCATGAGCGTTTACCAAACACTGCAAGCACTGAACATTCAATTGCCCCCGGTGGCCACGCCAGCGGCGGCCTACGTTCCTTTTGTACAAACCGGAAATTTGGTCTTCATCAGCGGCCACATCGCCAAGCGCGAAGGCAAAGCATGGACAGGCCAATTGGGTCGGACCATGAGCACGGACGAAGGTCGTCAGGCCGCGCATGCCGTGGCGATCGATCTGCTGGGCACCTTGCATGCCGCTTGCCAAGCCGCGGGCGGCGACCTGAACCGTGTGAAACGCATCGTCAAAGTGGTCAGCCTGGTCAACTCCAGCCCAGACTTCACCGAGCACCACCTGGTCACCAACGGGTGCAGCGAATTGCTGGGCAAAGTGCTGGGCGACGCCGGGCTGCATGCACGCAGTGCGTTTGGCGTGGCCCAATTGCCCATGGGGGCGTGTGTGGAAATTGAGCTGGTGGCCGAGCTGAGCGCATGACCGCAGACCTCCTGCATGAACCGGCGCGCCAAACGCCGGTTCTGGGTGATTACGACGTGGTGGTGCTGGGCGGCGGGCCCGCCGGCATCCTGGCCGCCACGTCCGCAGCCGACCTGGGCTGCCACACCTTGCTGGTGGAGCATTACGGTTTTTTGGGGGGCATGGGGACGGCCGCCGGCGTCACCAATTTTTGTGGCTTGCACGCCAATGTGTATGGCGAAGTACAGCAAGTCGTGCATGGCCTGACCGATGAGTTGCTCGAGCGCATGCGCCAGCTCGATGGCTTGAATACGCCGCACAGCCTGTTCGGCGGCAAGATTGCGGCGCAGGCCTACGACAATGCAACCTTTAAAGTGGCCGCCGACCAGCTCACCACCTCCCGCGGCGTTCAATTGCTGTTCCACAGCCGCGCCGTGGGGGTCAGCCTGTCGAGTGCGCGTCAGCTGCAAGCCTTGTTGCTCGAGACCAAGTCAGGCCGTTGTGCCGTGCGCGCGCACCGCTTCATTGACTGCTCGGGAGATGGTGATTTGTTCGCACACGCAGGCGTTCGCTTTGAAAAAGGCGAGACCGGCGCTGACATGATGTACCCCTCTTCCATGTTTCGCGTTCAAGGTGTGGACGCTGCCAAAGCCGGCGATGCCTGGAATCATTTTGGCGAATGGATGGCCCAAGCCGAGGCCAAAGGCCGACGCTTCCCCCGCAAAAGCCCCATCATTCGCCCGCAGAAAAACCCCTCGGAGTGGCGTGCCAATGTGACCCAACTCAGCCGCGCCAATGGCGAGCCCATCGACGGCACCGATGTCTTGCAACTCAGTGCAGCGGAACTGCAGGGCCGCGCCCAAATTGTGGACTTTTTGGGTTTTTTGCGCGAATACGCCCCGGGTTTTGAGAAAGCCTACTTGCTGGAAATCGCGCCGCAGGTGGGCATTCGGGAAACCCGGCGCATGGTCGGCGCCTACCAGCTGAGCGAAACCGATGTGCTGGACTGTGTCAGCTTTGAAGACAGCATCGGTGTGAATGGCTGGATGATCGAGGAACATGTGGCCGGCAACGTCTCTTTTCGCTGGCAAGACATCCCGAACTGTCGCGGCTACAACCAACTGCCCTACCGCATGCTGCTGCCGCTGGAGATCGATAATTTGCTGGTTGCAGGGCGCTGCGCCAGCATGACCCATGGCGGCCAATCGGCCGCCCGTGTGTCTGGCGCTTGCTTTGTCATGGGGCAAGCGGCTGGCACAGCCGCTGCCTTGAGTTTGAAACAGCAGCAACGCCCGCAGGACCTCTCGGTCCCGACCTTGCAAAATCAACTGAAACGGGACGGTGCCTTTTTAGGCTGAGTCCCTCAACTGCTTTGGAGAAATCATGACACGTCGTTCCCTTTTGCTGGCGGCTGCCACTGCCCTCACCGTCGCGCTGCCCACACTGGCTTTGGCACAAGCTGCCTGGCCCAGCAAGCCACTGCGCCTGCTGGTGGGCTTCCCGGCGGGCTCCACGCCGGACATCTCTGCGCGCGCACTGGCCGAGCCATTGTCCAAGGCACTGGGGCAGCCCGTGGTGGTGGAGAACAAGCCTGGGGCCTCGGGCAACCTGGCCACCGACCTGGTGGCCAAGGCAGCCGACGATCACACCCTGGGCGTGGTCATCAATGGCAACCTGACCTCCGCCAAGATGCTCTACCCCCAGCTGGCTTATGACCCTGCCAAAGATTTTGCCTTTTTGTCTTTGTTGACCACCGCGCCACTCATTCTGGTGGCGTCCGCCGATTTGCCAGGCGGTGCGGAGTTCTTTGCTGCAGCCCAAAAGGCCGGTGACAAATGGAACTATGGCTCGGTGGGCAACGGCTCGGTGGCCCACCTGGGCATGGAGTTGCTGAAGGCGCGCGCACCGGGCTTGGCGCCTGTGCATGTGCCCTACCAGGGCAATGCGCCCGTGATCACGGCCATGCTGGGCGGCCAAATTCAGCTTTCCCTGATCCCCCCGGGCCTGGCCATGCCACAAGTCAAGGCCGGCAAGCTGCGCGCCATTGGCGTCACGTCCGCGCGCAGCAGCGCTTTGGTGCCCGAGGTGCCCTCCCTCACCGATGCCGGCGTACGCGACTTCAATCTGGAAGTTTGGACCGCCCTGATCGGGCCTGCCAATTTGCCCAAAGCGGCGCAAGACAAACTGTCGGCGGAAGTGGCGAAGATTTACAGCGACACCGACATTCAGCGCAAACTGCTGGCGTCTGGCTGGCAACCCGTGGGCAGCACACCGGAGGGCTTGCGCCAACGGGTGCGTGATGAGGCCGCCTTGCTGGGCAACATCATCAGCGCACGCGGCATCAAGCTGGACTGAGCGCCCGTCTCACTCGACGCGCTGGATGGCGGTGGGCTTGAAGCCCAGGTCGGCTGCTTTGCCTTTGCGCGCACGCGCCGCACGCGCGTTGTTGAGGCTGCGAATTTCCAGCGTGTCTTCGCGGTCTTTGCCACCGCGGCCAATGCCCACAATGCGCACGCTGCGGGTGTAAGCGGCGGCACCGGCCAAGCTGTCTTTGGCTTCCAGGTCGAGCAGCATCAGGCCCCGGCCGCCCTTCTCCATGGTTTTGAGCTCGGAAATTTCAAAGGTCAGAATGCGCCCACCCGTGGAAGCGCAAGCCACATGCGTCGCGGGAGCCAAGGCTTGCGAGCCCGTGGTGCCGCTGACCCAAGAGGGACGGCAAACGGTTTCGCCCTCACCCAAGCTCACAAACGACTTGCCGCTCTTGTTGCGCGACACCATGTTCTCCACCGACGCCAGGAAGCCATAGCCCCCTGAACCACTGAGCAACAACACGGCATTCGTGGGACCGGCAAAGTAATGTGCGGGCTGCGTGCCGGCCTCCAGGTCGATCAAGGTGGTGATGGGCTGGCCATCGCCACGCGCGCCTGGCAAAGACGCCACTGGCACCGAGTACATGCGGCCATTGCTGCCCAGCACCAACAAGACGTCGATGGTGCGGCACTCGAAGGTGCCGTACAAGCCGTCGCCTGCCTTGAAAGCAAAGCTGGCAGCATCGTGCCCGTGGCCGGAGCGCGCGCGCACCCAGCCTTTGTCAGAGACCACCACCGTGACGGGCTCATCGATCACGCGCACCTCGGCCACAGCACGCTTTTCCTCTTGAATCAGGGTGCGGCGTGCATCGGCAAATTGCTTGGCATCGGCCTCGATTTCCTTGACCATCAAGCGGCGCAGGGCTGCGGGGCTTTCCAGAATTTCTTCCAGCTTTTTTTGCTCTTCACGCAAATTGGCCAATTCTTGCTCGATCTTGATGGCTTCGAGTCGCGCCAATTGACGCAAGCGAATTTCAAGAATGTCTTCGGCCTGGCGCTCGCTCAATCGGAAGCGATCGATCAGCGCCTGCTTGGGCTCATCGCTTTGGCGAATGATGGCAATCACCTCGTCGATGTTGAGCAGCACCAACTGCCGGCCTTCGAGGATGTGAATGCGGTCCAGCACCTTGTCCAGGCGGAAGCGCGAACGGCGCTGCACCGTGGTCTGGCGGAAGCTGACCCACTCTTCGAACATCTGGCGCAGCGTCTTTTGCACCGGACGTCCATCGAGGCCCACCCCCGTGAGGTTGATGGATGAGGAGGTTTCCAGGCTGGTGTGCGCCAGCAAGGTGGTGATCAGTTCGGCCTGCTCGATGGTGCGGGTTTTGGGCTCAAACACCAAACGCACCGGCGCATCCTTGGACGACTCGTCGCGCACGCCATCAAGCACGCCCAGAACCGTGGCCTTGAGCTGGGTCTGGTCTTGCGAGAGGCTCTTCTTGCCAGCCTTCACTTTGGGATTGGTCAGCTCTTCGATTTCTTCCAGCACTTTTTGCGAGCTGACCCCTGGCGGCAACTCATGCACCACCAGTTGCCACTGGCCACGGGCCAAGTCCTCGATCTTCCAGCGGGCGCGCACCTTGAGCGAGCCACGCCCAGTGCGGTAAGCCTCGGCAATGTCGGTGGCCGAGCTGATGATCTGCCCACCCCCCGGGTAATCGGGCCCGGGCAGCAATGCCCACAGCTCGCTGTCCGTGAGTTTGGGGTTCTTGATGAGGGCCACACAGGCATCGGCCACTTCACGCAGGTTGTGGCTGGGAATTTCAGTGGCCAGGCCCACGGCAATGCCACTCGCGCCATTCAACAAGGTGAAGGGCAAGCGCGCGGGCAATTGACGCGGCTCGTCGGTGGAGCCATCGTAGTTGGGCTGAAAGTCCACCGTGCCTTCGTCGATTTCATCGAGCAACAAAGTGCTGATGCGCGCCAAGCGGGCTTCGGTGTAGCGCATCGCCGCGGCGCCATCGCCATCGCGGCTGCCAAAGTTACCTTGGCCATCGATCAGGGGGTAGCGCTGGGAGAAATCTTGTGCCATGCGCACCAGGGCATCGTAGGCCGCCTGGTCACCGTGCGGGTGAAAACGGCCCAGCACATCACCCACCACGCGCGCGCTTTTCACGGGTTTGGCACCCACCGTGCCGTTGGCACCGCCAAACCCCAGCCCCATGCGGGACATGGCATAAAGAATGCGCCGCTGCACCGGTTTTTGGCCATCGCACACATCGGGCAGGGCACGCCCCTTGACCACGCTCAAGGCATATTCCAGATAAGCCTGGCGGGCATAGGCCCCCAAGCCGAGATCGGCATCGGGCGCCGAGGACGCCAGGTCCAACACAGTTTGATCAGTCATGGTTACACATCAATTTCAATGGCGTCGCCATGGAGCTCCATCAGCTCACGGCGGGCGGCGGCTTCCCCTTTGCCCATCAGCTGGGTGATGAGGGACTCGGTTTGGCCAAAATCCAGGTCGCCCAACTGCACAGGCATCAAGCGTCGCGTGTCGGGATTGAGCGTGGTCTCCCACAACTGTTCTGCGTTCATTTCGCCCAAGCCCTTGAAGCGGCTGATGGACCAGGCGTTCTCTCGCACGCCATCCTTGCGCAATTTGTCCAGGATGGCGGTCAGCTCACCGTCATCGAGGGCATACATTTTGGTTGCTGGCTTTTTGCCCCGCGCCGGCGCGTCCACACGGAACAAGGGTGGGCGCGCCACATACACATGGCCGGCTTCAATGAGCTTGGGGAAATGGCGGAAAAACAGCGTCAGCAACAGCACCTGAATGTGCGAGCCGTCCACATCCGCGTCGCTCAGAATGCAGACCTTGCCGTAGCGCAAGCCCGACAGGTCGGGCGTGTCTTGCGGTCCATGCGGGTCGACGCCGATCGCTACCGAGATGTCGTGAATTTCGGTGTTGGCAAACAAGCGGTCGCGCTCCACTTCCCAGGTGTTCAGCACCTTGCCGCGCAAGGGCAAAATGGCCTGCGACTCTTTGTCGCGCCCCATCTTGGCGCTGCCGCCGGCACTGTCGCCTTCCACCAGGAACACTTCGTTGTGCGCCAGGTCGCGGCTTTCACAATCGGTGAGCTTGCCTGGCAACACGGCCACGCCCGAGCCTTTGCGCTTTTCCACTTTCTGCCCGGCGCGCTGGCGGGTTTGCGCAGCGCGAATGGCCAACTCGGCCAGCTTGCGGCCGTATTCAACGTGCTGGTTGAGCCACAACTCCAAGGCAGGTCGCACAAAGTTGGACACCAAGCGTACCGCATCACGGGAGTTGAGGCGCTCTTTGATTTGCCCCTGGAACTGGGGGTCGAGCACCTTGGCGCTGAGCACATAGCTGGCCCGCGCAAACACGTCTTCGGGCAGCAACTTCACGCCCTTGGGCAACAAGGCATGCAAGTCAATGAAGCTCTTCACCGCATTGAACAAGCCATCGCGCAGGCCACTTTCATGGGTGCCGCCGGCCGAGGTGGGAATCAGGTTGACATAACTTTCGCGCATGGGTTGGCCATCTTCGGTGAAGGCCACGCACCAGGCTGCGCCCTCGCCGTCTGCAAAGCTTTCATGGCTGCCGTCGGCATAGCCCTCGCCCTCGAACAAGGGAATCACGGCATCGGCCGTCAAGGTTTGCTGCAGGTAGTCGCGCAGGCCGCCTTTGTAAAGCCAGGTTTGGGTTTCGCGGGTTTTCTCGTTCACCAAGGTCACGCTGACGCCGGGCATCAGCACGGCTTTGCTGCGCAACAAGTGCGTCAGCTCGGCCATGGGCAAAGCAGCGCTTTCAAAATACTTGGCATCAGGCCAAGCGCGCACCGTCGTGCCTTGGCGGCGGTCATCGGACCCGGCTGGGCGAGCCTTCAAGGGCTGGGTCACATCGCCGCCCTCGAACACCAGGTGGGCCACCTGGCCTTCGCGGTAAGACGTGGCCTCCATGCGCTTGGACAAGGCATTGGTCACGCTCACCCCCACGCCGTGCAAGCCGCCGGAGAAACTGTAAGCGCCGCCTTGCCCCTTGTCGAACTTGCCCCCCGCGTGCAGGCGGGTGAAGACCAATTCGATAACGGGTGCTTTTTCCTCGGGATGCATGCCAAAGGGAATGCCACGGCCATCGTCTTCCACGCTGACCGAGGCATCGGCATGCAAGGTGACCTTGATTTTTTTGCCGTGTCCGGCCAAGGCCTCATCGGCCGCGTTGTCCAGCACTTCCTGGATGATGTGCAGCGGGTTGTCGGTCCGGGTGTACATGCCGGGCCGCTGTTTGACGGGCTCGAGTCCCTTTAAAACCCGGATCGAGCCTTCGGAGTATTCGGTGGGTTGCTTGGTTGCCATGGAGGGCGATTGTAGCGATGCCAGAACAAAAGACTGGATGAATTCACAGGCCGCCACGGGGAAACCCTGAAAGTTTTGCCGCAATTCGTTACAGTTGACCCATGAAAGCACCTTCTTCGCCGTTGTCCATGTGGCAAGTTTTGCTGTGTGGCGCCGCCATTTTGACCCTCTCCATGGGGGTACGGCACGGTTTTGGCCTGTGGCTGCAACCCATGACGCAAGCCCAGAACTGGTCGCGGGAGAACTTTGCCTTTGCCATCGCCATCCAAAACCTGACCTGGGGCTTTGCCGGCATTTTTTCAGGCATGCTGGCCGACCGCTATGGCGCCTTCCGGGTGCTCTTGGTCTGTGGCCTGCTCTACACCCTGGGCTTGTTCGGCATGTCAGCCTCGTCCACACCCGAATTGTTCACGCTCACCGGCGGTATCGTGATCGGCATTGCGCAAGCGGGCACCACCTATGCCGTCATTTACGGCGTGATTGGACGCAACATCCCTCTGGAAAAGCGCTCTTGGGCCATGGGCGTGGCCGCCGCCGCAGGCTCTTTCGGGCAGTTCTTGATGGTCCCCACCGAGGGCTGGCTGATCGACTACTTTGGTTGGCAAATGGCCCTGGTGGTGCTGGGCATGCTGTCCCTGCTGACCCTGCCCCTGGCACTGGGCCTGCGCGAGCCTTCTCTGGCCGAGCGTGGAGCGCAGCAGCGGCAACCGATTGCGGAGGCCTTGCGGGAGGCTTTTGGCTACCGCAGCTTTCAGTTGCTGATGGCAGGCTATTTTGTCTGCGGCTTTCAGGTGGTCTTCATTGCCGTGCACATGCCCAGCTACCTCAAAGACAATGGCTTGGCGCCTGAGGTGGCAAGTTACGCGCTGGCTTTGATTGGGCTGTTCAACGTGTTTGGCACCTATGCTGCCGGTGTGTTGGGCCAGAAGTTTCTTAAAACGCAGATCCTGGTGGCCATTTACTTCTTGCGTGCGCTGGCCATCGTGGTGTTCATGCTGGCGCCCTTGACGCCGCTGAGCGTCTACATTTTCTCCAGCGTGATGGGCTTGCTGTGGCTGTCCACCGTACCGCCGACCAATGCGGTCATTGCCCAAATTTTTGGCATTGCCCACATGTCCATGTTGGGCGGCTTTGTCTTCATGAGCCACCAAGTGGGCAGCTTCATGGGCGTCTGGCTCGGTGGCGTGCTGTATGACCTGACCGGTAAATACGACAGCGTCTGGTACCTGTCCATTGCCCTGGGCATCTTCGCGGGGCTCATCAACATGCCGGTGCGCGAAACCGCCATTCCACGCAACGCCCAAACCGCATGAGACTGCGCCACCGCCTGTTGATTTTGAGCAGCGCCTTGCTGGTGCTGTTGGCGGTGTTTTCGCTCTACCTTCGCCCCAGTTTTCTCATCACGCTGGCCGATCAACTCTGGTCATGCTTTTGAAATCCTCATGAGCCTGGTTCACGGCACCGAAGCGCCCTCCCCTTGGGTTCGCCAATGGGCGCACCTCATTGCCCCAGGTGGCAGCGTGTTGGATGTGGCCTGCGGCCACGGCCGCCACATGCAGTGGTTGCAGGCGCAAGGCTTGAAGGTGGTTGGCGTGGACCGCCAAGCTGACGCCATCGCCCAGGTCGCGACTTGGGGCGAGGCCATCCTGGCCGACATTGAAAACGGCCCCTGGCCTTTGCCTGGAAGGCAATTTGATGCCTTGGTGGTCACCAATTATTTGTGGCGCCCGCTTTGGCCACGCCTGCTGGAGAGCCTCGCGCCCGGCGGCGTGCTGATCTATGAAACCTTTGCCATGGGTCAGGAAACCATCGGCAAGCCTTCGCGGCCTGAGTTTTTGCTTCGCCCAGGCGAATTGCTCACGCTGTGCCAGTCGCTGAGGGTCGTGGCCTTCGAAGACGGCTACCAACCGACGCCACCCAAGTTTGTGCAGCGCATCGTGGCGCGGCGTGAAAGTTCTGGCAACAGTCTTCCCGATCGGCGTGCGCTCTCGTTAGAATGCTCATTTACCCACCAAACTGGCTGACATGACCCCCATCACCGGCAGCATCGTGGCGCTGGCCACACCCATGAACCAAGACGGCAGCGTGGATTACCCCGCGTTGCGCAAACTCATCGACTGGCACATCGCCGAAGGCACCGACTGCATTTGCGTGGTCGGCACCACCGGCGAGTCCCCGACCGTCAACGTGGAAGAGCATTGCGAAATCATCCGCGTGAGCGTGGAGCAGGCTGCCAAACGAGTGCCCATCATGGCGGGATGTGGGGCCAACTCCACCGCCGAGGCGATCGAGCTCACACGCTTTGCCAAAAGCGTGGGCGCCGATTGCCAGTTACAGGTGGTGCCCTATTACAACCGCCCGACCCAAGAAGGCCAGTACCAGCACTTCAAAGCCATTGCCGAAGCGGTCGATTTGCCCATGGTGCTGTACAACGTTCCGGGCCGCACGGTGGCCGATATGCAGCACGACACCGTGTTGCGTTTGGCGAAAGTCCCCGGCATCGTCGGCATCAAGGAAGCCACCGGCAACATCGAGCGTGCCCAATGGCTGATCCGCGATGTGCCCGCCAGCTTCTCCGTTTATTCGGGGGATGACCCCACAGCCGTCGCCCTGATGTTGTGCGGCGGCAAAGGCAATGTCAGCGTCACGGCCAACATTGCGCCCCGACAAATGCATGCGCTGTGCAAAGCGGCCCTTGCGGGCGATGTGGCACGGGCCATGGCGATTCAATTCAAGCTGATGCCGGTGCACAAGAACCTGTTTGTCGAAGCCAACCCGATTCCCCTGAAATGGGCCATGGCCCGCATGGGCCTGTGCGGCGGCACCCTGCGCCTGCCCTTGACCGCGATGTCAAAGTCGTTTGAACCCACTGTCGAAGCCGCTTTGCGCGACAGCGGCCTGATTTGATCCCAAGGACTAGACGTGATGCGTCAACGTGAAATTTCCCTGCGCGTGGCTGGCTTGTGCGCCGTGCTCGGCCTTTTGAGTGCTTGCTCGACCACGTTTGACAATGAAAAGGTCAATTACAAATCCTCGGCCAACGCCAAGCCTGTGGCACTGGACGTGCCCCCAGACCTGAGCCAACTAGCGCGCGACACGCGGTATGCCGTCCCAGGAGGCTCCGTCTCCGCCACCTCGATAGAAGCCACGCGAAAATCCCAGGCCGCTTTGGTCACGCCCAACAGCGTAGGTGACGTCAAAATGGAGCGCTCCGGCGCTCAACGTTGGCTGGCTGTTCAACGACCGGCAGACAAAGTTTGGCCTGTGGTGAAAGATTTTTGGATTGAAAACGGCTTTTCTTACGCCTCTGAGCAACAAAATTTGGGCCTTTTGGAAACCGAGTGGGCAGAAAACCGCGCCAAGCTGCCCCAGGGCTTCATTCGAAAGGCCTTGGGCAAGGTCATTGACATGCTCTCGTCAACGGGCGAGCGAGACAAATTCAAGACACGATTGGAACCTGTCAACAACGACCTGACTGAAATCTTCATCAGTCACCGAGGCATGGTCGAGGTCTACACCAACAGCAGCCAAACCACCACCACATGGCAGCCGCGTCCCTCTGACAGTGAACTAGAAAACGAGTTTTTGCGCAGGCTCATGATCCGCTTGGGCAGCTCGGACGAGCAAGCCAATCAGGCGTTGGCCAACGTGTCAGCGCAGCCTTTGGCTGTGTTGACAAGCATCGCCGGCAAGTCTCAAATCGACTTTTCCGCCAGCTTTGATGTGGCCTGGCGCCGTGTCGGCGTGGCATTGGACCGCACTGGCTTCACCGTGGAGGACCGCGACCGCAAACAAGGCCTCTACTTTGTGCGGTACGTGGACAAGCCCGACGAAAAGAAAGAGGCGGGCTTCTTCAGCCGACTGTTCAGCGGCAGCCCCGGTCAAGCCACGCCTGTGCGCTACCGCGTGCGCCTGACCGATGCTGGCAACAACACCCGCATCAGCGTTCTGAACGCTGCTGGCGAAGAAGACACCAGTGCGGTGGCACAACGCATCGCCCAGTTGCTGGTCGACGACCTGAAATAAGCTTTGCTGCGCTTTAAAAACCTGGGCAGTGGCAGCGCAGGCAATGCCACTTTGGTGGAAGCGCGTGACGGCCAGCAGGTCTCCCGGCTGTTGATCGACTGTGGCTTGCGTGTCTCCGAACTTCGGCGCAGGCTGCAATCTGCCGGCCTGGATCTGAGCGATTTGGATGGCCTTTTCGTGACCCATGAGCACAGCGACCATGTAGGCCACACCCATCGCTTCGCACAAGAAACTGGCTTGCCCGTGTGGATGAGCGAAGGCACACGCCTGGCCTGCCAGGCCGAGCTTTGGGGTTTGCCATCCGGGCAACTTCAGACCGCAAGAGATGGCGTCACCTTTGGATTGGGCGCACTGGCGCTTCACCCGTTCACCGTGCCGCACGATGCCCGCGAGCCCCTGCAATTGAGGTGCAGCGATGGTGACCGCTGCTTGGGCGTGCTCACCGACCTGGGCCATGCCAGCGCCCATGTGGTGCAAGCGCTGCAAGGCTGTCACGCCCTGCTGCTGGAGGCCAATCACGATGTGGGCATGCTGAGCCGTTCCAGCTACCCGGCCTTTTTGCGCCAACGCATTGCGGGCCCCCTGGGCCATTTGTCCAATGCGGATGCAGCCGCATTGCTGCAGGCGGTTCATCACCCTGGGCTGAGCTGCGTGGTCGCAGCTCACCTCAGTGAGCGCAACAACACGCCATCGCTGGCACAAGCGGCTTTCAGCGCTGTGTTGGGCTGCCTGGCCGAAGACGTGCTGGTAGCCGATCCGCAAACCGGTTCAGACTGGCATACCGCATGAAAAAAGCCACCCGAAGGTGGCTTTTGGCAGATCGAAGCGTGAATTACTTCTTGTCGCCAGCGGGAGCGGGCGTGGGCGCTGCGGGGGTCGCGTCAGCGGGAGCAGCAGCAGGTGCGGCGGGCGCAGCAGAAGCGTCAGCAGCGGGTGCGGGTGCAGCGGCGGGTGCAGGTGCAGCGGCAGGAGCCGGAGCTTCTTTTTTGCCGCAAGCGACCAAAGCGGCGGCCAACAGGGTTGCCAACAGGAGGGATTTTTTCATGATGATTCCTTTTTGTAAGAGATAACAATTTCCGGAAATTGCCGCAGTCAAGCGACAAAGCCAGTGGACGCTCGAGTTTCAACTGACCAGTCAAAAATTATAGGGTAAATACTAAACTTCTGTCTTCGACTTGTCAGTGTGGTGTCATACATATCAAGGGGTTTTTCGGAGCAACCACCCCGCGGCGCACCAGTCCTTCAACAAATCCTTGGCGCCTTGGCTGCTTTTGGCCAGTTGCTGCGCGCTCAATGACCTTTGGTCCGCCAGTGTGCGCATCAAGCGCGCATCGGCGCCGGAGGCGCGCCAGCTTTCGCCGTTGAGGTAGATGTGCGTGGCGTCGTACATCATGCGGCTTCTTCTGTCCAACACCACACCTTCCAGCGGCAAGCCTTCCTCGCCGGGCTGAAACCACACTTGCGGTTTGGGCTCTGACAAACTCTCGCCCAAGGCGCGTTGCCAGCGACTGGGGTCCTCCAGCAAGCGCTGCAAAGCATCCTGTGCAAAGTTGTGCAAAGCTGCGGGAATCGCCCCAGGCGAGGCCGTGGCGGCTTGGTCAGGGTCTTTGTACAACTGGTCGTCCATGACCTCATCGGCTTGCTCGCCCAGGCGTTGCATCAAGTCGCGCGCCACCTCATCGCGTTTGGGCGCGCGAAAGCCCACCGAATACGTCATGCACTCCCCTTCTGCGATGCCGTCATGCGCATAGCGCGGTGGCAGGTAAAGCATGTCCCCTGGTTCCAGCACATACTCGGCCTCGGGCTCAAAATTGGCAAGGATCTTCAGGGGCGTGTCGTCGCGCAACTGCAGCGCCTTTTGCCGACCGATGCGCCAGCGCCTGCGCCCTTGGGCTTGCAGCAGAAACACGTCGTAGCTGTCAAAGTGCGGGCCGACGCCGCCTTGGTCCGTGGCGTAGCTGATCATCAGATCGTCCAAGCGCGCCGCGGGCACAAAGCGAAAGCCTGCCAGCAAGTCGGCCACCGACTGCACATGCAAATCCACCCCTTGCACCAGCAAGGTCCAGCCCGGCTTGGCAAACGCGGGCAAAGCGCGTCGCTCAAAGGGCCCCGAGCGCAAACGCCAGGGCGTGCGACCCGGTTCTTCGCGAATGACCAGGCGTGACTCGACCTCCTCCTGGGCCGCCAAGGACACCAATTCGCTGCGTGACAAGGGCGCCTTGAAGTCGGCAAAGGCCTGTCGCACCAGCAAGGGTTTGCGTTGCCAGTGACGCTTCATGAATTGCGCCGGCGTCAGGCCACCCAGCAAGCGAAGAGGTTGATCAATGTTCACGGTGAAGTCACTTTCTTGAAACTGCGACAATTCTGCCCCATGAACATTTCACAACATTGCGTGGTCGCCCTGACCTGGACGCTCAAAGACACTTTGGGCGAAGTATTGGACGAACTCGACGAGCCCGTCGAGTTTTTGGTGGGTGGCCACGACTTGCTGGAAAAAATTGAAGAGGCCCTGCAAGGCCACGAGGTGGGCGCCAAAGTCGACCTTCACCTCGAACCGGAAGATGCATTTGGCGATTACGACGAGCAAAAAGTCTTTCTCGAAGACCGCGCGCGCTTCCCCAAAGACTTGGAAGAAGGCATGACCTTCGAAGGCACCGCCCTGCCCGCCGGCTGCAACCCTGACGCCCCCCTGAACCTGATCTACACCGTCACGGAAATTTACCCCGAGCACGTGGTGCTCGACGGCAACCACCCCCTGGCCGGTATCGCCCTGCGCATCCACCTGCGCGTCGCCGGCATTCGCGAAGCCACCGAAGAAGAACAATCCCAAGCCACCCTAGGCGTCGGCTTCTTTGGGGTCAGGTCTTGAGTTTTGCCCAGGATCTGTGGATAACTCAGGTCCAGCTCAACGTTTGCCCGTCGAGCCGTAGCCCCCTTCGCCACGTTCGGTGGCAGAAGAAAACTCGTTCACCACATTGAACTGCGCCTGCACAACAGGCACGATGACCAACTGGGCCAAGCGCTCCATGGGCTCCAGCGTGAAGGCCACATCGCTGCGGTTCCAGGCGCTGACCATCAATTGCCCTTGGTAGTCGCTGTCGATCAGCCCCACCAAGTTGCCCAAGACGATGCCGTGCTTGTGCCCCAAGCCAGAACGCGGCAGGATCAGCGCCGCATAGCCCGGATCGGCCAGATGAATGGCGATCCCGGTGGGCACCAGCTGCCAGGCGTTGGGCTGCAGCGTCAGAGGTGCATCGAGACAAGCACGCAAGTCCAGGCCCGCGCTGCCCGGCGTCGCATACTGAGGCAATTGATCCACCATGCGGGGATCGAGAATTTTCACGTCCAGTTTCATCTGAAATCCTTGGGTCAGGCCGCGAGCCTTCGCGCAATGTCTTGCACCAGCAAGCGCGCCAGCTCTAGCTTGCTGGCATGCGGCAATTCTTTGGCACCTTGGGCGTCCACCAGCAACAAGGCGTTGTCATCTTGCCCAAAGGTAGCGGGACCGATATTGCCCACCAACAGCGGAACGCCCTTGCGCTCGCGCTTGGCCTTGGCATGGTTCAACAGGTCATGGCTTTCCGCCGCAAAGCCCACGCAAAAAAGCGCCCCGCTTTGTGCCCGCTCAGACTGCGCCACGCTGGCCAAAATGTCGGGGTTCTCAGTGAAGCGCAAGGTTGGCGTCTGCCCCGAGCCGTCTTTTTTGATTTTTTGATCGGCCGCCTGGTCCGGACGCCAATCGGCCACGGCAGCCGTGGCCACAAACACCTGGGCTGAAGCCACACCTGCCATCACAGCCTCTTGCATCTCTCGGGCCGAGCGCACATTCACCCGTTGCACGCCGCGCGGCGTGGCCAAGCTGACGGGCCCAGCCACCAAAGTAACCTGGGCGCCGGCTTCTCTGGCCGCACGCGCGATGGCAAAACCCATCTTGCCGCTGGACAAGTTGGTGATGCCGCGCACCGGGTCAATCGCCTCATAGGTGGGCCCGGCCGACACCAGAACCGAGCGGCCCTGCAAAACCTTGGGCTGAAAATAAGCGATCAGGTCTTCCAAAATTTCCTCGGGCTCGAGCATGCGCCCGTCGCCCACTTCGCCACACGCCTGGTCGCCTTGCCCCACATCGAGCACGTACGCGCCATCCGAGCGCAACTGCGCCACATTGCGCTGGGTGGCCGGATGGGCCCACATCTCGCGGTTCATGGCCGGTGCCAGCAGCAAGGGCACTTTGTCGATGGGACGCGCCAGGCACATCAGGCTGAGCAAATCATCGGCGCGGCCGTGCAACAACTTGGCCATGAAGTCGGCACTGGCGGGCGCCACCAAAATCGCGTCCGCCTCCCGCCCCAGATTGATGTGGGCCATGTTGTTGGGCTCACGGGCGTCCCACTGGGAGACGTAAACCGGCCGGTTGGAGAGGGCCTGCATCGTCACGGGCGTCATGAATTGGGTGGCCGCCTCGGTCATGACCACCTGCACCGTGGCACCGGCTTTGACCAGGGCACGGCACAGCTCGGCCGCCTTATAGCAGGCAATTCCACCGCTGAGGCCCAAAACAATGTGTTTTTCAGACAAATTCGTCATGGCTCGGAATGTAGCAGAGCGCCTATAATTTCGCTTTACCACCTCCCGGGAGCTGGCCTCCCGAATCGGCATGACCAAATTCGTTTTCGTGACCGGCGGTGTGGTGTCCTCCCTTGGCAAGGGAATCGCCTCAGCCTCCCTCGCAGCGATTCTTGAATCGCGGGGCCTTAAAGTCACCCTGATCAAGCTCGACCCCTACATCAACGTAGACCCTGGCACCATGTCGCCGTTCCAGCACGGCGAAGTCTTCGTCACCGACGACGGCGCTGAGACCGACCTCGACCTTGGCCACTACGAGCGCTTCATCACGACGCGCATGCGCAAGGCCAACAACTTCACCACCGGCCAAATTTACAAAAGCGTTCTGGAAAAAGAGCGCCGTGGCGATTACCTGGGCAAGACGGTGCAGGTCATCCCCCACATCACCAACGAGATCCAGGATTTCGTGCGCCGTGGCGCCGGCGTGGACACCGAGCATGCGGTTGACGTCGCCATCGTGGAAATCGGTGGCACGGTGGGGGACATCGAGTCCCTGCCCTTCCTGGAAGCCGCCCGCCAGATGAGCCTGAAACTGGGCCCCAACAACATCGCCTTCGTGCACCTGAGCTATGTGCCCTGGATCGCCGCTGCTGGCGAACTGAAAACCAAACCGACCCAGCACACCGCCCAAAAATTGCGGGAAATCGGCATTCAGGCCGACGTGCTCTTGTGCCGTGCGGACCGCCCCATCCCCGAAGACGAGCGCGCCAAGATTTCGCTGTTCTCCAACGTGCCCGAGTGGGGCGTGATCTCCATGTGGGATGTGGACACCATTTACAAAGTGCCCCGCATGCTGCACGAGCAAGGCCTGGACGGCCTGATCTGCGACAAGCTGCGCCTGAACACCCCGCCCGCCAGCCTCAAGCGCTGGGACGACCTGGTCTACGAGGTGGAGCATCCCCAATCCGAAGTTCACATCGCCATGGTGGGCAAGTATGTGGACCTGTCGGACAGCTACAAGTCGCTGAACGAAGCGCTGCGCCATGCGGGCATGAAGAACCATGTGCGCTCGAAGATCACTTACATCGACTCCGAAACCCTGAACCCCGACAACGTCTCGCAACTCGAAAAATTCGACGCGGTGCTGGTTCCTGGCGGTTTTGGCAAACGCGGCATCGAGGGCAAGATTTGCGCGGCCCGTTATGCCCGCGAGCACAAGATCCCTTACCTCGGCATTTGCCTGGGCATGCAAGTGGCCACCATCGAATACGCCCGCCATGTGGCCGGCCTGAAAGACGCCAACAGCACCGAGTTCGAGCCCGACGGCCCGAACCCCGTGATTGCCTTGATCACCGAGTGGAAAGACGCCGACGGCAGCATCAAGAAGCGCGATGCCAATTCTGACCTGGGTGGCACCATGCGCCTGGGCGCGCAAAGCTCGGATGTGGCCAAGGGCACGCTGGCCCACCAGATTTACGGCGACGTGGTCACCGAGCGCCATCGCCACCGCTATGAGGCCAATGTGAACTTCCTGGACACCTTGCGAAAGGCCGGCCTGGTCATTTCCGCCTTGACCCAGCGTGAGCAACTGACCGAGATCGTCGAATTGCCGCAATCGGTTCACCCCTGGTACATGGGCGTGCAGTTCCACCCCGAATTCAAGTCGACACCCTGGGATGGCCACCCCTTGTTCAACGCCTACATTCGTGCCGCGCTGGACCTGAAAAAATCCACACCCTCACTGAAAGTCGTGGCATGAAACTCTGCGGCTTTGACGTCGGCCTGCAACATCCGTTTTTCCTGATCGCTGGGCCTTGCGTGGTCGAGTCCGAGCAATTGCAAATGGACACCGCGGGGACCTTGAAAGAGATTGCCGGGCAACTTGGCATTCCGTTCATCTTCAAGTCGAGTTACGACAAAGCCAATCGCTCCAGCGGCACCAGCTTTCGCGGGCCGGGCATGCAAAAGGGCCTGGAGATTCTGGCCAAGGTCAAAAAAGAATTGAATGTCCCCCTCCTGACCGACGTTCACACCGAAGCGGAAATCCCCGCGGTGGCGCAGGTCGTGGATGTGTTGCAGACCCCCGCCTTCCTGTGCCGCCAAACCGACTTCATTCGCGCCGTGGCGCAATCGGGCAAGCCGGTGAACATCAAGAAGGGACAGTTCCTGGCGCCGCATGACATGAAGAACGTGATCGACAAGGCCCGTGCCGCTGCGCGCGAGGCTGGCCTGTCGGAAGACCGTTTCATGGCCTGCGAGCGGGGTGCCAGCTTTGGCTACAACAACCTGGTCAGCGACATGCGCTCGCTGGCCATCCTGCGTGAAACCGGCGCGCCAGTGGTGTTCGATGCCACGCACTCTGTGCAATTGCCAGGCGGCCAGGGCACCAGTTCGGGCGGCCAGCGCGAGATGGTGCCGGTGCTGGCACGCGCAGCTGTCGCTGTGGGCGTGGCTGGCCTCTTCATGGAAACCCATCCCAACCCGGCGCAAGCTTTGAGCGACGGCCCCAATGCTGTGCCGCTCAAGCACATGCGCGCGCTGCTGGAAACCTTGGTGGCCTTGGACCAGGTCACCAAGAAGAACCCCTTCCTTGAAAACAATTTCGCTGCCTGAAGCGCAGTCACGGAGACCCCCATGCCCAGCACCTACATCCTCGCCAACGTCAAGGTCACCAATCCGACGCAATACGAGGAATACCGCAAGTGGTCGACGGCCGCCATGCAAGCCAGCGGCGCCGAAGTGTGCGTGCGCGGTGGCGCCTTTGAAGTGATCGAAGGCGACTGGACGCCCGACCGTTTGGTGCTGTTGAAATTTCCCTCCAAAGAAGCCGCACTGGCTTTTTACAACTCGCCCGAATACACCCAGGCGCGTGCGGCCCGCGAAGGCGCCGCCATCATGCGCATGGTGATGGTCGAAGGGACCTGATTTTTATTTTTGAGAAAGCCAAGAGATCATGAGTGCAATTGTTGACATCGTCGGCCGCGAAATTCTGGACAGCCGCGGCAACCCCACCGTTGAATGCGATGTGCTGCTGGAGAGTGGCGTGATGGGCCGCGCCGCTGTGCCCTCGGGCGCCTCCACCGGCAGCCGCGAGGCCATTGAACTGCGCGACGGCGACAAGAGCCGTTACCTCGGCAAGGGCGTGCTCAAAGCCGTGGAGCACATCAACACCGAAATTTCAGAAGCCGTGTTGGGCCTGGACGCATCCGAGCAAGCTTTTCTGGACAAGACCCTGATCGACCTGGACGGTACAGAAAACAAGAGCCGCCTGGGCGCCAACGCCATGCTGGCCGTGTCCATGGCCGTGGCACGGGCCGCCGCCGAAGAGTCGGGCCTGCCTTTGTACCGTTATTTCGGTGGCATGGGTGGCATGCAGTTGCCGGTGCCGATGATGAACGTCATCAACGGTGGCGCGCACGCCAATAACAACCTGGACCTGCAAGAGCTGATGATCATCCCCGTGGGCGCCCCCAGCTTCCGCGAAGCGGTGCGTTATGGCGCGGAAGTGTTCCACGCGCTGAAAAAAATCATCCACGACAAAGGCATGAGCATCGCGGTGGGCGACGAAGGTGGCTTTGCCCCGAATGTGCCCGGCCATGAAGCCGCCATCCAGATGATTCTGGAAGCCATCGACCAAGCCGGCTACACCGCGGGCGAACAAATCGCCATTGGCCTGGACTGCGCTTCGAGCGAGTTCTACAAAGACGGCAAGTACCACCTGGAAGGCGAAGGCCTGGTGCTCGATGCCGCTGCCTGGACCGACATGCTGGCCACCTGGGTGGACAAGTACCCCATCATCAGCATTGAAGACGGCATGGCCGAAGGCGACTGGGACGGCTGGAAAATTCTGACCGAGCGCCTGGGCGACAAGGTTCAGTTGGTGGGTGACGATTTGTTCGTGACCAACACCAAGATCCTGAAAGAGGGCATCGACAAGCACATTGCCAACTCGATCCTCATCAAGATCAACCAGATCGGCACCCTGACCGAAACCTTCGCAGCCATCGAAATGGCCAAGCGCGCGGGCTACACCGCTGTCATCAGCCACCGCTCGGGCGAAACCGAAGACTCCACCATCGCCGACATTGCCGTAGGCTTGAACGCAGGCCAGATCAAGACCGGCTCGATGAGCCGCAGCGATCGCATGGCCAAGTACAACCAGCTGCTGCGCATCGAGGAAGACCTGGGTGACGTTGCCAGCTACCCCGGCCGTGACGCTTTCTACAACCTGCGCTGAACCCTGCTGAAGCAACACCATGGGCCGCCCTCTGACCTGGATTTTGCTGACCTTGCTGGTGATCCTGCAAGGCCAGCTGTGGCTGGGCCGGGGCAGCTTGCCCGAGGTGATGCGCTTGCGCCAGCAATTGGCCGAGCAGCGCGAGCAAAACCAGCAAGCGCAATACACCAACCAGCGACTCGACGCCGAATTGCGTGACCTCAAGGAAGGCCTGGAAATGGTCGAGGAGCGCGCACGCAAGGAGATTGGCATGGTGAAGAACCACGAGATCTTCATTCAGGTCAGCAGGTAAGCGGTGAAGCTCTGGGTCTTGGGGGCGTGTGAGGCATCGTTCGCCGCCGACTTGCAACAGGCTTCAAACACTTGGCCTGCCCCTCCCTCGTCCATTGCGTTATTGACGCTTGCTGGCGATGCAGCTTCACAGGCGATCGGGGCGCATGATTTTGTGGTGCTCATGGGCGCCACAGCCCCAGCAGAACAGGACAACTGGCGTGCGCACCTGCTGCAGGCGCGCCTGCCCTTTCAGGTGCTTTACGGTGATTCAGCGCAGGCACTGCAAAATTTGAGCTTCGCCTGGTCCAGCCATGTGCAAAGCCAGTCTGCCTTGCGTCCTGAAATTTTGCCGCGCTGGGAAGGCGTGTGCGAGAGCTGCAGCGACCCCGAGTGCGAGCATCGGCTGTTCAGCCGCTTGCTCGCCCAAGCCTCGCCTCAGTGAACCGCGCTGCTGTCGCCCGGTTGCGCGGGCGTGTCCAGGAAAATTTGGGCTGCATCCACCGCATCGAAGCGGTACTGCTGGCCACAAAAGTCGCAACCCACTTCGATTTCTTGACGCTCTGCCAAAATCGACTCGGCCTCCTCGACGCCCAGGCTTCGAATCATGCGGCTGACGCGCTCTTGACTGCAGGTGCATGCAAAGCGCGGGCCGGTGGCCCCTTGCATGGGCTCGAAGCGCAACAGCTTTTCTTCCCAGAACAGGCGGCGCAAGATGGTTTCGGCATCGAGCTCCAACAACTCTTGGGCCTGCAGGCTGGCCGCCAAAATCGCGATGCGCTGGTAGTCCTCGTTGCGGCCAATTTGGTCTTCGTCGGCCGCGGTCGCACGAGCGGAGAGGTTGCCTTCGCCTTGCACGGGCAGGCGCTGGATCAACAGGCCCGCAGCCACGCTGTCGTTGGCGGCCAGCACCAGGGTGGTGTCGAGCTGCTCGCTTTGCAACATGTAGTGCTGCAGGATGTCGCTGAATTTTTCCAGGGGCTTGCCGGCGTCGTCCCACAAGGAAATGATGCCTTGGTAGGGTTGCTGACCGGGCAGCTTGTCCTTGGGGTCCAGGGTGATGGCGCAACGCCCTTGGTTGTTTTGGTTCACCATCTGGCTCAAGCGCGCTTGCGCAGGCACATCGCCCACGGTCTTGGCCGTGGCACGCAGACTCAAGTCGGGCTGCACCTCCACCACCGCCACTTTGAGCGGGCCGTCACCAAACACCTGCAGCACCAGGGCGCCATTGAACTTGATGTTGGACTGCATCAGCGCAGCCGCTGCCGTCATCTCGCCGAGCAAATGGCGAACCGGTTCCGGGTAAGGGCCCGTCTCGGCATTGTTGGCCCGGCGCTGCAGGATGTCACGCCAGGTGTCGGTGAGGCGCACCAGCATGCCGCGCACCGGCAGGCCGTCGAACAAAAATTTGTGCAGTTCGGACATCAGCCAATCTTTCGCAGGCCGTTGCGGAAGCGACGGGCGTTCTGGGCGTAGTTCGGGGCACTGCGGCGCAGGCCGGCAATTTGCTCGGGGGTGAGCTCGCGCACGACTTTGGCGGGACTGCCCACAATCATCGAACCGTCGGGAAATTCCTTGCCTTCGGTGACCAGCGCACCGGCGCCGACCAGGCAGTTCTTGCCAATCTTGGCGCCATTGAGCACGATGGCACCCATGCCAATCAGGGTCTCGTCGCCAATGGTGCACCCGTGCAGGATGACTTGGTGGCCTACGGTGACGTTTTGGCCAATGGTCAAGGGCAAGCCATGGTCGCTGTGCAACACGCTGCCGTCCTGAACGTTGCTGCCACGGCCAATGCGGATGGGTTCGTTGTCGCCGCGAATCACGGCGTTGAACCAGACGCTGACATCGTCTTCCAACGCGACGCGGCCGATGACTTCGGCGCTGTCGGCAATCCAGGCCGATTCAGCGACTTCGGGAACAATGTCGTCGAGTTGATAGAGTGCCATGGCCGACCTTCGTGCGTTGCTAAAACTACAATTGTACGAATGGAACTCAGACAAGAGGCGCTCAGGGCTTTGGCCATCGCCGATCCGCAAGAAAAAGTGCAGGCCACGCAGGCGCTGTGGGCCCAACGCGCTGGCCTGACGCTGTCGGCGTCTGCCGCCTTGCACCCAGGCGACCTGCACTTGCCCGGACGTCCGACCCGCCCGCTCTTGAAACCGGCCCGAGACGTGCCCTCGCGCTCCCCCTTCACCACGCAAGGGCTGGCGGCCTTGATGCACGCGGTCTGTCACATCGAGTTCAATGCCATCAACTTGGCCTTGGACGCCGTCTGGCGATTCGCCGGCATGCCGGACAACTACTATGCCGATTGGCTGAGCGTGGCGTACGAGGAGTCCACGCATTTTGTGCTGGTGCGCGACCATTTGAGCACGCTGGGTTTTGCCTATGGCGACTTTGATGCCCACGATGGCCTGTGGTCCATGTGCGAAAAAACCCGCGATGACGTGGTGGCCCGCATGGCCGTGGTCCCGCGCACCTTGGAAGCCCGCGGTCTCGACGCGACCCCACTGATCCAAGACAAACTGCAACGCGTGGGCACCGACGATGCACGCCATGCGAGTGCCATTCTGGACATCATCCTGCGCGATGAGGTGGGCCATGTGGCCATTGGCAACCATTGGTACCACTGGCTGTGCGAACAACAAGGTTTGGACCCTGTGGCGCATGATCAATACCTGGTTGCCAAGCTAGAAGCCCCTCGCTTGCGTCCCCCCTTCAACCTTGAGGCACGACGGCGCGCTGGCTTCACTTCTGAAGAAATGGAAAGGCTAGGGGTCAGGTCTTGAGTTTTGCCTTTTTTCTGTGGATAACTACACAAGCCGGCGAACCACTTGAGTTATCCACAGAAAAAAGGCAAAACTCAAGACCTGACCCCATGCTCCCCACCTCGCGGATGGTGCAGCGCATGCAGCGTCTGCAGTCGCTCCCGCGCAACATGGGTGTAGATGGTGGTGGTCGAAATATCCGCATGCCCCAAAAGCATTTGAACAGCCCGCAGGTCAGCGCCATGGTTGAGCAAATGGGTGGCGAAGGCATGGCGCAAGGTATGCGGCGACAAAGGGCGCTGAATGCCCGCCAAACGCGCATACTTCTTCACCAAGGTCCAGAACATGACACGGGTCATGGCCTCGCCCGACTTGCTGCCGCGCGCAGTCACAAACAATGCTTCGTTGAGTTGCGAACCCAACAGCGCAGGGCGTGCTTGCGCCAGGTAACGCTCGAGCCACTCCGCGGCCACCGCGCCAAAGGGCACCAAGCGCTCTTTGCTGCCTTTGCCCATGACCCGCAACACGCCTTCGGACAAACTGACTTGAAACACCTTGAGGCTGACCAACTCCGTCACACGCAAGCCACAGGCGTAAATCAACTCGAACATGGCGCGGTCACGCAAGCCCAAGGGCGTGTCGACAAGGGGCGCGGCGAGCAAGGCCTCGACCTCGGCCTCGCTCAGGGTTTTGGGCACACGCAGGGCCTGTTTGGCAGACAGCATGCGCACCGTCGGATCGGAAGGCAAGACCCCCTCACGCACCGCCCAACGAAAAAATCGCCGGAACACCGTCAAGCGGCGGTTGGCGGTGGTGGCCCGGGTCTGGGCATGCCGCGCCGCGAAATAGCCTTGCAGGTCCGACTCGGTCACGCTGGCCAAGCCGCGCGTGGGCAAACTGAGGGCGAACAACGTGAGGTCGCGACGGTAGGCTGACAAGGTATTGGCCGACAGCCCGTCCTCGAGCCAGAGGGCATCGAGGAATCGGTCAATCAAGGGATCGACCGATTCAGCCGCAGGCTTGTCGCGCGCCAAAGCCTCAATCCAGGCGGAGTTTTTGCGTGTCCACCACTTTTTTGTAGACGTCGAACTCTGCCTTCATCTGCGCCGCAAATTGTTCCGGCGTGTTGGCCACGATCAATGAGCCCGTGTCTTCAATGCGCTTGCGCACCGCTGGATCTTCCAGGGCTTTGCGCACGCCCGCATTGATTTTGTCCACCACCTCTTTGGGCAAACCTTTGGGGCCGTAAATCCCGTAATAAGCCATGCGGTTCACCGCCTCCAGGCCCACTTCCTTGAAGGTGGGCACATTGGGCAACACGGCCAGTCGCTGCGGCGCGGCCACCACGATGGGCACCAAGCGGTTGTCCTTGATGAAGGGCAGCGCAGAAGGCAGGTTGTCAAAAATCATGGGCACCTGGCCGGCCACGGTGTCATTCAAGGCCGGGCCTGCGCCACGGTAAGGAATGTGGGTGATGAAGGTGCCCGAAAGGCTCTTGAACAACTCCGTTTGCAAATGGCCAATGCCACCCGTGCCGGAGGACGAATAAGAGTATTTGCCCGGATTGGCTTTGACTTCTTGCAGAAAGCCTTTGTAATCCTTGGCCGGAAAGCTCGGGTTCACGGCAATCACATTGGGCGTGGCCGCAATGTTGATGATGGGCGTGAAGTCCGTCAACGGGTTGTAGGGGATCTTGGGGTTGATGGCCGGGTTGGCCGCCGTGGTGGACACCGTGGCCATGCCCAGTGCGTAACCGTCGGGGGCCGATTTGGCCGTTTCATTGGCCCCGACCACGCCGCCGCCACCGGCCTTGTTCTCCACCACCACCACTTGGCCCAAGGCCTTGCCCAGGGGGTCGGCAATGACGCGCGCAATGATGTCGGTGGTGCCGCCCGGTGCAAACGGCACCTGCAACTTGATGGTCTTGGTGGGGTATGCCTGCGCCATGGCCAGCGAGCCCCAGGTACCCAGCACAGCCCCGGCCATGCCCCACACAACAAAACGTTTTTTCATGTTTTCACTCCCAAATAATCCAGCTTGAAATATACCCCCGACAGTCACACCCGCAACCGATCAGGGTCAATGAATCGCTTATGCTCAGCGCGTGAACTATGCCCAACTTTTATTCCCCGATTTCTCCCTGATTTTGTGTGGCTATCTGGTGTGCCGCTACACCGCCTTGAACCGCACGGTCTGGCAGCAAGTGGAAACGCTGGTCTACTTTTTTCTCTTCCCTGCCCTGCTGTTTCACTCCATCACGCGCACACCGCTGGACTTGCGCACCGCCTCCAGCCTCATGGGGGCTGGCCTGTCACTGGGGTTGAGCGGCATTGTGCTGTGCTACGCCCTGCCTTACCTGCCCTGGGTGGGGCGACACATCGATGTGCGCCAGCATGCCGCGGCGGCCCAGGTGGGCTTTCGCTTCAACTCTTTCATCGGGCTCGCCTTGGTCGACAGACTGGCCGGACCCGAAGGCTTGTCGCAACTGGCCGTGCTCATTGGCGTGTGCGTGCCCATGTTCAACATTGCGGCGGTCTGGCCCATGACCCGCCATGGGCAACACAGCTTTGGGCGTGAATTGATTCGCAACCCCTTGGTCATCACCACAGCCGCGGCCCTGAGCTTCAACCTGGCCGGCTTGCACATTCCGGGCTGGCTGGAGCCCACCATCAGCCGCATTGGCAGCGCCTCGATTGCCTTGGGCTTGATGGCCGCGGGCGCCGGCCTGCAAATGAACCGCCTGGCCACCGACCGCGCCCTCAGCATGGGCTTGTTGATGGTGCGTCATTTGATCAGCCCCCTCATTGCGCTGGGGCTCGCGCAGTTGTTTGGCCTGGAAAAAATTCAGGCTTCGGTCTTGCTGGCCTTTGCCGCCTTGCCCACCGCCTCGAGTGCTTATGTGCTGGCCGCCCGCATGGGCTACGACGGCCCGTATGTGGCGGGCCTGGTCACCTTGTCCACCCTGCTGGGCATGGCCAGCCTGCCCTTTGCTTTGGGCCTGATGCCCTGACTCAGACCACCACGGGTTCGGGCTCCAGCAGGATGCCAAAGCGCTCGTAAACACTGGTCTGGATGGCCTTGGCCAAAGTGACCACTTCACCGCCGGTGCAAGGGTGTGCCGCGCCGCCGCGGTTCACCAGCACCAGGGCCTGTTTTTCGTAGACGCCGGCGTTGCCCACCGACTTGCCCTTCCAGCCACAGGCATCGATCAGCCAGCCCGCCGCCAGTTTGATGCGGCCATCGGCCAAGGGGTAATGCACGACCTTGGGCTCGCGGCCAATGATGTCCGCGCATTGCTCGGGGGTGACCGTCGGGTTTTTGAAGAAGCTGCCGGCATTGCCAATGACTGCAGGGTCGGGCAATTTGGCGCGCCGGATGGCGCAAACCCAGTCAAAAATTTGCCGGGCTGTGGGGTGGGTCACCCCTGTTTCTTGCTGCTGGCGCCACAAATCCTGGTAGCCCAGCTCAGGCCGCCAGGCTTTGGCCAGCTTGAACCGCACCCGCGTGATCAAAGCCTTGCCCGCCAGCCCCATGTGCTGCGACCCGCCCCGGGCCTGCTGCGGGCCATGTTTGAACACGGAATCCCGGTAGCCAAAAGCGCACTGGGCGGCGTTCAGGCTGAAGCTGCGTCCAGTCGTGAGGTCGATGGCATCGAGGCTGTCAAAACGGTCTTGAAGCTCGACGCCATAGGCCCCGATGTTTTGCACCGGGGAGGCGCCGACGCTGCCCGGAATCAAGGCCATGTTCTCCAGCCCGGGCCAGCCTTGGTCCAACGTCCAGGCCACAAAGTCATGCCAGGGCTCGCCGGCAGCGGCTTCGATCACCCAATGCCGCTCATCTTCGCCCACCAAACGCCGGCCCAGCAGCTCGACTTTCAGCACCAAAGGCTTGACGTCGCCGGTCAAGACGATGTTGCTGCCGCCCCCCAGCACGAACTTGGGCGCAGCCGCCAGCGCCGGGTCGGCCAACACCGCCTGCACGTCCGCTTCGGACGTGACGCGCACCAGCCGCAGCGCCTTGGCGGCAATGCCAAAGCTGTTGTAAGGCTGAAGGGACAGGTTTTGCTCTACCATCATGGGAGAATTGTCTCATTCCCCTAGCCTTTCCTGAACTGCCATGCCCTCTTTTGATACTGTTTGCGAAGCCAACCTGGTCGAAGTCAAAAATGCCGTCGAAAACGCCGCCAAGGAAATCGCCACCCGTTTCGATTTCAAAGGCACTTCCGCGGCCATTGAACTCAAAGACAAGGACATCACGATGTTCGGCGATGCCGAGTTCCAACTCACCCAGGTGGAAGACATCCTGCGCAACAAGCTCACCAAGCGCAATGTCGACGTGCGCTTTCTGGACAAAGGCGATGTCCAGAAAATCGGTGGCGACAAGGTCAAGCAAGTGGTGAAGGTGCGCAACGGCATCGAAAGCGACGCCGCCAAGAAAATTCAGCGCCTGATCAAGGACAGCAAGCTCAAGGTTCAGGCCGCCATTCAGGGCGACGCCGTGCGGGTGACCGGCGCCAAGCGCGACGACCTGCAAGCCGCCATGGCCGCCATCCGCAAGGACATGGCCGACTTGCCCCTGAGCTTCAACAACTTTCGCGACTGAGGCTCAGTCTTTTTTCTTGCTGCCGCCAATTTTGGATTCTGTGCCCGCCAGCAACCGCGCGATGTTCTCGCGGTGACGGTAAAGCAGCAAAGCGCTCATGGCGGTCACCGCCACCGCAATGCCTTGGTGGGCGTACCAGAGCTCGCGGTCACCCAGCAGGTAATACGCCGGCGCCAGCACCGAGGCGGCCAGGGCCGCCAAGGACGAGTAACGCGACACAAAGGCCACGAGCAGCCAGGTCAGCAGCGTGGCCGTGCCCAGCCAGGGCTGCACGCCCATCAGCACACCTGCGGCCGTGGCCACGCCCTTGCCACCTTGAAAGTGGAAAAACACCGGCCAGAGGTGCCCTAAAAAGGCCCCCAAGGCCACCAGCGCGACCGTACCCTCGCCCAGGCCCAACAAGGGGCCATAGATTTTCACCACCACCACCGGCACCCAGCCTTTGACGGCATCGAGCAACAAGGTCAGGATGGCGGCTTTTTTGCTGCCCGAACGCAGCACATTGGTGGCGCCGGGGTTCTTGCTGCCGTAGGTGCGGGGGTCGTGCAAGCCCATCACGCGGCTGACGATCACCGCAAAAGACAGCGAGCCGATCAGGTAGGCCGCCAGCGCTGCCAGCCAGGTCAGCGCCCAAGGATGTAAAGCCCAACCACTCATTGCGCCGGATCCCGCAGTTCCCAGCGAATGGCGTCCACGGCCGCCAACAGCTCGGGCGACAAGGCGGTGTTCCAGGCATCCAGGTCCTGATCGAGTTGCGCCACCGAGGTGACACCAATGATGGTGCTGGCCACCCGCCACTGACGGTAGCAAAAGGCCAAGGCCAATTGCGTGGGCGTCATGCCATGTGCGCGGGCCAGGGCGTTGTAGCGACGGGCCGCTTCCAGCGCCTCGGGGCGTCCCCAGCGCTGCTTGCGCACGCTTTCATAGCGTGCGATGCGTGCGTCTTGGGGTGCGGCCGGGTCGGTGGGATCCACTTGGTCGTATTTGCCCGTCAGCAAGCCAAAGCCCAGGGGCGAGTACGCCAGCAAGGACACATTCAGGCGGTGCAGGCTTTCGTCAAGGGCGTTCTCGTGGCTGCGGTTCACCAGGCAATAGGCGTTTTGAACACTGGCCACGCGCGGCAAACCATGTTGCTCGGCCAAACGCACAAACTCGTGAACACCGTAGGGCGTTTCGTTGGACAGGCCAATGGCGCGAATTTTGCCCTGCTTGACCAGGCGGCCCAGGGTTTCCAACTGCTCGTGAATCGGGGTGGCCGAATTCTCTTTGGCCGGGTCGTAATAGAGCGCGCCAAAGGCCGGCACATGGCGCTCGGGCCAGTGGATCTGGTACAGGTCAATGACATCGGTTTGCAAGCGGCGCAAGCTGTTGTCACACGAGGTGACGATGTCTTGCGCCGTCATGCCCGCGCCAGGCCGCACCCAAGGCATGCCACGCGAAGGGCCGGCCACCTTGGAGGCCAGCACCAGTTTTTGGCGCGCGCCGGGGCGCTGGGCAAACCAGCGGCCCAAAATGGTTTCGGTCGAGCCGCAGGTCTCGGCGCGCGCGGGCACAGAGTACATCTCGGCAGTGTCCAGGAAATTCACGCCGCGCTCGAGCGAGCGGTCCAGAATCGCGAAAGAAGTGGCTTCGTCCACTTGCTCGCCAAAGGTCATGGTGCCCAGGCAAATGGGGGTGACGTGCAGGTCGCTCTGGCCGAGCGTCACGGTTTGGGTGTAGGGTTGAATCATGGTGATAGTTTACGTTTGTCGGGCACGGGCTTCTTCTTGCAGGCGCAAGACGCGCCGCTGCACTTTGCCGGTAGTGGTCATGGGCAATTCCGCAATGAACTCAATCTCCTTGGGGTATTCATAGGGCGCCAACTGGCCGCGCACATGCTTTTGCAAGTCGGCCACCAAGGCATCGCTGGCCTGGTACCCCGCAGCCAGCACCACATAGGCTTTCACCAGGGCGCCGCGCTCGGGGTCGGGCTTGGGGACCACGGCAGCATTGCCCACCGCCGGGTGCTTGACCAGACAGTTTTCAATTTCACTGGGGCCGATGCGGTAGCCCGCGGACTTGAAGACATCGTCTGCCCGGCCTTGGTACCAGAGGTAGCCGTCCGCATCGCAGACTGCCAAATCGCCCGTGCGGCACCAGTCTGCGGTGTATTTCGCTTGGGTTGACCCCGGGTTTTTCCAATAGCCCAAAAAGAAAATGGGATCGGGTTGCCCATGCTGGTTGAAGCGGTGCAGCGCCACATCGCCTGGCACGCCGGGTGGGCACTCGCGCCCTTCGTCGTCGATCACGGCCACGCGGTGACCGGGATAGCCCTTGCCCATGCTGCCCGCGCGTGCGGGCCAGCCCACGCCCCCAGCGCGCTTGTCGTTCATGGCGCAGTTGCCCACGATGTAATTGATTTCGGTTTGCCCGAACATTTCATTGACGATCACACCCAACTGCTCTTTGCAGTAGGCGAACACCGCATCGCCCACGGCCTCGCCCGCGCTCATGATGGCGTGCAGCTTGAATTGGAAATGTTGGCGGGGCTGCGGATAGGCTTTCATCATGGCTTTCAAGGCCGTGGGGAACAGAAAGCTGTGGGTGACGCGGTGTTGCGCCATCAACTGAAAGGCCAGTTCCGGGCTGAAGCGCCCGGCCCAGGCCACGATGGGCCGTCCGAAATACAAGGTGGGCAACAGGGCGTCCATCAGCCCGCCGGTCCAGGCCCAGTCGGCAGGCGACCAAAACACGGCCTGGCTTTCATGGGGCTTGGGGTTTTGGGGGTCAAAGCCAAACCAGTTTTGGCTGCAGACAAAGCCCGTCAAATTGCCGATCAGGGCACGGTGCGGAATGACCGCGCCTTTGGGGGGCCCCGTCGTGCCACTGGTGTAAATCAGCACGGCCGGGTCGTCGGCATGGGTTTGGGCCGCCACGAAACGGGCTTGCATGCGTGCCGTGGCCGCAACGTAATCCACATCGCATTGCGCAGCAGCGGTTCCCAGGCCAATCACTTGCCGCAGCAAGGGGCACTCGGCGCGCACGCTCAGCAGGTTGGCCACCGAGGTGTCGTCCACGATGGCGGCGACGGCTTCGCTGTTTTGCAAGCGGTAAGACAAGGCCTCCGGCCCAAACAGCAGTGACAGTGGCATGGCCACAGCCCCCATTTGCATCACGGCCATGTAAGCCACCGCGGTTTCAAACCGTTGCGGCAACACGATGGCCACACGGTCGCCGCGCTGCACACCCAGGCTCACCAAGACATGGCTGAGCGCATCGGCGGCAGACTGCAATTGCGCATAGCTGTAGCGGCGCGCCCGGCCTTGGGCGCTGTGCTCAATGATGGCCGTGCGACGCGCTGCCCCGGGCTGGCGGGCCCAGCGGCGCGCGCAAGCCTCAGCCATGTTGAAGTGTTCATCGACATGCCAGCCAAACTGCTGCTGCATGCGCGCATAGTGGTCTTGGAGGTGACGGGAAGTCATGCACGAGGTCCTTATGATGGAGGGAATGTACAACGTTCAAAAAGCTTCGCGCAGCGCGTTTGTCCCGATTCGCAACCTGCAATACCACGTCCGACTCTGGGGTGAGCCCGGCCCGGGCAAGACGCCGCTCTTCATGGTGCACGGCTGGATGGATGTGGCCGCCTCGTTCCAGTTCGTGGTGGACGCCTTTGCCAAAGACCGCTATGTGGTGGCCCCCGATTGGCGCGGCTACGGCCTGACCGATGCGGGTGGCGTGGACAACTTCTGGTTCCCCGACTATTTGGCCGACCTGGATTTTTTAATCGACCACTTCCAGCCCGAGGGCTCGGTGGACCTGGTGGGGCACAGCATGGGCGGCAACATTGCCATGCTCTATGCCGGCGTGCGCCCCGAGCGCATTCGCCGCCTGGTCAACCTCGAAGGCTTTGGCATGGCGCAGACCCGCCCCTCGCAAGCGCCCGGTCGTTACGCCAAATGGATGGACGAGCTCAAAGCGCTCAACCGCGGCGAGATGGCGCTCAAGACCTACCCCGATGTGGCCGCGGTGGCGCAGCGCCTGATCAAAACCAACCCGCGCATCAGCCTGGACAAAGCCGAATGGCTGGCCCGCCACTGGGCGCAGCCCAATGCGCAGGGTGAATGGGCGATTCTGGGCGATGCGGCCCACAAGGTGATCAATGCCAACCTGTACAAGGTGGAAGAGGTGCAGGAAATTTTCAAGCGCATCACAGCGCCAACGCTGTGCGTGATTGCCAGCGACAACAGCCTGGACACTTGGTGGAAAGGCAAATACACCCTGAATGAATTTCAAGAGCGCATGAAAGCGGTGGCGCAATTGCAAAACGCCCTGGTGCAAGACGCCGGCCACATGATGCACCACGACCAACCCCAGGTGCTGGCCGAGTTGATGGAAGCGTTCCTGGACGCCCCCGATGCATGACACCGATGTCTTGATGGTGGGGGCCGGCGCGGCCGGCTTGTTTTGCGCCGGCGTGGCCGCCCAGTTGGGCTTGAAGGTTTTGCTGATCGACCACAGCGCCAAAGTGGCGGAAAAAATCCGAATTTCTGGCGGCGGCCGCAGCAACTTCACCAACCGGGACATCGATGTGCGCGCGCCGCACCGGCATTTTTTGGGCGAGAACCCCCAGTTTTGTCGCAGCGCCCTCTCCCGCTACACCCCGGCCGATTTCATTGCCTTGGTGCAACGCCATGGCATCGCCTTTCATGAAAAACACAAAGGCCAGCTGTTTTGCGACCACTCTGCCGAAGACCTGATCCAGATGCTGCTCAGGGAATGCGCGGCCGGCGCCAACGGCGGCAGCGTCACCCGCTGGCAGCCCTGCGGTCTGAAAGCCTTGCGCCATCACGACAGCCCCGAGCCCCATTACGAAGCCGACACCGACCAAGGCACGGTGCGAGCCCGTGCGGTGGTGGTGGCCACCGGTGGGTTGTCCATCCCGCAAATTGGCGCCACCGATCTGGGCTACCGGCTCGCCACCCAATTTGGCCTGCGCATGGTCACGCCGCGCCCGGCCTTGGTGCCCCTGAGCTTTGATGCCCAAGCCTGGGCCCCGTTTGCCCAATTGGCTGGGCTGTCCTTGCCAGTCACCTTGGCCACAGGCGCCAAGAAAACCCGCATGGCTTTTGACGAAGACCTGCTGTTCACCCACCGCGGCCTGTCCGGGCCGGCCGTGCTGCAAATTTCCAGTTACTGGCAGCCCGGCCAAGCCCTCAGCGTGGATCTGGCTCCCGGGGTGGACCTGGCCGAAGCTTTGGTGCAGGCCAAGCACCAATCCCGCCGCTTGCTGGCCAATGCACTGGCCACCTGGTTTCCGGCCCGCCTGGCCGACACCTGGGTGCAGCGCGACCCCGAATGGCAGCGGCCACTGCCAGACACCCCCGACCGCGCCTTGACCCGCCTGGCCGAACAATTGAGCCAATGGCAAATCACGCCCACCGGGACCGAGGGCTACAAAAAGGCCGAAGTGACCGCCGGCGGCGTGGACACCCGCGACCTGTCGCAGCAAACCCTGGAATCGCGCCAGCCCGGGCTGTATTTCATTGGCGAAGTGGTGGACGTCACCGGCTGGCTGGGGGGGTACAACTTCCAATGGGCCTGGTCCAGCGCCCATGCTTGCGCCCAGGCTTTGGCAAGCCGGCTGAAACCGCTATAATCGCTGTATTTGCTGGCAAAACCCCGACGGCCTGATCACCTGAAGTCGGGGACAACCGCGAACATGGCCGCCCGGGCCCGATCTTCCCAGGCACCCTCTGCTCGCACATTTTTGAAAATTGTTCGTCAATGACCACCATTCGCGTTAAAGAAAATGAGCCCTTCGACGTGGCTCTCCGCCGCTTCAAGCGCACCATCGAAAAATTGGGCCTGCTCACCGAGCTGCGCGCCCGTGAGTTCTACGAGAAGCCCACGGCCGAGCGCAAGCGCAAGAAAGCCGCTGCCGTGAAGCGCCATTACAAGCGCGTGCGCAGCATGCAATTGCCCAAGAAGATGTATTGATCGCCGGCTGATTCGTCAGCGGTCAAACACCGATTGGCTCGCCCGGGGACGCCCGCGCGGGCCATTGTTTTTTTTGCAGGAGTACACGATGAGCTTGAAAGACCAGATCACCGAAGACATGAAAACCGCCATGCGCGCCAAAGACAGCGCGCGCCTGGGCACCATCCGCCTGTTGCAGGCGGCCATGAAGCAAAAAGAAGTGGACGAGCGCGTCACCCTGGACGATGCCGCGGTGATCGCCATCGTCGACAAGCTGATCAAGCAGCGCAAAGATTCCGTCACCGCCTATGTGCAAGCCAACCGCCAGGATTTGGCAGACCAGGAAAGCTCGGAAATCAAGGTGCTGGAAGCCTACCTGCCGCAGCGCCTGTCGCCCGAAGAAATTCAGGCCGCGGTGAAAGCCATCGTCGCCCAAGTGGGGGCCAGCGGCCCTGGCGACATGGGCAAGGTCATGGGTGCGGTGAAAGCCCAACTGGCCGGCAAAGCCGACATGGGCTTGGTCAGCGCCGCCGTCAAGGCGGCCCTCGCGGGTTGACGCGACTCAGGCGCCAGCCACCTTCATGCGGTTGATCAGCACCGAACCGATGGTTTTGGCGCCGTAGTTGTAGGTGTCGGCGCCCACGGCCTCCAGGCCCTTGAACATCTTGGGCAAGTTGCCAGCGATCGTGATCTCTTGCACCGGGTAGGCAATCTCGCCTTTTTCCACCCAAAAGCCGCTGGCGCCACGGGAATAGTCGCCGGTGACGTAGTTCACGCCCTGCCCCATCAACTCGGTCACGAAGAGGCCCGTGCCCAGCTTTTGCAGCATGGCCTTCAAGTCGTCATGCGCCTGGGTTTGGCGCGAGGTCAGCACCAGGTTGTGCGAGCCCCCGGCGTTGCCCGTGGTGGCCATGCCCAGCTTGCGTGCGGAATAGCTGCTCAGGAAATAGCCCTGAACGCGCCCACCCTTGACCACTTGGCGCGCACGCGTGATCACACCTTCCTCGTCGAAGGGGGAGCTGCCTTTGCCGCGCATCACGAACGGATCTTCCAGCACATCGATGTGGCGCGGAAAAACCATCTTGCCCATCGAGTCCAACAAGAAACTGCTCTTGCGGTACAAAGAGCCGCCGCTGACCGCTTGCACAAAATGGCCCAACAAGCCTGCCGCCAAGGTTGACTCGAACAACACCGGGCATTCGCGCGTGGTGATCTTGCGCGCTTTCAGGCGGCTCAAGGCGCGCTCGGCTGCGTAGCGGCCCACCGCCTCGGGCGAGGCCAATTCGTCGGGCGAGCGCATCGAGCTGTACCAGGCGTCGCGCTGCATGTCGTCGCCTTTGCCCGCAATGGGCGCCACCGAGAAGCTGTGGCGGGAGCTGGCGTAGCCACCGCGAAAACCACGGGTGTGGGCGCTGAAAAAATGGCTTTGCTGGGCCGACACAGCGGCCCCTTCGCTGTTGGTGATGCGGCGATCCGTCTTGAGGGCCGCAGCTTCGCAACGCAAGGCGAGCTTGGCGGCCGCTTCGCTGCTCAGGTCCCAGGGGTGAAACAGGTCCAGGTCCGGATGGTGCTGGGCAATGTCTTGCGCATCGGGCAAGCCGGCCGCCGGATCTTCCGCCGTGAAGCGTGCAATGTCATACGCCGCTTGCACCGTGCGCTCGATCGCGGCACGTGAAAAATCCGAGGTGCTGGCATTGCCACGGCGGTTGCCGATGTACACCGTCACCCCGAGGGATTTGTCACGGTTGCGCTCCACGGTCTCCAGGGTGCCCTTGCGCACCGAGACGCTCAAGCCACAGCCTTCAGAGGCTTCTGCGCCTGCGTCCGTCGCCCCCAATTTCTTGGCGTGCGCCAAGGACAGGTCGACCAGCTCCTCGAAAAAAGGACGGCTGTAACTGAACCCTTGCAAAGGGGCTGAAGAAGCTTGAACGGAGGTGGATTTGGCGGTTTTCATGTGCCGGCTATGATACTTGCCACCCTGTGAGCGGTTTGACCGCTCTGAGATTCACCCCAAGATGTCTAGAAAACCCAAAAAAGGCTACTTTGTCCGTGGCGTGTTCGTGGCCGAAGGCAGCGAGCTCGACCTGGCCTACAAGCGCGAGCTCAAAGGCACAGACACGGCCAGCAAAACCGACCTGAAACGCGAAAGCGACGAACGCCAACAGCTTGGCGAAGACCTGCTGACGCTGCGCGCCGATCTGAGCCAACGCCTGTTGGACCAAGGCCACCTGAACGACAAGCTGATGGACGCCGTGGCCGAGGCCAAGCGCATCACCAACTTTGAAGGCCGCCGCCGCCAAATGCAATTCATCGGCAAGCTGATGCGCAAACTCGACGAGGAAGACATCGAGGCCATTCGCGAAGCCCTGCGCGCGCAACACAGCGGCAGTGCCAAAGAAACCCTGGCCCTGCACCAGGCCGAGCATTGGCGCGACCGCCTGCTGCAAAGCGACGATGCGGTGGCCGAATGGATGGCCGCCTACCCCGCCACCGACAGCCAGCAGCTGCGCGCCATGGTTCGCCAGGCGCGCAAAGACAACACGGCCGACAAGACCACCGAGTCCCAAGGCCTGGCGCCCCGTCAGGGACGCTCCTACCGTGAAATTTTCCAGCTGGTGAAGCAAACCCTTCAAGAAGCCGAGAACGCGCATGAGTGACACGCCCCTGCCCACCCCCGACCTGCGCTGCGACCCGGTCAAGGTCGGCATCGTGTCCATCAGCGACCGCGCGTCCAGCGGCACCTACGAAGACAAAGGCCTGCCCGCCCTGCGCGACTGGCTGGGCCAGGCCTTGCTGAACCCCCTGAGCTTCGAGGCGCGCCTGATTCCCGACGAACAGGCGTTGATCAGCGACACGCTGATCGCCTTGGCCGATCTGGGTTGCTCATTGATCCTGACCACCGGCGGCACCGGCCCGGCCTTGCGCGATGTCACACCCGAGGCCACCCTGGCCGTGGCCGACAAAGAGATGCCTGGCTTTGGCGAACAAATGCGCCAGATCAGCCTGCGATTTGTGCCCACCGCCATTTTGTCGCGCCAAGTGGCAGTGATTCGAGGCCAAAGCCTGATCATCAACCTGCCAGGTCAGCCCAAATCGATCCAGGAGACCCTGGGAGGCTTGCGTAACGCCGAAGGCCAGCAAATGGTGGATGGCATTTTTGCAGCGGTGCCCTACTGCATTGACCTGATGGGCGGCCCATACTTGGAAACACGCGACGCCTTCTGCAAAGCGTTCCGCCCCAAAACCGCCCAGCGCCCTGCGCGCCACTGATCTTTTATTTACCGACCAACTGGTTCAGCTTTTCGGCCTCAAACTGCTCATGCTTGGCCGCATCTTGCGGCACGCAGTCGGCGCCTTGCTGCGACAGGCTTTCCAGGGCTTTCCACAGCAAGGCAATCTGGTGCTCTTGCGAGGAGGCGTTGTCAATCAAGCCGCGCATGGCTTGGCTCAAGGGGTCATCATCCTGGGTGATGCCGTAGGCGTTGAACTTGCGCGTCCCTGCAGACACATCGGCGCTTTCGCCCTCCTTGGCAGGAATGATGCGCGCAGGAATGCCGACAGCGGTCGCGCCCGCGGGCACGGGCTTGATGACCACGGCATTGCTGCCGATCTTGGCCCCATCGCCCACCACAAAGCCCCCCAGCACTTTGGCGCCGGCGCTGACCACCACATCGCGCCCCAGGGTGGGATGCCGTTTGGTGCCTTTGTACAAAGAGGTGCCGCCCAAAGTCACGCCCTGGTAAATCGTGCAACCGTCGCCAATTTCAGCCGTCTCGCCCACCACCACGCCCATGGCGTGGTCGAAAAACACGCGGTCTCCGATCTTGGCGCCGGGGTGAATTTCAATGCCGGTGAGCCAGCGCGACAGGTGCGAGATGAAGCGCCCCAACCACTTGAAACCCATCTGCCAGCAGGCATGGGCCATGCGATGCATCCAGATGGCGTGCAAGCCGGGGTAACAGGTCAGCACCTCCCAGCGGCTGCGGGCGGCCGGGTCCCTGTCCAAAATGCACTGAATATCGGATCGCAAACGGGCAAACATGGGGGAAGTCTAGCCTTTTTGGCGGTTGGCCACGCTCATCTGCTTGGCAACACCGCGCAGGATGTGGACTTCCTCCTGCGTCAGCTGCGCCCGGTTGAACAATTGCTGCAAGCGCGGCATCAGCTTTTTGGGGGCCGCCGGGTCCAGAAACCCAATCTCGGTCAAGGACGCTTCCCAGTGCCCCAGCATGCCCGCCACCTGCTGGGCGTCGGCCAGGTGGGGCTCGGGCGTGGCCGATTGAACCTCGTAGCCGCCCAGCGCCAGACGCCACTCGTAGGCCAACACTTGCACCGCGCTGGCCAGGTTCAATGAGCCAAACTGCGGATTGGTGGGAATGCTCAAAGCCACATGGCAGCGGTAAACGTCTTCGTTGCGCATGCCAAAGCGCTCCGAGCCAAACAGAAAGCCCACCCCTTCGGGCCGGGGCTGTTGGGTCAGCAACGCCTCAAAATGCGGGCGCGGGGTGGAGGTGGGCGGGCCAAAATCGCGCGGCGTCATGGCAGTGGCGCACAAATGCGTCAGACCGTCCAGCGCCTCCTCCAGAGTGTCCACAATGCGGGCCTGGTTCAGCACATCCAGCGCACCGCTGGCGCGCTGGATGGTTTCCTCGCGGCGCAACACGTTGTCCCATCGGGGCGCGACCAGCACCAATTCGTCAAAGCCCATGACTTTCATGGCACGGGCAGCGCCGCCCACATTGCCGGCGTGGCTGGTATGAATCAGGATAAAGCGGGTCTTCATGGCAACAGGCGTAAAATAGCCCCTATTGTCGCCGCCCGCATCGCCGGGGGGTTCCCTCTTGCTCTTAACGCCACTGCAGACACTTCTCAGGTGTCGGCCCGGCCCACAATCCATGTCGTCCACACTCCACCCCATGCTCAACGTGGCCATCAAGGCCGCCCGCGCCGCTGGCGCCATCATCAACCGCGCCGCGCTGGACGTGGAGTCGGTTCGGGTCTCGCTCAAACAGTCGAACGACTTTGTCACCGAAGTCGACCAGGCCAGCGAGAACGTCATCATCGACACCCTGCTCACGGCCTACCCTGACCACGGCATTCTGGCCGAAGAATCAGGCAGCACGCGCGGCAACCCCGATGCCGAAGCCATCTGGATCATCGACCCGTTGGACGGCACCACCAACTTCATTCACGGCTTCCCGGTCTACTGCGTCAGCATTGCGCTGCAAGTCAAAGGCCGCCTGGAGCAAGCCGTGGTGTACGACCCCACCCGCAACGACTTGTTCACCGCCACCCGTGGCCGTGGCGCTTTCATGAACGAGCGCCGCATCCGCGTGGGCAAGCGCACCCGTCTGCAAGAGTGCCTGTTGTCCACCGGCTTTCCCTTCCGCCCGGAAGACGACTTCAACACCTACCTGCGCCTGATGGGCGACATGATGCAACGCACCGCAGGGCTGCGCCGCCCGGGTGCGGCCGCGCTCGACCTGGCCTATGTGGCCGCAGGCTTCAGCGATGGCTTTTTCGAGCTCGGCCTGCAGCCCTGGGACATGGCCGCTGGCGCCTTGCTGATCACCGAAGCCGGCGGGCTGGTGGGCAATTTCACCGGCGAAGCCGACTTCCTGCAACACCGCGAATGCCTGGCAGGCAACCCGCGCATTTATGCGCAAATGGTGGCCGTGTTGCAAAAATATTCCAAGTTTGCCGGCGTGCAAGACAAAGCCGCCGTGGTGCAAGCCGTGGCCGAGTTGCAAGCGCAAGCCGGCACCGACCCGGTCGCACCGCTGTAACGGGCACCGATACCCGACACGCGCATCGCAGGCGCTGCAACGGCATGGCAACCGCAGACCTCTCTCAGCACACCCCCATGATGGCCCAGTACTTGGCCATCAAGGCCGAGTTTCCCAGCACGCTGGTGTTCTATCGCATGGGCGATTTCTACGAGCTGTTTTTTGGCGATGCCGAAAAAGCCGCCCGCCTGTTGGACATCACTCTGACTCAGCGCGGCCAGTCTGCAGGCCAGCCGGTGGTGATGGCGGGCGTGCCGTTTCACTCGGTTGAAAATTACCTGGCACGGCTGATTCGCCATGGCGAATCGGTGGCCATTTGCGAGCAAGTGGGCGAAGTCAGCGGCAAAGGGCCAGTGGAGCGCAAGGTGGTGCGGGTGGTCACGCCCGGCACCCTGACCGACAGCGAATTGCTCACCGACAAAAGCGAATCCTTTTTGCTGGCCGTGCATGCCAGCAGCCGTGCGGCACGTGCCGGCGGTTGCGGCCTGGCCTGGCTGAGCCTGACGCAAGGCGAGCTGCACCTGGCCGAGTGCGCTTCCGATGAGTTGGCCAACTGGCTGGCGCGCATTGCGCCCAGCGAAGTCGTGTTCAGCGCGGAATTGCCCGACGATCTCCGCGCCTTGCTGCAAGGTCCGCACAGCCTGACCGAACGTCCCGCCTTTCAATTCGATGCCGCCTTGGGCTTGCGCAAACTCTTGGCGCAATTGCAAACCACCAGCCTCAGTGCCTGGCAAGGGCAAGACCTTGGGCAAGCTCACGCCGCCGCTGCCGCTTTGCTGGGCTATGCCGAGCACACCCAAGGCCGCAGCCTGAGCCATGTGCAAAGTCTGCATGTGGAACGCGACGACCGCCTGATTGAATTGCCTGCGGCCACGCGCCGCAACCTCGAGTTGACGCAAACCCTGCGCGGCGAAGACAGCCCCACATTGTTCTCCTTGCTGGACACCTGCATGACCGGCATGGGCAGCCGCACGCTCAAGCAATGGCTGCTGGAGCCCCAGCGCGAGCGCACCCAAGCCCTGCAACGCCTGGAAGCCATCGCCGCCTTGCAAGGTTTGCAAGGCCACGGCCCCTGGCGCAACCTGCGCGAGAACTTGAAGGGCATGGGCGATGTGCAACGCATCAGCGCGCGCATCGCTTTGCGCCAGGTGCGCCCGCGTGAGTTGGTCGCATTGGGCCTGTCGTTGAACAAGTCTTTGCAAGTTCAGGCCTTGGTGCCCGAGAGCCCCTGGCTGGACGGCTTGGCCAATGACCTGCAGGCGCCACCAGACTGCGCCGAACTGCTGGGCCGCGCGCTGTTGCCCGAGCCAGCGGCCTTGGTGCGCGATGGTGGCGTGATCGGTCACGGCTTTGACGCCGAGCTCGATGAATTACGGGCCATTCAAAACAACTGCGATGACTTCTTGCTCGACCTGGAAATGCGCGAGCGCGCCCGCACTGGCATTGCCAACTTGCGGGTGCAGTACAACAAGGTGCACGGCTTTTACATCGAAGTCACCCAAGGCCAGCTCGACCGCGTGCCCGAAGACTATCGGCGCCGTCAAACGCTGAAGAACGCCGAGCGCTTCATCACCCCTGAGCTCAAGGCCTTTGAAGACAAAGCCCTGTCCGCCCAAGAGCGCGGCCTGGCCCGAGAAAAATGGTTGTACGAACAACTGCTGGACGCGCTGCAAGCCTTCGTGCCAGCCCTGGGGCGGGTGGCCCGCGCGCTGGCCAGCCTGGACGCCTTGTGCGCCCTGGCCGAGCGTTCGCTCACGCTGAACTGGTGCGCCCCGCAATTTGTGAAAACACCCTGCATTGAAATTCAAGCAGGACGCCATCCCGTGGTGGAAGCGCGACTGGCCGAAACCAGCGGCGGCAACTTCATTGCCAATGACACGCAGTTGGGGCCGACGCAGCGCATGCAAGTCATCACCGGCCCCAACATGGGCGGCAAGTCCACTTACATGCGTCAGGTCGCCTTGATTGTGTTGCTGGCCTCTGTCGGCAGCCATGTGCCGGCGCAAACGTGTCGACTCGGCCCCATTGATGCCATTCACACCCGCATTGGCGCGGCCGATGACCTGGCCAATGCCCAATCCACTTTCATGCTCGAGATGACCGAGGCCGCGCAAATTCTGCACGCCGCCACGCCGCACAGCCTGGTGCTGATGGATGAAATCGGGCGTGGCACCTCCACCTTCGATGGCCTGGCCTTGGCCTCGGGCATTGCCACGCATTTGCATGACAAGACCCAGGCCTTCACCTTGTTTGCCACGCACTATTTCGAGTTGACCGAGTTTCCGTCCAGCCACCGCGCGGCTCTGAATGTGCATGTGAGCGCCACCGAGGGTGGCAACGACATTGTGTTTCTGCATGAAATCCAGCCGGGCCCTGCCAGCCGAAGCTACGGCATCCAGGTGGCGCGCTTGGCCGGCATGCCAACGCCAGTGCTCAACCATGCGCGCCACGCCCTGAGTGCGCTCGAAGCCACGGCCGATGCCTCACGCACGCAGGTGGACCTGTTTGCGCCGCCGCCCGAGGCCGCGCACGCCGGGCCTACGCCGCTGGAAGCCCGGCTTTCACAAATTGATCCCGACGCCCTCAGCCCCCGTGAAGCGTTGGACGCCCTTTACTCTCTGAAAAAATTGCTATGACGTACTGTGTAGGCATCAAACTCAAAGCTGGCCTGGTCTTCTTGTCCGACTCCCGGACCAATGCGGGGCTGGACCAGATCAGCACGTTTCGCAAGATGATCGTTTACGAAAAGCCGGGCGACCGTTTCATGGTCTTGCTGTCGGCGGGCAATTTGAGCATCTCGCAATCGGTGCGTGAAATCCTGCAAGTGGAACAACTCAAAGAAACGCCCGAGAGCGAGCCCATCACCATCTGGAACGCGCAAAGCATGTTCGATGCAGCGCGTGTCTTGGGCTCCGCCGTGCGCCATGTGCACGAGCGCGATGCCGCTTCCTTGAAAGCCTCTGGCGTGGACTTCAACGTCTCGCTCATCTTTGGCGGCCAGATCAAGGGCGAAGGCATGCGCCTGTTCCAGGTGTATTCGGCCGGCAACTTCATCGAGGCCACTTCTGAAACGCCCTACTTCCAAGTGGGCGAGTCCAAATACGGCAAGCCGGTGCTGGACCGCGTGCTGACACCGCAAACCCCTTTGAACGAAGCCGCCAAGTGTGCCCTGGTGTCCATGGACTCCACCCTCAAATCCAACCTGTCGGTGGGCTTGCCGCTGGATATGGTGGTCTACCAGGCCGACCAGTTGCAAAGCGACCAAGTGCTGTGCATCGACGACAGCAACGCCTATTTCAAAATGCTGCGCAACAGCTGGGGACAAAAGCTGCGCGAGGTGTTTGACGAGCTGGAAGACCCGATGTGGCATGGCGAGGCCACCGATGTGCCGATCCTGACGCCCGAAGCCCAATCGCGCGCCCTGAAAAAGATCGCCACGCCCGACGAGAAATTGATCTGAGCTTGTGAGCGCCAACGCCCCGCTGCTGATTTTTGCGCACGCCAACAGCTTTCCTGCCAGCACCTATGGCAAGCTGTTCGCGGCCTTGCAAGGCCGTGGCCTGGCCGTGCAGGCCATCCCCATGCTGGGTCACGATCCGGCCTATCCCGTCACCAACAACTGGCCGCACCTGGTGCAGCAGTTGGTGGACTTTGCGCTGCCGCACATTCGCAACCACACAGGCTCGGTGTATTGGGTTGGCCATTCCTTGGGGGGATTTCTCAGCCTGATGGCGGCAGCGCTTCACCCCGCGTTGGCACAGGGCGTGGTCTTGGTGGACGCGCCCATCGTGGGTGGCTGGCGCGCCAGCTTGCTGGGCATCGGCAAGCGCACGGCCTTGATTGGCAGCCTCTCCCCTGGAGCGGTCAGCCGCAAGCGCGTGCAAAGCTGGGAAGACGAAGCCGCTGCCCTGCGGCATTTTCAGGGCAAGAAAAACTTTGCCCGTTGGGATCCCGAGGTCCTGGCCGACTACATTCATCACGGCACCCATGATGAAATGACGGCACGTGGCACACGCCGCGTGCTGAGCTTTCAGCGTGACATCGAAACACGCATTTACAACACCTTGCCCGACCACCTGGACCGCTTGTTCAAGAAGCACCCGCTCCAGTGCCCTGTGAGCTTCATTGGCGGGCGCCATTCGCGTGAAATGCGGCAAGCAGGTCAAGCCTTGACAGAGAAAGTCACGCAAGGCCGCATGCTGATGCTCGATGGGGGGCACCTGGTCCCCATGGAAAAGCCCTTGGTGACGGCAGCCGCCATCGAGACCGCGGTGTTGAACCTCGACAGCCTCAAGCCGACCAGCTGATCCAACCGCCCCAGGAGGTGATCAGCACCACGCAGCCAAAGGCGATGCGGTACCAGGCAAAGGGCACAAAGCTGTGTGTGGCGATGTAGCGAAGCAACCAGCGCACGCACACCCAGGCACTCAAGAAAGAAAACAGCAAGCCCACCAAAAACACGGGCAAGTCGGCCATGCTGAGCAAGGCGCGTTCCTTGTAAAGGCTGTAGGCGCCGGCACCGATCAAGGTGGGGATGGCCAGGTAAAAGGAAAAATCGGTAGCGGCCTTGCGGCTCAAGCCCAGCAACATGCCGCCAATGATGGTGGCGCCACTGCGGCTGGTGCCCGGCACCATGGCCAAGCATTGCACCAGGCCCACCTTGAAGGCGTCTTTGGGCGTCATGGACTCGACGTTCTGAATGCGCGCACGGTCGTTCGGATGCTCATCGGGCTTGCGGCGACTGCCCCAGCCCTCGACCCACAAGATGATGAAGCCGCCCAAGATGAAGGTGCTGGCCACCACCGTGGGCGTGAACAAATGCGATTTGATGAATTTGCCAAACAACAGGCCCAGCACCACCGCGGGCAAAAAGGCAATCAAGACATTGAGGGCAAAGCGCCGCGCCATGCGTTGCGTGGGCAAGGCCACCATGGTGCCGGCAATCTTGTGCCAATACACAATGACCACCGCCAAAATGGCGCCTGTCTGAATGGCGATGTCGAAAACCTTGGCCTTTTCGTCTTCAAAACCGAGCAAGGCGCCGGCCAGGATCAGATGGCCGGTGGATGAGATGGGCAAAAACTCGGTCAGCCCTTCGACCACACCCATCACGGCGGCCTTCAACAACACTATGAAATCCACACCTGCTCCGCAGATCCAAAAATGACAATTATCGCGCTTCGCGCCGCGGTATCGGGAGGACGCCCTAAAATGTCAGCCATGAGTTCGTCCCCCGCATCTTCCCAGCCAGCAGCAGACGCTGCCGAAGCGCACAAGCCCAGCCATTTTTTGCGCCAGATCATCGAGAGCGACCTGGCACACAACCGCTATGCCAGTCGGCGTTGGGGCGGCTCACCGGGCGATGCACAACACCACGCCAAGGGCGAGCCCGACCCGGCCAAAATTCGCACCCGCTTTCCGCCCGAGCCCAATGGTTACCTGCATGTGGGCCATGCGAAAAGCATCTGCATTAACTTTGGCTTGGCCCGAGACTATGGTGGCGTCTGCCACATGCGCTTTGACGACACCAACCCGGAAAAAGAAGACACCGAGTACGTCAACGCCATTCTGGATGCCGTGCAATGGCTGGGCTTCGATTGGGACAGCCACTACAACGGCCAGACCACGACCCACCTGTACCAGGCCAGCGATTACTTTGACTTCATGTACCGCGCCGCCGAAACCTTGATCGAGCGCGGCCATGCCTATGTGGACGAGCAATCTGCCGAAGAAATGCGCCTGAACCGCGGCGACTTCTCCACGCCTGGCAAAGACAGTCCGTTTCGCACGCGCACGCCGGCCGACAACCTGGCGCGCTTTCGCGCCATGCGCGACGGCGAACTGGCCGATGGCGCTGCCGTGCTGCGCGCCAAGATCGACATGGCCTCGCCCAACATCAACTTGCGCGATCCGGCCATTTACCGCATTCGACGGGCCACGCATCACCACACGGGTGACCGCTGGTGCATCTACCCGATGTACACCTTTGCGCACCCGATCGAGGACGCGCTGGAACAAATCACGCACAGCATTTGCACCCTGGAGTTTGAAGACCAGCGCCCGTTCTACGACTGGCTGCTGGAACGCCTGAGCGAGGCCGGCCTGCTGCAAGCGCCACCGCCACGGCAGTATGAGTTCGCCCGCCTCAACCTGACCTATGTGGTCACCAGCAAGCGCAAACTGGCGCAACTGGTCAACGAGCAGCGTGTCAGCGGCTGGGACGACCCGCGCATGCCCACCATCGTGGGCTTGCGCCGCCGCGGCTACACACCGGCCAGCCTGCAGTTGTTTGCCGAGCGCATTGGCGTGACCAAGAGCGACAGCTGGATCGACTACAGCACGCTTGAAGGCTGCTTGCGCGAAGACCTCGAAGCCCAGGCCGCACGCGCCATGGCCGTGTTGGAGCCCCTCAAGCTGGTGCTGACCAACTGGGACGAAGTGATGGGCGCCGGCGTGACCGACACCTGCAGCGCCCCGGTGCATCCGCACCACCCCGAGCGCGGCCAGCGCAGCTTCCAGATCGGCCGTGAGGTCTGGATCGAACGCACCGACTATGAAGAAACGCCCCCCAAGGGCTTCTTCCGGCTGTTCCCCGGCAACAAGGTGCGCTTGAAATACGGCCATGTGATCGAGTGCACTGGCGCCGAAAAAGACGCACAAGGCCAGGTCACCCAGGTCTTGGCCAAGCTGATCCCCGACACCAAAAGTGGCACACCCGGCGCGGACAGCGTCAAGGTCAAGGGCGTCATCACCTGGGTGGGCGCCGACGACGGCGTGGCCGCCGAGGTGCGCCTGTACGAGCGTTTGTTCAGCGACCCGCAGCCCGATGCGGGCGGCAAAGACTTTCTCGCCTGCCTCAACCCCGACAGCTTGCGCGTGGTCACGGCCTATGTGGAGCCTTCACTGGCGCAGTGCAGTGCCGACACCCGCTTTCAATTCGAGCGCCACGGCTACTTTGTGTCGGATCGCATCGACCACGTGCCCGGCAGCCAACCCGTGTTCAACAAGGCCACGGGGCTGAAAGATTCCTGGGGCAAATAAAGCTTACTGAACCGGGCCTTTGAACGCGGCCGGCATGGGCAAGGGCATGACGGCAATGCCCTCCTCTTGCAGCGCTTCGGTTTCTTCGCGGCTGGCCTGGCCGCGGATGTTGCGCTCTTGCGATTCGCCGTAATGAATCTTGCGCGCTTCGTCGGCAAATTTTTCACCCACGTCTTCGGTGTTGGCCATCACGTGCTGGACCATTTGCAGCCAGGCAGCTTGCAATTGCTGGGGCGCCAGACTGGCCACCTCTTGGGATGCAGGTGCACTACCCTCTGAGACGGCAGGGGTTGCCAGTTCGCGCTCTTGTGACTTGTCACCGCGTGCAGTGGCCAGGTTCAGCCGAGGTGCACTGAGCTTCTTGGTGATGTCGCGATCGCCGCACAAAGGGCACTCCACCAAGCCACGGGAAAGCTGGCCCTGGAAGTCTTCTTCCGAGGCAAACCAGCCTTCAAAGGCATGCGAATGGGTGCACTGCAGGTCCAGGACTTTCATGGTTGGAATTATGGCCCAGGAAGAGATTTCAGCGCATCAAGCCCAGGACAAGTCCCAAGTGCCGGCCAGGACGTTTTGCAACCACAGGGCCCCCGTCAAAGTCTTGGCATCGGTCACTTGGCCCTGACGACACCAGTCCAACAGATCTTGGGGCGTGGCAGTGAACACCTCCAAAAATTCCTCGTCGTCGAGTTGTCGGGACCCAGCCTGCAAACCGCGCGCAAACCAGATCTCGATGAACTCGGTGGAATAGCTGATCACCGGGTGCAACACGCCTGCCCGCGCCCACTCGCGCGCGGTGTAGCCGGTTTCCTCGAGCAACTCTCTGCGCGCGCAGGTTAAAGGTTCCTCGCCTGGGTCCAGTTTGCCCGCCGGAAATTCGATCATCACCTGTTGCACGGGGTAACGGTATTGGCGTTCCAGCACCACACGGCCATCGTCGAGCAGGGGAATGACCATCACCGCGCCCGGATGCACCACATACTCGCGCGTGGCCTCGCGCCCGTTGGGCAGGCGCACCGTGTCGCGAAAGGCATGAAGAAAATGGCCCTGGAGGAGCTCCACGCCGTGCAGGCGTTGCTCGATCAGGGCCTTGTCATCCATGACGGATGAAGAAGAAGTCTCAGGTACCGAGTGACTGCACGATGGCCTGGGCGCACAGCGCCATCAGCCCACCCGGCACCAGGCCCAGAATCAGGATCAGTGCGCCATTGATCGACAGCACCACGCGCACATCGGCACCGGCCGACACGGTGGTGGCGGTCAGCGGCTTGTCGAAGTACATGACCTTGATGACGCGCAAGTAGTAGAAGGCGCCAATCAGCGACATCATCACGGCAAAGATGGCCAGGGCCACAGCGCCAGTCTGGCCTGAAGCCACCAGGGCCTGCAACACCGACAGCTTGGCATAGAAGCCCACCAGCGGGGGTACGCCGGCCAGCGAGAACAGGCACACGGCCATCACGCCAGCGTACAAGGGGCTGCGCTGGTTCAGGCCAGCCAGGTCTGCAATTTCTTCGCTCTCGAAGCCTTCGCGGGCCAGCAGCAAAATGACGCCGAAGCTGGCCAGCGTGGTCAGCACATAGGTGATGACATAGAACATGGCCGAGCTGTAGGCATTGGCAGCCGAAGCCGTGTTGCCATTGACCACGCCCGACAGCAAGCCAATCAGCACAAAGCCCATTTGCGAAATGGTCGAGAACGCAAGCATGCGCTTGAGGTTGGTCTGCGCAATGGCGGCGAGGTTACCGACCAGCAACGAGGCCACCGAGAGCACCATCAGCATCTGTTGCCAGTCGATGGCCAGGGGCAGCAAGCCGTCCACCAGAAGGCGCATGGTCATGGCGAAAGCGGCCAGCTTGGGCGCACCGCCAATCAGCAGGGTGACCGCCGTGGGAGCGCCCTGGTACACATCGGGAATCCACATGTGGAAAGGGACCACGCCCAGCTTGAACGCCAGGCCGCAGACCACGAACACCAGGCCCAAGACCAGCACTTGGTGCTTGACCTGGCCTGAGGCCACCACTTGGAACACAGTGTTGACGTCCAGCGAGCCGGTGGCGCCGTAGAGCATCGACAGGCCATAGAGCAAAAAGCCGCTGGCCATGGCGCCGAGCACGAAATACTTCATGGCAGCTTCCGTGGCCACGCCATTGTCACGGCGCAAGGCCACCAAGGCGTAACTGGACAAGGTCAGCAATTCCAGCCCGAGGTAGAGCACCAGGAAGTTGTTGCCGGAAATCATGACGAACATGCCCAGCAAGGAGAACAAGCTCAGGGTGAACAGTTCGCCGCCGCGCAGCATGTCACGGTCTGCCGCATAAGGGCGCCCATAGACCAAGGTGGCCATCATGGCGATGGCCGCAAAGCATTTGAGCCAGTTGCCCATGGGGTCGGACACCACCATGTTGCCAAAGCTGTACACCGTGGCACCGGTGCTGGCGTACAGGCCTTGCAAGATCGCCACAGCGGCCAGGGTCAGCAGGGACAGGACATAGGTCACTGTGCGGGTGGGGGTTTTCACGCCCAGGTCGACCAGCGCAATCACGCAAGCCATCACCAGCAGCAAGATTTCAGGGTAAGCCGTCACCCAACTCAGGTTGTCAATCATCTTCTTATCCCTCTTATTTGGGCAGCTTGGACTGAGCCACGTGGTTCAGCAACTCAGCCACCGAGGCGTCCATCACGTCGGTGAAAGGCTTGGGGTCAATGCCCATGGCCAACACCGCCACCGCCAGCAGCGACAGCATCAGGAACTCGCGGCCATTGATGTCTTGGAGTTCGCGCACATGGTCGTTGGTCACCGGACCCAGGTAGACGCGCTTGACCATCCACAAGGTGTAGGCGGCGCCAAAAATCAAGGCAGAGGATGCGGCCGCGCCCAACCAGAAGTTGGCTTGGATGGCGCCCAGAATGACCATCCATTCGCCGACAAAACCCGCGGTGCCCGGCAGGCCGCAGTTCGCCATGGCAAACAACAAGGCAAAGGCCGCAAACTTGGGCATGGTGTTGACCACGCCGCCGTAACTGGCAATTTCACGCGAATGCACCCGGTCGTACAGCACGCCGATGCACAAAAACATGGCGCCCGACACAAAGCCGTGGGCAATCATCTGCACCAGGCCGCCGGCCACGCCCAGGTCGTTGAAAATGAAGAAGCCCAGGGTGACAAAGCCCATGTGCGCCACCGAAGAGTAGGCCACCAGCTTTTTCATGTCCTGCTGCACCAGCGCCACCAGGCCCACATAAATCACGGCGATGAGGGACAAGGCAATCATCAGCCAGGCCCACTCGCGCGCCGCATCAGGGGCAATGGGCATGGAGAAGCGCAGGAAGCCATAGGCACCCAACTTCAGCATGATGGCCGCCAGCACGGCCGAGCCGCCGGTGGGCGCCTCCACGTGCACATCGGGCAACCAGGTGTGAACGGGCCACATCGGCACCTTCACGGCAAACGCCGCAAAGAAGGCGAAGAACAGCAAGGTTTGCACCGTGCCCGGCAGGGGCAGCTTGTGCCAGGTGGCCAGGTCAAAGCTGCCGGCCGACTGGATGTAGAGGTAAATCAGCGCCACCAGCATCAGCAGCGAGCCCAGCAAGGTGTAGAGGAAGAACTTGAAGGCGGCGTAAATCTTGTTCGGCCCGCCCCAGATGCCAATGATCAGGTACATCGGGATCAGCGTGGCCTCGAAGAACACATAGAACAGCATGGCGTCGGCGGCCGAGAACACGCCAATCATCAAGCCGCTCAGGATCAGGAAGGCGCCCATGTACTGGTTCACACGCTCGGTGATCACTTCCCAACCGGCGATCACCACGATGACGGTGATGAAGGCGGTCAGCAACACGAACCACAGCGACAGGCCATCCACGCCCAGGTGGTAGAACACATTGAAGCGCTCGATCCACTCGGATTTTTCAACAAACTGCAGGGCTGCGCTGCCGTTGTCGAAACGGCTGTACAGCGGCAGGGTGACCAGGAAGCTGACGACCGACCCGATCAGGGCCAGCCAGCGCACGGCTTTTGCATGCTCGTCACGCCCCAGGGCCAGCAACACGGCACCGAAGACAATCGGTGTCCAGATGGCAAGGCTTAACAATCCCATTTGTTTTCTCTCTGTTCAGTGTCGGGTGATCTTGCGGTCAGCCCAGTTCAAGGATTCAGCCAGACGAACCAGGTCATCAGCAGGAACACGCCCAGGATCATCACCAAGGCATAGTGGTAGAGGTAGCCCGACTGGAAGTGGCGAGCAATGCCCGACACCCAGCCCACCAGTTTCCAGGAGCCGTTGACCAGGCCACCATCGATGATGGCTTGGTCGCCGCCCTTCCACAGGCCCAGACCCAAACCGCGTGCGGCGCGGGCCAGAATGTTTTCGTTGATCCAGTCCATGTAGTACTTGTTTTCCAACAAGGTGTAGACGGGTTGGAACGCGCGCTTGATCGCGGCCGGCACAGCCGGGTTGATCATGTACATGTAGTACGACACCACCACGCCACCCAACGCCAGCCAGAACGGCAAGGTGGAGAAGGCATGCATGGCCATGGCCACGGGACCATGGAAAGCCTCGCCCAGCTCTTTCATCACATGGTGACGCTCGGCGTCCACAAAGATGGCATCTTTGAAGAAGGCGCCAAACAACATGGGGTCGATGGTCATGTAGCCAATCACCACGGACGGGATCGCCAGCAGCACCAGCGGCACCGTCACCACCCAGGGCGACTCATGCGGGCTGTGATCGCCGTGGTGGCCGTGGTCATCGTGCCCATGGCCGTCATGGTGGGCCTCCGGGTTTTGGTCATAGCGCTCTTTGCCATGGAACACCAGGAAGTACATGCGGAAGGAATAGAAGGCCGTGACAAACACCCCGGCCATCACCGCCAGGTACGCAAAGCCAGCGCCCGGCAGGTGGCTTTCGGCCACCGCTTCAATGATGCTGTCCTTGGAGTAAAAGCCAGAGAAGAACGGTGTGCCAATCAAGGCCAGCGAACCCAGCAAGGACGTGATCCAGGTGATGGGCATGTGCTTGCGCACGCCGCCCATCCAGCGAATGTCCTGGTTGTGGTGCATGCCCATGATGACCGAGCCTGCGCCCAAGAACAACAGGGCCTTGAAGAAAGCGTGCGTCATCAGGTGGAACACCGCCACCGAGTAGGCCGAGGCGCCCAGGGCCACGGTCATGTAGCCCAGCTGCGACAAGGTGGAATACGCCACCACGCGCTTGATGTCGTTTTGAATGATGCCCAGAAAGCCCATGAACAGCGCCGTGATCGCACCGATCACCAGCACAAAGTTCAACGCGGTGTCGCTGAGCTCATAGAAGGGCGACATGCGGGCCACCATGAAGATGCCGGCCGTCACCATGGTGGCGGCGTGAATCAGGGCCGAGATGGGGGTGGGGCCTTCCATGGAGTCAGGCAGCCACACATGCAAGGGGAACTGCGCGCTCTTGCCCATGGCGCCGATGAACAAGCAAATGCAGATCACGGTCACCAGCATCCAGTCGGTGCCGGGGAAGCTCAGCTTGCCCAGCTCGCCGGCTTTGGCAAAGGCTTCAGCATAGTTCAGCGTGCCACCGTAGGCGGCAATCAGGCCAATGCCCAAAATGAAGCCGAAGTCGCCCACGCGGTTCACCAGGAAGGCTTTCATGTTGGCAAAGATGGCGCTGGGCTTGTTAAACCAGAAACCGATCAACAGATAAGACACCAGGCCCACGGCTTCCCAACCGAAGAACAGTTGTAGCATGTTGTTGCTCATCACCAGCATCAACATGGAGAAGGTGAACAGGGAGATGTAGCCAAAGAAGCGGTTGTAGCCCTCATCTTCCTCCATGTAGCCAATGGTGTACAGGTGCACCATGAGCGAGACGAAGGTGACAACGCACATCATCATGGCGGTCAGGCCATCGACCAGGAAGCCGATTTCCATCTTCAAGCCACCGACCACCATCCAGGTGTACAGGGTTTCGTTGAAGCGCGCGCCGTCGACCACGACGCTTTGCAAGGTCAGCGCAGACAGCACAAAGGCGATGAACACGCCCAGGATGGTGAAGGTGTGGCTGAGCTTGCGGCCCAGCCAGTTGCCGCCCAGCTGGGTTCCGAACACGCCGGCCAGAACCGCGCCCGCCAGCGGGGCCATCGGAACCGCCAACAAAGTGGATGCTTGTAATGTTTGACTCATGGCTCAGCCCTTGAGGGTGTTGAGTTCGTCCACATTGATGCTGGACCGGTTGCGGAACAGCAGCACCAAGATGGCCAGGCCGATGGCCGACTCGGCGGCAGCGACCGTCAGAATGAAGAACACGAAGACCTGGCCCTGGATGTCTCCCAGGTAGTGCGAGAAGGCCACGAAGTTCATGTTGACCGCCAGCAGCATCAATTCGATGGCCATCAGCAACACGATGAGGTTTTTGCGGTTCAGAAAAATGCCTGTGACCGACAGCGCAAACAGCACCGCGCCCAAGGTCAGGTAATGGCCGAGCGTGACACTCATGCTTGTTTCTCCTCAGCGGCGACCGGCGCAGGCGCGGAACGCACGGGGTCCATCTTGACGATTTCAACGCGGTCACGCGCTTTCACGCGAACCTGTTGCGACGGGTCCTGGAACTTGCTGTCCTTGCGCTGGCGCAGGGTCAGGGCAATGGCCGCGACGATGGCGACGAGCAAAATCACGGCGGCAATTTCCACTGGGTACAGGTACTGCGTGTACAAGGCAATGCCCAAGTCTTTGGTGTTGGACACTTGGGCCGCAACCGCGCCCACGGCTTGCGCAGCCACCGGCGGCTCGCTCACGCGGAAGCCCCCGAGCAACACAGCGGCCAGCTCCAGGGCGACCACCGCTCCCAGCGTGGCCGCCAGCGGAAAGTTTTTCCAGAAGCCTTGGCGAATCGTGTCCAGGTTGATGTCCAGCATCATCACCACGAACAAGAACAACACCATCACCGCGCCTACATAGACGAGGACCAGGGTGATCGAGAGAAATTCGGCCTTGAGCAGCATCCAGACGCCCGAGGCCTGGAAAAACGCCAGCACCAGGTAAAGGGCGGCGTGCACAGGGTTGCGTGCCGTGATCACCCGGAAGGCTGCAAACAGCAGCACCGCCGAGAACACGTAGAAAAGAGCTGATTTGATGTCCATGATGGTTTCGCGTTCGGCGGCTTTCAGCGGTATTTCGCGTCCGCTGCCTTGTTGGCAGCAATCTGCGGCTCGTAACGGTCACCGACCGCCAACAGCATCTCCTTGGTGAAGTACAGGTCGCCCCGCTTCTCGCCGTGGTATTCGAAGATGTGGGTTTCCACGATCGAGTCGACCGGGCAGCTCTCTTCGCAAAAGCCGCAGAAGATGCACTTGGTCAGGTCGATGTCGTAGCGCGAGGTGCGGCGGCTGCCGTCGTCACGCACGGTGGACTCGATGGTGATGGCCATCGCCGGGCACACGGCCTCGCACAACTTGCAGGCAATGCAGCGCTCTTCGCCATTCTCGTAGCGGCGCAAGGCGTGCAGGCCACGAAAGCGCGGGCTTTGCGGCGTTTTCTCTTCAGGGAACTGAATCGTGATTTTGCGCGCGAACATGTACTTGCCGGTCAGGGCCATACCCTTGAACAACTCGGTCAGCATGAAGCTCGACAAAAAGTCGCGCCAGGAGAACGGGGCAGATGAAGTGATCGTCGTCATGAAGGGCTCCGGATCATTTCCAAATGGACAGGGGGGACTGCATCCACAGGCCCACCACCACCAGCCACACCAGGGTGACCGGGATAAAAATCTTCCAACCCAGGCGCATGATCTGGTCGTAACGGAAGCGCGGGAAAGTGGCACGGACCCAGAGGAACATGGTCACCACCACAAAGGTTTTCAGGCCCAACCAAATCCAGCCAGGAATCAGGTTGAACAAGTCGCTGCTGATGGGCGGCAACCAGCCCCCCAGGAACAGAATGACGCACAAAATCGACACCAGGATCATGTTGGCGTATTCGGCCAAGAAGAACATGGCGAACGACATGCCTGAGTACTCGATCATGTGGCCGGCCACAATTTCCGACTCGCCTTCCACCACGTCAAAGGGGTGGCGGTTGGTTTCGGCCAAGCCGGCAATGAAATACACCACGAAGATCGGCAGCAGCGGCAACCAGTTCCAAGAGAGGAAGCTCAGGCCATTGTCGGCAAACGATCCCTTGCCCTGCCCCATCACGATGTCGGTCATGTTCAGGCTGCCCGAGACCATCAGCACCACCACCAGGCAAAAGCCCATGGCGATCTCGTAGCTGACCATCTGCGCCGAGGCGCGCATGGCGCCCAGGAAAGCGTACTTGGAGTTGGAGGCCCAACCGGCAATGATCACGCCATAGACTTCCAGCGAGGTGATGGCCATCAGGAACAACAGGCCAGCGTTCACATTGGCAAGCGCCACCTCGGGGCCAAACGGCACCACCGCCCAGGCGGCCAAGGCCGGCATGATGGTCATGATCGGGCCCAGCAAAAACAGGCCCGTGTGGGCGCGCGTGGGCACAATGATTTCTTTGGTCAGCAGCTTGAGCGCGTCGGCAATCGGCTGCAACAAGCCGCCCGGGCCAGTGCGGTTGGGGCCCAAACGGATTTGGGTGAAGCCAATCGCCTTGCGCTCCCACAGCGTGAGGTAAGCCACGCAGCCCAGCAAGGGCAAGAGCACGGCCACAATTTTGAGCAAGGTCCACAGCACCGGCCAAGCCAGTGACGTCCACCAAGCCTGGCTGGACAGGCCCAGGCCTGCATTGAAAATGGCATCAACCATGGTCAGGCTCCTCCCTTGGCGTCGGCCGTCTGCTGCAGCGACGCTGCACGACGCACCAGGCCATCGAGTTGGTAGATGGACGCGCTGGCCGGCTGACCGGGCACAGGGTTCACATCGATCCAGGCGCTGCACGCATTGGACAGGCGTGCGGCCACATCTTGCGGCAAGGCCTGCGCACGCACTTGCTCCAGGGTTTCCTGGTCAAAGCCGGGCAAGCCCAGCATGGAGCCCAGCACGCGAAGCACCTTCCAGGCCGGGCGTGTTTCGCCCAGCGGACGCACCACGCCGTGGAAACTTTGGGCACGGCCTTCGGTGTTGACGAAGGTGCCCGCCGTTTCGGTGAAGGGCGAAATGGGCAAGAGCACGTCGCTGATGTCGAGGTTGGTCTTGAACGGCGAAAGCGTCACCACCATGTCGGCGCCGGACAAGGCAGCACGTGCGGCAGCGCCGTCGGCGGTGTCGAACTCGGGCTCGTTGTTCAGCAGCAGCACGGCCTTGAGGGCGCCGGCTTGCAACATCTGGCCGGCATTCAAGCCATTGGCCACGGGCAAGGCCCCGACCAGTTGTGCGCCCACTGTGTTGGCGGCTTCACCCAGGAAGCCCACGGTCGCACCGGTTTGGGCGCCGATCCAGTTGGCCAGGGCCAACAGGCTGGAAGCACGGGCGTGGTGTGCTGCGGCGTTGCCCAACAAAATGGCTTTGCGCTCGCCACCCATGAGCGACTTGGCGATGGCCTGCGCTTGTGGCTGCTCGGCGTTGCCAGCCACCGGGGCCAGCACGCCGGTGTGCGTGCTGATGGCGGCTGCAATGTCGGCCAGGGCTTGCACCCAGTGGGACGCATCGGTCAACAGGCTGTGGGCCACAGGCATGGCCCAGTCGAAGGCCACGGCATTCAAGGAGTTGACGTGGCCGCCTTTGCGTGCTGCCTGGCGAATGCGTTGCGCCAGCAAAGGATGGTCTTTGCGCAGGTTGGAGCCGATCACCAGGGCGCGCTGCAGATCGGACAGTGCGGCAATCGAGGTGCCCAACCAACGCACGCCGCCTTCATGGAAGAAGTCGGCCGCGCGCAAGCGGCTGTCAATGTTCTGGCTGCCCAGGGCACGCGTCAGGTTGGCCGCAAGGTACAACTCTTCGGCGGTGCTGTGCGGGCTGGCCAAGGTGCCGATGGCGTGTGCGCCATGGGTGTTCTTGACCTGTTGCAGGCCATTGGCCACGTACTCGAGGGCGGTTTGCCAATCGACGGTTTTCCATTCGCCGCCCTGCTTGAGCATGGGCGCGGTCAAGCGCTGGTCGCTGTTGAGCGCTTCGTAGGAGTAGCGGTCGCGGTCGGCCAGCCAGCATTCGTTGATGGCCTCGTTTTCCAGGGGCACGACGCGCATGACGCGGTGGTTTTTCACCTGCACAATCAGGTTGGCGCCGGTGGCATCGTGCGGGCTGACCGACTTGCGACGGCTCAGCTCCCAGGTGCGGGCGCTGTAGCGGAACGGCTTGTTGGTGAGCGCGCCCACGGGGCAAATGTCCACCATGTTGCCCGACAGCTCGGAGTCGACGGTGGCGCCGACAAAGCTCTCGATCTCGGAGTGCTCGCCACGGTGGGACATGCCCAGCTCCATGGCGCCAGCAATCTCCTGGCCAAAACGCACGCAGCGGGTGCAGTGAATGCACCGGCTCATTTCTTCCATGCTGATCAGCGGGCCCACGTCTTTGTGGAAGACCACGCGCTTTTCTTCTTCGTAGCGCGAAGCCGAGCCGCCGTAACCCACTGCCAAGTCTTGCAGCTGGCACTCGCCGCCCTGGTCGCAAATCGGGCAGTCCAGCGGGTGGTTGATCAGCAAAAACTCCATCACCGACTTTTGAGCCTTGATGGCCTTGTCGGTTTGGGTGCGCACCACCATGCCCTGCGTCACGGGCGTGGCGCAGGCGGGCATGGGCTTGGGCGCTTTTTCAACATCCACCAGGCACATGCGGCAGTTGGCGGCAATGCTCAGTTTCTTGTGATAGCAGAAGTGCGGAATGTAGGTGCCGGCCTTCTCAGCCGCATGCATGACCATGCTGCCTTCGAGGACTTCAACCTTCTTGCCGTCGAGTTCAATTTCAACCATGGTGACTCGTCCGATCAAACATACGCGGGGACCATGCAGGTCTTGTGCGTGATGTGGTGTTCAAATTCGTGGCGGAAGTGCTTGAGCATGCCGCGCACCGGCATGGCCGCTGCGTCGCCCAAGGCGCAAATGGTGCGGCCCATGATGTTTTCGGCCACGTTGTCCAGCAAGGCCAGGTCGCTCTCGCGGCCCTGCCCGTTTTCAATGCGGTCCACCATGCGCCACAGCCAGCCCGTGCCTTCGCGGCAAGGCGTGCATTGGCCGCAGGATTCGTGCTGGTAGAAATAGCTCAGGCGTTGCAGGCTCTTGACCATGCAGCGCGTGTCGTCCATCACGATGACCGCACCCGAGCCCAGCATCGAGCCGGCCTTGGAGATGGCGTCGTAGTCCATCGTGATGTCCATCATGATGTTGGCGGGCAGCACGGGGGCCGAAGAGCCGCCGGGGATGACCGCTTTCAACTGGCGACCCTTGCGCACGCCACCTGCGAGTTCTAACAGCTTGGCAAAAGGCGTGCCCATGGGAATTTCGTAATTGCCCGGACGCTCCACGTCACCACTGATCGAGAAAATCTTGGTGCCACCGTTGTTGGGCTTGCCGCACTCGAGGTAGGCTTGGCCACCGTTGCGGATGATCCAGGGCACGGCCGCAAAGGTCTCGGTGTTGTTGATGGTGGTGGGCTTGCCGTACAGGCCAAAGCTGGCGGGGAACGGCGGCTTGAAACGCGGCTGACCCTTTTTGCCTTCGAGCGATTCGAGCAGCGCGGTTTCTTCGCCGCAGATGTAAGCGCCAAAGCCATGGGCCGCATGCAACTGGAAGTTGAAGCCCGAGCCCATGATGTGGTTGCCCAAATACCCTGCGGCACGCGCCTCTTCGAGCGCTTCTTCAAAACGCTCGTAGGTCTGGAAAATTTCGCCGTGAATGTAGTTGTAGCCCACGCTGATGCCCATGGCGTAGGCCGCAATGGCCATGCCCTCGATCACGATGTGGGGGTTGAACTGCAGAATGTCGCGGTCTTTGCAGGTGCCCGGCTCGCCCTCGTCAGAGTTGCACACCAGGTATTTCTGGCCCGGGAACTGGCGCGGCATGAAGCTCCACTTCAGGCCGGTGGGAAAGCCTGCGCCGCCACGACCGCGCAAGCCCGACTCTTTGACCGTGGCAATCACCTGGTCTTGGGTCAAACCTTCGCCGCCGTCCTGGCCCAGAATTTTGCGCAAGGCCTGGTAGCCACCGCGCGCCTCGTATTCTTTCAACGACCAGTTGCGGCCGTTCAGGCCGGCGTAAATCTGGCTGTTGATGTGGCGGTCGTGGAAGCAGGTTTCCAGGCCCTGGGCCTGAAACTGCGAGAGAACTTGATGGACGTTCATGCCTGACCCTCTGCGCTGCGCAAGCCATCGATCAACTGATCGAGCTTGTCATGACTCATGAAACTGCACATGGTGCGGTCGTTCACCAGCAACACGGGCGCATCGGCACAAGCGCCCATGCACTCACCGGGCTGCAGGGTGAACATGCCATCGGCCGTGGTGCCGCCCACTTCGACACCCAGCTTGTCGCACAGGTGTGCAAGCGCCTTGCCGCCATCGCGCAATTGGCACGGCAGGTTGGTGCAGACGTTGATTTTGAATTGGCCAACCGGTTGCTGGTTGTACATGTTGTAGAAGGTGGTGACCTCGTGCACGGCCATGGGCGCCATGCCCAGGTAGTGGGCCACCGCCAGCTCCGCCTCGGGGCTGACATGGCCCTGCTCCTGCTGAACGATGGACAGGCAGGCCATCACGGCCGACTGCTTTTGGTCCGCAGGGTACTTGGCAACTTCGCGTGCGAAGCGCGCTTGGGTCTGCGCCGACAGGGCGGCGGCTTGAACAGTTTGAGAGCTCATCGGTCAATTTCCCCGAACACGATGTCCATGGTGCCAATCACCGCCACGGTGTCGGCAATCATGTGACCGCGCGCCATTTCATCCATGGCCGCCAGATGCACAAAGCCCGGCGCGCGAATCTTCAGGCGATAAGGCTTGTTGGCCCCATCGCTCACCAGGTAAATGCCGAACTCGCCTTTCGGGTGTTCGACCGCTGCATAGGCCTCGCCTTCGGGCACATGGAAACCCTCGGTGAACAGCTTGAAGTGGTGAATCAACTCTTCCATGCTCGACTTCATGGACTCACGGCTGGGCGGCGCGACCTTGTGGTTGTCGGTGATGACCGGGCCAGGGTTGGCGCGCAACCAGGCCACGCACTGCTGAATGATGCGGTTGGACTGGCGCATCTCTTCCACGCGCACCAGGTAACGGTCGTAGCAGTCACCGGTTTTGCCAATGGGGATGTCGAAGTCCATTTGATCGTAGACGTCGTAGGGCTGCTGCTTGCGCAGGTCCCAGGCGATGCCCGAGCCGCGCAACATCGCGCCGGTGAAGCCCAGGTTCTTGGCACGCTCGGGCGTGACCACACCGATACCCACGGTGCGCTGCTTCCAGATGCGGTTGTCGGTCAGCAGGGTTTCGTACTCGTCGACCAGCTTGGGGAAACGGCGCGTGAAGTCTTCGATGAAGTCCAGCAGCGAGCCCTGGCGGTTTTCGTTCAGGCGGGCAATCGCCTTGGCGTTCTTGACCTTGCTGACCTGGTACTGCGGCATGCTGTCAGGCAAGTCGCGGTAGACACCGCCCGGGCGGAAATACGCTGCATGCATGCGCGCACCGGACACGGCCTCGTACATGTCGAACAGGTCTTCCCGCTCGCGGAAGCAGTAAATCAGGATGTTCATGGCGCCGCAATCGAAGCCATGGCAGCCCAACCACAAGAGATGGTTCAGCAAGCGGGTGATCTCGGCATACATCACGCGGATGTACTGTGCACGCACCGGCACCTTGATGCCCATGAGCTTTTCGATCGCCAGGCAATAGGCGTGCTCGTTGCTCATCATGGACACGTAATCCAGGCGGTCCATGTAGGGCAAGGACTGGATGTAGGTTTTGCTTTCGGCCAGCTTCTCGGTCGCGCGGTGCAGCAGGCCAATGTGCGGGTCGGCACGCTGGACCACTTCGCCGTCGAGTTCGAGCACCAGGCGCAGCACGCCGTGCGCGGCCGGGTGTTGCGGGCCCAGGTTCAGGGTGTAGTTCTTGATGTCAGCCATGCTCTGCTCTCAGTGCAAACCGCCGTAGTTGTCTTCGCGAATGATGCGCGGGGTGATCTCGCGCGGCTCGATCGTCACGGGCTGGTACACCACGCGCTTTTGCTCTGCGTCGTAACGCATTTCAACGTGGCCCGAGGTCGGGAAATCCTTGCGGAAGGGGTGCCCAATGAAGCCGTAGTCGGTCAGGATTCTGCGCAGGTCCAGGTGCCCTTCAAGCACGATGCCATACAGGTCGAAGGCCTCGCGCTCAAACCAGTTGGCCGCATTCCAGATGTCGTTGACCGAGGCCAGCACCGGCATGTCGTCGTTGACGGCAAACACGCGCAAGCGCAGGCGCCAGTTGTGCTGGATCGACATCAGGTGGCTGACGATTGCAAAACGCGGGCCGTCGGTGTAGACCGAGGGCGCACCGTCTTTGTAGGCCGAGTAATCCATGCCGCACAAATCGATCAGCTGCTCGAAAGCCAGCTGCGGATGGTCGCGCAGGGTCAGCGCAATGGCGTGGTAATCCTGTGCAGCCACAGTGAGGGTCAGCTCGCCCAAGGCCAGCTTCAGGTCTTTGATTTTGTCACCCAGCACCGCTTGCAAAGCAGACTGCAGGGTCTCGAGAGATTGACTCATGGTCTCGGTGTCCTTGGCTCAGCGAGCGATGGTGTTTTCGCGGCGAATCTTGGTTTGCAACTGCAAAATGCCGTAGAGCAAGGCCTCTGCCGTGGGCGGGCAACCCGGCACATACACATCCACCGGCACGATGCGGTCACAGCCGCGCACCACCGAGTAGCTGTAGTGGTAATAGCCACCGCCATTGGCGCAAGAGCCCATGGACAAGACCCAGCGCGGCTCGGACATTTGGTCATACACCTTGCGCAAAGCCGGCGCCATCTTGTTGCACAGCGTGCCGGCCACGATCATCAGGTCGGACTGTCGCGGGCTGGGACGGAACAACATGCCAAAGCGGTCGATGTCATAACGGGCCGCGCCGGCATGCATCATTTCCACCGCACAACAGGCCAGACCGAAGGTCATGGGCCACAAGGAGCCGGTCTTGGCCCAATTCACCACCGAGTCGTAAGACGTGGTGATGAAACCTTCTTTGAAAACGCCTTCAATAGCCATGCTTCATTCCCAATCGAGTGCGCCTTTTTTCCACTCGTAGACAAAACCTACGACCAGAATGCCCAGAAAAACCATCATGGCCCAGAAACCGGTGGCCCCAATTTCCTGGAGCGACACCGCCCAGGGAAACAGGAATGCGATTTCCAGGTCAAACAGGATGAACAAAATGGCGACCAGGTAGTACCGGACGTCAAATTTCATGCGCGCGTCTTCGAACGCTTCGAAGCCGCACTCGTAGGGGGAATTTTTGGCCTCGTCGGGGCGATTGGGCCCGAGGATGTAGCCGATGACTTGGGGGGCTACGCCGACCACAAGGCCGACGAGGATGAACAAAAGGACGGGGAGGTATTGCTCAAGGTTCATCTCAAACTCGCGGTGTGACTGCGTGGTCGATCTCGTCAGTGTGCTGCAACTGGTTGACACCAGGGTTACAACAAACTTTGAATGGTGCCGTCGGCGAGACTCGAACTCGCACAGCTTTCGCCACTACCCCCTCAAGATAGCGTGTCTACCAATTTCACCACGACGGCTGATTTGCCATTTGACGCGTCACAAGAGGAATCAGTGACGTGTCAAACAGCCTCTGAGTTTACCCTGAAAAACCCCTTTTTTCATAGGCAAAATCTGATTTTTACAAGATGAAAACGCGACCTTATTTGGTGGGGATCTGCGATGCCCCACCGGGCACCGTGGCAGGGGCCGCCGGCGCAGGAACAGTCGATGCACCTGAAGCAGGAATTTGCGCGTCAGGGGCTGCCGGCGTGGTGACCGTGGCACGCTCGAGCACACTGCCGCCTGAGGAAGCCACCGGACGGGCATTGCCCAAATAGGCCAAGGCCAAGGTGGCGACAAAGAACACCGCGGCCAACACACCCGTGGTGCGTGAGAGGAAGTTCGCGCTGCCAGAGGCTCCGAACAGGCTGCCCGAGCTGCCGCTGCCGAAGGCGGCGCCCATGTCGGCACCTTTGCCGTGCTGGATCAGGATGAGCCCGATCATGGCCAGGGCGGACAGGATTTGCACCAGCAAAATGATGTTGGTCAGCATGTTCATAAGTTCTCCGTGAAGGGTCAGCGCGAGGCCGCCCCAATGATGGTCAAAAAGTCAGCCGACTTCAGTGCGGCGCCGCCAATCAGGCCACCGTCAATGTCGGCTTGGGCCAAGAGTTCGGCCGCGTTGGCGGCATTCATGCTGCCGCCGTAAAGAATGTGGATGCGATCTGCCCGATCGCTGGCAGCCTTCAACTGCGCTCGCAACACCGCATGCACGGCTTGCGCTTGTTCAGGCGACGCGGTTTTACCGGTGCCAATGGCCCACACGGGCTCATAGGCCACCACGATTTCGCTGATGCAATGCCCATTGGTGTGAATCACTGCCGCGAGTTGGCGCTTGACCACTTCTTCGGTCTGGCCGGCTTCACGCTGGGCCAAGGTTTCGCCCACGCAAACGATGGGCGTGATGCCCGCAGACAGCGCTCGCTGCGCCTTGGTGGCCACCAGGACATCGGTTTCGCCATGGTATTGGCGACGCTCGGAATGACCGACGATGGCATAGCGCACGCCAAAGTCTTTCAGCATGGCCGCAGAAACCTCACCGGTGTAAGCGCCCTGCTCGTGGGCAGACACATCTTGAGAACCGAGGTCGATGCCCTTGCCCGCCACGAGCGCCTGCACTTGCGCCAGGTAAGCCGAAGGCACACACACTGCGACCTGGCAAGCAGAAACAGGCAAGCCACCCAGAACGCCCTCAAGCAAAGCTTGATTGGCGGCCAAGTTGCCGTTCATTTTCCAATTACCCGCAATGAGCTTTTTCTTCATGTCGCTTCACTCCACCCAGCCGTTCCTGGCCAGGCCACGCGTCATTGAGAGGCCTTCAAGGCCGCGGCAATCTCTCTGCGCAGAGGATTTGCCGCGGCCCCTCACGGGGCCTCGCAAAGACGTCACTGTTGCTGTTGTTGCTGCTGCTCGTCCGATTGCGCAGGACGGTCCAGCAAAGCCTTCATCGACAGCTTGACACGGCCTTTTTCATCGGTTTCCAACACTTTCACGCGCACCACTTGGCCTTCGGCCAGCACGTCGGTGACTTTGCCGATGCGCTCGTGGCTGATCTGGCTGATGTGCAACAAGCCATCTTTGCCGGGCAACAAGTTGACCAGGGCACCGAAGTCCAGGATCTTGGTGATCGGGCCTTCATAGACCTTGCCAATTTCCACTTCAGCGGTGATTTGCTCGATGCGGCGCTTGGCCTCATCGGCCTTGGCGCCGTCGGTGGCAGCGATGGTGATGGTGCCATCTTCCTCGATGTTGATCTGGGTGCCGGTCTCTTCGGTCAGCGCACGAATGGTGGCGCCGCCCTTGCCGATCACGTCACGGATCTTCTCGGGGTTGATCTTCATGGTGTAGAGCTTGGGCGCAAAGTTGGACACTTCGGTCTTGGCTTCGCCCATGGCGTCTTGCATCTTGCCCAGAATGTGCATGCGAGCCTCCTTGGCTTGCGCCAGCGCCACTTGCATGATCTCTTGCGTGATGCCCTGGATCTTGATGTCCATTTGCAAAGCGGTGATACCGTTGGTCGTGCCGGCCACTTTGAAGTCCATGTCGCCCAGATGATCTTCGTCACCCAGGATGTCGGTCAGCACGGCGAAACGGTTGCCGTCCTTGATCAGGCCCATGGCGATGCCGGCCACGTGCGCCTTCATGGGCACGCCAGCGTCCATCATGGACAAGCAACCGCCGCACACCGATGCCATCGACGACGAACCGTTGGACTCGGTGATTTCCGACACCACACGCACGGTGTAGGGGAACTCTTCCTTGCTCGGCAAGCAAGCGGCCAAGGCGCGCTTGGCCAAACGGCCGTGGCCCACTTCGCGGCGCTTGGTGCTGCCCATGCGGCCGACTTCGCCAGTGGCAAAGGGAGGCATGTTGTAGTGGAACAGGAAGCGGTCTTCGAATTCGCCGGCCAGGGCGTCGATGCGCTGGGCGTCACGCTCGGTACCCAGCGTGGTGATGACCAGCGCCTGGGTTTCGCCACGCGTGAACAAGGCAGAACCGTGGGTGCGGGGCAACACGCTGTTGCGAATTTCGATGGGGCGCACGGTACGGGTGTCGCGGCCATCGATGCGGGGCTCGCCCGACAGAATCTGGCTACGCACAATGCGGGCCTCGATGTCAAACAGCATGCCTTCGACCTTGACGCCATCGAACTCGACGCCTTCGGCTTTCAGGCTGTCCATGACGCCGGCATAGGCTTCACGGCAGGCTTGGGTACGGGCTTGCTTGTTGCGCAACTGGTAAGCCGCACGCAGTTTTTCTTCGGCATGGGCCGTCACTTTGGCGATCAGGGCTTCGTCCTTGGCGGGGGCGGTCCAGTTCCAAGCCGGCTTGCCCGCATCGCGCACCAACTCGTGAATGGCGTTGATGGCCACGGCGCCTTGCTGGTGGCCAAACACCACCGCGCCCAACATGATTTCTTCAGACAGTTGCAGGGCTTCGGATTCCACCATCAGCACGGCGGCTTCGGTGCCGGCCACGACCAGGTCCATCTGGCTGTCTTTGCGCTGGGTCTGGCCCGGGTTCAACACGTACTCGCCGTTGACATAGCCCACGCGCGCAGCGCCGATGGGGCCATTGAACGGAATGCCAGACACCGACAGTGCGGCGCTGGTGGCGATCATGGCGGCGATGTCGGCATCGACCTCGGGGTTCAAGGAAATGGTGTGGATGACCACATGCACTTCGTTGAAGAAGCCCTCGGGGAACAGCGGACGGATCGGGCGGTCGATCAGGCGGCTGGTCAGGGTTTCAAGTTCGCTGGGCTTGGCTTCGCGCTTGAAAAAGCTGCCAGGGATCTTGCCGGCGGCGTAGGTTTTCTCGATGTAATCGACGGTCAGCGGGAAAAAGTCTTGGCCAGGCTTGGCCGACTTGGAGGCCACCACGGTGGCAAGCACCACGGTGTCATCGATGTTGACCAGCACGGCGCCGGTGGCTTGGCGAGCGATTTCGCCGGTTTCAATGGTGACCGTGTGCTGGCCCCACTGGAAGGTTTTCGTCACTTTGTTGAACAGGGACATGTGTCTCTCCTAAAACGTTTGGGAAGTGCAGGCCACTTCACCGGAGCCCGGAGCTGGCTGAACAGAACACGATGCCATTCCAGAAACGGGCCCCAAGGCCTGGCTTTTGGAATGACACAGCTTCGATCCGTGTCAGTCGTTCCGAATTTCTAAATGAGCAAAAGGCGCCTGAGCTATCAAAATAACCCAGACGCCTTTTGTTCGTGTGCCCAATTACTTGCGCAGGCCCAATTTGGCGATCAGCGCGGTGTAACGGTCAGCGTCTTTGGCCTTGAGGTAGTCCAGCAGTTTGCGGCGACGGCTCACCATGCGCAACAGTCCACGGCGACCATGGTGGTCTTTGGCGTGGGTCTTGAAGTGCGGGGTCAGTTCGTTGATGCGGGCGGTCAGCAGTGCAACTTGCACTTCGGGGCTGCCCGTGTCGTTGGCGGCGCGCGCATTGGCCTGGACGATCTCGGCCTTGTTCAGTGTGGTCATGTTTTTTCCTTGAAAGTTTGACTTGCGCCATTCGCTGGAAATGCAATTGGCGTGCGCTGTGCGGTATGCAAAGCCTTGGAATTATAGCGCGCCGCTTGCGCCTTGAAAAGAAAACTTTAGGCCTCAGCCTTCAGGCTTTGGCCAGCCACTGCTGCAAGCGGTCCACGCCTTGGGTCAGGCGGCCCAGGTCGCGCGAGGCAAAACACCAGCGCAGCCAGCCTTGCGCCTCGGGGGCAAACGCATTGCCCGGCGCCAGGCCCAAGCCCGCTTGCGCCACCAACTGTTTGGCGGCCTGCAGCGAATCCGTGGTGCCCGGGCATTTGAAAAAAGCGTACATCCCGCCTTTGGGGCAAGCCACTTCCAGGCCTGGAACCGCTTGCAAGGCCGTCACCAGGGTGTCGCGGCATTGTTTCAAATGCGCCACCACCCGCGGCGTCACTTCGTCGCCGCGGCGCAAAGCCACTTCGCCAGCGCGCTGGGTGAAGACGCTGGCACACGAGGTGTTGAATTCAATCAGCTTGCCCATGGCCTCGGTGGCCGAGGGCGGCAGCACCAGCCAGCCCAGGCGCCAGCCGGTCATGAGAAAGCTCTTGGAGAAACTGTGGGCCACCATCAAGCGGTCTTCGGGTTCGGCCCTGTCCAAAAAGCTCGGGGCGCAGTGCTGGGCGCTGGGCTCGTAATACAGGCTTTCATAGACCTCGTCCGCCAGGATCCAGGTGCCGGTGCGACGGCAATGCGTCAGGATGGCGCCTTGCTCATCGGCCGTGAGGGTCCAGCCTGTGGGGTTGTTGGGCGCATTCAGGATCAGCAAGCGGGTCTTGTCTGTCACAGCAGCCAACAGCGCCTGCAAATCCAGGGTCCAGGCGCCGGCACGCGGCACCAGGGACACGGTCTTCAGCTGCGCCCCCATGATGAGCGGCTGCGCGGTCAAATTGGGCCAAATGGGGGTGACGGCCACCACCTCGTCGCCCGCATCCACCAGCGCCTGCACCGCCAACATCAGGGCATTGACGCCCCCGGAGGTCACGGCAATGCGCTCAGCGCCAATCGTTGCGCCTCCCACGGCAGGGCCATGGCGCGCCGTCATGGTCTGGGCAATGGCTTGGCGCAAGCTGGGCAAGCCCAGGTTGTGGGCATAAAAGGTTTCGCCCTGCTGCAAGGAATCCATGGCCGCCTGCCGGATGAAATCGGGCGTGATCTCGTCGCTCTCGCCAAACCAGAAGGCCAGCACATCGCTGCGGCCCAAGCCCGCATTGGCAACCTCGCGAATTTTGGAGGCCTCCAGGTTCAAGATGGCAGAGCGCATGGTCTTCTCTCCTGCCCTTCAAGGGCGTTGCATGTTGCAGCGGGTCGGTTGTTCGGCCTGCGCCGGCGTCAATGTCTTGACCACGCGAAAGCCATAGCCTGAGCCTTCCACGTCAAACTTCACGCCGGGCGTGCCCTGGCGGTCCATCACGCCCACCACCAGCGGCTGCTGAAATTGATGGTCGCTGGCACGCATCTGCGCCGCCTGGCCAAAGCGCTCGATGCGCGCATTCTCCAACTGCCGTGCCACGGCCAGGGCCTCGGCACTGCGCGCTTGCGCCATGGCCTGCACCAGCGCCTCCACCATCAATTGCATGCGCATGTGCACATAGTCATCCGAGGGCTTAGGGAAGCGTTGCCGAAAGGCCTTGTAAAAATTTTCAGAAGCCGCGCCCGGCACATTGGGCAACCAGTCGGCCACCGCCACCACCCGGCCCACGCCGGCCTCGCCCATGGCCGCAGGCGCGCCCAAGGCGTTGCCGTAAAAGGTGTAGAACTTGCCCTCATAGCCCACTTCGCGGGCGGCTTTGACCAGCAAGGTCAGGTCGTTGCCCCAGTTGCCCGTGATCACCGCCTGCGCGCCGCTGGCCTTGATCTTGGTGGCATAGGGCAAAAAGTCTTTGACGCGCCCCATGGGATGCAACTCTTCCCCCACCAGCTGCGCATCCGGGCGTTGGGCTTGCAGCTGTCGCTTGGCTTCGCGCAACACGGCTTGCCCAAAGCTGTAATCCTGGCCAATCAGGTAGACCTTTTTGACATCGCGATCGGCCTTCAAGACGGACATCAAGGCGGCCATGCGCATGTCGGCATGGGCATCGAAGCGGAAGTGCCAGAAGCTGCAGCGTTCGTTGGTCAGAATGGGATCCACGGCCGAGTAATTGAGAAACAGCACGCGGCGCGCAGGATCGCGCTCGTTGTGTTTTTGAATGGCCTCGATCAATGCGGCCGCCGTGGCAGAACTGTTGCCCTGAAAGATGATGCGTGCACCATCGTCTATGGCCATGCGCAAAGCCAGCAAGGCCTCTTCGTTTTGGCCTTTGCTGTCGTAGCGCTCCAAAACCAAGCCACGCGCCCCGTCGGCGAGTTCGACGCCACCGCGGTGGTTCACCCGCTCCAGCGCCCACACCAGGTTGCGGTGCACCGCCTCGCCAGTGTTGGCAAAAGGGCCGCTCAGGCTTTCGATCAGGGCCAGCTTGATGGGCGGCTGCGCAGCCCCTGCGCCCCATGCAAAAACCGCGAGAGATAAGGCGAGGCCCGCTTTTTTCAAGACCTGAAAGAAGAAAAAAAACATGCAAAGAAATCCCTTGAAAACAACTGGCCCGCGCTTAAGTGTGGTGCATGCGGCCAACCTGGCCGCGCAGTTTAAACCCAAGGAGAATCCTCATGTTGTTCGCACCCGTTGCCACCGCCTACCGTCGCCCCACCCTGCACTCTTTCGAGCGCTTTCTGGACGAGGTCATGCGCACCCCCAGCCAACCCGGCCAAAGCTTCGCGCAAGACGAGAAGGCCTACAACCTGCGCTTTGACATGCCCGGTATCAGCCGCGAGCAATTGTCTGTGCAAATTGAAGACCACATGGTGCGTATTCAAACCACGGCCGAGGCGCCGCGCCAGTACAAAGGCAGCTATGAGTTGCCGCAAGCCATCGACGCCCAATTGAGCAGCGCCAAATTGGAAAACGGTGTGCTGACCCTGACGCTGACCAAGCAAGTGCCAGTCAGCCGAGCCACCACGCTCAGCATTCAATGAAAACGCTTTGTCTCAAGCCTGCAACTCGGCCAAGGGCCAGCGTGGCTTGACGTCAAACGAATAGCGGGTCGTTGCCTGGGCCACACCCGCTTGCAAGCGCATGGCAGCGGCCATGGCAATCATGGCGCCGTTGTCGGTGCACAAATGCAGCTCCGGGTAGTGCACCCGGATGTTCTGTTTCTGGCACAGCGCGTTGAGTTGTTCGCGCAGTGACTGGTTGGCGCCCACGCCACCGGCCACCACCAGCCGCCGCAAGCCGGTCTCGCGCAGGGCCGTCATCGATTTCTTCACCAAGACTTCCACAATTGCCGCTTGAGTGCTCGCGGCCAGGTCGGCTTTGCGCGCTTCCAAATCCTGGCCCAATTTGCGGGCCTGCGTCATCACGGCGGTTTTCAAACCTGCGAATGAAAAATCCAGGTCGCCGCTGTGCAGCAAAGGGCGTGGCAGCTTGAACGCTTGGGGGTCCCCTGTTTGAGCGAGCCGCGACAAGGCCGGCCCACCGGGGTAGCCCAGTCCCATCAGCTTGGCCGACTTGTCAAAGGCCTCGCCAGCCGCATCATCGATGGTCTCGCCCAGCAAGGCATACTGCCCGACGCCATCCACGCGCATGAGCTGCGTGTGCCCCCCCGACACCAGCAAGGCGACAAAAGGAAACTCGGGGGGGTCCTGGCTTAAAAAGGGCGACAGCAAATGCCCTTCCAGGTGGTGAATGCCCAACACCGGCTTGTCCAAGGAAGCCGCCAAGGCACAGGCCACACCCGCGCCCACCAGCAAGGCCCCCGCCAAGCCAGGGCCTCGGGTGTAGGCCACCACATCCACGGCTTGCAAATCGCAGCCACTGGCCTGCATGACTTCATCGGTCAGGGGCAAGACGCGGCGAATGTGGTCGCGGCTGGCCAATTCCGGCACCACGCCGCCATAGGCCTGGTGCATCTCGATCTGGCTGTAAAGCGCATGCGACAACAAAACAGGCACCCGCGACGGCGCATCGGCCGTGGCCACCAAGGCCACGCCGGTTTCATCGCACGAGGACTCAATTCCCAAAATCAGCATGCGGGAAGTGTAGTGCCTGCCTCTGGCGCGGTAATTGCAAGAAGACATCAGCATGAAATTGAGATCGGCATGAAAGAGGCTTTGCGAATCGTGGTGGTGGCACCGGACCTTGCGCTGGAAGATCCGCAAGACGACCACGCCGTCACGCAAGCAGAGCGATCGCGTGCCCTGCGCATTGGCTTGCTGGAAAACGGCTTCAATCTGGTGGCCACGCTGCCGGCCGATGTGTTTTTGAACGAGCGCATAGGCCAGCTGCAACCCGACCTCATCATTGTGGACGCCGAGTCCGAGGCGCGCGATGCGCTCGAGCATGTGGTGTTCGCCACCCGCGAAGCGCGCCGTCCCATTGTGTTGTTCACCGAAGACGAAGACACCACCCACATCGGCGAGGCGGTGGCCGCAGGGGTGTCCGCCTACATCGTCGATGGCCTGGCGCCCTCGCGCATCCGGCCCATCCTCGAAGTGGCGATGGCGCGCTTTGAGCACGAGCAGCGCTTGCGCGCGGAATTGGCCGAAGCCCAATCGGCCCTGAAAGACCGGGGCGTGGTGGCCCAAGCCAAGGCCCTGCTGATGCGCGCCCAATCGCTGGACGAGTCGCAAGCGCATGCCAAGCTGCGCAAGATGGCGATGGACCGCAGCCTCAAGCTGACCGAAATGGCGCAGCGCGTGCTGGACATGGCCGATCTGCTGACCTGATTTGGTGCATCGCACCATCTCCGTGCTTTGCGACCGGGGCCTGGCTTGAAAAACAGCCGAATATTCCTGGCACACGATTTGCAAAGCCATGCACAAGAACTTTCCAAGGTTCAAGAGGTACACCGCCAACGGCGGCGGCGCACCTCGCAGGGCAAAGGCGTCCTCACTTTGATTGCGTGTCAAGCGCATCACTGTGTGGGCGCCTTTTTCTTTGGGGTTTGTTGTTTGTTTTGTCCAGGAGCACTGCCATGACCGATTTATTGAAAACTTCCTTGAACCGCCGCACCGTGTTGCAAGCAGCCACCGTGGGCGCCATGGGCATCGACCCCGCATTGCGCGCGGCGGTGTACGCCCAAGGTTCGGACAAGCCCGAGAAAGAAGAGGTCAAGATTGGCTTCATCCCGCTGACCGATTGCGCCAGCGTGGTGATGGCCTCGGTGTTGGGCATCGATCGCAAATACGGCGTGAAGATCATTCCCACCAAAGAGGCCAGCTGGGCCGGCGTGCGCGACAAGCTGGTGAACGGCGAGCTCGACTTTGCCCACGTGCTCTACGGCCTGATCTACGGCGTTCACATGGGCACCTCGGGCCCGAAAAAAGACATGGCCATCTTGATGACGCTGAACCACAACGGCCAGGCGATCACGCTTTCGAAAAAGCTGGCCGACAAAGGCGCTGTGGATGGTGCCAGCCTGGCCAAGCTGATGGCCACGGAAAAGCGCGAATACACCTTTGCGCAAACCTTCCCCACCGGCACCCACGCCATGTGGCTGTATTACTGGCTGGCCAGCGTGGGCATCAACCCCTTGAAAGATGCCAAAGTCATCACCGTGCCGCCGCCGCAAATGGTGGCCAACATGCGGGTGGGCAACATGGACGGCTACTGCGTGGGCGAGCCCTGGGGGCACCGCGCCATCGCCGACGGCATTGGCATCACCGCCATCACCACCCAGGACATCTGGCGCGACCATCCTGAAAAAGTGCTGGGCACCACCGGTGAGTTCGTCAAGAAATACCCCAACACCGCGCGCGCCGTCACGGCGGCCATTCTGGAGGCCGGCAAATGGATCGATGCGGGCTTGCAGAACAAAATCAAAATGGCCGAGACCGTGGCCGACAAGGCCTATGTGAACACCAGCGTGGACGTGATCAACCAGCGCATCCTGGGCCGCTACCAAAACGGCTTGGGCAAAACCTGGGACGACCCCAACCACATGAAGTTTTACAACGACGGCCTGGCCACCTTTCCCTACCTGTCCGATGGCATGTGGTTCATGACCCAGCACAAGCGCTGGGGCCTGATCAAGGAGCATCCCGACTACCTGGCCGTGGCCAAGCAAATCAACCAGATCGACCTCTACAAGCAAGCTGCGACGGCCTCCAAAACCCCGGTGCCCAAGGAGGTGATGCGCAGCAGCAAGCTGGTGGACGGCGTGGTCTGGGACGGCAAAGACCCCAAGAAATACGCCGACAGCTTCAAAGTTCAGGCTTGACAGGAACGCACCGTGCAAGACCTTCTGCGCAAAGTGCTGGCACCGCTGATGGGCTTGGGCCTGTTGGTGTTGCTGTGGGCCATGGTGGCCCTGAAAAGCAGCAACAACTTTCCCTCGCCGCTGGAAACCTTTCAGCAAGCCGTCACCGTCTTCAGCGATCCGTTTTACAGCAACGGACCCAACGACCAAGGCGTGGGCTGGAATGTGCTGAGCTCGCTCAAGCGGGTGGCCCTGGGCTTTGGCTTGGCAGCCCTGGTGGGCATTCCCTTTGGCTTTCTGATTGGGCGCTTTGACTTCTTGTCACGCATGTTCAACCCGCTCATCAGCCTGCTGCGACCGGTGTCGCCGCTGGCCTGGCTGCCCATTGGCCTGCTGGTGTTCAAGGGGGCCAACCCTGCGGCCATCTGGACCATCTTCATTTGCTCGATTTGGCCCATGGTCATCAACACCGCGGTCGGCGTGCAGCGCGTGCCGGCCGACTACATGAACGTGGCCCGGGTGCTGAACCTGTCCGAGTGGAAGATCGTCACCAAAATTTTGTTTCCCGCAGTGCTGCCCTACATGCTGACCGGCGTTCGTTTGGCCGTGGGCACCGCCTGGCTGGTGATCGTGGCCGCCGAGATGCTGACCGGTGGCGTGGGCATTGGTTTTTGGGTGTGGGACGAGTGGAACAACCTGAACGTCAAAAACATCATCATCGCGATCTTTGTGATCGGCATTGTGGGGCTGGTCCTTGAGGCGTTGCTGATTCGCTTGGCCACCGCCTTCACCTTCGAGGACGTCAAGCAATAAAGGCACGCCATGAACGACTCACTCACCACCAAGTATTTGCAAATTCAGGGCGTGGCCCAAAGCTTCAAAACACAAAAAGGCGTTTTTCAGGCCTTGCGCGACATCGACCTGAACGTCGCCAAAGGCGAGTTTGTGGCGCTGATTGGCCACTCCGGCTGCGGCAAGTCCACCTTGCTGAACCTGATCGCCGGGCTGACCCAACCCACAGAGGGCAACCTGATCTGTGCCAACCGCGAAATTGCCGGCCCAGGCCCTGAGCGCGCCGTGGTGTTTCAAAACCATTCCTTGCTGCCCTGGCTCACCTGCTTTGAAAACGTTTACCTGGCGGTCGAGCGCGTGTTCGGCGCGTCGGACCGGGTGAGCGGTCGGGCCTCGGAAAACAAGGCCCAACTCAAAGCGCGCACCGAAGCTGCGCTGCACTTGGTCGGGCTGGACCATGCAGCGCAAAAGCGCCCGGGCGAAATTTCCGGGGGCATGAAGCAACGTGTGGGCATTGCCCGCGCGCTCTCCATGGAGCCCCAGGTGTTGCTGATGGACGAGCCGTTTGGCGCGCTCGACGCCCTCACCCGCGCCAAGCTGCAGGACGAACTCCTGACCATCGTGGCCAACACCCGCAGCACGGTGGTGATGGTCACCCACGACGTGGACGAAGCGGTGCTGCTGTCCGACAGGATCGTGATGATGACCAATGGCCCGGCCGCCACCATCGGCGAAGTGCTTCATGTGGATTTGCCCCGGCCACGCTCGCGGGTCGAATTGGCAGAAGACAGCCGCTACCTGGCCTACCGCAAAGCCGTGATTGACTTTCTCTACACGCGCCAGGCGCATGTGGAAAAAGCCGCCTGAAATTGGAGAGACCGATGACAACCCCGCAAAAACTTCGTCTGGTCATGGTGGGCAATGGCATGGCTGGCGTGCGCACCCTGGAAGAACTGCTGAAGCTCTCGCCCGACCTGTACGACATCACCGTGTTCGGCAGCGAGCCACATCCCAACTACAACCGCATCTTGCTCTCGCCGGTGCTGGCGGGCGAGCAAACCCTGGATGAAATCATCCTGAACCCGCTGGACTGGTACCGCGACAACGGCATCACCCTGCACACTGGCTGGACCGTGACCCAGGTGGACCGCGTGCGCCGCATCGTGCATGCCGAGAACGGTGCGGGCGAAAAACGCACCGCACCCTACGACCGCTTGCTGCTGGCGACCGGCTCCAACCCTTTCATCTTGCCGGTGCCAGGCGTAGAGCTCGATGGCGTGCTGGCCTACCGTGACATTGCCGACACCCAGGCCATGATTGACGCAGCCACCCAGTACCGCAAAGCCGTGGTGATTGGCGGCGGCCTGCTCGGTTTGGAAGCGGCCAATGGCCTGATGAAACGCGGCATGGACGTGACCGTGGTGCATGTGGCACCCTGGCTGATGGAGCGCCAGCTCGACAAAACCGCTGGTCAGTTGCTGCAAAAGTCATTGCAAGAGCGGGGCATGAAATTTCTGATCGGCGCGCAAACCCAGGCGCTCGTGGGTGGCCCCCAGGGCCGGGTGCAAGGCATTCGCTTCAAGGACGGCAGCGAAGTGGCCGCCGACCTGGTGGTGATGGCCGTGGGCATCCGACCCAACACCGCCTTGGCCGAAAGCATGCGACTGCATTGCCAGCGCGGCATCGTGGTCAGCGACACGATGCAGTCGGTCACCGACCCGCGCATTTATGCGGTGGGCGAATGCGCCTCGCACCGTGGCATCGCCTATGGCCTGGTCGCGCCTTTGTTCGAGCAAGGCAAAGTCCTGGCCAACCATCTGGCGCAGTTTGGCATTGGCCGCTACAGCGGCTCGCTGACCTCCACCAAGCTCAAGGTCACCGGCATCGACCTCTTCAGTGCGGGCGACTTCATGGGCAGCGACGATGGTGAAACCGAAGAAATCGTGCTGAGCGATCCGCACGAAGGTGTCTACAAAAAATTGGTGATTCGCAACGACCAGCTGGTGGGCGCTTGTTTGTACGGCGACACCGTCGATGGCAGTTGGTACTTCAAATTGCTGCGTGAGGGGCGCAGCGTGGCCGACATTCGCGACAAGCTGATGTTTGGCGAGTCCAACATCGGCGATGTGGGCCACGAGGGCCACAGCAAGGCGGCCAGCATGCCCGACGATGCCGAAGTCTGCGGCTGCAACGGCGTGACCAAAGGCAGCATTTGCAAAGCCATCCAGGACAAGGGCCTGTTCACACTCGATGAAGTTCGCAAGCACACCAAGGCCAGCGCCTCTTGTGGGTCTTGCACCGGCCTGGTCGAACAAATCCTGATGTTCACTGCCGGTGGCGACTACTCGGCCACGCCCAAGAAAAAAGCCATCTGCGGCTGCACCGACCACAGCCACCAGGATGTGCGCGAAGCCATCCGCTTGGGCAAGCTGCTGTCGCTCACCGAGGTGATGCAGGCCTTGGAATGGCGAACCCCCAACGGTTGCGCCACCTGCCGCCCGGCCCTGAACTATTACCTGATCAGCACATGGCCCAAAGAAGCCCAAGACGATCCGCAAAGCCGTTACATCAACGAGCGCAGCCATGCCAACATTCAAAAGGATGGCACCTACAGCGTGATCCCGCGCATGTGGGGCGGCGAGACCACCGCCGATGAGCTGCGCCGCATTGCCGATGCCGTCGACAAATACAAGATCCCCACGGTCAAAGTCACCGGCGGGCAGCGCATCGACCTGCTGGGCGTGAAAAAAGAAGACCTGGTCAATGTCTGGAAAGACATCGGCATGCCCAGTGGCCATGCCTATGCCAAAGCCCTGCGCACGGTCAAAACCTGTGTGGGCTCCGAGTGGTGCCGTTTTGGCACCCAAGACAGCACCCAGATGGGCAAGGACCTGGAACGTGCCTTGTGGCGTATGTATGCCCCGCACAAAGTCAAACTGGCCGTCAGTGGCTGCCCGCGCAATTGCGCCGAAGCTGGCATCAAAGATGTGGGCGTCATCGGCGTGGACAGCGGCTGGGAAATTTACATCGCCGGCAATGGCGGCATCAAAACCGAGGTGGCGCAGTTTTTTGTCAAGCTGAAAACGGCGCAAGAAGTGCTGCAATACAGCGGCGCCTTCTTGCAGCTGTACCGCGAAGAAGCCTGGTACCTGGAGCGCACTTGCCACTACGTCAGCCGCGTGGGCATGGACACCGTCAAGAAAAGAATTCTGGACGATGCCGAAGGCCGCCGCGCTTTGTGGGAGCGCCTGCAATTCAGCCTGGATGGCGAGCCCGATCCCTGGTTCAACTTTGAAGAGGCCAAGGTCGACACCCGGCAATTCACCCCTGTCACGCCAGGAGCCTCGCATGCCTAACTGGATTCCCATTTGCCGTGTGGACGATATTCCGGTGCTGGGCGCACGCCGCGTTGCGCGCGCCCAAGGGGCCGAGGTGGCGGTGTTTCGCACCAGCAACGACAAAGTGTTTGCCGTGCTGGACCGCTGCCCACACAAAGGCGGCCCCTTGAGCCAGGGCATTGTGTTTGGCGAGTCGGTGGCCTGCCCCCTGCACAACTGGACGATCGACCTGGGCAGCGGCTGCGCCAAAGCTCCCGACGAGGGCTGCACACAGCGCTTCGCTGTGCAGGTAGCCAACGGCCAGGTCGCGCTGGACGCGGATGAGTTGGCCACACTGGCCACCGACGCGCCCGCTTGAGAGGCAGCGCATGGCCGCCAAAGAAACGCGCTCTACCTGCCCTTACTGCGGTGTGGGCTGCGGCGTGCTCATCGCCTCCGAGCAGGGTCAAATTGTGGGCGTGCGCGGCGACCCCGATCACCCAGCCAATCTCGGTCGTCTGTGCAGCAAAGGGGCCAGCCTTCACCTCACGGCGACACCGGCGCTGACCCAGACCACGCGCTTGTTGCAACCCCAGCGCCGCCTGGTGCGCGGGGGCAGTTTGCAGCCCATGCCATGGGACGATGCCTTGCAGTGGGCCAGCCACACTTTTGCCAGCGTGATTCGGGCCGACGGCCCCGATGCGGTGGGGTTTTATGTGTCCGGCCAATTGCTGACCGAAGACTACTATGTGTTCAACAAGCTGGTGAAAGGCTTGATCGGCACCAACAACATCGACACCAACTCGCGCCTGTGCATGAGCAGCGCCGTGGCGGGTTACAAACTCACCCTGGGCGCCGATGCGCCGCCGGCCTGCTACGACGATTTGCAACATGCGCAATGCCTCTTCATCGCCGGCAGCAACGCAGCCCATGCCCATCCTGTGCTGTTTCGCCGAGTTGAAGAGGCGCGTGCCCAAAACCCTGCGCTGAAAATCATCGTGGCCGACCCCCGGCGCACCGACACCGCCAGCTGCGCCGATTTGCATTTGCCCTTGCAGCCAGGTACCGATGTCATGCTGTTCCATGGCCTGTTGCACATCATGCTGTGGGAAGGCTGGATCAACCCCGGCTACATTGAAGCCCACACCGAAGGCTTCGAGGCTTTGAAAACCGTGGTGCGTGAGTGCACGCCCGAGAAAGTGGCGCGCTTTTGTGGCCTGCGGGTGGAAGACCTGGTGCAAGCCGCGCGTTGGTTTGCGACCTCCAGCGCCACGCTCAGCCTGTATTGCCAAGGCCTCAACCAGTCCAGCAGTGGCACCGCCAAAAATGCGGCCTTGATCAACTTGCATCTGGCCACCGGCCAGATTGGCAAGCCGGGCGCGGGTCCGTTTTCCCTGACCGGCCAACCCAATGCCATGGGCGGGCGGGAAGTGGGCGGTCT